>Ga0209172_10001424_pt1 | contig 51072 bp, 49 predicted proteins | sample LarsenN4metaG_FD_184113 | JGI IMG/M metagenome (GOLD analysis project Ga0209172, IMG submission 184113) | Hot spring sediment bacterial and archeal communities from British Columbia, Canada, to study Microbial Dark Matter (Phase II) - Larsen... ...
GGGAGCGCACGGCTGCAGCCATCGGGCGAGGAGCGGAGGTCTTCAGGGTGAGGGAGTGGGGCGTGCGGAGCGTGGTGGCACACTGCTCTCCTCGGACGGGGGTGCCGAGGTGCCGGGCGTCCGGCCGATGATCAGCACGGCAGGCCCGTCGGCGATCGGGAGCAACTTGTTCCGTTCCCCTGCCACCGGGACCGGGCCGACTACCCATTCATAGAGGCGCTTGGCATCATCCAACATCGGGTCAGGCGGCCGGCCGTAATAATCCGCCTGCATTTCCTCGTCATAGAGCCCGACGCATCCGCGGGAGTCGGGGTAACCGGGCACATCGCGGCCATGAAACCAGTAGCCGACGCCTTCCCGGTCAACATGAAACTTGAGCGCAAAGTGCATCGGGTAGAACGTGCCGGTCTGCTCCATCGTATACAGGCTGGACTCGTGAAAGGCATGCGCGGCGGAAATCCGGAAGGCGCCGGTCGGAGTCTCGCTTTGCGGGCTGCCCGTGGTCACGGGCGCGGAGAAGACGAGCCGGCCGTACTCATAGGCTCCGAGGAATTGCTCCGCCAGGTCAACCAGGATCAGCTTGGGCTCCGATTCGGCGGGCCGGTATCGGGCGGGCATGGGCGTGAAGTCGGCAATCTGCTCGACCTGGCGAGGCACCTTGAGCCTGGAGCCGGCATGGATGTGCCGTCGATCGATCCGGTTGAAGCGAAGCCCATCCCTCCAGTGCCTGCCGAACAGTCGCCAGAGCGTTTCGCCCTCTTTGACGCGATGACAGGTCCATGCGATCTGCGAATCGCTCGGGTACGCGATCGAGCAGGGCGAAGGGCGACCCGGAGGGCGCGGGGGCTCGGCGGGCTTCGCCGTGAGGGGCTGCAGCAGCGCGAGCATCAACATCGAGCAAGCAAGGAAGTGCCGCGGCACGCACCTGAGTGCCATCAACGTGCGAACTTCCCCATGAGCTGCGTTTCGGCCACCACGTGACCCTTGCTGGCCTCCAGCACCTGGCCCTTGGTCGCGCGCGGCTTCAGGCTCAGCACCGTGTCCAGTGCGTACAGCTTGAAGTAGTAGCGGTGGGGTTTTCCTGGAGGCGGGCAAGGGCCGCCGTAGCCAGGCCGGCGGAAGTCGTTGAGACCTTGCATCGAGCCGTTGGGGAGCGTGTCCGTGGTCGGCACGCCTTCCGGCAACTCGCGCAGGTCCGGCGGAAGGTTGTAGAGGACCCAGTGCACCCATGTTCCCACGGGCGCATCGGGATCGTCCGCGATCAGCACGAAACTTCGTGTGCCCTGCGGCGGTTGGGTCCAGCGCAGTGCGGGCGAGACGTCGGGCCCTTCGCAGGTGTGCTTTTTCGGGATCAGGTCCCCCTCCTTGAAGACGGTGCTCGTCAGTTGAAACGCCATGGTCCCTCCTTTGGCTGCGGTCGATTTATTCCAGTCGGCGCAGCACATCCATCAACACTGCCTTGCGATCCTTGAGATCGTCGCGCAGTTCTTGGTTCTCGGTATCGACGATTTCCGCTCCAAGGTCTGAGATGCTGCTCTTAAGCGCCCACACGAGGATTTCCTTCTCCTTTGGTTCCAACGTCAATTGCATGGTCCACCTCTCCTGCCGAGGCTCGCAATTCGTGGCCGGTCGGAATGCATTGTATTGTCATTTTGTTCTTTTGGATAGGGGATTGCCGTGTCATGCGACGCATGGCCGCTCAGGCACCGGCTGCAAGGATGTCTAGAGCCTCGCCGGAAAGCGTCTCAGCGAGGCGGTCGCGGTTGGCATGGGTCACCGTCACGAGGCGACTGTCGGGTCGCCGCTTGACCTGCTCGATGAAGCCGGTCCCCTTCAGCGCGATAGTCGCGATCACGAGCCGGGGCGAGGCAAGGAGTCGCTCGACCTCAGCGCAAAAGCGATTCGAGCAGCATTCCATTTTGCCGATCTCATCCAGGATGATCACGCGGGACGATGTATGGGGAAGATCGAGCGCCGCCAGGAGCCGCTCGAACCCCGGCACGTCCACCCCATACCGACCGACGCGGTGAGGCCCGCGTTGCTCGACGTGCGACAGAATCTGGGATCGGCGGTCCAGCGTAATGAGCCGGAAGCCTGTCCGGTTGCCGCCGACCCGAATCTCTTCCGTGTAGAATCCGGCGGGGCGATAGGCGCGTAACCCCTCCGCGATCTTGCGGATCACGGTCGTCTTTCCGACACCGGGCAGGCCGGTGATCAGCATGTGTCGCATGGTCACGGCTATTATCGCACAGTGCCTTGATCTTCCTGCTGGGCTCAGGTAAAGGTTGGGCATGCCCTCCACGCCGCTTGATGAATCCCGTCGCACAACGCCGCATTCCGTCGGCGAGTCCTTCCGTATCAAGATGGTCCAAACCCTGCAGAAGGTGCCGTATGACGTGCGGGCGTCTGCTCTGCGCGAAGCCGCCTATAACGTCCTGCGACTTCCACGCGAGCGCGTGTATCTGGACTTCGCGTCCACGCGCGGCAATGCGGGGATGACCGACCGGCAGCTTTCCGCCCTGATGATCGGCGACGAAGCCTACGCGGGCAGCGCGAACTTCTATGCTTTGGAGCAAACCTGCCGGGACCTGTTCGGCAAACAGTTCACGGTGCCGACCCACCAGGGGCGGGGCGCGGAACACCTGATTCTGCGCGGGCTGCTTCGGCCGGGGCAGACCGTGGCCACGAACGGCAATGTGCTCACCCTGCGGCCGCTGGCCGATGCGCTTGGCCTCCGGGTGGAATCGCTGCTGTCGAGCGATGCGTTCGATCCGAGCTCAAAACACGCGTTCAAGGCGGATCCGCCGCTAGCGAAGCTGAAGGCCCTGCTCGAAGGCGGTCGTGTCCATCTCGTCGTCCTGGGCGCTTCCCTGCCGATGCTCGGCGGCCAACCGCTTTCGCTCGAAGCCCTGGCTGACTGTGCGGCACTGGCCCGGCGCTATCGCGTGCCGCTGGCGCTGGACGCCTCGATGCTGGCCTCCGCGGCCTATCTCACGTTGACCAATCGTCGCGGCGGCGACACGCTGTCGGCCTTGATCCGCCGGTACGCCGACCTCTGCGACGTGCTCTACCTGAGCGGGCGAGAGGACGCCACCTGCCACACCGGCGGACTGATCGCGACGAATCACGAGGAGCTCTATGTCACATTCCGCAGTCTTGTGGTCGTATACGAGGGACTGCATACCTACGGCGGTCAGGCCGGTCGGGATATGCAAGTGCTCGCACAAGGGCTGCGCGATATGCTCGATGAGAGTTACCTCGCATTCCGGACACGCAAACTTGCGTATCTGGCGCGGCATCTCGCCGAGGCCGGCTATCAGGTCTACCAGCCGCTGGGGCTGTCAGGTGTCTGTCTTGACGCCGCGACCGCGCCAATCCCGGGACTGACGGAGCCGGCACGGTCGGATGAGCCGGGGGCCGCGCGGTCGGCCAATCTGGCGGCGCTGTTCTATCTCGTCTCCGGGATCCGCCTGCGACCGACACCGACGGCTGCGCTCGGCGGGAGGCTCGACCTGCTGGGCGTGTTCGTCCCGCGACGGTGCTACACCGAGCGGCAGATCGACTACTTGATCGAAAGCCTCGCGCATCTACGGAAGTACCGGATCGCGACGACGCTCCAAATCCGGGATCGCGACCCCGTAGCTCCCGAGCTGACGCGCTACCGAGTGGATGGTCCGTTTATCACCGAATATCACGACGATTTCCGGCCCACCTACACGCCCGAGCCCTATTTCATGAAGGTGGTGGAGCCCTGCCGTCTGAAGCCGGCGGCGGAGCGCGCCACCGCCATCCGGGAAGCCGGGTACAACACGTTCCTGCTGCGATCCGAGGACATCTATATCGATCTGTTGACCGACTCCGGCACGGCGGCCATGAGCAACAAGCAGTGGGCGACGATGCTGGAAATCCGGGAGTCCGAGTTGGGGAGCGAAGCGTCGAGCCTGTTCCTGGAGCGCTGTCGCGAGGTCTTGGGCTACCGCCATTTCCTGCCGACGCATCAGGGCCGGGCCGCAGAGCACCTTCTCTCCCAGGCGATGATCAGCCAGGGCCAGTACGTGATCAACAACATGTACTTCACGACGACGCGGGAGCATCAGGAGCGTGCGGGCGGCGTCTTCGTGGATCTCATTCGAGACGAGGCCCACGACCCGCGCTCGCCGCACCCGTTCAAGGGAGACCTTGATCCCGGGAAGCTCACCGACTTCATCGCCAAACATGGGCCCCAGACCATTGCCTATGTCTGCGTCGAGACGAACGTGAACATGGCCGGTGGTCAGCCGGTGTCGATGGCAGGGACTAAGGAGATCTCCGCGATCTGCCGGTACCACCGGATTCCGGTGATCTTCGATGCGACGCGCATCGCGGAGAACGCCTTTCTCATCAAGACACGGGAACCCGCCTACGCGGACTGGACGATCGGAGAGATTATTCGGGAGCTGATGGCGCTGGGCGACGGCTGTACCATCTCGGCCAAGAAGGATGTGCTGGTGAACATCGGCGGCATCCTCGGCGTGAACGACCCGGCGCTGTTCGAGAAGTGTGCCGCTCTCTGTGCCACGTTCGAGGGCACCCCGTGGAGCGGCGGACTCGCAAGCCGGGACCTTGCCGCCATGGCCGTCGGCTTGGACGAGATGACGGAGTATGACTATATCCGCTCACGCGTGGAACAGGTGCAGTATCTCTGGGCGCGGCTCAAAGATGCGGGGGTGCCCGTGGTCGAGCCGCCCGGCGGCCACGCGGTCTTCCTGGATGCTCGCGCGTTCCTGCCGCACCTCCCGCAAGAAGAATTTCCCGCGCAGCGGCTCGCGGCGGCGCTCTATGAGATGTCGGGCGTGCGCGGGATGGAGCGGGGGATCGTGTCGGCCGGGCGCGATCCGGCCACCGGCCGGCATCGCGGGTCCAAGCTGGAGCTCGTACGCTTGACGATCCCGCGGCGGGTCTATACCTACAGCCACATGGACGTGGTGGCGGACGGGGTGATCGAACTCTTCCGGAAGCGGGAGGCGCTCAAGGGACTGCGCATGGTCTACGAGCCGCCCATGCTGCGCTTCTTCACGGCGCGATTTGAATTGCTTTAATTTAGGCGCTCAGGGGTACCGGGCTTCCATCCTGGATTCGGAGCTGATCGGCGCCTCTCGGTGATCGGGCAGCACGAGCAGGCTGGCGCTCCGACTGGTCACCTGGAGCGGGGAAAACAGGCCGCCCATGTCATAGTGGGTCGTCAGGCTGGACAGGCTGCTCACCGTGCCGTCGGGATCGAATGAGACATGCACGGAGCGCTCCGTGTCATGGAGGCCGATACCGTTGAAGAAGAGGCCGACGAGAAGCAGATACTCCAGCGGATTGATGACGGACTCGGCCTGAGTATAGCCCCACCACTCGTGTGAAAAGCCCCGAAGTGTCGACACCCGCGCTTCACTCGGAGGTCCCAGCAAAGCCAGAACCTGTTCTTTGGTCGTCTCGCCGACCTTGATTCGAGCGAGCACCTGCTCGTCCCGAAGCGCGTCCGTGCCGACCGAGACACACCCGGTCACCGGCGACAGACACAGCAGCACTGCGACGTACGCCTTCATGGCTTCCTCCTGACCCGTGTCGTCCCGGGACTGCGCCCGAGTCGGGGCGACCCATGCAGCCTGATGAGAAACAGATGCCCCGGCGTCCGGCCGGCATGATCGCTGTTGCCGAACTGCGGGGTCACCGAGAATTGCCGCGCGCACGCTCGGGCGATCCGGATCTCCGTCCATCGGGGACGGGTGAGGACGTAGGCGCCGATGATCCGCACGTGGCGGTGCGTCGTCAGGTAATCAATATGCCACCAACGGCGTTTGGCTCGGCGGAGATGTCGTCCTAGGCGGAATCCGAGCGTCACGGCCCGACCTCGCGCTGATCCGACATAACCATACACCCCGGCCGCAAAGGGGACCGGACCCAAGCCGCCCACGCGAATCGTGATCGTCGGGATCCGGAGCAGCAGCAGATAGCACCCGCGCGCCTCCCGGAGCTGACCAAGCGCCGATCGGGTGAGCCGGGTCAGCGGACCGACCGGGAATCGTCGGATGCGAGCTGGCGGATGGAACGTGTCCTTCATCATCGCGAGCGCGCCGCCTTCGTGGCTTCTAGCAGGAGCCTGCGGTCTGAATCGTAGGTAAGCCGCTGCAGCGCGTCACTCACGGGCACCCAACTGGCTTCCTCGATCTCGCCGTCGTGCGTGCCCACCTGTTCCAGTGCCGTCATGCGAAACCAGCGGACGGTTTTCTTGACGCGATGCCCTTCGCGCTGGAACCAGTATTCCGATCGCGGAAGCTCCGTCTCGATGCGGCAGCGCCAGCCTGTTTCTTCTTCCACCTCTCGGACCGCTGCCTGCTCACTGGTCTCTCCCACGGCGAGCTTGCCTTTCGGAAACGACCAGACTATCCGGCCTCTGAGATCATGGGTGCGAATCAACAACGCCTCATCGTCACGCAAAACGATGCCTCCGGCTGAATATTCGAAAATGGGCCTGCTGTGATTCATAGGCTATGGCCTGCGCGCTTTAGGCGCCCGGCTTCACGATCAAGATCGGGCACGGTGTCTGCTGGGCTGCGGCCAGGGAGACGCTGCCCATCGTGATGGCGGTCTTGCCGGTCAACCCGCGAGAACCGAGCACGAGCAGATCGGCCTTCTCTCGCTGCGCCATTCCGCCAATCACCTCGGCGGCATGGCCGGTGGCGATCAGGGTCTTCAGCTTCGCGCCAGAGGCCTGCAGCACGCCGATCGTGTTTTCGATGGCACGCTGGCCGGCAGCCTGGCGAGCCTTGGACAACTCGGCTTTTATCGCCCGCGCCGGTTGTTGCCGGCTCGCGGCATATAGGGCCATGTCACGGGCCTCAACCGGGCGCACGACCGTCATCACGGTGATCTGTTGGAGCCCCGGCAGGACCGTCAGCACCCGCGCGGCCTCCTGGGCGCCCGCGGAGCCGTCAGTTGCCAAGCAGACCCGCATGGAGCCACGTGGCTTGGCGTGGGCAGGGATCAGCAGAACCGAACAGGGTGCGTAATGGAGGAGTCGCTGGGAGAGGCTGCCCAGCACAAAGCCCTTGCCGCCTTGGAGCCCGCGCGTGCCGGCGACGATGATGTCCGGGCGTTCCTCGTGGACCAACCGCAGCACCTCGTAGATCGGGAGGCCCTCTTGCACACGCACGTCGAGCTTGGCATAGCTGTCCTGCAGATGCGCGGCGGCCCGCTCCAGCAGTCGGCGGACTTCGGCTTGCCTGTTCCGCTCCAACGCGTGTCGGTCGCCCGGAAGCAGGGCCTCCGGAATGTCCAGCGGCTCCACCACGTGGACCAGTGTGAGCCGGGCCCCCGTCGGGTGGGGGAACGCCTTGATCCATTTGACGATCGTCTCGCCATAACGCGATTCATCCAGCGCAAGCATCAGATGCATGGCGGCGCTCCTGTGACGTTGTGAAGTGAGAAGGGTTTGCCCGGTAGGCCGGGTGTGCCCGTTCCACGGGCCTCACGGGCTGAACCGGCTCAACGGGCTTAACCGGGTCAACAGGCTATCACACTCGCATGGTGCGACGGTATCGATTATCCCTGGCTCAGCGCGGCGCGGGCCTTTTGAAGGCAGGCGATGACTTCGTCGTCCTCCAGTTGAGGGAAGTCCTCGTAGAACTGGCTGATGCCGAAGAACATGGAGGGTGTGGCGAGCACGACCGCTTCGTCCACCTGCCGCTGGAGTATCCGCGCGGTCTCCGGCGGCGCGACCGGCAACGCAGCGATGAGGCGGCCGACCTGCAACGCCCGCATCGCCGCCACCGAGGCAAAGAACGTCGCGCCGGTGGCGACGCCGTCGTCCACGAGGATGACCGTCTTGCCTGACAAATCCGGCAGCGGGGTCCCGCCGCGGTAGCGCTCGACACGGCGGGCGATCTCCTTGCGTTGCCGGTCCACTTCTCGCTCCAGTTCATGCGAGCTGATGCCGTAGCCGCGGATCACGTCCATGTTCAGATGCCGGTAGCCGGTCTCGGCCAGCGCGCCCATGGCCAGCTCGGGGTTGTCCGGGGTGCCCAGTTTCCGGGTCACGAACACATCGAGGGGCACCCGCAACGCCAGGCTGATTTCGTAGCCCACCGCGACGCCGCCGCGCGGCAGCGCCAAGACGATGCTGTTCGGCGCGTTCTTGTACTGCGCGAGCGCCTGCGCCAACTGCTGTCCCGCCTGGCGACGATCGGTGAACATCCAGACCCCATTCTCGGCCGGTCTTATGGTTGCCTGGGACGAGGAATCGGGTACGGGCCTCCGTAGGAGCCCCAATAGGCACCGAAATAAGGGTACGGACCTATAGTCGGGGCGATCATGGCCTTGGGCCACACCGTCAGCGAGCGAACATCGAGGGTCGGGTATGTGAACTCGGTTTCGTCCAGCGGCAGGGTGAGCGACCCGGTCACTTCGCCCACGAGCGTCACACGGGTGCCGGGCGGCAGGGTCGCGGGATCGAGAAATGTCTTCTGGCTCGCCAGCACGCGACCTTCAGAAGCGCGCAGGTCGGTCACGGGTGCCTGTGAAGAATCCAGCGGGAGCTGCAGGATCTCCAGCCGCGTGCCCTCCTTGAGCAACTTCGCGCTCAGGACGACGCCGGCTACGACGATCACCCGCCCGCGATAGGTCTGCGGCGACTCTTTCACTTGCGTGAACGTGACGGTCCAGTCGACCTGCTTGGCCAGCTCGGGCGGCACGACGCTGGTCGGCGCGCAAGCGACCGGCCCGCTCGCGAGCAACACGCCAGCCGTTCGGTACGTGACCCGCCAGAACGCCGCTGCGCACCCTCGACTGCGCGTGCCGGCTGGGAGCGATGGGCCAAAGGCTATGGGCCATCGGCCGGAGGAAAATTCATCCCGGCTCGTGACGGTCCTTCCGAACCTATAGCTCATGGCCCATGACCTCTCGCCTATTCGTAGCGGAGCGCCTCGATCGGGTTGAGCTGGGACGCTCTGCTGGCCGGATACAGGCCGAAGAACAGCCCGACCGCCAGCGAGAAGCCGAACGCGACTGCCACGGCCTGCGGCGAGATGATCGTCGGCCACCCGGCCAGCCTGGTCATCACGAGGGCCACGGCGGTCCCGGCGGCCACCCCGGCGCTGCCCCCGATCGTGCTCAGGATGACGGACTCCACCAGAAACTGGAGCAGGATGTGGCGACGTTTAGCGCCTACCGCCATCCGGATACCGATCTCGCGGGTCCGCTCGGTCACGGACACGAGCAGGATGTTCATGATCCCGATACCGCCCACGATCAGGGAAATGGACGCGATGCTCAGCAGCATCACGATCATCGTGCGGCTGGCGCCGGCCGTTGCCTGCGCGATGTCCTCCATGGTCCGGATCGAGAAGTCGTCCTCCTCGCCGGTCCGCAGCCGGTGACGGACGCGGAGCAAGTCCTTAGCGCCCGAGACGACCTCAGGGATCTGCTCGGGCCGCTGGGTCGAGATGAGGATGATTCCGACAGTGCCGAGGAACTTCGTGCCGAAGACTTTCCGTTCCGCCGTCGAGAAGGGGAGGTAGACGACGTCATCCTGATCCTGCCCCATCAGCGATTGCCCCTTCGGCGAGAGGACGCCGAGGACGCGAAGCGGGACATTCTTGATCCGGATCTGCGCGCCCACGATGTCCTCGCCCCGCTCGAAGAGGTTCTCCGCCGCCGTCTTGCCCAGCACCGCGACTTTCGCCCCGCCATCCTCGTCCGAGGCCGTGAAGAAGGTACCCTGGCTCATCGGCCAATCCCGCACATCGAGGTAATTGGCCGTGGTGCCGATGATGACCGTGCTCCAGTTCTTGTGCTCGTGCACCACCTGAAGCACCGAGCGTGTGGCCCAGGACACGCCGGCGATGCCCGGAATCCGGCGTTCGATCTCCCGGGCGTCTTCCACCGTCAACGTGGAGACGCCGCCCATGCCCGTGCGCACGCCTCCGACGGTCGTAGCACCGGGAATGATGATGAGGACGTTCGTGCCCAGACTGGCGATCTGCGCCTGCACCGACGCGGCCGCGCCCTGGCCTAGGCTGACCATCGCCACGACCGCGCCGACGCCGATGACGATCCCGAGCATGGTGAGGCTCGCCCGCAGCGGATGGCGAGCCAAAACCCGGAGGGCGAGTTGGATGGTCAGCAGGAGAAAAGCCATAGCGAACCCTGACGGGTGGCAAGTGACGGGCCAGAACGCAACTCCTCCTCGTCACCGTATCTTGGGGCCGACTCCGAATCCTGGCGGCAGCGTGGGCTGAGCCTCGCCGCCGACCGTCTCCAGGCCGACGATGACCGCATCGCCCTCGCGTACCTCGCCGGCCGTGACCTCCGTGAAGTGAGCATCCGCGACCCCGATCGAGATGGCGACGGCTCGCGGGTGGCCCGCGGGATCCAGTACCCAGACCATAGGCTGCTTGCGTTCAGCAGGAACGCCGGGCATCTTGAACCGGAGGGCGGTATTCGGTACGCGAAGCGCCGCGTCTGATCGCGCCGTCACCACGGACACATTCGCGGTCATCCCGGGCTTGAGTTTCAACTCCCGGTTGTCCACTCCCACGATGACGTCATAGGTCACGACATTCTGGATGCTGATCGGCGCGTTCCTGACTTGGGTGACGGTCCCGCGGAAGATTTCCGCGGGGTAGGCGTCCACCGTGAACTCCGCGTCCTTCCCCTCGGTCACGCCGCCGATGTCGGCCTCGCTGACGTTCGCGTTCACCTGCATGCGGGTGAGATCCTGCGCGATCACGAACAGCGTCGGGGTCTGGAAGCTTGCCACCACGGTCTGGCCGACGTCCACGTTTCGCGACACCACGATCCCGTTCACCGGGGAGTGAATCTTGGTATATTGCAGGTCCAGTTCGGCGGACGCCAGCGTGGCCCGAGCCTGGTCGACCTGAGCCTGTGTGACTCCGACCTGCGCTTCGGCGTCTCGGTAGTTGGTTCGCGCCAGGTCGAGATCGGCCTGCGAGACGAACTGCTGCTCCCGGAGGCGCGCCATTCGCTCGTGCTCGAGCGCGCGCTGTGCGAGCATGTTGCGAGCCTTCTCGAGATTGCCCTCGGCCGTCTTCAAGTTGGCGCGGGCCTGCTTCACCTTGGCGAGAAATGGTTCGGGGTTGATTTGCGCAAGGAGTTGCCCCTCCTTCACGGCTGAATTGTAGTCGGCATACAGGTTCCGCACGATCCCGGACACCTGACTGCCGACCTGCACGGAGATCACCGGGTTCACGGTTCCCGTGGCCGTGACCGTCGCCGCAATGGGCCCTCGATCCACGACCGCGGTCTTGTAGGTCACGGGCGCGCCGCTCGGCCCGAGCCAGTACCAGAACGCGGCCGCGCCTGCGCTGCCCGTTGCGGCGAGGAGGGCCACGATCAGCCCGAAGCGGAGGCGCTTGCGGGGAGGAGGTACAGGCGGCAGCGGTTCCGTGACCGGCCGGAGCGGCTCCGCTGTCCGGACGAGGGCCGAGTCCTGGACCGCTGGCACAGACTGGCCGGGACCCACGAGCGGATCCGGACGCGACGCGGCGTCGTGATGCGACGGTTTCATCGGGCAGCCTCGTGTGTGGGTGTCAAGTATCGCACAAACCACCGCAACGCGTGCTCGGCCACCTGCTCCAGCGTGCCCGGCTCTTCGAACAGATGTGACGCTTTTGGAACGATGATCAATTCCTTTGGGCACGTCAACAAGGCTAGTGCCTCTTCGTTCATCTCGATGACCGGGACGTCATATCCGCCGACAATCAACAGGGTCGGCGCGGTGACGTTCGGCAGGTACGGCGCGGCGAGGTCGGGGCGGCCGCCGCGTGAGACCACGGCGGCCGCGGCCTCGGGGGAGCGGGCGGCCGCCTGGAGCGCCGCGCCGGCGCCGGTGCTCGCGCCGAAGTAGCCGAGCCGAAGGCCCCTCGTTCGTGGGTCCTGGGCGAGCCAGCGTGTGGCGGCGAGCAAGCGGTCTGCGAGCAGATCAATATCGAATACCTTGCGCCGGTCCTCCGCTTCCCATTCTTCGAGCAGGTCAATGAGCAAGGTGGCCAGGCCGCCCTGCTGGAGGACCCGCGCGACGAAGGTGTTACGCGGGCTGAACCGGCCGCTGCCGCTTCCATGCGCGAACAGCACCACGCCGCTGGGCTTGGCCGGTACCCCGAGCATGCCCTGGAGCCTGACCTTATCCGCGAGGACGACGACGGACTGCTCTTTGTCGGAAGAAGGCATAGGCTAATCAGAGAATCGCCGTCGCGATGCTCAAATAGATGGCTACGCTCAGGATATCCTGTAGCACGGTCGCGATGGGGCCGCTGGCCAGCGCGGGATCGGTGCCGAGCCGTGTCAGGGCCCACGGGAGCAGACTGGCCACGAGTGTCGCCACCAGAGAGGTTACCGCCAGCGTGAGCGTAATCACCATCACGACGGGCATCGGTCGGTTCCAGAACAGGAGCGCAGCCCCAGCCAGAAGCCCCACCGAAAGACCGATCAGCAACCCCAAGGCCCCTTCACGGAGTAGCTGGCCCGTCAGCGCGACCCGCCCATAGGCGAGCGAGCGCACCAGCACCGTCTCAGTTTGGGTGCCGACCGCATCTGCCATGTACACCACAAGTGGAAGAAAGAACGCCAGCGTAATCTCCTGCTGCAGCGACGACTCGAAGAGACCGGCCACGCTGCCGGCCAACATCCCACCTGCGAGGCCCACCACCAGCCACGGGAGTCGGGCCCGGAAGGCGGCCAGCGTCCCGTTGCCCGTGGTAGGGGCCGGATGAGAGGCCCCGACCCCGGCCAGCCGAAGCAGGTCATCCACGTGCTCGTCGTGCAGCAGAGCCAACAGGCGGCCGATCGGGATGGCCCCGAGCAGCCGGCGCTGGGCATCAAGCACCGCCACGTCCGCCTCGTGCCGCTCGACCGCCAGCAGCGCGACCGTCTCCGCGCGATCCTGAGGCCGCACCTCCACTGGCGGGTCGCCTTGCAACGTGGCCAGGAGGTCGCCTGGGCGCGCGGCCAGCAGCGCTTCGATGGGCACTTGGCCGATGAGACGATCGTCACCATCCACGAGGTAGAGGTGGCTCGCTTCGTCGAACCGTCGATCGTGCAAGTCCGACAGTGCTGCGGCGACCGTCTCATTCGGGCTGGCCTTGGGTACGGCCGGCGTCATCAATTCAGCGACGGTCAGCATGACGGGTGCGGTGAGAGACGCCTGCCGCCTCATGCTCCCAGCGGAATGACCTCGAGTGGCTTCCGCTTCCGGTGCAGCAGCCGGTCCACAACGCTGCGGAGCCTCAGAGGAGAGGGTAGCATAGAGTTTTCCAGGTAAGACTCCGCAGTCGCCTGACAGCGCTCGCACCGCCAGGCCCGGAGCCAGAGGTGGCCGGTCTCATCTTCAAGCTCCGTGAAGTGGTCCACAATCATCTGATGGCGGCATGTTGGGCAACGCATGGCTCCACCTTTCCCGGGTCAGTGACACTCCACCGGACAAAAGAAGACGACATACACGACGATCCCAACGCCCAGTACGATCGCCCCGATCAGGAGCCATTGTGCACGGGTCAAAGCCATCGCTTCATTCCACGCTTTTATGCCGGGCGTCTCCCGCGAGACGACAAATCAGGCGATCACGACCGCCGATACCGCCGCTGAGAGTGAGAGCAGCAAAAGCAATGCCATCGGGCAGACCGAGCCTGCTGGCTGATCCTGGCACGGTTCACCATCACGGGTTACGGGTTTATGTCGCCTTCCGCTACATGCCTGACTTTCTGGACTGTAGCAGGACTCCCCCTCCTGGCAGCAACGGAGCCTATGGCGAATGGCGTATAGCTAAGGGCAAAGGACGGAACACTATGCCCCTTAAGCCCGAAACCATTTGTCCTACGCCATCAGCCCTCAGAGCTCGGGCTCCCAATGGTGGCACCGCTCTTGCTCAACCCTCCTGTTGAAACAAGGGGAATCGGAACCTATGGAAACCATCAGCAGCTTCCTCGCCCGAGACCATGACCGCTTGGACGACCTGTTCCGATCCTTCCAGTCAGCGAAGGCAACCGATCTTTCACGGGCACGGCATGCCTTCTCGGCTTTCAAGATCGGGTTGCAACGTCACATCGTTTGGGAAGAGGACATGCTCTTCTCGATCTTCGAGGAGCGCACGGGGAGCGTCGACGCCGGGCCGACCGCCGTAATGCGTCTGGAGCACCGCCGGATCAAGGACCTGCTCGAGGACATTCAGGATCGCCTCGGGCGCGGGGAGATCGACACGAAGGAGCAGGAAGCTGCGTTGCTGAGTGTGCTCGGCACCCACAACGCCAAGGAAGAGGGGGTGCTCTATCCCTGGTTCGACCGCTCGCTCTCCGAGGACCTGGTGCGTGACCTGCTGCGCCGCATGCGGGATCTGCCCGAGGACCGGTTCCACCGCTGTTGCGCCTGATCGGCGCAGGAGGTGAGGGTCATGTCGTACGATGAACGGAAACTGTGCGTCGTGTGCGCGTGGCGCGGCTCTTGCCAGCTCAAGTACAGCATGCCGGGCGGCGTCGCGCTCCACTGCGTGGAGTTTACGCGGGATATCACGCTGAAGGCCACAGAAGAGGAGCTGCGTAAGCGGAATCTGGTGCTCATTGGGCCGGCCGGCGCGGGGAAGACAACCCTCATCCGGAAAGTGCTCGAGCGGACCGGCCTCAAGGCGGACGGCTATTACACGCGCGAGGTGAAGGACGGGCTGTTGCGGGCCCACGTCGAGCTGGTCTTCCTGTCGGGAGAGACCCACATCCTGGCGGACTCGAAGTCCCACCCAGGATGGCTGCGCGTCGGAAAGTGGCACGTCGACGGCGAGATGGTGGAGTCGGTGCTCATTCCACGGTTGCGTGCCGCCAGGCAGTCCAAGGAGACGGAGGTGATCGTGCTCGACGAGGGCGGCCAGTTGGTCGGCGTATCCGGGCAGTACCGGAAGGAAGCGATTGACTGCGTGGTGTCGAGCAAGAGCGTGCTCGCGGCGGTCAGCCTGGGAGAGGAAGACAAGGAACTCCTGCAGCGTCTCGAGCGGCGCGCTGACGTGACGCTGCTGCGGGTCGCTCCGGACACCCGCGATGCGCTGGTCGGTCAGATCGCGCTCATGCTGACGGGTGAGCGCCAGAGGGCTTGAAATTGTCATGCTGAGTGATGAATGATGGCCACGCGCCCGGCGCTCATGGTGTGAGAGGAAGCGATGCCGAACGGACTCTTCCCGAGAATCCTCGTGCCGGTGGACTTTTCGCCCTGCTCCGAAGCGGCGTTCCGCGTCGGAGTGTCCCTCGCCCGCGTCTTCCAATCCGAGATGCTCCTGTTGCATGTCATTGATACCCGAAGCCTGCAGAATTTGAATGCGCTCGGCTTGGCCCGCCCCTCCGAAGAGGCCGAGCAAAAGAAACGGCTGCGGCACCAGGCGCGGCTGAACGCGAGGCGACTGCTGGCGATGGATGAGGCCAAGGGCCTGGAGATCCGGCGGATGCTGGCCGAGGGAGCGCCGTTCGTCGAGATCGCACGGACGGCGCGCAGAGAACGGGTGACGCTGGTCGTGATGGGCAGCTACGGGGGGCAGACCGGCAGCGTCGAGAAGATTTTCTTCGGCAGCACCGCCGAAAAGGTTGTGCGGACCGCCGGCTGCCCCGTCCTGTGCGTACCGCTGGCCGGACGCGCGGCTGGCAGGCAATCGCCCGAGAGCCAACGCGTCTAGGAGGGAGAATGACGGAACGGATGGGAACCGTGAGACATGCGGTCTGCGGATTGGTCAGGGCGGCCCTGATCGGATGCGCCGGCCTCGCGCCACTTCTAGGCGGGGGAGACGCGGGCGGGCAAGGGGAGCAGGTCGTGGAGGTCACGATCAAGGAGTATACGTTCGTCACCCGTCAGGTCCCGCTGCAGCTCAACGTCCCGACCGTGATCGAGATCCGGAATGAGGACGCGGTGCGGCATGATTTCGGCTCGCGGATGTTCGACGGCGCTCTGACGCGCGTGGAATCCGGGGGCGTCGTGTCGTACGGTCGGGGCATCGGCGGGGTGTTTCTTGATCCGGCCCGGTCCGCTTCGATCCGGTTCACGATCGAGCGTCCCGGACGATACGAGTTCAGGTGCTCACTGCATACCAACATGAAAGGCGAGATTCTCCTGATGTCGGTGGGGGCGGTGTGAGCAGGGGTGAGAGGCAAGAGGTAAGAGGGCAGTTATCAGAACGAACGACTCGGGCTAGCCTGTTGCATCGAGCCGGAAGGGTCGCATGACGTCACTTGCGATGAAGAAGATCCTGTTTGCGACGGACTTTTCCGCGTGCGCCGCGCGGGCTGAGGAATATGCCCTGTTCCTGGCGCGGACCTGCGGCGCGCAACTCTGCATCGTCCATGTGCTGGAGTTCCAGCCGGGCATGGACCCGAACTTCGTCGTCAACAGCCTGTACCTGGAGCAACTGCGCAAGGAGACAGACAGTCGTCTGCAAGACCTGGTCGCGGGCGCGAAGCGTGATGGGATCGTGGCGGAGGGGCAGCATGTGCTGGGGATTCCGAGCCAGCGGGTCAACGAGCAGGCCAGACACGCGGACGTGGACTTGATCGTCGTGGGGACGCATGGCGCCACGGGGCTGGAGCATATCCTCCTGGGCAGCACCGCGGAACGAGTCGTCAAGGGCGCGCCCTGTCCCGTACTGACCGTGCGCGGCCCTCGTGAGCGCGGCCGCACCGAGCGGCCACCGGCGCCCGCCGAGTCGCCACGCATCACTCATCTGCTCGTGGCACTGGATTTTTCGGACTGTTCCATGGATGCGTTCGAGTACGCGGTGCAGATGGCCGCACAGTTCGGCAGCAAGGTCACGCTGTTGCACGTGATCGAGCCCGTGTCCTACGGCCTGGACTTCACGCTGACGCACACCGCGGACATTCACAAACGCCGCGAGCAAGTGGAAGCGCGGTTGATCGAGCTGGCGGGGCTTGTCTCCGCCCGCGGGCTCGTCGCGGAGCACCGGATTCGGGGTGGGCTGCCCGCCGATGGGGTACTGGACACGGCGACGGAGCAGAAGTGCGATTTGATCGTGATGGGGACGCACGGGCGTCGCGGGGTGTCGCATCTATTGAGCGGCAGCGTCGCGGAAGCGGTGCTCCGGCGGGCGGACTGCCCCGTGCTGACCGTCAAGAGCCCGAAATTCGCCCCGGGACATAGAAGACGGTGACGAACGATGAACGGTGATCGCCGAACGGAGCTGAACCCAGACCGGCTCAGCGTGGCAGAGAAAGGAGGACAGGTCATGGCGAAGAAGGAGAAAGAGAGCAAGGCGATCGTTCCGGTGGAGCGAGGCGTGGCGGGTCTGCCTGCCTGGGAGCGTGAGTTCGACAAGCTGTTCGAAGATTTCTGGCGTCGCCCATTCGGCAGTCTGTTGAATCTGGAGCGGTTCTTGCCGGCCGAGTTTCGGACGCCGTCGGTTGCGCTGGATGTCTATGAAGAAAAGGACGACGTGGTGGTCAAGGCCGATATGCCCGGCTTGAAGAAAGAAGAAATCGAGGTCAACCTGTCCGGCAACACCCTGACCATCACGGGCGAGAGAAAAAAGTCCGAAGAGGTGAAGGAGAAGAGTTATTACCGCGCGGAGCGATCGTACGGCATGTTCCGGCGTTCGGTCGAATTGCCTGCGGATGTGCAGGCCGACAAGGTGACGGCCTCGTTCAAGGATGGTGTCCTGGAGATCCGGTTGCCGAAGAGCGAGGAGGCAAAGAAGAAGGAGCGCGTGATCAAGGTGGACTAGCGCCGTTCCGACGTGATACGGCGAATTGAAGCGATGCGTGGTGTGGCAACGAACGCCGGCGTGTGCGACACGAACAGTTGCTCTCAATAGTTGGAACGGTACGAGGGGGAACGAGTGACGAATAACGGCTTGCGGTGTTATCGAGATGGCAGAGAAACCGATCAAAAAGAGTAGCAGGCCGAAACGGACCACGGCGAGGGGGCGAGCCATGACAGCGCCGGCCAAACGGAAGGTGCCCGCGAGAGTCCCGAAGCCTGCCGGGGCATCGGCGGTTCTTGAAGAACAGACGATCGAGCTGCAGAACGGCATGTGGGAGCGGATCCGGAAGAAGGCGTATGAGCTGTGGGAGCAGCGCGGCCGGCGCGAGGGGTTTGCGCTGGAGGACTGGCTCGACGCCGAAGCGATGGTCATGGACGAGATCCATGAAGCCCGGGAGTGAGCACGCCGTCGGGGTCTGGATCCCGATTGAGCCCTCCCTCGAGACCGTTCTGGCCAGGCTCGAAGCCCTGTCGCTGGCGCCGACCTTTCTGGCGCAACGGCAGCTCGCGATGATGCGCGCGCTCCGTCCGTACGGCGACTACGCCGCTACGATTCCCCTCAAACCCTTGCCGGAAGAGATGGCCCTGGCGAATCTCTTCCTCTATTGCGATTTCCTTCCTGCCGATGGCCAGCCCTCGCTGGTCGAGCAAGTGCGCGACACCATCACGACGCATATTCCCGAAGAGGAGCGCGCCTGGCTCGATCCGTTGCGCCACTCCTACATGGACCTGCTGGAAATCGTTGACGCCCCTGAGACCGGCGGACGTGCCACCGTGGCCCTCCGTTCCCTGGGCGACGGGCGACAGGACCAGGTGCCCGGAGGAGACTGGACGAACGGTCTGCACGCCGGCCAAGTGCTGCTGACGCGCGTGATCCGCCGGCAGCAGCGTGCCGTGTTGCCGGGCACGGCGCTGGTCTTGTCCGGTCAGATCGGCCGTGCCGTCTACCAGCGCTCGGATCAATGGCGGCGCGAATTGGAGATGCAAACCGGATCACTCGGACTGGGCGAGTGGAGTGAGTTTGCCAAAGGGTACGGCTACGTTCTCTTGTGGAACTTCGCGCAGGTCGGCCTTGAGGCGCTGAGCCTGGCGGATCGGCAGATCCGGTTTGTCGGGGCGAACGGGCAGCCATTTCTTTACGCCCTGGCGTTGTATGAGCACAATGAGTTTCGCGTCCTGTCCCGCAGATTCGCTGCGATGGAAGGGTTTGTGATGGAGGAGGCTCAGAGCCGGCCAGAACGCGCGGCCGAGGGGCCGTCGCCGGCTCTGGTGTGGGTGCAGCGCAACGGGCGGCCACAGGACGCGGGTGCGCCCGTGGTGGTTCGGGTCATGCTCACGCCGGTCCACGTGATCGTCGAATGCGACTCCGCGGAGCGCCTCGACCGGGTCAAGCATCTCCTGGCCTCCGCCTTCGGCTTCTCGCTGCATTTCCGGGGGGAGTCGACCGGAGTGCCGGCTCATGAGCTCCCCGAAGTGGACCTCACGGAGGGGGTAGTCGAGCCGCAGGCGGTGATCGTGACCCCGGAGGAGGACCACCGGATCCTGAGCGCGTTTCTCGAGTCGGTCTATCTGGAGTGGGCAGACCGGCCGTCCCCGGCGCTTCATGGGCAAACGCCTCGGCACGCCGCGTCGAATCCAGCCAGCAGGGCGCAAGTGGCTGCGCTGATCGATCAGGTCGAACGGGACGACCTGGCGCGTCGGCGGACAGGATACCCGGGTTACGACTATGCGAAGCTGCGCGCGCATGTGGGACTGTAAGGAGACCGGGGCAACGGGATACAGGGGCACGGGGGTAGCGAGAAACCTGAGCTTCTAGGTGCAGAGGTGGGTCGATGGCGGCAATAGACCTATCGAAATTGCCGGACACCTTGCGGCAAGGCTGGACATCGCCCCCGAGCATTCTGGAGAGCCTGCAGATCCTGCAAGAACGTTTCGGGTACGTGCCACTGAGCGCTGTGCCCCAGCTCGCGCATACCCTCGGGGTATCCGAGGCTGAAATAGCGGGCACCCTCTCCTACTATCCCGAGCTCCATACCCGCCCCGCCGGGCGCCACCGGGTTCGGCTCTGCATGGGCGAGGCCTGCCTGGCGAATCATTGCGAGCGCCTGGTCTCCGCCCTGCGAAATTGCCTGGGTGTCGGGTTGGGCGAGACCACGCCGGACGGCCGGTTCTCTCTCGATCGCATCTATTGCGTCGGCAACTGTGGAGTTGGGCCGACCGTGATGATCGACGAAGACGTGCATGGCCGTGTGGCGCCGTTGGACGTCGCGGAGGTGCTCGACCCATATAAGTAGCCAACGTTTGCCCGTGGGGCCCGTTAAGCCCGTCGGATTGCAACACGAGCTCAACGGGCTCAACGGGCCAAACCGGCTCAACCAACATACCGGGGATCTGCTGACTGCTGGAACGCTGCATCATGATCCGCCTCTACCTATCCAACGACACGTCCGCGAGAGCGGCGGGCGCCGAACGGTTGGCCAGGGCCTGGGCCGGCCGGCCCGGCGTTGAGCTCGTCCGCACCTCCTCGCGCGGCGCCTTTTTTCTCGAACCGCTGGTCGAGCGCGACATGGCGGATGGCCGGGTGGTGTGGCCCAACGCCGAGCCGGACGACCTGCCACGCATTCTGGCCGGCACGGGCGGCATGGCGATCAACCGGATTCCCTTCCTGTCCCAACAGACGCGCGTCACGTTCGCCAACTTCGGCATGACCCAGCCGCTGTCAGCGGAGGAGTATCGAGCCCACGGAGGCGGAGAAGGAGTGGGTCGGGCCTTGGGTCTCACGCCTGAGCAGATCATCCATGAGCTGAAAGTGTCCGGCCTGCGGGGACGCGGCGGTGCTGCGTTTCCGGTCTGGGCGAAATGGCAGACCGCTCGGGGGACGAGCGCCGCTCGTAAATACGTCGTCGCCAACGCCGACGAGGGAGACGCCGGCACGTATTGCGACCGAATGATCATGGAAGGGGAGCCGTACCGGTTGATCGAGGGCATGCTGATCTGCGCGCTCGCGATCGGGGCGGACACGGGCTATATCTACTGCCGAAAGGAATATCCGGCCGCAGCCGCCACGGTCCGCGGGGCGGTCGAAAAGGCGCGGCAGTCCGGCATGCTGGAGTTGCCGGGTGGCCCGTTCAATCTCGACGTCGTGATCGGGGCCGGCTCCTATGTGGTGGGGGAAGAAACGGCCCTGCTCGAGTCACTGGAGGGCCGGCGCGGGGTCGTGCAGGCGAGACCGCCCTATCCGGCCGTATCGGGACTGCGGGGGATGCCCACCATCGTGAGCAACGTGCTCACGTTCGCCACGGTCCCGCACATCCTGGCCCGCGGGGGCGCGTGGTACGCGTCGATGGGCACCGAGCGGTCACGCGGCACGGTGGTGCTGCAGATCGGCGGGCGTGTGAAGCAACCGGGCCTGGTGGAGATCCCCTTTGGCGCCACCCTTCAAGAGGTGCTTGACCGGTTTGCCGGCGGGATGGCACCGGGCGCCCGGTTCAAGGCGCTGCAGGTGGGCGGGCCGTTGGGGAGCCTCTTCCCGGCGTCGAAGCTCGACATCCGGATTTGTTATGACGAATTCGCAGAGACCGGCGCAATTCTCGGGCACGGCGGGATCGTGGTCTATGACGATGAGACCGACATGGTCGGGCTCGCGCGGCATTATATGGCGTTCGCCTCCGACGAGTCCTGCGGGAAGTGCACGCCCTGTCGCGTGGGCTCGATGCGCGGGCGCGAAATTCTGGAGCGCCTCGAGAGCGGCCGGGGCCGTCCGGATGACCTGGAGCTGCTCGCCGACCTGGGCGAGACCATGAAGACGGCGAGCCTGTGCGCGTTCGGCGGCCGGGCGCCCTATCCGGTGCTGACGGCGATCGAGCACTTCGGCGAGGAGTTCCGGAGGCGTGTGCGATGAGAACGCTTCGGAAGCCACACGCGCCCGGCCCGCTCGTGCGCCTGACGGTGGACGGCCAATCGGTCGCCATCTCCGCGGGAGACACGGTCTTCGTGGCGGCCCGGCGCGCCGGGATCCCCATTCCGAGCCTGTGTCGCTCCGATCATCTTGCGCCGATCGGATCCTGCCGCCTCTGCTTGTGCGAGATCGACGGGCAACCCGGCACGCCGGCCTCCTGCACGACGCCGGTGCGGGAGGGCATGGTGGTCCGGACCAGAACGGAGCGACTGGCCCGTCTTCGGCGCAACATCGTCGAGCTCTATCTGTCTGAGCAACCGCCCGGGGCGCAGACTTCCGAGGCTCTGCAGGAACTGCGGGAAACGCTCGGCCTGCAGCGCGTACGGTACGCTGCCAGCGCCCGGCGCGCACAGTACCGCGACGGGTCGAACCCCTTCTTTGCGTTCGACAACGCGCGCTGCATCTCGTGCGAACGGTGCGTGCGCGCGTGCGACGAGATTCAGGGCACGTTCGCGCTGACGATGATCGGCAAGGCCTTCGAAGCCCGTCCGGTGGCGGGGGCCCGTCCGCTGGCCGGGGATCAGGCCGGATTCGAAACCTCGAACTGCGTGTCCTGCGGGGCGTGCGTGAAAGAATGCCCGACCGGGGCCCTGATGGAGAGTTCCGTGGCGCGGTTCGGAATGCCGACGCGCACGGTACGGACGATCTGCGCATATTGCGGGGTGGGCTGCGCATTCGACGCCGGGGTGCGCGACGGGCGAGTCGTAAGCATGGTGCCGGCCGACGACGGGCCGTCGAACCTGGGACATGCGTGTCTGAAAGGCCGGTTCGGTTGGGAGTACGTCTACGCGGAAGACCGGCTCCGCGAACCCTTGCTGCGCCGGGGCGACGGCTGGGAGCCGATCTCGTGGACGGCGGCGCTGGATCGGCTCGCGGCAGAGTTCACCAGGATCACGAGGTCATCCGGGCCCGATGCCGTGGCCGTCATTTCGTCGAGCCGGGGCACGAACGAGGAGAATTACCTGTTCGCGAAGTTCATGCGGTGTGTGATCGGGACCAATCACGTGGACAACTGCGCGCGGGTCTGCCACAGCGCCACTGTGACCGGCATGATGGAGGTGCTCGGCGCCTCCGCCGCGACGAACTCGATCAACGACCTGGACCATGCCAAGCTCATCCTGGTCGTCGGGGCGAATCCCATCGAATCGCACCCGGTGGTCGGCGCCCGTCTCAAGCAGGCGGTGCGACGCGGGGCGGCGTTGATCGTGGTGGACCCGCGCCGTACCGAGCTGGCGCGCCTGGCCGACCTGCACCTGCGCCTGCGGCCCGGGACGAACGTGGCGCTCTTGAACGGCCTGGGTCATGTCCTCGCGGAAGAAGGCCTGCTGGACCGATCGTTCATCGCCGCCAGGACGGAGGGAGTGGAAGACTGGCTGAAAACCGTCGGCCCCTGTACGCCGGAAGAGGCGGAGCGGATCACCGGGGTGCCTGCGGATCTCATCCGTGAGACGGCGCGGCGCTACGCGACGAGCGGCGCGTCGCTGTGCATGCACGGCCTCGGCGTGACCGAGCACCGATGGGGCAGCCACGGCGTGATCGCGCTCTGCAATCTCGCGCTCGCAACCGGGAATTACGGACGCCCGGGAACCGGCATCAATCCCCTGCGCGGGCAGAACAACGTACAGGGCGCCTCTGATATGGGATGCCTGCCGACCTATTTCGCCGGCTACCAGAAACTGGACGACCCGGACCTGGCCGCCCGGCACGAGGCGGTCACGGGACGCCCGCTGCCGACTCGGCGCGGGTTGATGATCCCGCAGATGTGGGACGCGGCGCTGGAAGGACGGCTCAAGGGACTCTGGATCATCGGCTATGACGTGGCCCAGACCGATCCGAATCTCAAGAAAGTGCATGCCGCGCTCGCGAAGCTGGAGTTCCTCGTGGTGCAGGATCTGTTTCTGAGTCAGACCGCGCGGTTCGCGCACCTGGTGATTCCCGGCGCCTCGTTCCTGGAGAAAGACGGCACGTTCACGAACCTTGAGCGCCGTATTCAGCGGGTCCGCAAGGTGGTGGAGCCACCGGGCAGCGTGTTGCCGGACTGGCAGGTCGTCAGTGAGGTCGCGACGCGCATGGGGTATCCGATGCGGTATGCCCATCCTTCCGAGATCATGGAGGAGATTGCGCGGCTGACGCCCTCGCTGGCCGGCGTGTCCTATGCAAGGCTGGAGCAAGCGGATGGGCTGCAGTGGCCGGTCCCGGCGGCGGATCATCCCGGCACGGCCTTGATGCACGTGGACCGGTTCCCGCGCGGACGCGCGCGGTTCGTGCCCGTCGAGTACCTGCCTCCGGGGGAGTCGCCCTCGGAGACCTATCCGTTCGTGTTGATCACGGGTCGGACCCTGCACCATTACAACTGCGGGTCCCAGACCCGCCGGACCGATATCCTGCGCTTGGTGAATGCGGACGTGCTGGAGATGCATCCCGAGGACGCCGCGCGCCTGCATCTCCAGGACGGGGAGTCGGTACGGCTGGTGAGCGCCCGCAGCGCAGCCGTCCTGCCGGTGGCGGTCAGTGAGCGCGTGCAGCCCGGGCAGCTCTTTACGAGCTTTCACTTCCCGACCAGTGCGGTGAACGCGCTCTTGTCGTCCAGCGCCGACGAGAGCTCCAAGTGTCCCGAATACAAAGTGTCGACCGTGCGCGTGGAGAAGATGAGCGGAGCCGTGCCAGGCGCGCATGCGAGGCTGATTTCATGAGCTGTGGGCGAGGGGCACGGGGCATGGGGTGAGGGGCAGGATGAGTCGAAGACCGAGCCAGGAACGCCAAAAGCCTCACGTGGTCGAGCCCATCGCGCGATCGCATCACCAGGCGGTCGCGACCGGATCTTCTGTGTCCGGCCGCCCCTCGCCTCTCGCCCCGGGCCTCGTGCCCCGTGCCGTGCCCATGTTCGATGCGTACGCGCCGCCGCAGATTGCGCAGCGCGTGCAAGAGGTGGGCGTCGCCAAGGCCTCGGCCCCGGTGCAGACGACGGTGGCACTGGCCGTGCTTGCGGGCGCGTTCATTGCGCTCGGGGCGTTGTTCTTTACGGTGACGGTGACAGGCTCGAGCGCCATGGGCGGCAGCGCGCCGTTCGGTCTCACCCGGCTGGCCGGGGGCCTGGCCTTCAGTCTTGGGCTGATCCTGGTGGTGGTGGGCGGCGCGGAGCTGTTTACCGGGAATAATCTGATCGCCATGGCCTGGGCGGCCGGCCGGATCCGCACCACCGAGGTGCTCAGGAATTGGGGCTGGGTCTATCTGGGCAACCTGATCGGCGCGCTCGGCACGGTCGCGCTGGCCCTGCTGGCCGGCGTGGACAGGCTGGGGGATGGCGCGGTGGGAGAGACCGCGATCCGGATCGCCCGGGCGAAGGTGGAGCTCGATCCGGTGGCGGCCTTGGCGCGCGGCGTGCTCTGTAATGTCCTGGTCTGCCTGGCGGTCTGGCTCTGCGTGGGGGCACGCGGGGTCGCCGACAAGATTCTGGCCATCGTGTTCCCGATCACCGCCTTTGTCGCCTGCGGGTTCGAGCACTCGGTCGCAAATATGTATTTTCTTCCGGTCGGGGTTGCGCTGACCATGGGCAGCGGCGCACCGGTGGCGGTGCAGGATGTGCTGCTCAATCTCGCGCTCGTGACGTTGGGCAACATTCTGGGCGGAACGGTCCTGGTGGCGTTGGTGTATTGGTTCGTGTATCTTCGAAAAAGCTAATAGGTTTGTGTGGCGGATGCTCGAATCGCTGAACGGACAGGCGGTCGGCCGGTGTCACTTGCGCGTGGAGGTCGTCGGGCGGCCTCGATACGTGGATCAGCGGGACTTTGCCCTGTATCTGGTCGACCCGATCCGGGGTCCGTCGCCCGGTCCGGTGTTTCAGGGCCGGTATAATGCGGGGCGTCCGTCAAGTTATGTGCCGGGGTGGATCGACGGGGAGTTCGGTCACGTGGGTCAGGATCAGTTCGACCAGGGCAGGGCACCGGGTGGACTGCCCGGGGAGATCGCGCGATGCCTGGGCACGCTCATTCCGGCCGGCGGCCGCCTGTGGGTTGCCTACGAAAGTCTCGGCGAAGAGAGTTGGTTGCAGCGCGAGACGCGGGCCGCACTCGCGGCCCGTGCCCCGGCGGAAGCCACCCCGATCGGGCTGCTGCTGGTCCGGGCCGGCTGCTGGAGCGGTATGCGCGATTGGGATTTCCCCGAAGGCGGGTGGGAAGGCTTTCGGAAACTGCAGGGCAACAAACCGCTCCATCCGGAACATGCCTGCTCCTCGGCGCTCGCCCTAGTGCGGGCCCTGCACACCTTTACTGCACAACCGGCGGGTGACGAGGTAATGCGGCGTGCGCAGGCGCGCGCGGCGCTCGTTCAGCACGAGTTGGAGCAGCGGATCGCAGGCCGGGATCCGGCTGCCGCGGTCCGGACGTCCGGCTAATGCCGCTGGAAAAGGAGCGAGGATCCATGGCCAAGGAGACAGTCACGGCGAAATCGAACAGGCTGACGATCAGCGTCATCAAGGCGGACATCGGCGGATGGGTCGGCCATTCGGCCCTTCATCCCAAGCTGATCGACACGGCTCAGGGGGAGCTGGCCGCCGCGCAGAAGAAGGGCCTCATCATCGATTGTCACGTCACGGCCTGCGGCGACGATCTGCAGTTGATCATGACGCACCGGCAGGGGGTCGACAATACGCAGATCCACAAGCTGGCCTGGGACACGTTTGTGAAGGGTACCGCGGTCGCCAAGGAGCTGCATCTGTACGGGGCGGGACAGGATCTCCTGAGCGACGCCTTCAGCGGGAACGTGCGGGGGCAAGGGCCCGGCGTGGCGGAAATGGAGATCGTGGAGCGGACGTCGGAGCCGGTCCTGGTCTTTATGGCGGACAAGACGTCGGCCGGCGCCTGGAACCTGCCGCTGTTCAAAATGTTCGCCGATCCCTTCACCACCGCGGGCCTCGTGATCGCGCCGGGCATGCATCAGGGCTTTCGGTTCGAAGTGCACGACATCCGCGAGCACAAGAAGATCCTGTTCGATTGCCCGGAAGACCTCTACGGCATGCTGATGTTCATCGGGACGCCGGGCCGCTTCAACATCAAGCAGGTGTTCTCCCGTGCGGACGGCACCATCGCGGCCGTCTCCTCGACGGAGCGGCTGTCGCTGATCGCGGGAAAATACGTCGGTAAGGACGACCCGGTGATGGTGGTGCGGGCGCAGCAGAATTTTCCGGCTGTCGGCGAGGTGCTCGAACCCTTCCGGTATCCCTGGATCATCGAAGGCTGGATGCGCGGATCGCACTACGGGCCTCTGATGGCGGTCCCGATCAAACAGGCCACGCCGAGCCGATTTGACGGACCCCCGCGAGTCGCCTGCCTGGGGTTCCAGATTGCCGAGGGCCGGCTGATCGGGCCGCGCGACATGTTCGACGATCCGGCGTTCGACGAAGCGCGGCGCGAGGCAAACCGCGTCGCCGACGTGCTCCGGATGCACGGACCGTTCGAGCCGCATCGTCTCCCGCTGGAGGAAATGGAATACACCACGCTCCCGCACGTGATGAAGAAGCTCGAAGGGCGCTGGGAGAAGCTGTGAAGGAAGTACGATTCGGCGATTTGTCGGTGGTGTGACTTGTGACGTGCGTTCAATGAGCAAATGAACGAATCAACAAATGGATCAATGCTATGCCGGAGAAACACCTTACCATCGGCATTCTCGTCGGCGGCGGCCCTGCACCGGGCATCAACAGCGTGATCGGCGCGGCGACGATCCGCGGTATCCTGGGCGGCGCGGCGGTCCTGGGCCTCCAGGACGGCTTCAAATGGCTGATGGAGGGTGACCGGACGAAGGCGACTCCGCTGACCATCGAGGAGGTCAGCCGGATCCACCTGCGCGGCGGCTCTGCGCTGGGGATCTCGCGCGCCAATCCCGCGAAGCAGGCCGCCTCGCTGGAGCGAGTGTTGCAGACGTTAGAGAGCCTGAACGTCTCGGGATTGATCACGATCGGCGGTGACGACACCGCCTTGTCCGCCCTGACGCTGCAACACCTGGCGCGCGGACGCCTCCAGGTGGTGCACGTGCCCAAGACGATCGACAACGACCTGGATCTCCCCTATGGGATCCCGACCTTCGGGTTTCAGACGGCGCGCCATGTCGGCGTCGGGGTGGTCACCAACCTGATGGTGGATGCGCGGACGACCTCCCGCTGGTATCTCGTTGTCACCATGGGGCGGAAGGCGGGCCATCTCGCCTTGGGTATCGGCAAGGCCGCCGGCGCGACGCTGACCTTGATCCCCGAGGAGTTCGCGGAGCGGCCGATCCGGCTCGCGACGATCGTGGATACGCTCGTGGGCGCGATCATCAAGCGCCGCAGCATGGGGCGGAACGACGGGGTCGCCGTGCTCGCCGAAGGGCTGGCGGAATACTTGAGCCCGGCGGACTTCGGGGGACTCGACCATATCGAGCGCGACGAGCACGGGCATGTGCGGTTGGCGGAAGTGGATCTGGGAGACGTGATCAAACGGGCCATCGAGCGCGCTCTGAAGGAGGTCGGGATCAAGACCACGCTCGTGGCCAAGGAGATCGGCTACGAGCTTCGGTGCGCAGACCCCATTCCCTTCGACATGGAATACACCCGGGACCTGGGCTACTGCGCCGCCCAGTTCTTGCTCGACGGCGGCAGCGCCGCCATGGTGTCCATCCAGAACGGGCGATTCGTGCCGATTCCGTTCGAGCAGATGCTGGATCCTCAGACGGGCCGGCCACGGGTGCGCATGGTGGATGTCCGGTCGGAGTCCTATCGGATCGCGCGGCGGTACATGATCCGGCTGTCCGCCGAGGATTTCGACGACCCTCAGGCGGTGACGCGTTACGCGGCGGTGGTCAAGACGACGCCGGAAGCCTTTCGCGCCAGGTTCGGCTATCTGGTCGAGAGGCAGGCCGTCGCAATACAGGCGGGAGCAGAAGGCATTGCAGCGGCCGGCTTTCTCAATGAGGGGGCGTGACGATGAAGATTGTTCTTGCCGTTGATGGGTCCAAGTACAGCACGTGGGCGACGCAGTGGATCGCGCGCCTGCCGCTCACGTCGAAGCCGCAGGTCACGGCCGTTCATGTCCTGGATCTGGCGGCGTTGCGGGCGCCCTTCATGGTCCAGCCGGTCGTGATCGGGAACGAGCCGTTCATCCTGGCCGAGACGAAGCGGCTTGAGGATCGGGCCAGGAAGGTGAAAGCGGAGACGACCGATCTCCTCGCTTCGCTGGAGCTGGAGGGCAAGGTGCTCTCACTGCAGGGCGCCGTCGCGCCCACGATACTCAAGCGGATTCCGGGGCGCAACAGTCTGGCCGTGGTCGGTCACCGGGGCCTCGATGCGCTCGATCGCTTCATGCTCGGGAGCGTCTCCACCTACGTCATCCATCATGCGCCCTGCTCCGTGCTCGTCGTGAAGCAGCCCTCCCGCACGATCCGGCGGATCGTCCTTGCCGTGGACGGATCGAAGGCATCGGAGCGCGGCCTGGCCTTCCTGCTCGAGCACCTGCGCCCGCGAGACATCCAGCCGAACGGAACGGAGGTCGCGATCGAGGTGGCCGTGACGCATGTCATGCCGTTCATCCGGTATCCGGAAGTCAAGGAGACCAGCAAGGCACTGGTGCACTACCACGCGGAACGACTTGAGAAAACCGGCTACCGGGTCGAAGAGGTCGCCCGGCTGGGCCATCCTGCCGATGAGATCATCAAGGTCTCGGAGCGGCAGAAAACGGATCTGATTGTGGCGGGGGCCAGAGGGTTGGGCGCCGTGGGCCGATTCTTCCTGGGCAGTGTCACGACGAAGCTGTTGCATCACAGTACTTGCTCGGTGCTGGTGGCGCGGTGAGACCGTTCACTGCCTCTAGCCTCAAACAGGAAATTGGAGTAAGATATCAGTGATCCTACGGCTGAATCCCATGTCTCCAGCGGTGATCACGGTGAGTGTACGCCTCTCCGTGCTTTGTCTCGTGCTGTTCTTCGCCCTGTGCCAAGTCGCCGGGGCCATGTGCCCTCCTCCTCAAGGGCCTGCGCCAAGCGCCGTCGCGTTCTCGGAACCGGAGGGAATGAGCTGTCCGATGCCGAGCGGCATGGCGTGCCTGCCGATGCTCGCGTCCTCGAAAGAGCGCGCGGCGGCACAGCCGTATCCTGTCACGCCGGCTGACCAAGGAAAGGGGGCGCTGCACGCGCTCGGCACCCCTCTCACGCCGGTGCCGGAGCCGCCTGCGAGCAAGAGTCCGTTGCCCCGGGCCTTGCTTTCGTTCCACAGCCAGACGGCCCCCTCCGTCGTGCTTCGCATCTGATCTCCCCGACGTCGGGTCCCCCATCGCGCTGGCCGCCCGTCTGACGCGCGGCCGGTGTCCGGTCCATTCCTCTAGCCAGCGAGGCGCCGCCATGAAACAGAAAACTCTTCCGAAGGTTGTCGCTGCCCTGTTCGCCCTCGTCGCCGTGTGGACCGTGAGCGGACTACGGGCCGAGGCCGCCGAGGCCGAGCCGAGGCTCCCGCTTGGCCCGCTCGTCAACGAGCTGGAGGCCGTGAACCCCGAAATCAAGGGGGCGAGGGAACGGTGGGAAGCGGCACGAGCCGTCGTGCCCCAAGTACAGACACTTCCGGACCCGAAGCTCCAGTTCGGCTATCAACGAATGCCCATGCTGCCGCCGGCGGTCCAGGGTGCCATCTATGGCTTTGGACAGGACATTCCGTTCCCCGGCAAACTGAGACTGAAGGGTGAGATTGCGCAACGCGACGCCGACCGGTTGGAGCAGGAATTTCAGGCGACGCGCTTGCGGGTGATCGCCGCCCTCAAAGAAGCCTACTACGCCTTGCACTTCGTGCACAAAAGCATGGAGATCGTAGAGCGCAACAAGGCGTTGCTCGTCCAGTTTGAGAAAACCGCCAAGGCTCGCTACAGCGTCGGCCAGGCGGCTCAACAGGACGTTTTCCGGGCTCAGGTCGAGATCTCGCGGGTGCTCGATCGGCTGGCCGTCCTGGAACAGCGGAGGGAAAGCCTGCACGCGGCCATCAATCGGCTCCTGAATCGTCCGCCGGCCGGCCCTCTTGGAACGCCCGAAGAAATCCAGGTTCCTCTTCTGACGACCTCGCTGCCTGAGCTCAGTCGGCGAGCGGAGCACTTCTCGCCGGTCTTACTGGCTTCGGCGAAGACCATCGAACGGAGCGAACGGGCGGTCTCGCTCGCCCGCCGGCAGTTCTACCCCGATTTTGATCTGACCGCCTTGGGCCTCCGGAACGACATCATCAACGACAATGGCTACCAAGTGATGCTCGGGATCAAGATCCCGCTGTTTTATCAGACGAAACAGCGCCAGGGCGTGAGGGAGGCGCTGGCCGGGTTGGCCGGCGCCCGAGAAGATCTCACGGCTGCGCGCCAGGACATCCTGTTTCAGGTCAAGGACGCCTTCGTGCAGACGCAGCGCGCGGAACGGCTGATCACCATCCTCCGCGATGCCATCATCCCGCAGTCTACCCTGGCTCTCCAGGCGGCACAGGCGGGCTACGGGGTCGGCAAAGTCGATTTCCTGACCCTGTTGAACAGTCTCTTGACGTTGCAGGAAAACCAGTTGGAGCTCCATGGCGAGATGGTGGCGCATGAACAGGCGGTGGCAAAGCTGGAGGCGTTGACCGGTGGCTCTCTGGGCGCGGCCTCGTCATCAGGAACCCGATAACGCGCCTGTCGATCCCATGACACGCCGGATCATCATCACGGTTGCGATAGGCATCCTCCTCGGGGGGCTGGCCGCAGTGTATTGGCTAGCCACTCGGGAGCCGCCCCCTTTGCCCGCGGGGCCGCCGGTCGGCGAGGTCCGTGAGCCGATGCCCGGCATGCCCGGGATGGAGATGCCGGCTCCGGCTCCCAGGAAGGACGCCGGTCCCTCCGCTGAACCGGGGATGGTGACGATCGCACCCGAACGTCTGCAGATGATCGGGGTGAAGTACGAGCCGGTCGCGCGGCGTGCTCTCGAGAGAGTGATCCGCACCGTCGGGCGGGTCACGATCGAGGAGCGGCGTCTCGCGCGCGTGACGATCAAATTTCATGGATGGATCGAAGAGTTGCTCGTGAGCGCGACGGGCGATCGCGTGAAGAAGGGCCAGATCCTCTTCACCATCTACAGTCCCGACCTCGTCGCCACGCAAGAGGAGTATCTCCTGGCGTTGCGTAGCTACAAGGAACTGGGTGGCAGCGAATTTCCGGAGGTCTCACGTGGTGCGAAAGAGTTGCTGGAGGCGGCCCGGCGGCGGTTCCAGCTCTGGGACATCACCGAGGATCACATTCGCGACCTTGAGCGCACTGGCAAGGTACTGAAGACCCTCCCGATCCATTCCCCGATTACCGGCACCGTCATCGCGAAGAAAGCCCTGGCAGGCGCGCACGTGGAGCCCGGGGAGGAACTGTACATGATCGCGGATCTTTCGCACATCTGGATCATGGCGGACATTTACGAATACGAGCTGCCCATAATCAAGGTCGGGCAGGGAGCGATGGTGACGCTCTCCTACGATCCGGCGACAGCGTTGCATGCCCACGTGGGGTTCATCTATCCGACGCTGGATCCCAAGACGCGGACTGCAAGGGTGCGGTTCGAGGTTGAGAATCCCGGCGAGAAGCTCAAGCCGGATATGTACGCGAACGTCGAGCTGAAGATCCCGCTCGGCTCCCGATTGGCCATTCCTCGGGAGGCGGTCCTCGAGTCGGGTGAACGACGCCTTGTTTTCATTCACCACGGAGGCGGGAAGCTGGAATGGCGGGCCGTCAAGCTCGGGGTCCAGGCTGGGGACCTGGTTGAGGTGCTGGATAACCTGAAGGAAGGGGAGCAGGTCGTCACGTCCGCGAACTTTTTGATCGATTCGGAGAGCCAGTTGAAAGCCGCGGTCGAACGCATGGGCGGGATGCCGGGCATGAAGATGGACTAGGAGCCTGGGCAGGTGGTCGAAAAAGTCATCGAGTACAGCGCGAAGAATCGCTTCCTGGTCTTTCTGATCGTCTTTTCCACCGCCCTGGGCGGACTCTGGGCCCTGCGGCAGACCCCTATCGACGCCCTGCCGGATATTTCCGACACGCAGGTGATCGTCTACACCACGTGGCCGGGGCGCTCGCCCGACCTCGTCGAGGACCAGATCACATACCCACTCGTGACGGCCTTGCTGTCTGCCCCCAAGGTCACGGTGATCCGCGGCTTCTCCGATTTCGGCTACTCCTATATCTACGTCTTGTTTAAAGACGGCACCGACATCTATTGGGCTCGAACGCGCGTGCTCGAGCGTTTGAACCAGTTGGCCGGCCGGCTCCCGGAGGGCGTGACGCCGCAGCTTGGCCCCGATGCGACCGGCGTCGGGTGGGTCTTTCAATACGCGCTCGTGGATGAGTCCGGGCAGCACGATCTGGCCTCGCTACGGTCCTTCCAGGATTGGTACCTCCGCTACTGGCTGCGCGCGGTCGAAGGGGTCGCCGAAGTGGCCAGCGTCGGGGGCTTCGTGCGGCAATATCAGGTCAACCTGGATCCGACGAAGGTGCTGGCATATCGCCTCTCGGTGGCGGACATCGTCGAGAAAATCAGGCTCAGCAACAATGATGTGGGCGGCCGAGTGGTGGAGTTCTCCGGCATCGAGTACATGGTGAGGGGGCGTGGCTACATCAAGCGCGCCGAGGATATCGAAAAAATCGCGGTTGCGGTGAGCGAAAGCGGCACGCCGATCCTGCTGCGCGATGTGGCGACGGTCCGGCTGGGTCCGGACATGCGCCGTGGGCTCGTGGAGCTGGATGGGCAGGGAGAGGTCGCGGCCGGGATCGTCGTGATGCGGTTCGGCGAAAATGCCATGGCGGTGATCGAACGGGTCAAAGCGAAGCTCAAGGAAATCGAGCCCTCCATACCCAAAGGGGTCAAGGTGATCACCACCTATGATCGCAGCGACCTTATCCGGGAATCCGTGGCCACGGCCACCGAGAGCCTGGCCGAGGAGTTGCTGGTGACAGGGGTGCTGATTCTGGGCTTTCTCCTGCATGCCCGCTCGGCGATGCTTCCCATCCTCACCCTGCCGTTGGCGATCCTGATGGCTTTTCTCGTCATCTATTACCTGGATATCGGCATCCACATCATGTCGCTTGGCGGCATCATCGTCGCGATCGGAGACATGGTGGATGCTGCGATTGTCATGGTGGACAATGCCCACAAGCGGTTGGAGGACTGGGAGCGTGAAGGCCGGGTGGGTGACCGGTCGCAGGTGCTGACCGATTCGGCCAAAGAGGTGGGGCCGGCCATGTTCAGCTCGTTGATGGTGATCGCGGTCTCCTTCTTGCCGGTCTTCGTTCTGGAAGCGCAGGAAGGCCGCATGTTCAAGCCGTTAGCGTTGACCAATTTTCTGGGCATCCTGGCATGCGCGGTGCTCGCGATCACGCTGATCCCGGCCTGTCTGCCCACTTTCATGCGCGGTCGGATCTACCCCGAACAGGGGCACCCGGTGAGCCGGCTCTTGCAGCGTCTCTATTCGCCGGTCTTGAGGCTGGCGATTCGCTATCGATGGGGCATGGTGTTGCTGGCGCTCGCGCTCCTGGGAAGCATCATCCCGGTCTATCTTCAGATGGGATCCGAGTTCATGCCGCCTCTGTACGAGGGCACCATCCTCTACATGCCGACGACGCTGCCCGGTCTCTCCGTGACCGAGGCGTCGCGGCTGCTGCAGCAGATGGACCGGAGGCTGCGAGCCTTCCCTGAAGCAGAACGGGTCTTCGGCAAGGCCGGCCGGGCAGAAACCTCCACGGATCCGGCACCCTTCAGCATGATGGAAGTGGTGGTGGAGCTGAAGCCGAAGGAGCAGTGGCGGCCCGGTGTGACCTACGAGAGCCTCGTCGATGAGATGGACAAAGCTCTGCAGTTCCCCGGCGTGACCAACGCCTGGACGATGCCGATCCGGAACCGGATCGACATGCTCACCACAGGGATCCGGACACCCGTCGGGATCAAGATCTTCGGGCCCGACCTCAAGCAGATCGAGGAGATCGGGAAACACATCGAGATGGTGGCCAAGGAGGTCCCCGGCACGCGCAATGTCTATGCCGAGCGGGTGACCGGAGGCTTCTTCCTGGATTTTCAGATCAACCGGGACGAGATCGCCCGCTACGGGCTCAAGGTCATGGACGTCGGGCGGGTCATCGAGTCTGCCATCGGCGGAGAGAATATCGCCACGACGATCGAAGGCCGGGAGCGGTATCCGATCAACGTGCGCTATCTGCGTGAGCTCCGGGACGATCCCCAGAAGCTGGCCCGGGTCCTGGTCGATACGCCGACCGGCGCGCAGGTGCCGCTCGCGCAGCTTGCGGCCCTGCGGCTGCTCGGGGGGCCTCCCATGATCCGGGATGAGAACGGGATGCTGTCGGGCTACGTCTATGTGGACATGGCCGGCCGGGACGTGGGCGGCTTTGTCGAAGACCTCAAGCGAGCGGTGCGGGAGAAGGTGGAGCTTCCGCCCGGCTACACCATCACCTGGTCCGGCCAATACGAGTTCATGCAGCGGGCGTGGGATCGGCTGAAAATCGTGCTGCCGCTGACCCTTCTGGTTATCTTCGTTCTGTTCTACTTTACCTTCAAATCCGTGGCCGAGACCTGGATGGTGATGCTGGGGTTGCCGCTCTCGCTCGTGGGCGCCGCGTGGTATCTGGCGGTGCTGGGGTACAACATGAGCATTGCGGTCTGGGTAGGAATCATCACGGTGGTCGGGACCGCGGCCGAGACCGGTGCGGTCATGCTGGCCTATCTCGATGAAGCCTGCCAGCGTCGCAAGGCGGCAGGCGGACTCAACACATTCGAGGACCTTATAGAGACCGTCCATCGAGGCGCGGTGGAGCGCATCCGCCCGATGGCGATGATCGGGTTTGTGGACGTCATCGGCTTGCTGCCGGTGATGTGGGCCACGGGCACCGGCGCGGACGTCATGAAACGGATCGCCGCGCCCCAGGTCGGTGGGGTGTTCTCGGTCATGATCCTCACGCTGATCGTGCTCCCCCCGATTTATGTGATCTGGCGCTGGCGCGTGGAAAAAACAAGGCGTGGGGCGAGTGGCGAGGGGTCAGGGGAAGTCGGCGATCATGAAGCGTGATCGTTACATTCCCGTCCTGCGGATCGGGTGTTGAGTAATCTCTATGACCCGGTGATCGGGTGGACGATGCCCGAGGCGACCGTCACGCGTCGCTTCCTCGGTCATCCGGCTTTTTGAAGAACTGTCGGATAATGTCCGAGGGTTGCTGCCCGAGATGTTCCGCGGTGCGGGGTTTGAGCAGATCACGGAAACGGCCGAATGTATGACCGTGATGGGAACACTATCTTTGTACGAAGCACGAAAGCCCGCCATGACCTCCTGAAACACTGAACGTCTGGTCGAGTCCGGGCATGACCGTGTCCAGTTCGGGAAAGAGCCTGGCCGGGGCCTCCGCTTCTCCGACGGCTTTCGTGTGGTACTCGAGAATCTTTTTCGCCTGACTCAGTTGAGACATTTCTGGCACCGCCCACACATGCCGCAAGAGCCCTCTTTGCGATTGAGGCATTCTGCGACAAAAAAGAATGTGTCAAATGCCCCGTTCTGCCTCTATGTTTTTATTCGATCAAGGTCTGTTGAGTGCGAATCAACAGCGAATGTCAATTGGTTTCCTGAGTCACCTGGATAGGTACAAACCTTGCTGTCTCCTACTCTTCTAGGGGCATCGAGACATTTGCAATTCACCGATGCAGCGGCCATGCCCACTGCAAACCAAGGGAGGATGTGCCATGGTGAAGACTTGAGATGGATTCCCGCGTTGATGGTGTTCGGTCTGCTAGTAGGGATGCAAGGCTGTGCGGGGATGTTTGCCTCGTCTGCCGAGCGCATGATCAGCCAACAAGATCATGCGGGACTGGCGAATTACTATGCCCAGCAAGCATAGGAGCTGAGGGAGAAGGCCAAACACTCGGACCTTATTGCTGAGTTTTACGAAAAGCACCCGGATCCGGACGCCAAAGCGGCAGCCCAGCATGCGGCGCATTGCCGGACGATTGCGCAGGACTACCGGAAGGCCGCCGACGAAGCCGATGGGTTGGCCACCGAACACCGTGCGATGCGCCCACACGGAGTGATTCAGTGAGCGATGAGTGACGAGACGCTGGCTCCTGGCGTGGGTGGAAAGGAGGGGTGATGCTGCGGCTAGCTGTGCCGCGGAAGCGGGTAGAGGGATGGCTGATGATCGTGCTCGCTGTGGGATTCTCGGCCTGTGCCCAGTCACTGCCCAGTGATGCTCCGGTGGTGGATCGGGTCCTGGGAGATCAAACGTTGCGTGAGCAACTTGTGGAACGGGGGACGGCTGATCCTCATTTCGTGCACGAGATCTTACATGAATTGGGACGAGGGCCCAACGGGGATCAGCGCTTCGCCAAATTGCTGGCTGAGCACCTTGGCCATCACCCGTCAACTGCCCGGGCAGTGTTCGAAGAATTCTCTCAACACAGACAGTTCCATGAGTGGCTCATCGAGCAAGTTCGCCGGTCTCAGACCGCTCCTGAGCGGTAAAATCCAGAACAGATTGCCGGAGCCGTTCTCCTTCGGACTGGTGCATGTCCAGCCGGCGCCCGGTCGTTAGGCGACAGCAGCGGTTCACTACGATATGCGACCGAAAGCCTGGGCCTTCCCGAGGGCGTGTCTCTTCTTTTCCGAGATCGTGGCATGGATCCTAACCGTTGTCATGGCGTTCCGCGGCGAGCTGCTGTGGGCTTTGCTATGCGCTGTGTATGCCCTCGGCGCCGACGCGGCGGGCCGGGCCTGGAGCCGCAAGTCCCCCATTCCCATGCCGTATTTCATGCGGTGGGTGCTCCTTGTCCCCCGAGGCCCGCATTCACCCAGGCACATCAAGAGCATTCTTCAGCCTCGAAGCGGAGAACGCATCTTGGAGATCGGCCCTGGAGTGGGCGTTCACGCGCTGCCGATCGCGGCATCGCTCCTCCCCAACGGAGTGCTCGATGTCCTCGATGTGCAACAAGAGATGCTCGATGACTTGAAGCGGCACGCGGCGAGCACGGGCCTCACCAACATCCTCCCAAGACAAGGAGACGCTCAGAAGCTTCCGTATCCCGATCAGACTTTCGACGCTGCATATCTGATCTCGGTACTCGGAGAGATCCCGGACGCGGGTGTGGCGTTGCGCGAGCTACGGCGGGTGCTCAAGCCCGGTGGCCGGCTCGTCATCGGCGAACTCCTCATCGATCCGGATTTCATCTCGCTTCTGGTGCTGCAGAAGATGGCTAGCGATGCAGGCTTTGTATTCGAGCAGAGTGCAGGCCCGAGCTTTGCTTACTCTGCGGTGTTCCGGCCAGCAGCCGTCTAACGAAGCCGTGCAGTCGACCGCGGTCCGCTGGACATTTTGGTGCAGAAAGCGGCCTTTGGCCGTGGCGGCTGAGCTGAGGATCCTCGAACATTTGACCGAGACGGTGTGCCCCGGGTCGGCGGCGTGTTCTCGGCCCTGATCCTCACGCTGTTCGTCATCCCGGCAGTGTACGTGATGTGGCGGTGGCCGGTCGAGCGATGCAGGCAAGGGGCGATGTGCGATGGGCCGGAACCCATCACGCGTGACCCGTCATTTTCGGATCGGGGTTAGTATTGACCGTCTTGGAGCGGCATGTTAGCTTTTGCACCATGGATAGACCGGCGATGGCGCGGTCGGTTGGTAGGAGATCGATGAGTCGGAAGATTCTGCGGGTATGGTTGACCATCTGGATGCTGGCGGTTCCGCTCGTCCATGTCCATCCGGAGGCCGACCATCGCCATGGCGCCCTGGACCATGTTCATGGCGGCACGGTCCACTCGGTCTTTTCCTCAGACCTGCCTTGTGAGTTCATTGCGTACGATCATGCATCTCTGGCGTCGGGCGAGGCACACTGTCCGCTTCACCTCATCGCCCAGCCCGTTCATGCGTTTGAGCATCTCGAGATCGACTTCGTCCTGGCGTCTTCCACGCCGACCCAGGCGGGCAAGGCCGTGATCTCCGATGCCCTCGTAGGCTCGAACGAATCCGGTCCGAGCAGAAGCCCTCGCTCTCTAGCGCAGGCGGCTCCGTTTGCCGTTCCTACGTTCCTTGTCTTAGCTGCCAGTCTCTCCTCCCGCGCTCCCCCGTTCACGGTCTAAGCCTTTCCCACGCCTCAGCATTGTAAGGGCGTGCGCAGACGCGGACTGAGGCGGGATTCGTCGTCCTGTCTCTGGCGGCTCCTCTGATCAGCCTGTCTGCGCGCCTGTGAGGGAGGAATCCAATGAAACTTCGATTGATCGGAGCGATGCTCGTGCTTGCGGATCTCGGAGGCGGCTTGATTAGTCAACCTGCCGTATGGGCGGCTGAGCCGCCATCTTCGGTCTATACACTCGGTCAGATCATTCAGCTTGCGCTGGAGCGCAATCCGACGGTGGCGGGCGCGCAGGGCACGGTCGAGCAGAGTCGTGGGCAGCGGATAGCCGCAGATGCGTATCCTAACCCGTCAATCACTGGCTCGGCGGGCCCAGGCGCGATCCGCGATCCCAGCACAGGCGTGACCATCACGGAGCGGACCATTGCCGTCGAGCAACCGCTGGAATGGCCGGCCAAGCGGGCAGCGCGGCAACGAGCGGCCGAGGCCGGGGTGGCAAGCGCCTATGCGGCCTTGGAAGAGGCGCGGCTTGCCGTCGCCGCCGAAGTGAAGGTGGCCTTCTATCAGCTGCTCTTGGCCCAGCAGGATGCCGACCTGGCCAAACAGAATCTGCGCACGGTCCGGGAGGTGGCCGACGTCGTCCAGGCGAAGGTGAGTACCGGCGAAGCGGCGCGATTCGAGACGATCAAAGCTACGGTCGAAGTGCAGAAGGCAAGCAAGGAAGTCGACCGCACGGAGAACGCCCTGGTCGTGGCGCAAGCGAGACTGCATGTGCTCACGGGCAATGCGCTGGGGCCACGCTTTACAATCCGCGGCGAATTTGCCTCGGTCCGTCAGGGGCTCGACCGACAGGCGTTGATCGCTCGTGCGGTGGAACGCCATCCTGTCATTCGGCGTCACCAGAAATTGGTCGAACAGGCGGCATCCCAAGTGGTGCATGAACGGGCATCCCGGATTCCCACCGTGTCGGTCCAAGGGATGTATCACCGGGAGGCAGGTGATGAGTCCCTCACCGCGGGCCTGAGCGTACCGATCCCGATTTGGTACCGCCGACAAGGGGAAATCGGGATGGCCCTCGGCGCACAGCGCCGAGCCGAAGCGGAGCGTCTCCGTGCCAAGAACGAGCTCGAGCAAACCGTGACCCAGCACGTGCAGGAGGCGCAGACCGCCTACGGGCAAATCCGGGTGTTCGAGGAGGGATTGCTCAAGCAGGCCAAGGAGGCGCTGGACATTGCGCAGTTCAGCTTCCGACATGGCACGGCCAGCTTGCTCGAGGTCCTCGATGCCCAGCGCGTGTACCGGCAAACGCTGCTCGAGTACGCCCAAGCCCGCGCAGACCTCTCCATTTCGCTCGCGCGCCTGGATCGCGCCACAGGAGAGCTCCCATGACCCGCGCCGTGGTGCAGAGTTGTCATGCCCCGGCGCTGGTGATGCTGCTCGTGGTATTCACGGCCGGACCTGTCTCCTGTCAGGGCCGCCAAGAAGAGGCGCCCAAGCAACCCGCTGCTTCAGGGACCGCGCCGGGCTCTCCTGTGCTCGAACTGCCAGGTGGGAGTCCGGCGCTGGTCCGCCTCAAGACCGAACGGGTCAGCGTCCGGCCATTGAAGGTGGTGTTGAAGGCGCAGGCGGGGAAAATCCTGCCCAATGAAAACCGGCTTGCGCATCTGAGTCCACGGGTACCCGGCCGGATCGTGGCCGTATACGCGAACCTCGGCGACCGGGTGAAGACGGGGGATCGACTGCTCTTGCTGGATAGCCCCGCGTTTGGGGAGACGCAACTGGAATATCGTAAGGCCAGGACACGCCTCGGGGTGGCCGAGAAAGCTCTCGATCGCGCCAAGGTCCTGCTGGAGCGAGGTGCGATCGGCCAAGCGGAATACCAGCGACGAGAAGCCGAGCACGAGAACTCCCTGGCAGACGTACATGAATCGGAGGAGAAACTCCACCTGCTTGGCATGACCGAGGACGAAATTACGCGGCTCGCACGGAAAGACTTGCCGCACGCGCAGGTGGCCCAGGTACCGCTGCGCGCACCGTTTATCGGGGAAGTGATCGAGCGCGATGCGACCGTGGGCGAAGTGGTGGATCCCACCAAGGTCTTGTTCACGGTCGCCGATCTCTCGACGGTCTGGGTCCGCGCAGATTTTCCCGAATACCAGGTCGCACATCTGCGGAAAGGGTTGCCGATCGAGGTGCGCGTGGCGGCCTATCCGAAGGAAGTCTTTCGGGGAACCGTCACCTATGTGGCGGCGGTCGTGGATCCGGCCACGCGCACGGTGATGGTCCGATCCGATGTCCCGAATCCAGATCGCCGGTTGCGCCCAGAAATGTTTGCCGAGGTCAGCCTGATCATCGAAGAGCAACCCATGTTGGCCATGCCGCGGGCCGCACTCCAGCAGGTCGGCGACCTCACGGTGGCCTTTCTCGTCCGTGGGCCACGCCGGTTCGAGCGCCGGGAGATCACGGTCGGACAGAGCGCGGGCGACTACGTGGAAGTCAAAGCCGGCCTGGTGGACGGCGATGTGGTGGTCACTGAAGGGAGCTACGCGCTCAAGTCCGAACTGCTGCGCGAGCAGATGCCGACAGGAGGCCCGCTATGATTGAACGGCTGATCCGTGCCGCGCTGGAACAACGGCTGATCGTGCTGCTTGCCGCCCTCGGCCTGGTCGGCGCCGGCGCGCTCGCCTTTCGCCACCTCCCGATTGACGCGTTTCCGGACATCACGCCGGTCCAAGTGCAGATTATTACCCGGGCCCCTTCCCTCGCACCGACTGAAATCGAACGACTCGTGACCTTTCCGCTGGAGCTTGAGCTGATGAATCTGCCGGGGAAAACCGAGCTGCGGTCCATTTCCCGCTTCGGCCTCTCGGTCATCACCGTCGTGTTCGAAGACAACATGGACGTCTATTTCGCGCGGCAACTGGTCCTGGAGCGGGTGCTGCAGGCGAGAAGCCGCCTGCCCACAGGCGCGGAACCGGTCCTTGGTCCCGTCAGCACCGGCCTGAGTGAAGTCTATATGTATGTCGTCGGCGGTCAGGGGCATGGTTTGATGGAATTGCGGACGCTCCAGGACTGGGTGATCCGGCCGATGCTGCGAGCCGTGGCCGGGCTGGCCGACGTGGATACGCTCGGCGGATTGGCCAAGCAGTATCAGGTACTCGTCGATCCTGATCGTCTGACCAGCCTAGGCCTCACGCTGAGGCAGGTGACGGAGGCGGTGAGTCGCAACAATCAGAACGCAGGCGGAAGCTACATCGAACGGGGCGGCGACAAATTGGTCGTCTATGGGGTGGGACTCGCCCGCTCCGTGGCCGACCTGGAGCAAATCGTCGTGGCTGCCCACAAGGGGACCCCCGTGTATCTGCGCGATGTTGCCCGCGTGCGCGAAGGATTCTCGATCCGCTTGGGCGGCGTCACGCGCGACGGCAAAGGCGAAGTGCTCGAAGGTATCGCCGTCATGCTTCGCGGGGGAAACAGCCGGGAAACCGTCGCGCGCGTCAAAGAGCAAGTCGAGCTGATCAACCGCGTCCTGCCCTCCGGCGTCACGGTCACGCCGTTCTACGATCGGATCGAGCTGGTGGCCCGAGCGCTTGAGACCGTCGAACGGGCATTACTGGAAGGCGCGATGATCGTCATCCTGGTGCTTTATCTCTTTCTCCGCAATGTGCGGGGCGCGTTGGTGGTCGCGCTGACCCTGCCCCTGGCCACGTTGGCCACCTTCCTGACCATGCAACAGGTGGGACTCTCAGCCAATCTGATGTCACTCGGGGGGCTGGCCATCTCCCTCGGGATGATTGTCGATGCCGCGATCGTCCAGGTGGAAAATGTCGAACGCTATTTGGGCAGAGAATCGGCTGGTCGTTCGCTCGGACTCACCGGCCGATTGCCCCTCGTCTTACGCGCGGTGCTGGAAGTGCGGCGGCCCAGTCTGTTCGGCGAATTGATCATTGCGTTGACCTTCGTGCCGCTGCTGACTCTCCAGGGCATGGAGGGCAAGATGTTCGTCCCGCTCGCGCTCGCCGTCGTCATCGCCTTGTTGAGCTCGTTGATGCTGTCGATGACCGTTGTGCCGGTCTTCGCGGCGGTGCTGATGCGGACTGGTGCGGCCAGCGGAGAAGGACGACTGCTGGAGGGGCTGCGGCGCATGTACCAGCGTGTGCTGGACCTCGCGCTGAGGCGGTCGCGCGCGGTCATTGTCACAACGCTCGGCCTGTTGGGCGCAGGCCTGGCGTTGATCCCGTTCATCGGCCGGGAATTCGTGCCGATCATGGACGAAGGCAGCATCGTGGTCAATGTTGTGCGGCTGCCCGGCATCGGGCTCACGGAATCGCTCAAGATTGCAGGCGAGGTCGAACGACTGCTGCTCGCCATCCCGGAGGTGGCGTCGGTGGTCTCCCGGACCGGCGCCAACGAGCTTGGAACCGACCCGATGGGAATGGAATTGTCTGACATGTACGTCCTCCTCAAACCCCGAGAGATGTGGCAGGCGCGCTCAAAGGCAGAGATCGAAGAGCGGATCCGGCGGCGGCTCGAACAAGTCCCCGGGATCGCCTTCGGGTTGTCCCAGCCCATCGCCATGCGTGTGGATGAGTTGGTATCGGGCGTACGCTCGCAAGTCGCCGTCAAATTGTTCGGCGACGATCTTCCGGCTTTGCGAACAAAGGCGGAAGAGATCGCACACACGTTGAGGCAAATCCACGGAGTCGCGGACCTCCGGGTCGAACAGGTCTCCGGCCTGTACTATATGAAGATCGACATCGACCGCGGCCGGATCGCGCGCTACGGCATCAACGTGGCCGACGTGACGGAGGTCATTGAAGCCATCGGTGCCGGCATTGAGACCGGGGAGCTGTTCGAAGGCCAACGGCGGTTTCCGATCGTGGTGCGATTTCCCGACGAGCGGCGGGCCGATGTGGAAACCATCGCAGCCTTATGGGTGACGGCACCAAACGGGTCCCGCATTCCCCTTCGGGAATTGGCCGACATTCGGGTGGTGGAGGGGCCGGCGCAAATCAGCCGCGAACAGGCGAGCCGGCGGATCGTGATCGAATTTAACGTGGTCGACCGCGACCTCGTGGGAACGGTGGAGGAAGCACGTGCGAAGGTCGTGTCAGCGGTGCGCTTACCTCCCGGCTATTATCTGATCTGGGGCGGCCAGTTCGAAAATCAACAACGGGCGATGGCGCGACTGGCCGTCGTCGTGCCGGCCGTCATCGGCCTGATCTTCTTGCTGCTCTTTTTCACGTTCGGCACCATCCGTCATGCCACGTTGATTTTGCTCGCGATCCCCTTTGCGATGATCGGCGGGCTCGCAGCGCTCTTTATCGGCGGCCTGTATCTTTCGGTTCCGGCCTCGGTGGGCTTCATCGCGCTGTCCGGCGTTGCCGTCCTGAATGGCGTTGTCTTGATTTCCTATTTCAATCATCTGCGCGAGGAAGGCGCGGCACTGGAAGTAGCCGTCCGGCAAGGAGCCGTCTTGCGGCTTCGTCCGGTGTTGATGACCGCACTGGTTGCAGCGTTGGGCTTAACGCCTCTTCTCGTGGTCACCGGGCCCGGATCGGAGGTTCAGCGTCCACTCGCCATGGTCGTCATAGGGGGGCTGCTCTCCTCCACGGCGCTGACGCTCGTGGTGCTGCCGGTGCTCTACCGGTGGATGGAACAGCGGATTGCGCAGCGGAACCCCTCAGAGGCGGCCTGCCGCGGACCTGCATCTGAAAGAGAGGTGGCGACATGAGAGTCCATCGCCATCGCAAAGAGCGGTCGGTTCAGGTCGGGATGGTCCTGTCCCTCGCTTCCGTCGCGTTGATCGGGTGCGTGAACCTAGTCACACCACGACCGTTCGCTGCCGAGCAAGCCCTGCTCGGCAAATCCGAATCGGCGGTAGTAGCCTGTGCGGGTAGGCCGCAGTCAGCCTCAACCCGGGAGGGAGCCAGAATCCTGACCTCCTATAAGGAGGCCGGTTCCTTGGAACCCTCGTTTCCTGGAACCAAAGGCAGCCGTCCCAAAGGCGCACGGCACGCCTGTACGGCGATCGTGACTCTCGAGAACGATCAGGTCACTCAGGTGCAGTACCGGATGACGCCGGAATCAGCGGCGACGCATGAGCATTGTGAAGAGATCTTTCAGCGGTGTGGGCCGTAGACCGGGGTGTGCACACACATCGGCGACGCGAGGCGGGACGAGAGCTGAGGCACCCGCTGGCTTTCACGCAGGCTGGCGCTATACAATTCAGCGCGTTCCTTAAGTTCACCACGCATCAAATGAGCGCGATCGGGGCGGCCAAGGAACTGGCGAAGAAGACCCTCGCGGTCTTCTCGGCGTTGGTGATGCTCGAGATCATCATCATGATCAGCCCGTTCGCGCTCTACTGGTACAGCCTCTATAGCCCCACACTTCAGGCCCTCCACCGATGGAGCGGCACGGCGTGGCTCGGCACCTTCGTGCTACCCCATTCGGTGATTACGACGAGCACGATTCTGGAGCTAGTCCGATGGGTGGTCGGCCCGTATCTGTTCAGCCTCGGGCTCCTGGGGTTTTTCGTGACGGCCGCGCAGGTGTACACGGCCAAGGTCCGGCGCCAGGGCTTGGTGACCAGCGGGGTGTACCGCTATATCCGGCATCCTCAGTACGTGAGCCTGGGCATCGCCGGCCTGGGGTTACTGACCCATTGGCCCCGGATGATCATCGTCGTGTTCTACTTTCTCATGCTCGTCGCGTATTATTTCCTGGCGCGGTCTGAGGAACGCCGTCTCCAGACCCAGCACCCCGAGTACGCGGTATACATGCAGCAAACCGCCATGTTCTGTCCGGGCAATCCCGGCGGCAGGCTGTTTCAGATTCTCTTGCGGCAGGTGAGGAGCGAGGCGCTGGCGAGGGGCCTCATGGTCGCAGCGCTGTTCGGGATCGGGATCGCGGCCGGCTTTGCGCTTCGAGCGTACACCCTGTCCAGTGCGGAGACGATTGTTCTCTCTGAGGCGAACCTCCTGGTGATCCCGGGCTGGCCGCAAGGGGCAGCGAGGGTCGAACAGCTCGCCAGGCTCGCACTCGAGGAGCAGGCGCTTCGTGATCGCTTGGCCGCTGAGGGGGCCGGGAGTTACACGGCCCATCTGCTGCCGGCCGATTATGGCATGATGAACATGTTCACCGACCTTCAGGCCAAGCGCTCGGCTTGGAGCCGGGAGCGGTGGATCAGGTTTGGAAAGATTCTACTGGAATTTCTCGTTCCATTCGCAGCCGGTGATGTCAAGACCGAGATCATGGGGAATCCAACGCCGCAGTATCGTCTGGTGATCTCTCGAGTGGACGGACCTGGGAACACCCCGCTGCCCTTCTCACAGGTCACGGAGGCCGGAGCGAAAATGACGGCCGTCGCCGTGGTGGATCTGGACGGGGCGAGCAATCGGATCACGAACATGATCCTGGACCCTCCGCGACGGAGCTTTTGGGGCGACATCGCCATGCCGATGTTCTGACTACCGCTTTCCCGTCCTCACGGGTAGGCCTCCTAGATGATTGCAATCGCCGGGGCAACGGGCCTAGGCTAGACATGAAACCATAGGTTCCTATCAGGAACAAACATCATCGAAAGCGAGAAGATTCCTAACCGGATGACACCCGTGGAGCGGGTGGAGGAGGCTCCCATGGCAGACATGATTCGGACCGCCGAGTACTTCAAGGTGCAGGTCGCGGACAAGCCCGGGCAGATAGCCAGCGTGCTCGGCCCCCTGCGGGATGCGAACGTAAATCTCCTGGCGCTGTACGCCTTCCCCCGTAATCGTCGCACCCAGGTGGACCTGGTTCCCGAAGATCCGGCCGCCTTCAAGATGGTGGCCAAGCAGGCCAAGTGGAAAGTGCAAGGGCCGAAACTCTGCTTTCTGGTTGAGGGCGATGATCGCCCCGGCGCGCTGGCGGACCTGACCGCCCGGCTGGGCGCAGCCAAGGTCAACATCACTGCCGTGAATGGTCGGACCGCCGGCCAGGGCCGCTTCGGCGCGCTGCTCTGGGTGAAGCCGGGGGCCGTGAAAAAGGCGGCGAAAGCCCTCGGCATCGGGTAGGGGATCGGTAGGGTGAAGCCTCGAGGCCACGGCTGCCTGGCCTTCGTAGCCAACGCTACTTTCCCACGCCGTGGCCTCGTCCGATCCTCTGCCGCGCGCTTGCCCGCCGTGGTCGTGACGCGTCTTTCTTTTCTTCTCGTCGATCCCTGATGTATGTCTCAATGCAAGCCTGGACGTGTTGCAGGGACGCCTGGTTGTAGCAATGCTCCCCAGCGGGGACGGCCAATTGCCCTATTTCGCCCCTTGTCTCATCCCGGTACAATACCCCATCGCAGCAGATGCAATCAGTTGAACTCTTGCCCATATGGGAACGATGCTTGCTGCGTACTCTCTCGCACCTTTGGATGAAACGGCCTTCACAGCATAAACGCTCTTCAGCGATGCGACATCAGAGACTTCTCGGATGGGCCGCGATCCTCACGGTGTGCGGTCTCCTGGGGTGCACGAGGGATCCGGACGAGACGACGGCCGCCAAGCCCGTGCCGTCGCCCCCCATGGGCACCATTTCATTGAAGCCGGAGACAGCAGCACAAGCCGGGATCGAAGTCCGTCCGGTTGCGCGCGGCGAGTTCCGGCTGCATCGGGAATTTCCAGCCACCATCCAGCCGAATGAAAACGAGCTGGCTGAGGTGACCACGCTGATCCGCGGGCGTGTCGTGGACGTCTATGTGGATTTCGGGCAGGACGTCAAAGAAGGGACGTTGCTGGCCTTGCTGCACAGCACTGACTTAGGCCTGGCCGAGGCCGCCTATCTGAAAACGGGCGCGAAACTCCATGAGGCGGAGCTGGCCTTTGAACGAGCGCGGGATCTGCTCCAGCACAAGGCGATCAGCCTGGCGGAATTTCAGCGGCGCGAAGCGGAGATGAAAACGGCTCGTGCAGAAGCTCGGGAAGCGAGACATCGCCTGGAGCTGTTGGGTCTTCCGGAACAGGAGATCCGCCGCTTGGATCGTGAGCAAACGATCCACTCCGACGTCCCGCTTCGGGCCCCGTTTGCCGGCCGCGTCATTATGCGGAACATCACGAGGGGAGAGGTGGTGGAAACGACTCAGAAGCTGTTCACGGTGGCGGACCTTTCGGACGTGTGGGTGGTCGGCAACGTTCCAGAGAAGGATGTGCACTTCATTCACCGTGACCAGTCCGTGGAAGTGCGGGTTGCGGCCTATCCCCGGGAGGTCTTTCCGGGCAAGATCACCTATATCGGGGATGTGTTGGATCCTACGACGCGCACCATGCGGCTGCGGGTCACGGTTCCAAACCCGCAGAAAAGGCTGAAGCCCGAGATGTTTGCCATGGTCCGGGTCTATGCTGCCCCAAAAGCCGATGTGCTCATGGTGCCGGTCGCGGCGGTCCAGAGGGGTCCGAGCGGTGCGATGGTCTTCGTCCAGCGGGATACCCAGCAGTTCGAGGCGCGAATGGTGAGTCTCGGCGAAGAGAGTGGGGAAATTGTCACGGTGTTGGACGGGCTCCGTGAGGGAGAAAAGGTCGTGACGAAGGGAGCATTCGTGCTCAAATCGCAAGCCGAAAAATACAAAATCGAGCCCGTGCGATGATCTCCGGGCTGCTTGAATTTTCCCTCCGCCAACGCGCGCTCGTGCTGGGGCTCGTCTGCCTGGTTGCCGCGGCAGGGGTGCGCGCCTATGAGTCCATTCCCATTGACGCCTTCCCGGATGTCACGAACATCCAGGTCCAAATTCTCACCGAGGCGCCGGGCCTCTCCCCCGTGGAGGTCGAACGGTTCATCACCTTTCCGATCGAACTCCAGATGACCGGCCTTCCGGGTTTGGCCGAGATCCGGTCGCTCTCCAAGTTCGCGCTCTCGCAAATCACCGTGGTGTTCCAGGACGAGGTGGACCTCTACTTTGCGCGCCAACTGGTGCTCGAGCGGCTCATTGCGGTGAAGGAGCGCTTGCCCGAAAGGATCGAGCCCATCATGGCGCCGGTCACCACCGGCCTTGGGGAGGTCTATCAGTATTACCTGGAAGGGACGCACTCGGACGCGGACGATCCAAAGGTGATCGAGGCGGCGCTGACAGACCACCGAACCATTCAGGATTGGGTCTTACGGCCACTGCTCAAAAGCGTGCCCGGCGTGATCGAGGTCAACGCGCTGGGCGGGTTTGTGAAGCAATACCAGGTGCTTGTTGAGCCGGCCAAGCTCCGCAAGTATGACCTCACGTTGCATGAGGTGTTCGATGCAGTGGCCAAGAACAATGCCAATGCCGGAGGGAACGTCCTGGAGCGGCATGCGGAGCGGGCCGTTGTCCGCGGGCTGGGCCTGATCAAATCGGTGGCGGACATTGAAAGCATCGTGGTGAAGGAGGCGGCAGGGACGCCGGTGTACGTGCGCGATGTCGCCGAGGTGCGCGTTGGGCACGCGGTCAGGCACGGCGCAGCGGTGCTGAATGGCGAGCGGGAAGTGGTGGCCGGGATCGTCCTGATGCTCCGGGGGGGCAATGCCAGAGACGTCGTCCAGGCGGTCAAAGACAAGGTGGAGGCGATTCACCGTGACCATGTGCTGCCCGAAGGAGCCCGGATCGTGCCGTTCTACGATCGCATTGAGCTGGTGACCGAGGCGGTCAATACGGTCCGCGATGCCCTGTTCCAAGGAATTCTCCTGGTCATTCTCGTGTTCTTCCTGTTCCTGGGGCATGTCCGAAGCGCGGCGGTCGTGACCACCACGCTCCTCACAACACCGCTGATCACGTTCCTGGTCATGCAGCGGGTCGGGCTCTCGGCCAACCTGATGACGCTCGGTGGACTCGCGATCGCCATCGGGGAGATCGCAGACGGGTCGCTGGTGGTGGTTGAAAATGTCCATCGTCATTTATCCCAGAACCCTGAGCCCCAGCGCAGCCGGTCGGATGTGGTCCTCCGAGCCTCCAAGGAAGTCGGCCGGCCGGTTCTGTTTGGGATCCTCATCATCAGCGTGGTCTTCCTTCCGCTGATGACCCTTCACGGCATGGAGGGGAAGGTGTTCGCACCGCTGGCCTATACGCTCGTGATTGCCCTGTTGGTGTCGGTCGTGCTGACGCTCACCCTGTCGCCGGTGTTGTCCTCGCTGGTGCTGCGCGGCGGCGGGGCGGAAGAGACGTTCTTCACGCAATGGACGAGGCGGCGGTATCTTCCGGTCCTTCAGTGGACGCTTCGGCATCGTGCGCTGGTTCTCGTCGGTTCGACGTCCCTTCTCGGATTCAGTCTTCTGCTTGCGCCATTTGTCGGGAGGGAGTTCATCCCCATCCTCGACGAAGGCGCGCTCACCCCGCAGATCGTTCGGCTTCCCAGCATCTCCCTCCCCGAATCCATCGAGATTGAGAAACGCGTCCAGCGAGCCATGCTGGAATTCCCCGAGGTTCGTCTCGCAGTCAGCAAGATCGGCCGAGCCGAAATTGCCAATGCGCCTGAAGAGCCCAATGAAAGCGATCCGATTGTCCTGCTCCGTCCGCGGGAGACCTGGACCACCGCCGTGACCAAGGCGGGGTTGGTCGATGCCATTCGCCAGCGGTTGGCTGACATCCCCGGCATCTCCGTGCTCATGAGCCAGCCGATTCAGGAGCGGGTGGACGAGTTGATCTCCGGGATCAGAACCGAATGCGCGATCAAGCTGTTCGGCGATGATTTGGATACGCTCAAGGAGAAGGCGGATGAGATCGCGGCCATTATGAGAACCGTCAGAGGGGTCAAGGACCTCAAGGTCGAACAGATCGCCGGGCAACCGTACCTGACTGTGGACATCGACCGGCAAAAGATCGCCCGCTACGGCATCAATGTCGCGGATATCGAGGAGATCATTGAAACTGCCATCGGGGGGAATGTAGCCACCTGGGTGTACGAGGGGACCCGCCGGTTCCAGCTTATTCTTCGGTTTCCTCCCGAGTATCGCAACAGCGTTCACAGCATCGGCGAGAGTCGCGTCAAAGCGGCGTCGGGCGCTCCGATCCCGCTCAGCGACCTTGCGACCATCGACATCCGCGAGGGGCCCGCGCGGATCAGCCGCGAGCAGATCAAACGCCGGATTTACATCGGGTTCAATGTCGTCGGTCGAGACATCGGTGGTGTGGTGGATGAAGGCCGGCGGAAGCTCGCCTCCGAGCTCGATTTGCCCGAAGGGTACTCCATCACCTGGGGCGGCGCTTTTGAGAACATGGAGCGGGCCAACGC
>Ga0209172_10001425_pt1 | contig 51038 bp, 34 predicted proteins | sample LarsenN4metaG_FD_184113 | JGI IMG/M metagenome (GOLD analysis project Ga0209172, IMG submission 184113) | Hot spring sediment bacterial and archeal communities from British Columbia, Canada, to study Microbial Dark Matter (Phase II) - Larsen... ...
TCCGTCGTCCACCGGATACTCGAACTTCACCTCCGGTCCCACCGCCACCTCGGCGGCGACGCTGAAGGGGATCTTGGTGGCAGCGGTGCCGTCCACCGGCACACTCCACAGCTCGCCGCCGTAGGAGATCACGATGGCGCGCGAATCCGGCGTGAAGGCGTAGCCGGGCAGCACGTCCATGGTGGCGATGGATTCCTGCTCGTCGCGCTGGATGGGGTATGCCAGCCAGCGCTCCTCGCCGGTGGCCAGCTCTCGGAGGACCAGGCCGGTCTCGGCGTCGTGCCGAGAGCCGTACGCCAGCCACCGGCCATCCGCCGAGAGTGCGGGGCGGAAGGCCGACCCGTAGCGCGCGCTCATGGTGGTGCGCGTTCCGGTCTCGCGGTCGTAGACGGCGATCTGGTACTGGGGCAGGATCGCGTTGTACTGCCAGTACCCCTGCCGCTGGGCGAACCATACGTAGCGGGGATTGGGCCCAAACGCGGGCCCCAGCATCCGGAGGTTGGCTGGGCCGCGGACCATCTCGAGCCCACGCCCGCCATCCACGTGGTAGAGCCACAGCTTGTCCGCGCTCTGGAACGTGCCCTTCGACACCACGACGTACTTCCCGTCGGGCGTCCACTCGGGCGAGGTGTAGGTGACGTCCTGACCCGTGGTGAGCGCCCGCGGCTCGCCGCCCCCGGCGGGGATCAGCCAGAGGTTGTCATCGCCGCTTCGATCGGACACGAAGACGATCTGCTTCCCGTCCGGGCTGAACCGCGGCTGCATGTCGTGCGCGATCCCGCTGGTGAGGCGAGTGGCCGTACCGCCGGCGATGGGCAGCGTGTAGAGGTCACCCAGGAGGTCGAAGGCGATGGTCTGGCCGTCGGGGCTCACGTCAAGCGAGATCCAAGTGCCTTGGGTCGTGGTGAACCGGGCCCACCGACCCGGCTCAAGGGGGAGGCCTTGCTTGCTGGAATCGGTGCCGGTGGCCGGAGCCTGGGCTCGGGCGGGTGCGGTCAGGACCAGCAGACCGAGAGCGCGAACAACGAGCCAACGCGGGGGGCCGTGCATAGGATGACTCCCATGGCGCAGAAGGAAACACTTCCCTCGGAGGCGGGCGGGCCGTCCGGGAGAAGGCAAACTAGCAAGCGTCTTGGTCAGGCCGCCAGCCGGTCGAGTCATGGCAACCCGTCCTGGGCGGGCACCAGGGCGGCGGCATCTTCCACGGCTTGCGACACGGCCCGGAGCCGCTCCGCCAGCCGTCTCAGCTGGTCTCGCGCCCGCGGCCAGTCCCCCTCGTCCACCGCTTCCTGGACCCCGGGGAACGTCATGGCCGCATACGTGAACCTCGGCGCGTACAGCGCGTGCTTGAACCAGGGGCGACCGGGGATGCCTTGCTCCAAGAGGAAGCGGCGCTCGACCTGCAGCAGCGCCTGGTTGAGCGGCGCGAAGGACGCCTCGGGGTTCCCCGCCAGCGCGGCGGCGATCCCGCGTTCCAGCCGGGCCGCAGCGTCCGCCCACGATCGCTGGGCCGCTCGAGCCTCCGCGAGATCGAGGTGCTCCGCCACAGCGGGCTGCGCCCCCAACGAGTCCAGGAAACGGCCGACGCGCATCGCGTACAGCTGGAAGTCCAGCGGATAGATGTCGGCGTTGGCGAGGCGAAGGGCCATGCGTCCCCAGACCTCGGCCATCGCCGTCATGTAGCGAAAACCCGGGTCGCCGAAGTGCGTCATCCAGTAGTAGTTGTCGAACTGGGAATGGTAGACGCCGTAGGGGCCGTCGAACGCCATCCCCACAATGGGAATGCCGAGGAAGTTCAGGAACACGGTGTAATCGGAACCGCTGCCCAGCTCGTTGTCCACGAGGTCGAGGGCAAGGGCAGTACCGCCGGCGCCGGCGCGCGCGGGGTCCCGGGGCTCCCGGTCGCGAGTCCAGGCGTCGAGCAGGCTCCGACGCGAGTTGGGGTCGATGACGTCGCGCACCGTTTCGACGATCACGCGGTTCAAGCTCGCCACGGCGCCCACCTCGAACTCGGGTCCGCTGGTGGAGGCGTCCACGTTGAGGTACGCCACCGCGCCGGCGCCGAGTTCCCGGGCGAACTGCTCGCCCCATTCCGTCGAGCCCGTAAGGTGCCATTCCTCGGCATCCCAGCTGGCCAGCACGATGGTGCGGCGAGGCCGATGGCCTTCCCGCAGCAGCGTCCCGAGCGCGCGGGCCAACTCCAACTGGGTCGCAGTTCCGCTGCTGGGATCCACGGCTCCATAGACCCACGCATCCCGATGATTGCCCAGGACTACCATCTGGTCGGGCTGGTCCGTGCCACGGATCCGGCCCTCCACCACCCAGATCGCGCGAGTCTTCCCGTCCATCCGAACGTTCACCCGGACCTTGGTGGCTCCGGGGCCGACGCGATAGGTGAAGGGGAGACCACCCTGCCACGCGAGCGGGGCCACGGGCCCGCCGAGGTGCTCGAGCAGCGGCCGCGCGTCACGATAGGACATCGGAACGGCCACGATGCGAGGCACGGATCGAGCTTCGCTCTCAGGGATGCGCCGTGCTCCCTCCACCGAGGCCCAGCCCGGCGTCAGCGGATCGCCTGGTACCAGGAAATCGTAGGTGATCGCGCCGCGCTGGATGTGACTCTCCGGGCCCCAGGGTCCTGCGGGGTAGGTCAGTCCCTTGCGATAGCCGTCGTCGGCGGGATCGGAGTAGATAATGAGCGCCTTCACGCCCCGGCGCTCCGCGGTGAGCGCCTTGAAGCCGCGATAGCTGTAGGGCACCGAGTACCGCACGATCGCGATCTTGCCGGCGACCGGGATCCCCTGACTCTCGAGCCAGTCGTAATCGGCGGGATTGCCGCTGTTCGCGTAGATGAGGTCGCCCGTGACGTCGCCCGACGCGGACATGCCAAGGTACGTGATCCCTACCTCGGCGTCGTACGTGTCCGGGTCCTGCGGGTAGCCGTCCTCCGCCAGGGACGCGTCGAACCGATAGGGCTCGAGCATCGTGACCCCCACCTGCTCGGGGTAGGGCAGGAGCACGTCGTAGCGATGCAGCTTGACGTCCTCCAGGCCGTACTCTCGGAACCGGGCCGCGACGTAGTCCGCCAGCTCCCGGTTTCGCGGGGAGCCCGCCACGTGCGGTTTGTCGGTCAGGTAACGAAAGTGCCTCCCCGCGGAGTCGTTCTCCAGCATGGCCGCCAGACGATGCTCCACGGCGAGCTGGTTGGCCGAGGACGCCTTGCGGTAGCCGGAGATCGAGCGGGCCTGCTCCTGACCTAGGACGGAACCGGGAACCAGCCACGCGGTACAGAGAGCCAGCGCGATCGCCGGACGGAATGGGGCAGTAGTGTCGGCCATGACGGTCATCGCGCCCAAGGTACGGACGGGACGCCGCCCCGCAACCGCTTCGAGCGGCAGGGCCGCTAGCGCGATCTCATGACGCGTTCGATGTCTTCGACCGTTCTCGGCGCCGCGGCGGAGAGGTTCTCGCCTCCGGTGGGGGTCACCAGGATCATGTCCTCGATCATGATGGCGATGCCCCGCTCCGGGATATAGAGCTTGGGCTCGATGGTGAACACCATGCCCGGCGCGAGCGGTTGGAAATAGTCCCGGCTGTCGGTGGCCTCGATTCCAATGTGATGACCCAGATCGCGGACGCCGGTGCCGAGCGCGCTGTAGGCGGTGAGGCCGCCCTGGCGGGCGAGGTAGTGGGTGGGTGACGGCATCACGCCCCAGACCCGGTCTTCACCCATGCGCTCGATATCCTCGAACTGCTCCAGGCCGTGTTGCCGATACACCTGGGCGGCGGCGCGAATGACCTCCAGCATGGTCACGCCCGGCCGCACCGCCGCGATGGCCGCCTCCTGCGCCTCGAGGACGATCTCGTAGTACCGGCGCTGCTCGTCGGAGAAGCGGCCGGAGACCGGATAGGTACGGCACACGTCGGAGGCATAGGTGCGGTACTCCGCCGCGCCGTAATCAATGAACACCAGCTCACCGGCCTGCATCACGCGGTCGGTGGAGTTGTAGTTCTCCGACTTGAGCGTGAACAAGCTCACGGCGGACGGCCCGGAGGAGACGATGGGCCCGAACGCCGCGCGCGGCGAGCCCTCCCGTTTCCAGACGTACTCCATGAGCCCCGCCACCTCGAGGTCGTTCATGCCGGGCTTCAGGGCGTGCAGCACTTCGCGGAAGCTGGTAGCACTGATCTCAGCCGCCCGGCGGAGCGCGGCGATCTCGTACCGGTCCTTGATCAGGCGCATCTGCGCCACCAGGGGTGTCACGTCCGCGAGCACCTTCCCAGGCAACAGCTCCGCGAGGCCCCGAGCGAACTGCTGACCCACCGAGAGCGGTGTCGCCATCCCGGGCGGCGTGTAGAGCGCCCCTCCCCTGGTGGGCCCATAGACCGTGTCGCTCGACGCCACGAATTCCCGTACCCGCGTCGCGAACTCGCTCAGGGGATACGTTTCCGCGATTCCGGTGGCCCGTTCGGCGTCGCCACCCGGAGCCAGGCGCCGAATGGGCTGATTCCACGCGGCTCGGCGAAACCGGTCATCGGCCATCGGGTACTGGGCGCCCGCGAATTGGAACCGCTCCGGCAAGAACAGCGCTTCTCGCCGCCCACCCCCGGCCGCCGGCGCGACCACCAGGATCGCGTAGGGCGATTCCACGCCCGTGAGATACCAGAAGGTGGGATCCTGCTTGTCCCGACCACCGTTGGCGATGAGGTACGCCCCGGGCACGATCACGGCCGCCTGGCCGATGCGCTGCATGAGGCGCTCGCGACGACCCGCGTACACCTCGGGTGGGAAGGCCACGTCGCTCTGCGCGCGAGCGGGCGCGGGGTTGGGTGCGAGAACCACGGAGAGTAGCAAGAACGACCGGCGAGCCATGCGCGCTCCGGCGGGAGAGGCAGGCCTAATCTAACGCCCGGCCACCGGTGGGCGGCCCATCAGTTCAGGTGCACGTTGACCAGCGGCAAGATCCGCGCGAGGCCGCGGTTGTTTCCCGCGATGTTCATGATGCCGAGCTGAATACCGTGCAACTCCCTGGCATAGTTGACTACACCGATGACGAGGCCATGCTGCTCGCCGACAACCCGGTTGTAGACGCTGATCGAGGCACCTTCCAAGCGTCCGGCGCGAAGCCACGCCACCGGAACCACAAAGCCCCGCACCATCGGGCTTTTCACCCGGTAGCCCGCGACGGCCAGGCCCTGCACCGACTCCGTGCTCTCGATGCCGCCCAGCGTCGCCGTGATGCCCGAGACGCCGTCGATGCCCACCACCGCCAGCCCCGCCATCGTGATGCCTTGCACCTTGCGCTGAGCGACGACCGCCAACCCGCTGAGATTGATCCCCGCGATACCGCGCTCGGCCACGGTCGCCAGGCCACCCAGGTTGAGACCACGCATGGCGCCCTGGGCCACGGTGCCCAGGCCACTGACATTGATCCCGTACATGTGCCCCTGAGCCACGGTGCCGAGCCCGGCGATGCTGATTCCATCCATGTCACCCTGGGCGACCGTCCCCAGCCCGGCCAGGTTGAGCCCCCGCATGTTTCCCTGAGAGACCGTACCCAGGCCGGAGAGATTCAGGCCCACGATGTCACCCTGGGACACCGTGCCGAGCCCCGCCAGGTTGACCCCGTACATGTCGCCCTGCGAGACCACCCCTAGCCCCGCCACGTTCACGCCTGCCATGTCGCCGTTGGAAACCGCCCCCAACCCGGCGACCGTGACGCCACGCGCGCCCCCCTCCGCGACCACGGCGCCGAGGCCAACCGACAGCCCGTGGAATTCCCTGCCGTACGGGGACAGGCCGACGGAGACCCCCCGGTACGTCGCGAACCGATTCTCGCGGGGCCGCCACAGGGTGAGGTTCACCCCATTGACCTCCCGCACGGCGCGATCGGAGAAATTGATCCGGAGGCCGTTCCAGCGGCTCGAATTGCCCAGGCTCAGGCCGACGCGGTCTACGCCCAGGTTGATGGCCCGACCAGGTAGCGTGTCCGCGACGGTGAGGGTGTCCTGGCAAACCAGCGGGACTGGTGCTGATAAGAGGCACGTCGCCACCAGTCCGACTCGGCACCGCATTCGTACCTCCTGTGACGGCCGATGCTTGCAAGCCCTACGGCCGACGTGAAGGGAAGGATTCGGAGCAGCGGACTGTTGTGTAGGGGAGTGTTACCGGGCGGTCGCAGGCAGTGGAGCGGACGCTGAACGCAGCCGGGGATCGAGCGGACACACCCGTGCGGGCGTGTCCGGCCAGCCCGCGGGCTCACCGGGTACTGGCCGCGCCCCCGCCCTTCAGCTTCCGGTCGAAGAAGTCGGCGGCCGCCTGGTACGCCTGGAGCCAGTGCCGGTGCAGCAGGAAATCGTGCACCTCGTCGGGGAAGATCAGCTGCTCGAACTCCACCCCCTGCGCCCGGAGCGCCTCCGCCAGGTCCACCGTCTCGCTGAACGGCACGTTCCGGTCATCGTCGCCGTGGATCAGCAGCACCGGCGAGCGCCAGGTGGCGACCGACGCCATGGGCGAGGATTGAAACGCCCGGCGAGCAACCTCTTCTCGGGAGGCGGCATCGTAGCCGGGCGCGAAGTTGCGAATGACCACGTTCCAGTCATGCACGCCGTGCAGGTCCACGCCCGCCTTGAACAAGTCGGAGGAGCGTGCCAACCCCAACGCCGTGAGGTAGCCGCCGTACGAACCACCCCAGAGCCCGATACGATCGGGGTCCACGTCGGGCCGGCTCCGCAGATACAGCCCGGCTCCCACCACGTCCTGGTACTCGCTCGCCCCATTCGCTCCATAGTTCAGCGCCTCGCGGAACTCCAGGCCGTAGCCGATACCGGAGCGGTAGTTCACCGAGAGCACCACGTACCCCTTGCCCGCCAGGTATTGATTCAGCGCGTAGGTATTGTGGTAGTAGTACAGGTAGTGCCAGCCCAGCAGCATCTGCCGGCGGGAGCCGCCGTGAAAGAAGATCACCCCGGGCCGCCGCTCGCCGGGCCGCAGATCCCTTGGCAGAAAGAGCTGCCCATGGACCCGCATGCCATCTGCTGCAGAGAAGATCACCTGCTGCGGCTCGACCAGTTGGCTCGCGGGAAATCCGGCGGGCATGGCGGACCCGGTGAGCGGCCGCCGGGCACCTCCCGCGGCCAGCACTTCAGCGTGGGCCGGGGTTCGGGCATCGGCCGCGAGCAACGCGAGCGTCCCATCCTCCGCCACGGCGGGTGACCACTCGATCCCCGTACCACGGGTGACGGCGACCGGTGGACCGCCGGTCACGGACACGCGCCACAGGTGCCGGCGATCGATGTCCCCCTGGTTCGAGGAGTAGATCATCTCGCGCCCGCCGGCGCTGATGGTTACATGCTCGACCTCGAACTCGCCCGGCGTGAGCAACGTGGCAGCGCCGCCCGCCACCGGCACCGAGTAGAGATGCACCCAACCATCGCGCTCCCAGGGGAACACGATGCGATCGCCGGCGCCCCAGAACAGCTGGCGCTCTGCGACCACGCCCTGGAACACGCTTCCTCGCCCCTGCTCCGCGCGCCAGATCTCGGCGCCTACGCCGGTGGCGACGTCGGCCACGCGGATGGACCAGGGCTCGCCCTCCCGCCGCTCGATGAACGGCAGGCCGCGCCGGAAGCCGGGAATCCGGACGTACGCGATCCGACGCCCGTCGGGCGACCACGTTGCCTGGCCATCCCGGTCGACCGAGGGCTCGAGATAGCGCACCGCCTTCCGGCCCACGTCGTAGACGCCGATGAAGCTGTGGTCCCCGCGGTTGGACACGAACGCGAGCATGGAGCCATCGGGTGACCAGGCGAGGCTCCCTTGGCTGCCGCGGGCCCGGAACAACTGGCTGGGTCGGGCGGTCGAGTCGGTGAGTGAAACCGTCCACACTTCCCCGCGCCGCAGGAAGGCGATCACATCCCCCTTGGGCGACACCGTGGGCGCCGAGCCCTCGGCCAGTTTCCTCGGCGTCCCGGCCGCCAGCGAGACCATCCAGATCGCCTGTTCCGCGCCATCCGGGTCGCTGGTGGGGTTGGGGATTTCGCCGGCCCGATTGGGTGGCCCGCCACGCACGTACAGCAGGCTCAAACCGTCCGCAGTAAACTTGAGGTCCGACAGTTCCTGGCCGTCGTCCTCCTCGTAGCGGGTGACCTGGCGGCCCTGGTACGCCGGAGCCTCCGCCACCCAGAGGTTCCGCCGGCCGCGGTCGTCCTGCGCCCACGCGAACTTGCCGCCGTGCGGCGCAGCCGTGAGATCCGACGGAAAGGGAGCGGACATCACCTGTTCGAGCGTGAACGACTGGGCGCAGAGCGGAGCTGCCGCGCCGGCCATCACGAGCCCCACCAGAGCGAACCATCGCGTCGAGCGTGCCATACCGGTCACCTCACGGAGCGGGTACCGACTCCACATATACCGGCTTCAATCCCATCTCGTCCAGGAAGCGGTTCCCGCCACCCGGCAGACCTCGCCGCTGGAGCGCGCGCGTCAGCACCAACCGGTCGCGAGCCCGGGTCATGCCGACATAGAGGAGGCGGCGCGCTTCCTCGATCTCGTGTCGCATGACCTCCCGGCCGGGGCGCACGCCGGGAAGTTGGCCATCCTCGGCGCCCACGACGTACACGCAGTCGAATTCCAGCCCCTTGGTGGCGTGGAGCGTGAGCAGGTTCACGCGATCGGGGGCGACGTCGGGCCCCTCGGAGGTGGACAGCGCCACCCGTTCCAGGAATCGACGGATGCTCTCGTCGAGGCTGTCCGCGGCGCTGGCCTCCACTAACGCTTCCAATCGCGCCATGGACGCGGGATAGCGACGCGCGGGGTCCGGCTCCGCGCGCAGGCGCTCCATCCGGGCCTGACCACCGAGACGCTCGATGACCTGCTCCAGCGGCGGGAGATCGGAGCGAGCCAGGCGCTGGCGCTCCTGCGCGTACCATTCCAGGCACTCGCTGTAGCGGCCCAGCGCGAACGCTGTCGAGATCTCAAACAACGCCGAGCGGTCCCCGAGGGCGCGCGCCGTGGAAGTACCCGTCCCGGCCGGGATATCCTCTGCCCTTCCTGCTCTTCCTGCCACTCCTGCGCCGTCCGCCCCTTCTGTCGCCGCCTCCAAGACAATGCCCAGCGCCAGATAGTCCAGCAGATTGGCCAGCGTCGCCGTCCGCGCCCGCCTCAGACGCTGTTCACTCAGTCTGGAAAACACCCAGGCCAGCGTCCGAGCGTCGTCCAATGCGTGGTGCGCGCGACCAGCGTCGATGCCGAAACGCAGCGCTAAGTCCCCCAGCCGAGCGCTGTCCCGCCAGAGCGAGCGGGCCAACGGGTAAGTGTCGAACACGGTGAGGCGCTCCAGACCCTCGAGCCCATGGGCCACGCGGCGCAGCACCGGGAGGTCGAACTTCTGGGCGTTGTGCGCCACCAGGACGTCGCGGCCCACGAACGCCATGAACCGCGGCCAGACGTCGGCCAGCGCGGGGGCGTCGGCGACGTCCTGGTCCCGGTAGCCGTGGACGGCCGTGGCCCGGGGCGAGATCGGCCGCGTTCCTTTGACCAGGGTTTGGAACTCTTCCACCGGCTCCCCGCCCCGCACCCGAACGGCGCCCAGGTCCACCACGTCGCAAATGTCGGGATCGAGGTCGGTGGTCTCGACGTCGAACGCAACGTAATCCTGGAACCCCCGCTCGAACCCCCGCGCGTGAAGCCGCTGGAGCGCCTTGAACACGGTGACCATCAACCCGCCGGCCCCGGCGTCGCCCGGGGTGATCACTATGTCGGCCAGCTGCGGCTGGGCGGCTCGATCCAGATACCCCACGCCGGCGTAGCCCGCCGCTTGCAACATGCCGCGCAGGGCGACCTCCGTGCCGCCGGCCGGGCCCAGCCAGATGCGTCCGTCGGCGGCCAGCGCACCCGCCAACTGCTCCGCCAGGCGACACGCCTCCGGATGCTGGGCCGGGTCGGTCAGCTCTTGGTAGCGGTCTTCCAAGACGTTGCGGTACTTCCCCACCCGATGGACCAGCAACTCCGGTACCACGCCTGCCAGCGTGGTGTGCGTCCGGCGCAAGGCGGCGAGGTTCTCGATCTGAAAGATGAAGCGCCAGGCTCTCTTCGCGTCCGGATCGCCGCGCGGGGCTCGCCGGGCGAAGGCCCGCACCGCTTCGACGAACCCGCCCCGCGTCGTCTCTGCCCGCAGCTGCTCCAGCAGCGGCTCCGGCAACACGCGCGCGGCCAGCGCCTCTTGCGCCGCCGGATCGTCCGGGTCGAGCATCAGCCGCAGGCAGGCCGCAACCTGCGCGATGACCTCATCGTCCGCCACCGAGCGGCCGTGGGCCAGCCGGCACGGCGCCCCCGCTCGTACCAACCGCTGCTCCAGCTCGGCGCCCACGTCGTGCTTCCGGTACAGGACGGCGTACTCGCCAAAGGACCGGCCGGAGCGGGCCCGGTCCGCCGCGAGGTCCTTGAGGATCCACTCCGCCTCCGCCCCGTCGTCCGGGAACGCGTAGGCGCGCACCTCATGCTCCGAGCTACGCTCTGCCGAGAGCTCCTTCTCGAACAGGTTGGGATTGCCGGCTACCAGGCGGCGCGCCGTCTCGAAGATCTGGTGCGAACAGCGGCGATTCTTGTCCAGCACGATCGGCGCGGCGACGTCAAACTCCTCCTGGAACCGGCGCAGTACGGCGGGCTCCGCCCCGCGCCAGGAGAAGATGGACTGCTCGTCGTCGCCCACCACGAACAGGTTGCGGTGGCCGGCGGCCAGACGCTTGAGGATGGCGTACTGGGTGGGGTCGAGGTCTTGTCCTTCGTCCACCAACACGTAGTCCCATCGCGCGGCGACAGTGTCCGCCACCGCGGGCCGGCGCCGGAAGAGTTCCTCCGTGAGGCTGATCAGGTCGTCGAAGTCGGCCATGTTGCGCTCGCGCAGGGCGCCAACGTAGCGCTGAAAGAGCTGCGCATCCCGCCCCTTAAGCGGGCGGCCTTGCAGCCGATGCCGGCCGAACAGCGTCAGCAGTGGATTGCGCCGCTTCTTCCAGACGCCGAGCCGCGCCAGCACCGAGAGCTGGTAGGGCTCGTCCGCGATACCGAAGCCGGGCCGCAATCCCACGGCCTCGGCGTGATCCCGCAGGATGCCGGCGCACAGCCAGTGGAGCGTACCCCGCGTCACGGTATCCGCATCGTGATCCAGCGTCTCCCGGAGACGCCCGGCGATTTCCTCGGCGGCCTTGTTGGTGAAGGTGACGGCGCAGATCCGGTGCGGCTGGACTCGATGGACCCTGATGAGGTGAGCAATTCGCTGGATGAGGCAGTAGGTCTTGCCCGCGCCTGGGCCGGCGATGACCAGCAGCGGCCCGAGCGGCGCTTCGATGGCGCGGCGCTGGGCGGGGAGCGGGCGGGGCGGAGGAGGCATGGAGCGAAAGCTACCCGGCCAACCGTGAGACGTGAGACGGCGTGACGGCCTTCTTACGTCTCACGTCTCGCATCTTAGGTTTCGCCCCGCCCCGGCTTGTAGATCACGCCGCACCCCTCCCTGCCGCCCATCTTGACGACGAGCGGCTGGTCGAACCGCAGGTGGCGCACGTGCGGGAACTCGGCGTGGGCGGGCTGCGCCGCGATCCAGTCCCAGTCCACGTACCCCTCGCCGGCCTGGGGGTTCACCGTGAAATAGCCTACCTGGAACAACGTGAGGTTCTGGAAGAAATGACTCCCCTGCGACGGCGTCACCCGAAGGTCGCGGAATCCCGTCTCCACGATGACCCGGGCGGCCGAGATTTCATCCCAGGTCACCGGGATCCCGGCCCACGGGTCGGTGGATCCCCATCGCCCCACACCGATCAGGACATACGGCCGCCCCTGGGTCAGCAGGAGCGCGTTGCAGCGGGCCACCTGCTGTGCCACGGCGCGACTCTGGGCACGATCGAACCGGTGGGCGTCCACCACCACCAGATCGCGCAGGTTCGTCAGGACGCCGCTGCCGAGCACCTGGGGACTGCGACACACCAGCTGCTCGTTCGGGACGTCCGCCAGCGCGCCGGCCTCGCTCTGTCGCATCAACACCAGCGGCCGCACCTGCAGGCAGCCGAACTCGGCCGGCTCTCCGGCGGTCCCTGGCAGGCGGACGGCGAACTCGATCTCCGCCTCGCGATTGACGCCCAGACTCCCCAGCTCCAACAGTTGCGACAGGATCTCGGCGAGCGGGAAGACGCCGTGCTTGAGAATGGGCGCGAACGTCACCAGCCGAACCCCGTTTCGCGACAGGCCGTCGCGTACGGCGTGGTCCTCGGCCGAGTAGGTAGATCCCACCGCGGCGAGCCGGCCGTCGGCTTCCGCCGCCGTGAGCGGAAACCGGGTTTCCCGCATCGTCTCCTCGGGATCCAGCGGCTCCAGGGCGTGCTCCAGCTCCAGGGCCCAGAACTCGCGCTGCGAGTTGGCCAGGATGTCATCCGCCGACGAGAAGTTGAGGATCTGCCGCGGGTGCCGCGGGGAGAAGGTGAGGCATCGCTCGCCGTCCACCACCGTCCGGCCCATGCCCAGGGCCACAGCCGCGACGCCCTCTTCCGGGCGCAGGGGCGGCACGGGGTAGAAGTTGTAAGTCCGTGCCACGCCGGCGAAGTCGGGGTAGTACCGGTTGCCGTGGCGGGCCCCGACCACCTTCTGGAGCACCACGGCCATCTTCTCCTCTTCCAGGCGGTAGGGGGTGACCCGCAAGTACGCCTTGGCGTGACGGCTGAAGGTGGAGGCATAGACCCGCTTGATCGCCTGTTCCAGCTGCGACAGTCGCTGCTTCAAGCTGGGATGGTTGTTGGGCAGCATGTACGTCTGGTAGACGCCGGTGAGCGGCAGGTACTGCGAGTCTTCCAGCAGGCTCGAGGAACGCACGGCCAGCGGCCACCGGACGTGCTCGAGAAACCGCCGCAAATCTGCCACGACCGCCCTGGGGAGCGGCGCCGCCAGAAACCGCTGCAGGATTTCGCCGTCGTCGTCCCCGCTCAGCGCCAGCTCCAGCAGCTGGTTGCGGGCGAGGAACTGATCGAAGCAGTCGGTGGCGATCACCACGGCGGGAGGCACGGCGATGTGAACGCCGGGAAACCGCTGGTCGGCCTGATGGTACCTGAGCAGGTACCGCAAGAAGGCCAGGCCGCGGGCCTTGCCCCCCAGAGAGCCGCCCCCGATGCGGGCGAAGAAGTTCCCCGTGCCGTCGAACCCCTGGCGGTCGAAGTCGGCGATCAGGGTCTCGCGCTGTTCCCGCCGGAGATCGGCGATGGAGTCGATCAGGTCACGGCGCAGGTGCTCGAGCGAGGGGAAGTCCGCGATCTTCCGCGGCCGCAGCTCGTGCGCCAGGGCGAATTCGGTGCGGCTGGTCAGCCAGCGGGAGAAGTCGTTTCGCGCCGCGTGGTAGGCGAGGCTCTCCGCGGGGACGGTCCGCAGCAATCGCTCCATCGCCTTCAAGTCCCCCGCCCGCCCCACTTCCACGCCATCGGCCGTCCGGAAGACGAAGTCCCCGAACGAGAACTGCTCCACCATGAAGCGGCGCAGCTCGGCCAGGAGGGTGTTCGAGTATTTCCGGAGGAACGGGATCCCCAGGGCCTGCGCGCCCGCGGCAAACTCGGCCCGGCTGGATTGAAGGAGGATGGGGAGGTCGGGCACGGCGGCGCGCGCCATGCGCGCCAGCTCGAAGCCCGCTTCTCGCGACAAGGCGCCGCCGCGGGGAAACTCGACGTCGGAGATGAGGCCGAGGAGATGCGGCTGGTACTGCTCGAAGAGGGCCCAGGCTTCTTCGAAGGTGGTGGCCAGCAGGATCTTGGGCCGCGCGCGGGTGCGCACCAGCTTGTGCGAAACGTTCAAGCCCTCGCTGATCAACCGGTGGGATTGGCTGATGAGCTCGGTGTAGATGGTGGGCAAGAACGAGGAGTAGTAGCGGACGTTGTCTTCCACCACCAGGATCACCGGCACTCCCACCAGCGCCGTGTCGTGTGCCACGTTCCGCCGATCCTCGACCCCCTTGACGATGGCCACCAGGATGCGCGCGTTTCCCTGCCACAAGTACACCCGCTCGATGTCCGACAGGTCGTGCCGCGCGACGAATTCCTTCCGCTCGTTATTGTCGAAGGCGAGGACCACCACCGGCAGATCCAGGCCGGTGCGCCGCACCTCGCGGGCCAGCTCCGCCGCGTCCATGTCGCCCGGATGCGGGGCGGTGATGATCAGGTTGAAGCGCCGCTCGGCTCGTGCCAGGCGCAGGGCCTCGGCCCCGCTGGCAACGTGGGTGAGCCCCGGCGTGTGATGCAGCGACAGCTCCAGGAACTCACCCAGGATGAGCTCGTTGAGCCGTCCATCCTCTTGCAGGGTGAAGGCGTCGTAGAGGCTGGACACCAGCAGGATGTCCTGCACCCGGAACGGCATCAGGCTCTGGAAGGCCTGATACGCGTCGCCGGTTCCGGGCGTCACGGCCATCGCGGAGTGCGGACTGCGGACCGCGGATTGGGTGATGAAGCTAGCGTCCGGGGCGCGGGCGGCGGCTCATCCACGCGGTCCGCCATCCGCAGTCCGCCATCCCCACCCGTCAGACCACGCCCTGATCCATCATGGCGTTGGCGACCTTGACGAACCCCGCGATGTTGGCGCCATCCACCAGATTCCCCGGCCGCCCATACTCCGCGGCGGTCTCGAAGCAGCTCTTGTGAATCGCGACCATGATCCCGTGCAGGCGGGCATCGACCTCTTCCCGGCTCCACGCCAGCCGCATGCTGTTCTGGGCCATCTCCAATCCGGAGGTGGCCACACCGCCCGCGTTGGCCGCCTTGGCCGGCCCATACAGGATGCCCGCCTTGAGGAAGGCCTTGGTGGCGTCCAGGGTGGACGGCATGTTGGCCCCCTCCGAGACCACGAACACGCCGTTCTTGAGCAGGTTGGCGGCGTCTTTGGCGTTGATCTCGTTCTGAGTCGCGCTGGGGAAGGCGCAATCGGCCTTGATGGTCCACAACGGATTGTAGTCCAGCGTCGGGTCGGCCGGGAGGTACTTGGCGCCCCGGAACTGGTCCGTGTATTCCTTGATCCGGCCGCGGCGCACGTTCTTGAGTTCCATCACCCAGGCGAGCTTCTCCCGGGTGATGCCGTCCGGGTCGTAAATGATGCCGTTGGAGTCGGACAGGGTCACCGGCTTGGCGCCCAAATCGAGGAGTTTCTCGACGGTATACTGCGACACGTTACCGCTGCCGGAGACCAGGCACACCTTGCCGTCCAGCGACTGCCCGCGGGTCTTGAGCATCTCGGACGCGAAGTACACGCAACCGTAGCCGGTGGCCTCGGGACGGATCAGCGAGCCGCCCCAATTGAGGCCCTTGCCGGTGAGCGTGCCGGTGAACTCGTTGGCCAGGCGCTTGTACTGGCCAAAGAGATACCCGATCTCCCGCCCCCCCACGCCGATGTCGCCGGCCGGGATGTCGGTGTCCGGGCCGATGTGCCGCCATAGCTCGGTCATGAAGCTCTGGCAGAAGCGCATCACCTCGCCGTCACTCTTGCCCTTGGGATCGAAGTCGGAGCCGCCCTTGCCGCCGCCCATCGGCAAGGTGGTGAGCGAGTTCTTGAACACCTGCTCGAAGGCCAGGAACTTGAGGATCCCCAGGTTCACCGACGGGTGGAACCGCAACCCGCCCTTGTACGGGCCGATGGCGCTGTTCATCTCGATGCGGAAGCCGCGATTGACCTGCACGTCCCCCGCGTCATCCATCCAGGGAACGCGGAAGATGATGACTCGCTCGGGCTCGACGATCCGCTCGAGGATCCGGGCGGACCGGTACTCCGGATGCCGGTCCAGCACCAGCTCCAGCGACTCGAGGACCTCCCGTACCGCCTGGTGGAACTCCGGCTCCGCCGGGTTCTTGGCTTCCACCATGGCCATCACCGCCGCGGTGTAATCCTTCGCGCTCGCCGACGGCGCGCGCGCGTCAATCATGCTCGTGCTCATAACGCGACCCTCCAGGCAAGGGACGGCAACCGCCAACGCTCGCCACTGTCCCAATTCGGGGTTGGTGCACCGCCTTCAGGGACAACGTCTGTCCCAAGGCGCCCTGAAGTAACCAGCAAAAGTATGAAGCTTCCCCCAACCGCGCGTGAGCCCCCCTTTCCCCCTCACCCAGCTTAACGTCCAAGCGCGGCTCCTCGTCGCGTTCGCCGCCGTTTACGTCATCTGGGGGGTCGACCTACCTCGCCCTTCGGTGCGGCGCGCGGCCCGGTGGTCCGCGACGCTGGGCGAGGCGGCGTAGCATGACGCCCACGGCACCTCGGGACCAGGATTATGTCCTCGTCAGGCACGGTTACGCCCGCCGTGCCGGAGGGTGTCACCGTTCATCGCCGACGCCGCCGGCGAGGTGCTCGACCAACCGGGCCAGCCCCCTCACCACCCGCGCCATCCGGTCGTAGTCCAGCTTCTCCGGCGTATCCTCCGGCGTGTGGTACCAGGGATAGCGGAACGGCGCGGTGTCCGTGACCATGACCGCCTGGTAGCCCTGGCGCCAGAAGGCCCAGTGATCGGACCAGTAGATGCCCGGCAAGTACCCCAGCGCCGCCACGCCCTCTGAAGGAAACCGCGTCTCCCGCCGAAACAGCGCCAGGCTTCGGCGGACCAGCGCCCGCGAAGCGAGGTTCCCCACGAAGGCGATGAAGTCACCGCATTTGGGATAGAAGAACCCCAGGGGAAAGGGGTAGCGCTGACTCCCTTCGGCGTCCGCGTAGTACCCCATGGTTTCGAGGGAGAACATCGCCACCACGCGCTCTCGCCGACGACGGCACTCCCTGGCGTACACCAGGCTCCCCATGCGTGACGTGAAGTAGAAGGGCGGTTCCTCGTTGACGAACGCCGCGAAGCGAACCGTGCGATCCAGCGCGCTCGCCCGGAGCAGGCGTGCCACCTCCAGCACTCCTGCCACGCCGCTCCCGTTGTCACCCGCCCCGGGGCACCCGAGCACCGAGTCGTAGTGGGCGCCGAGCAGCACAATCTCTTCCGCTCGCCGGCGTCCCGCGAGGTCAGCATCGAGGTTGGCGACAGTCTCGCCCCAGACCTGGTATTGGTGCGCCCGCACCTGGTAGCCCAGGCCGGCGAGCTCGCCTGCGATGTAACGGCGCGCCCTCTCCAGGGCGTCGCGGTGCCACAGATTCCGTTCGCCGATCTCACCGGCGAGGGCCTCCACGTGCCGGCGCAGTCCAGCGCGGATCTGGCTCTCCTCGTCCGCCAGCGGCGGCAGCCGGCCGCGGAAGGACACACCGGGCATGGCGGTCATGTACCGAAAGCCCAGGATCGCGACTGCGAGCAGCAGGAGAAGCCACCACACGAGGACAAATGTGGTCCCCGCGAGGAGGTTGCGCACGGCCGGCGAAATGCGCCGGCCAGGGCCGCTGGCGAATCCCCGTTTCACGCTGCACGTTGTACCTGGAGGTTCTCTTACCACGGAGGACTAGCTATGGCTCGGCACGCGTATCGGCGTGGGCTCCTGGCCCTGGGCCTGGCGATGGTGTCCGCACCGGCCCTCGCCCAGACCCCGTCCCAATTCGGCGATCTCGCCGCCGGCCCCTACCGGCGCCTGGTGATCCGCAACGCCATGGTGATCCCCGGCCACGGCGGCCCGCCGGCGGGGCCGTACGACCTCGTCATCCAGGGCAACACCATCACCGACATGATACCGTTCGATCCGGTGACGGCGGAGCGCCGGGGCGCCACCGAGCGCGCCACCGGCGACCGCGTGATCGAGGCCAACGGCATGTACGTGCTGCCGGGGATGATCGACCTGCACATGCACCTCCGCCAGCAGCCGGAACCGATCGAGTACGTCTACTACCTGAAGCTGGCGCATGGGGTCACGACGCTGGTGCCCGCCGCGGACCGTGGCCTGGACAGCGCCATGCAGCAGGCCAGGGCGTCGGCCGACAACAAGATCCTGGCGCCGCGGATGTACCCCATCTGGGGCTGGGGCGCCGGGACCAACTCCAAGCGCGAGGATCTCGAGGACCCGCGGAACGCGCCCAAGATCGCCCGCGAGATGGTGGGCAAGGGCGCCCACGTGGTGAGCGTGGGCGACGTGGCCTGGAGCCAGGAGCTGTTCGGGGCGGTGTGCAGAGCGGTCTGGGACGCCGGTGGGATCACCACGGTGCACCTGCCGCCCTCCACCAACGCCGTGGTCCAGGCGCTGGATGCCGCGCGGCTCGGCGTCACCATGATCGAGCACCACTACGGCTACGCCGAGGCGTCGCTGGACCGGCAGGTACAGGACTTCGGCCGGGAGTACAACTACAACAACGAGAACCATCGCTTCCGCTACGCGGGCAAGGTGTGGAGCGAGGCCAACGAGGAGCGGCTGCTGGGCGAAGTGGCCGATTCGCTGGTGCGCTACGGCGTCACCATGCTGCCCACCCGCGTGGTCTATGAGGCCAACCGGGACATCGAGCGGGCGCAGAGCCTGCCGTGGCACGAGAAGTACACCCATCAGGCGCTGATCAACTGGAACCTGCCCAACCCGGCGTACCACGGGTCCTACCACTACGACTGGACCTCGGACGACGAGTACTACTGGTATCGGGCGTTCGAGTTGTGGGGGGACCTGATCTATCAGTTCAACCGGCGCGGCGGGCGGGTGGCCTACGGCACCGACGACAACTACATCTGGGCCACGCCGGGCTTTTCCAACGTGCGCGAGCTGCAGCTGCTCCGGGAATCGGGCATGCATACCCTGGAGGTCCTCAAGGCCGCCACGTTGAACAGCGCGCTCACGTTGCGGCAGCCGCGCCTGGGGCTGGTGCGCCCCGGCTACCTCGCCGACCTGGTGATCGTGGACGGGAACCCCAACTACAACCTGCGGTTCTTGTATTCCTTCGGTGCACTCACGATGGACCCGGACGGCAAGATGCGGCGGACCAAGGGACCGGTCTACACCGTCAAGGACGGGATCGTCATCGAGAACGCCAAGCTCATGGCCGAGGTGGGGCGGATGGTGGCGGAGTCGAAGAAAGGGGTGGGGCCGAACGTGGTGACGGAGCCGTTCGTGGTCGTGCCCAACGGGCGACCCTGATGGGAGCGAAACCGGACGCCCCCCGCTTCCTGCGTCCCGTTGCCAGCTTCAGCGGCCCAGCGTGACGTTCACGCCAAAGACCAGTCGAAACGGCGTTCCGTAATCCAGGAACGTCCACCGTCCTTCGGCGTAGGGCCGGATCGGCGCGGCGCGCCGCCCCGCCGGATGCAACCCCACCAGGATGTTCGGACCCACGCTGCTACCGAAGGACCAATACACGCCCACACCGCCGCCTACGTACAGCGACGACAGCGGCCCGAGCCGGAGCGCCAGGTCGAGATTCACCTGCCCGGCGTCCGTGAAGTAGTAGTCGCCCGACAGCAGCAGCTCCAGGCGTCGTGCGGGCAGGCGCAGCTGGCCACCCACGCTCCAGTCGTCGGCGTCGAAATCGTAGCCCACGCGGGGCCCGAGTTCCGGGACCATGCCGCGCACCACGCGCAGCCCCCGCCGTTGCGCTTGTGCCTCTTGCGGGAGCGACGTGAGCGCAAGGGCGAAGAAGAGGAATGCGACCAGCCGCACCGAGGCCTTCACGTTTCATGCTCCACGGGTGACGCTCCCTGTTTCCCGGAGTCCGGTTCACCGCTTTCCCCGCTCCGCCGCCGCCACGATCGCGATCCCGCCACGAACGTTCTGGTGTACTTGCACCCGCACCCACTGCGGCGCTATGGCGTAGATCACATCGTCCGCGATGCGGGCGGCCAGGCTCTCGCAGAACGCCCCCTCGTCGCGGTAGGACCAGAGGTAGTACTTCAGCGCCTTGGATTCGAGGCACCGCTCCCGCGGCGTGTACTCGATCACCACGCTCCCGAAGTCGGGTTGGCCGGTGCGGGGACAGATCGAGGTGAACTCGACCGCGGTCAGGGTCACGGTCCGGACGTCCGGCGCCGGGAAGGCCTCGGCCTTGAGCACCTCGCGGGCCTCCTGGGGATTCTCCGGCCGGGGGATGGGACCGGTCCGCGGCAGTGAGCGTGGCTGCTTGGTCATGGCTTCTCGGGTCGCTTAAGTTTCCTCATACCAGATGACCGATAAGCGCCGAGCCGTGGTGCTGTTGAGTGGCGGTGTCGACTCCGCCACGACTCTCGCGATCGCCCGCGCGCAGGGCTTCGTGACCTACGCGCTCACGTTCCGGTACGGCCAGCGCCATGCGTTGGAGGTCGAGGCCGCCAGGCGCGTAGCCCGTGCCCTGGGCGCGGCGGAGCATGTCGTGCTCGACCTCGACCTGGCTCATTTCGGTGGCTCGGCCCTCACAGGCGACATCCCCGTACCCAAAGGTCGAAGCACCGAAGCGATGAGCCAGGGCATCCCCGTCACGTACGTCCCGGCGCGGAACACCATCTTCTTATCCTTGGCGCTGGGCTGGGCCGAGGTGCTCGACGCCTCCGACATCTTCATCGGGGTCAACGCGCTGGACTACAGCGGCTACCCTGACTGCCGGCCGGAGTACCTCCAAGCCTACCAGCGGATGGCGGACCTGGCAACGAAAGCGGGCGTGGAGGGCCGCCAACGGCTCACGATTCACGCGCCACTGATCGAGCTGAGCAAGGCGCAGATCATCCGGCGGGGTCTGGAGCTAGGCGTGGATTACGGCATGACCTGGAGCTGTTACGATCCCGGTCCCGACGGCGCGGCCTGCGGTGAATGTGATTCCTGCCAGCTCCGGCTGAAAGGGTTTGCCGAAGCGGGCGTGAGCGATCCGGCCCGGTACGCGCGCCCTGCGCCTGCTGCCGCACCGGCCCCGTCTGCCGCCGGGCCATGACCTACTCCGCCAAAGAGATCTACTACACCCTCCAGGGCGAGGGCGCCCAGACCGGCCGGCCCGCTGTGTTCCTCCGGTTCGCGGGGTGCAACCTGTGGACCGGACGGGAGGAGGACCGGGGGGATGCGATCTGCCAGTTCTGCGATACCGATTTCTTCGGCACTGACGGACCCGGCGGCGGCAAGTTCCCGACCGCCGCTCGCTTGGCGGACGCGGTCGCGGCCACCTGGCCGCGCGGGACGTCGGCGGTCTCCCGTCCCTTCGTGGTGTGCACCGGTGGCGAACCGCTGCTGCAACTGGACGAGCCGCTGATCGCGGCGTTGCACCAGCGTGGCTTCGAGGTGGCCGTCGAGACCAACGGCACGCTCCCGGCGCCTCTCGGCATCGACTGGATTTGCGTGTCGCCCAAAGCGGGAGCCGCGCTGCGCCAGACCAGCGGCCACGAGCTCAAGCTGGTCTATCCCCAGGCTGGTGCGCCGCCGGAGCAGTTCGAACGGCTCGATTTTCAGCATTTCTCGCTTCAGCCGATGGACGGGCCGGATCGCGAACGGAACACGGAGCTCGCCATCCAGTATTGTCTGATCCACCCGAAGTGGCGGCTGAGCCTCCAGACCCACAAGCTGCTGGGGATACGGTAAGGCGGCGCCGGAGCGCCGCCGCATGATTGAGCGCCGCCGCACGGCTTGCGCGGCGCGAAGCCGACCCGCAGTTTGACGCCAGCCTGATCCGACTCCTCGACCCCCTCTCGGCCAGGAGGCCACCATGATGGTCTCGCTTGCGTCGCTGTGGCTCCCGATCCTCCTCGGGGCCGTTCTCGTGTTCATCGTGAGCTCGATCATCCACATGGTGCTCCCCTACCACCGGAACGATTTCGGTCCGGTGCCCAGGGAAGACGACGTCGCCGCGGCGCTCCGCCCCTTCGCCATTCCGCCGGGGGACTACATGCTCCCCAGGGCGGCGACGGCCAAGGAGATGCAGACGCCCGAGTTCCAGAACCGCTTGAAGCAGGGTCCGGTGATCGCGATGACCGTGTTTCCCAATCGCGTGTTCACCATGGGCAAGTCCCTGGCGCTGTGGTTCGTCTACTGCCTCATCGTGGGGATCTTCGCGGGTTACGTGGCGAGCCGCACGCTCGACCCGGGAACCGAGTACCTGCAAGTCTTCCGCGTCACCGGGACCGTGGCGTTCACCGGCTACGGCCTGGCGCTAGTCCAGGGATCCATCTGGATGGGCCGGCGTTGGAGCACCACCCTCAAGTCCGTGGCCGACGCGTTGGTCTATGGCCTGGTGACCGCGGGCGCGTTCGGCTGGCTCTGGCCATCGTGACGCCCCGGAGAGCATCCGGCAGTCAGCAGTCCGTGTGACCGCCGTGGGGTTCACGTAACGTGGCCGGAGAGCGGTGCGCGCCGGGCGCGCCCCGCGGCGCGCCGTTTCACACCTGCCTCGCATCCCGCACGGCCTCAAGGCCGAGTTCTGAGCCACGTGGTACCTTGTCGCGTGATCCCACGCGCTTTTCTCGGAGGCTGTCATGCGCCACACTCTGACCGCAGTTGGTACCCTGTGGTGTCTGGTCGTTTGGCCCGCAGGCGCCCAGCAACCCATCGCCGACTACACCCGGACCTTTGAGAAGCGAGACGGCTACTTCCCCTTGTACTGGGACGCCGCCAGAGGCCGCCTCCTGCTCGAGGTGCGGCCCGGCGAAGAGTTCCTCTACCTTCCCTCACTCGCCACCGGGGTCGGCAGCCAGCTGCTGGGGTTGGACCGGGGCCTGATCGGCGAGAGCATGCTGGCCCAGTTCGCCCGCGTGGGCCCACGCGTCCAGCTGGTGATCAAGAACCTGGATTTTCGCGCCATCCGGACCGACAACCCCGCGCTGGTGCGCTCGGTGGAGGAGTCCTTCCCCACCTCCACGCTCGCCGGGTTCGACGTGGTCGCCGAAGACCCGGGACGCGTTCTGGTAGACGCCACGGCGCACTTCGTGAGCGATATCATGGACCTCCGGGGGACGCTGCGGCGCGAGAACGCCGGTACCTACCAGCTGGACCGCGATCGGAGCAGCATCTACCTCGCCCGCACCAGGGCGTTCCCCGAGAACACCGAGGTCGAGGCCAGCCTGACGTTCGTGACCGATGCGCCGGGCGCCGAGATCCGCCGGCACGCCCCGGATGCCCGGGCCATCACCGTGCGCCAGCACCATTCGCTGGTCAGGCTCCCCGGCCCCGGCTACACCCCCCGCCGGTTCCATACCCGAGCCGGGGTAAGCGGGATCTCGTTCTACGATTTCTCCAAGGGATACGAGGAGCCTTACGAGACCGGGTACATCCGCCGCCATCGCCTGGTGAAACGGAATCCCGACGCGGCGGTCAGCGATCCGGTGAAACCCATCGTGTACTACCTGGATCCCGCGATCCCCGAACCCTATCGCTCGGCGTTCAAGCAGGGGCTCGCCTGGTGGACCCTCACGTTCCAGGCCGCCGGGTTCAGCAACGCCTTCCGGGTAGAAGACATGCCCCCGGACATGGACCCGATGGATGCCCGCTACCACGTGATCCAATGGATGCATCGGAGCGACATCGGCGCCTCGGTGGGGCCCAGCTTCGTGGACCCGCGCACCGGCGAGATCATCAAGGCCGCCGTGCGGATGGATTCCTACCGCTCGCTCACCAACTACGACCTGCTCGCCGGCACCCAGCTGGAAGGCGACGGCGCGGAGCTCGAGGAGCTGGGGGATTGGCTGGCAACGCTCGCCCCCCAAGCCGTGATCGATCAGGTCATTCTGGCCCGGCGGCGACAACACGCGGCCCATGAGGTCGGGCACACGCTCGGCCTCCCTCACAACTTCGCGGCCAGCAAGTACGGACGCGCTTCGGTGATGGACTATCCGGCGCCGCTCATCCGTCTGGTGAACGGGCGACTCGACCTGAGCCAGGCGTACCGCACCGGTACCGGGCTGTGGGACACGCTCGCCATCCGATACGCGTATAGCCAGTTCCCGGAAGGCCAAGAGGACGCGGGACTCGCCGCGATCGTGGCCGAGATGTTTGCGAAGGGCGCCGAGTTCATGACCAACCCCGACAACGGGGCCGCGGGCGCCTATCCCGAAGCCTCGCACTGGGACAACGGGAACGACGCCGTAGCCGAGCTGGCTCGCGTGATGGACGTCCGGCGCTATCTGCTGGCGCGCTTCGACGAACGGGCTATCAAGCCTGGCGCCCCGCTCTACCTCCTCAACCGCCGGTTCGGGTTCGTGTACCTCTATCACCGCTGGGCCCTGGAGGCGGCCACCAAGGCCGTGGGCGGAATGGATTTCCACTACGCCAGCCGCGGCGACCCCCAACCGCCCACCACGGTGATCGACGGCGCGCGGCAGCGTCGCGCGCTCGATCTGGTGCTTGGCGCGCTGTCGCCTGAAGAGCTGGCGATTCCGGAGCGGCTCTTGCGGACGTTCGCCCCACGGCCCTTCGGCTACCCGGCCGATCGGTGGGCCCTCGGGTCGGCCGCGGGGCCGGCGTTCGACCAGGTGGGCGTCGCGCGCTCCTTTGCCGCGCACGCGGTGCGGAACCTGCTCCACCCCGAGCGCGCCGCTCGCCTCGTGGCCTTTGCTGCGCGGGATCCCTCGCTCCCCACGCTGGAGGAGGTGGTCGGGAAGCTGGTGGACCGCGCCTGGCGGCCGGTCCCGGACGGGCCGGAGGGGACCATTGGACGAGCGGTACAGCGGGTCGTGGTGGACGAACTGATCCGGCTGGCCGCGAATGCGGACGCCACTCCCGAGGCGCGCGCCGCCGCCGAGTGGGGCTTGCGGCGGATCGGCGCGGGGCTGGGGGCTCGGCAGGCCACGGCCAGTCCCGGAGAGGCCCACCGCGCGCTGGTGGCGGCCGACATCGAACGGTTCCTGGAGCGTCGGGCGCTCCCGACGTCGCTCTCCACCCCGCTTGCGGTGCCGCCCAACATGCCGCTGATTCCAATGGGCGCCGGCATGAGTGAAAGACCGGACTAGAACGGCGTCCCACAGGAGCGCGCGAAGAGACCCACCCGCGCGCTCCTCGCCGTGACCCTCGACCCCCGCAGACTACGAGGCACACATGAAAGTCCTTGCACTCGTTGCCCTCGGGCTGACCGTCGCGCCGGCCCGGCAGCTCTCCCCACAGGCTCCCCAGATCGACGCCGACGACATCGGTGGCGTGGTCACCGGGCCCGGTGGGCCGGAAGCCGGCGTGTGGGTTATCGCTGAAACGACCGACCTCCCCACCAGGTTCGTGAGGATCGTGGTCACCGATGATCGGGGACGCTACCTCCTGCCCGACCTTCCTGCCGCGAGCTACAGCGTGTGGGTCCGCGGGTACGGGTTGATCGACTCGCCCAAGACCACGGTCAGCCCGGGGAGGACGCTCAACCTCACGGCCGTGCCCGCACCCGATCCCCGCGCGGCCGCGGAGTACTACCCGGCAGGCTACTGGTTCTCGTTGCTCCGTGTGCCGGAGAAGAGCCAGTTCCCCGGCACCGGCCCGGGAGGCAACGGGATTTCGCCCAACATCGGGACGCAGGCGGATTGGCTCCGGCGCGTGAAGTCCGGCGGATGCACCGCCTGCCATCAACTCGGCACCAAGGGCACGCGTGAGATCCCGGAGGCCTGGGGGCCGTCCCCGTCCTCGCTGGCCGCCTGGGAGCGACGCATCCAGGCCGGCCAGGCAGGAGCCCAGATGCTGGGAGGCGTCAACGCACTCGGCCGAGAGCGCGCGCTGGCCGTGTTCGCCGACTGGACCGACCGCATCGCCGCGGGCGAGGTCCCGCCCGCGCCGCCGCGGCCTCGGGGCGTAGAGCGCAACGTGGTCATCACCCTGTGGGACTGGGCCGACCCCAAGGCCTACCTCCACGACCTGGTCTCGACCGACCGACGGAATCCTACGGTCAACGCCAACGGGCCGCTGTACGGCGTCCTGGAGGCCAGTGCCGACTACCTGCCGGTCCTGGATCCGGTGCGCCACGTGGCGAGTCGCGTGCCGCTCACCCTGCGCGATCCCACCACGCCGCCCGCGTCGGGACCGAGCATGCCGCAGCCCTCGCCCTACTGGGGCGATGAGCCCATCTGGACCAGCCGGAACAACGTCCACAACCCGATGTTCGACGAGCAAGGCCGGGTCTGGATTACCTCGGCGGTGCGCCCACCGGAAAACCCTGATTTCTGCAAACCGGGATCGAGCCACCCCTCGGCACAGTCGTTCCCGGTGAGCCGCGCCAGCCGCCATCTCGCGGTCTACGACCCGCGGACGGACCGGCTCACGCACATCAGTACCTGCTTCAGCACCCACCACCTGATGTTCGCCGAAGACGCCAACCGCACGCTGTGGACCAGCGGTGGCGGGCCGGTGGTGGGCTGGTTGAACACCAAGATGTTCGACCAGACCGGTGACGAGGTGCGATCTCAGGGCTGGACCGCGCTGGTGCTGGATGCCAACGGTAACGGGAAGCGGGACGACTACGTCGAGCCGGACCAGCCGCTCGACCCGGCCAAGGACAAGCGCGTCACCACCGGGCTGTACGCGGTGGCGCCCGCTCCGGACGGCTCCATCTGGGGCACCTCGCTCGGGTACCCCGGGGCCATCGTCCGGCTCACGCCGGGACCTAATCCACCGGCCACGGCGTTGACCGAGATCTTCCAGCCGCCGCTTGACGCGCAGGGCGCCCCGGTGGCGGGATACTCGCCGCGCGGCGGGGACGTAGACCGAAACGGTGTCTATTGGGCGGCGATGGCGAGCGGCCACCTGGCGAGCTTCGACCGCCGGAAGTGCAAAGGGCCGCTCAACGGCCCGACGGCGCTGGGGCAACACTGTCCCGAGGGCTGGTCCTTCTATCCGGAGCCGATGCCCCAGTTCCAGGGCCTAAGCGACGCCGGCAGCGTCGAGGCGAGCTACTACACCTGGGTGGACCAGTTCGACACCTTCGGCCTCGGCCGGAACGTGCCGATCAATACCGGCAACGCCGCCGAAGGATTGCTGGTCTGGAAGGACGGCCGGTGGATTGTGCTTCGGGTCCCGTACCCGCTGGGGTTCTACACCAAGTGGTTGGACGGCCGCATTGACGATCCCAACGCCGGCTGGAAGGGTCGCGGCCTGTGGGCCACGGTGAGCACCCGAGCTCCGTTTCACATGGAAGGCGGGAAGGGCACCACCAGCAAGGTCGTGAGGTTCCAGCTCCGGCCCGACCCGCTCGCGAAATGAAAGACCGACTGTTCCGCACCGGGTAGCCGAGACCGTTCCGTCAAAGAACGAACGGCCACGACCCAGATTATCCAGTCCGCCGTATTCCCATGCCAGCTTCCCGCGAGCGTCAGTGATGGTGATCGGACCGTCCGTCACGTACACGTACGGGCCATCCACGAGCGGTCGAGTTATTGACGTGGGTCGCGCTACGATCCATCGCTGGATACCCGTGGTCACATCACGTGCTTCGAGCACGTGGCCCTCCCGGGCAAGAACGACCAACTCATCCAGGATGACCGGCGGGAGACGGTAGCCAGTGACCTGTGGGTCGTTTGCCTGCTGCCAGAGAAGCAAGCCATCCGCGAGGCGCAGGGCGTAGGCCCGGCCAATGGTCCGTCGCTCCTTCGCAGGGCGATGACGTGCCCCGCTCCAAGACCCCCCTCCCGGCCAGTGCCCAAGAACCCGCGGGTTCCGTGTATGACGAGGCCCTCCGTAACGGCCGGTCGAAACGGCGATTCGCCTAAGTTCACGCTCCAAAACGCCTGTCCGGTCCGCGCCTCGACGGCGGACGCCCAGCCCAATGCGGATCCCGTGAAAACCGTGTCGCCGGAAGTGGCGACATCGTGGACGCCCGCGGCGCCGTCTGGCCCGCCGAACCGCCACCGGACCTCGCCGCTCCTGGGGTCAAGGGCCCACACTCGGTAGTGAGGAACGATCGCGAGGCCGGCTGCTCCCTTCACTTCGGTGCCCCACACCTGACCCTGGGCGAGCCGCCGCTTCCAGCGGGTCGTTCCCGTTCGACGGTCGAAGGCAACGGCCGAGCCGTCCAAGCCGCCGAACACGATGACGGATCCAGAACCAAAGGCACGGTGCTGGCCGATCGGGCTGGCACCTGCCACAGGATCTGAGCCTCCTTGCGCACGACGGCCGGATCTTCGCAGCCGGAAAGCAGGGTCGCGAAAACCGGCGCCGCCCACGCCGCGGCGAGTGATCTCGTGGTGATCCCAAACACGGAGATAATCCAAGGCGCCCCGACGCGTTTGGTCAAGTCGTCATGCATCGGGACCGCAGCGAGGCAATTTGTTGACCCGTTGCTGGGCAAAGGGGGGCTTTCGGGCCTTACAGACTCCTGGGGCTCGGGCCCGCCCTGGTCCAGGCGTTCAAGGACGCATTCGCCTATTGTGACGCGGCCTATCAGATCGCGGACACGAAGGCCATGGAGGAGGTGACGAGCACTGCGGCAAGGTGCTCACCTGTTTCCGCCTCAAGGGCATGGTGCCGCCGTCGAGCTGGGCGGGATGTGAGGCCGCGGGTCGAGGGAGGCCGCGTGGGGATCGCATTAGAGCGGGCGCGCCCCCACGGCCCGCATTCCCGCCATCCCGCGGCCCGCTAGTAGCCACAAGAGCGCACCCATGATCGCCGAGGAGGCGAGGCACCAGGCGCACACCGCCCCGATCACGAACGGCTCGAGTGCGGTAAGCGCAGCGGAGGCGACCGCTCCCGCCATGGCCAGGACGAACGCCGTTGCGGCAGCCGCCGCACGGATCTCGGTGGGGCCGCGGCGGGCCACAGCCCAGGCGCCGAACATCCCCAGGTAGCCCACGATTCCGAGGAACGCCACCGGCACGACGCCGAACAGGCGCGCGTACGGACTCTGCTGCACCGTGTTGCAGTCCCCCACCGGACCGCAGACGGCGAGCGCGCCGCTGGCTTCCACGTAGGCCAGGTAGCTCGCGATCGCGATGCCAAGCAACACCAGCACCGGGACGGCCCCGCCCTCCACCCGCGACGCGGACGTGGGGCGGCGTACCAAAACCCCGGCGACGACGAACACCAAAGCCGCGAGGACGAGCAGCGCCAGAGTCCCGCCGATCGGGTCGGTGTGCATCGTCCAATTCAGAGTACCAAGACCAGGGCCCGGATGGAGCACGCCCGCCGGAACCGCCAGTGGAGCGGCAACGGCGGTTGCCGGGCCCCGCTCACCTCCCGGTTCAGGGATCGGCACGGACGTAGCACCGCTCCCCTCAGAGGCCCGGGGCCCTGCCAACGGTCGCTCCCGGGGCGGCCGAGGCGTGAGGCCGGCGTCGTAGCCGGCGGGGAAGACGCCTGCCAGCCCTTCGATGGCCGGCCAAGGCACGCCGCCCGCGGCCAGCCCCTCGGCCACAAGGCCTGGGAACTGCTCGGGGATCTCGAGGGCCCCTACCAGCACGGTGTCGCCGCACACCAGACGGGGGACACCGCTCCGATCCTCCGGAATGTTGAACGCACGCGTCGCGGCGTGGTAGAGGGCGTTCCCCTGAGGCCACGAGGCGTCTACCAACAGCAGCTCAATCTGTCGGTTCACCATGACGTGGCCGGTGCCGCCCTGGTGGACGCGCGCCTGGCCGCCGAACCGCGCGAAGATCGCCGGCAGATCGTTCAGCATCACTTGGCGACAATGCGGGCAGGTGGGTGAGTAGAACAAGACGGCGCGCACCTTACCATCCTGCGCCCGCACCGCATCCGCAGACGGCATCCACGTCCACGCGACGGTAACCGCCAGCACGAGGCCGAGTCTTGCCGACCCGGTCATAGCCTACCGCATCTCCCCTCGGTGCCGCCTCAAAGCTAGGGAAGCCACACCCGTCGCCGGGTCGCCCAAACCGACCGGGCTTGCACCCAATGCCGATTCCTTTAGAAGTCCGCTAACCTCCAGGCACCATGGAAAACCCCGCCCTCGCCGCCCTGTTCGACGAGATGGCCGACCTTTTGGAGCTGGACGGCGCGCTGGTGTTCCGGGTGCGGGCATACCGCAACGCCGCGCGGGTCATCCGGGACGCCGGCAGTCCCCTGCGCGAGCTCGATCCCAGGCAGCTCACCGAGTTGCCGGGCATCGGGAAAGACCTCGCGGGGAAGATCCGCGAAACGATTCTGACCGGCGACTTTGCCGACCATCGCGAGCTACGCGCCAAGTTCCCGCCGGGCCTGCTGGAGCTGCTGCGGATCCAGGGCCTGGGCCCTAAGCGAGTCAAGCAGCTCTTCGACGAGCTGCACATCGCTTCCCCGGAGGACCTTCGTGAGGCCATCACCCAGGGTCGGCTGGCGGAACTCCGAGGGTTCGGCCGGCGGTCGGTGCAGAAGCTTCAGGAGGAGCTGGAGAAAACCGGGCCCGCCGCGGAGCGGCGCATGCTGCTGGCGGATGCCGAGCAATGGGCGACGGCGCTCCTCAAGCACCTCGGGCGGGGCCGGCAGTTTCGCGCCCTCGAAGCCGCCGGCAGTCTGCGACGGCGCCGTGAGACCGTGGGCGACCTGGATCTCCTGGTGGCCGCCGCGGACGCCGCCGGCGCGGAAGACGCGGTGAGACGGTTCGTCGAGTACCCAGAGGTCCAGGAGGTCCTGGCGCGGGGCGAGACCAAGGCCTCGGTACGGCTGCGCGGTGGTCCGCAGGTAGATCTTCGGGTGGTCAAGCCGGAGGACTACGGCGCCGCGCTCATGTACTTCACCGGCTCCAAGCAGCACAACATCGAGCTTCGGAAGGTCGCCCAGGCTAAGGACCTCAAGCTCAGCGAGTACGGCCTGTTCCGGGGGGAGGAGCGGGTAGCCGGCGCCACCGAAGAGGAAGTGTACGCGAAGCTCGGTCTGGATTGGATTCCGCCGGAGCTCCGGGAAGCCCGGGGCGAGATCGAGTTGGCAGCGCGGCACGCGCTCCCGGACCTCGTGACCCTGGACGAAATCCAGGGCGAGCTCCACGCCCACACCAATGCGACCGACGGCAAGGCGTCCCTCGAGGACATGGTGGACGGCGCGCGGCGGCTCGGCTACCGGTACCTCGCGATCACCGATCACTCCAAGCGCGTCACCATGGCGCTAGGGCTGGATGAGAAGCGGCTCCGCGACCAGTGGGCCCGGATCGATGCGCTCAACGCCCGGCTCGAGGGATTCACCATCTTGAAGAGCGTCGAGCTGGACATCCTGGATGACGGTGAGCTGGATCTCCCGGACGAGGTGCTGGCCGAAGCGGACTACGTGGTGGCCTCGCTGCACTACGGCGCGGGCAAGCGGGAGGAGAACAACACCAAACGCCTGGCGACCGCGGCGCGCCACCCCCACGTGGACGCCATCGCCCACCCGACGGGGCGACTCCTGGGCCGCCGGGAGCCCTACCCACTGGACTTCGAGGAGCTGGTTGCGGCCTGCGCGGACACCGGATGCCTGCTCGAACTCAACGGGAACCCGGAGCGGATGGACCTACCGGATCACCTCGCCGCGGCCGCAGCGACACGGGGCGTCAAGTTCGTCTGCTCCACCGACGCCCACGCCGTCTCTCACCTGGACGCGATGCGGTACGCGGTGGGCCTCGCCAGGAGGGCTGGACTCACCAAGCAGCAGGTGCTGAACGCCGGGCCGCTCCGCGCCCTTCGGGCGGGCCTCAAGCGTGCACGATGATAGCTTGCCGCGCGGCGCCGCTTCCGGCCTCCGCGCGGGAGTCGAGACGGGTCACCGGTAGGTGATTACAACCCCACCCAATACGCGACCTTCACCGCGAAGACGTTGGTCCCCTGGGCGGTAAACGTGTCCAGGAACCCGCGACCGAAATCCACCGTCCCCACCGGGACGCGATCCTCGCGGTTCTGCTGCCAGACCACGAACAGGGTCGAGCCGGGCAGGAACTCCCACCGCAACACCGAGTTGGTGCGGAGCGAGACCACGCGGAAATCCGGTTCGGCGAAGCCGAAGTCAAGGGCCCCGTCGCGGTCCACGTCCACCGTCGCCTTGGCGTCCCCGCCGGGTCGGGTCAGGCGGTCGGTCTCCAGAGGATCGAACCGGTCAGCATAGGCGGTGGCCTGGGGATCAGCCACCAGCCGAAAGGCCGAGTACCGGCCCGCCGACACGAACGGCTGCCCGTAGAGCTCGAGCGACAGGCGGGGGGTGAGCGCGAGGTCGAGGCGGAGCGTGAGCGAGGCCTCTCGGCGGTCCACGCGCCCGAAGACGCGGTAGACCGAATCGCCCGCTACTCCGCGCGCCACGAACTGCCGGTCGTCCGCTTCGCGGGAGAGGCGACCCTCGAGGCTAAACGCGAGCGGCCCCGGCGGGCGAAACCGGATGCCGCCCTGCAGGCTGGTGCGGGCGACCCCCGTCACGTCCTCCACCTGATAGGACCCACCGAGGTTGGCCCACACCGATCGGCGGAAGTCGGACCGGAGGTTGCCGCCCACGCGCCAGGAGCCCGGCTCGGCGAACGCCGGCCCGCCGCGCAGCAGATTGGTGGCCAAGCTCGCGAAGCTGCGCTCGCCGTTCAGGTTGAGCCCCCAGTAGTTGGCGAATTCACTGTTCACTCGCCCGGACACCTGGGTCTCCCCCCGCTCCCAGCCATAGGTGTACGCCACCTGGCCACTCGCTTCCAGCTCGAAGCGCCGGAACACTCGACCCGGCCGGAGCCATCGCAGATTGGTTTCGCCGCGGAACGAATGTTCATCCGCCCGACGCATGAATCCCATGTCATTGGCCTCGAACCCCGGGCTGCGCGTGCTGTAGCGCAGCTCCCAGGTCCAGAACCCGAGGGCTTTGGCGGCGCGGGCGTAGCCGGCGAACCCTTGGAGCGCGGTGCGGGTGGCGTCCAGCATGGCATGCGTCTGGTCCGGGCGCTGGAAGTAGTGCGCCGAAGCGAGCTGAGTCGCGGTGATCGCCTCGGGCGATCCCTCCACGCGCGAGCCCATGACCCCCGCCACCAGGTCGAACCGGTCCCGGCCGAAACGCCAGCGGAGGTCGGTGCCGCCGGTGAACGCCCGGGCCCGCAACCCCTGGAACGCGGGCGTCCCGGAGTCGACCGTGAACCCCGTGATGCACTGGCGCGGCACCAACGCGCCGTCGAAGCATGGTTGACCCAGTGGGCGCCGGCTGGGCCCCTCCAGGTCCCGCACCACGGAGGTGGCGATCGCCCCGAAGGCCAGACGACCTCCCTGCGCGTTTCGCTGGAGCCGGAGCACCGAGTAACTGGTGAGGGGCTCGACCGGGGCCCTGCCACGGATGCCCAGGGAATCCACCGTGGTGGCTTCCTCGCGCGCGGTCACCGCTTGCATCAGCCCCAGCGCCCACCCGCCCGGCAGTTGCCCGGTCAGCTTCCCGGCCGCCAAGATGGCCGTTTGCTGGACCGGATCAACATATCCCCCGTCCGCCACGCTGGCACGGACTTGGGGGCTCCGACCGATGCGGCGGGTGTACACCAGTCCTTCTCCGCCACCCCCGAAGTCGCCACCTCCACCCCCTCCAGGACCACCGCCCCCGCCACCCATCTCCACGCCGCGCGCCACTCCGGGTGCGCCCAGCCCGAATCGGAACAGATTGCCGCCCTCTACGAAAAACGGCCGCTTCTCGGGGAAAAACGACTCGAAGGCCGTGAGGTTCACCACCGCGGGATCTGCCTCTACCTGCCCGAAGTCCGGGCTGGCGGTGAGGTCCAGCGTGAGCCCGCTGGTGACGCCGAGCTTGAGGTCGGCCCCGCCGCGCAGCGACTGCCGGCGACCGGTGGCAAACGGATTGCCGTTCTCGGCTGGCTCGAACTGGGCGCTCCCGGCCGTGTACGGGAGCAACTCCACCCGTTTCGGGCGGGGCAGGCCCACCAACCCCACTAGCCGGCCGAAATGGGACACCTCACCCACCTGGTCTCGCGGGAAGAACGGCCAGCTGCTCTCTTCGCGGTTCCGCACCAGGGAGCGCCGCACCCGCAGCCCGAACACCAGGGAATCCCTGGGGGGATACCGGAGCTGCGAGAATGGAATGCGCAGCTCCACGACCCAGCCCAGCGAATCCACCCGCGTGGCCCAGTCATACACCGGGTCCCACGATTCGTCGCGGCCGCCGCCGTCATCGTAAATGAACACGTCCCGCCGCGCGCCCGAAGGATTGAAGCTGAATTCAAAGGCGCTGCGCCGGTCGTAGTACGAGTCGATGAACACGTTGAAGTAGTCGGAGACGATCCGCTGATCCCGCCGCACCAGACGGCCCATGATCCGATGCGGTTGGCGATCGAACCCGCGGAACCCCACGTACAGCGCGTGATCCGAATACACGAAGCGGACCGCCGTGGACTCGCTCGGCGTCGAGCCTTCCACCGGCTCGCGCTGGATGAGTTGGGTGAGCGGCGGCGCTCCGACCCAGGCCGGCTCCTCCAAGCGGCCGTCAATCACGGGCGCCTCGCCCTGGACGCGCACCGCACGCGCTTCCTGGGCCGCCAGACGGGGCCCCACCACCAGCGCCGCGACGGCGATGCAGATTCCCCTCACCGCGTACAGCCGGGTTCGCTGAGCCCGTTGATCCATCACCGCATCACCGTCTACGCCACGCTCTTGGGGTTTGAGGATTCCAGGCACGTCGCCGCTACAAGCTAGCAAACGCACGTGTAAACGGTACTACGCATGAACCGCCGACCCGTTGAAGCCGGGCCGAGAAGCATGAAGACGCCGTCCACGCCCGGGGGTCGCCGTGCCGTCCTCGCCGGTGGTTGCCGTTGCCGGCACGGCGCTTATTATAGGAAAAGGGGCTGGGGCAACTCCCCCTGTCGGAGGCCGGTGTGGTGCGTGGTACCGTCATGACCCTCCCCCGCTTCGCGGGTACGTTGGTGCTCGCGCTGTCACTTGGGGCTCCCGTTCCGGTGAGGGCCGCCCAGGAGCAACAGGGTCAGCAGCAGCAAGCCGCCACGTCCGTCGTCACCGGCGTCGTGACCGCCGCACAGACCGGCGAGGCCCTGATGGGCGTCCAGGTGGTGATTCGCGGGTCCCGGCGGTGGGCCATCACCAACCAGGACGGCGTGTTCCGGCTGGAAGGTCTCAAGGCGGGCCCGTACGTGCTGGAGTTCCGCCACCCCAATCGCGCGCCCATCGTGCACAACCTCACCCTGGAGCCGGACCAGACCGTGGAGCTGGCGGTGCGGATCGATACCCGCACCGTGGCGTTGCCGGAGGTGGTGATCGAGGGGAGGGAAACCCAACCGGCCGCGAAGATGCACGACTTCAACAGCCGCAGGGCCGCGGGTCATGGCGGCTACTTTGTCACCCGCAAGGACATCGAAGAGCGACAGCCCCGCGTCTTGAGCGACATGCTGCGCCGCGTCCCGGGGCTCCGCGTGGACTGCGACTTCGGCAGCTGCCGGGTGCGGTCCTTCAGCGAGACCCGGCGCATCATGGGCCCCTGCCCCATCCAGTACTTCCTGGACGGCATCCCCTTCCTGGGCGACGTGGACGAAATGACCCCGGACCAGATCGAGGGAATCGAGATCTACCGGGGGTCCTCGAGCATCCCGCCCCAATTCAACACGGGGACCTCGATGTGCGGCGTCATCGCCATCTGGTCCCGCGTTCCGGGCTGAGCTAAACGGCGGCATTCAGCATTCCGCGATCACCAATCAGAGTCATGTCCTTCGTCCCGTTCGAGCTCGAACGCTGGCAAAGCGCCTGGGAAAACCGCGTCAAGATCAACCTGTCCGAGAGCGGGGTTCACCCGCTCTCCATTGACGAGCTGTTGGCGCTCTCCGGCGGGGACACGCGCGCCCTCGGACGCCTGCCCCTGGGATACAGCCAATCCAACGGTACCGACGAGCTGCGCGCCGCCATCGCCGCGCTCTACCCGGGAGCGACCGCGGACCAGGTGCTGGTCACGGTAGGCTCGGCGGAGGCCAACTTCGTCATCTGCTGGACCCTGATCGAACCCGGCGATCAGGTGGCGGTTCAGGTTCCTACCTACATGCAGACCTGGGGGCTGGCGCAGAATTTCGGCGCCCGGGTCGCGACGTTCGCGCTCCACGCCGACCGCCAGTGGGAGCCCGACCCCGACGAGATCCGCCGCGCGATTCCGTCGGGCACCAAGCTGGTGGTGGTCACCAACCCCAACAACCCCACCGGGCATAGTCTCTCTCGCGATGCCCGGGCCCTGATCGTCGAGCGGGCCCACGCCGCGGGCGCCTGGCTGCTGGCCGACGAGGTCTACCAGGGCGCCGAACACAACGGCCAGACCACGACGTCCTTCTGGGGGAGCTACGACCGGGTGCTGGTGAGCAACGGCCTGTCCAAGGCGTACGGGCTTCCCGGCTTGCGGGTGGGGTGGGTGGTGGGCCCTGGCGACATGATCGAGCGGCTCTGGCGCCGGCACGACTATACGGTCATCGGGCCCACGCCGATGAGCGATTTCTTGGGCCGGGAGGCGTTGCGCGCGCGGGAGAAAATCCTGGCCCGCACTCGCGGGATCCTGAACCGGAACTACCCGGTGATGAACGCCTGGCTCCGGCAATTCGGCGGCCTCTTCGAGTGGCGCAACCCGGAGGCCGGGGCCATCTGCTTCGTCCGCTACCGGCATACCGCGGATGCCGTGGATCTGGTGGAGCGCATCCGGGCCAGGCACAGCATCCTGCTGGTCCCCGGCGAGCACTTCGGCCTGCCGCATCACCTGCGCTTTGGCTTCGGCAACGAGCGGGGGGAGCTGGAGCGGGCGCTGGCGGAGCTGGAGGAACCGTTCAGGGAGATGACGAGAGACTGACGGCTATCAGCATTCAGCAACCTGCACTCAGCGATCAGTGAGGCCTGTGGTCCCTGATGGCTGAGTGCTGAGCGCTGATTGCGAATCTCGGAACGCCCGTCTGCAACCAGCCGGCTCAGGAAGGTCCCAGCCCCCGCATCCGCTCTGGATAGTTAGTGATGATCCCGCAGACGCCGAGCCCGCGCAGCCGGGCGGCCTGGGCGGGATCGTCCACCGTCCAGACGTGCACCGGCAGGTGCGCCCGCCGGGCGGCCGCAACGAACCGGCGGTCCACCACGCATAGCCGGCCGGAGCGCTCGGACACGCTGAGCGCCCCGTACCGACCGCTTCCCGGACTCAGGCCCAGCCGTGATCCGGCCCAGAACAGGGCCACTTCCACGCGGACCGGTGCGCGGGGAAACTCGCTTCCGAAGAACGGCGCGAGCGCGCCCAACTGAAACGCGCCCACCAGGACGCGGCGCTCCGCGCGGTGCCTCCGTAGCACCGCCAGCGTCGCCCGGGCCGCGGCCGGCTCCTTGATCTCCACCAGGAGCGGGGTGGCGGGGAACTGCTCCAGCACCTCCGCCAGGAGGGGAACGCGCTCGCCCCGGCCGGCGTCCACGCAGCGCACGTCGGCCAACGAGAGCGCCGCCACCAGGCCGGCGCCGTCGGTGGTTCGCTCCAGCGTGGGGTCGTGCAGCACGATGGGGACACCGTCCGCCGTGACCCGCACGTCCAGCTCCAGCCCGTCCGCGCCTTGCTCCAGGCCTTGGGCGAACGCCAGCAGCGTGTTCTCGGGATACTGACCGCTCGCGCCTCGGTGCGCGATGATGGGGCGCGCCTCCGGATCCAGCAGGATCACGCGCAGTGCGCGTCGAACGCCCCCACCAGATCCCGCGCGATCTCCTCCGGCGCGCGCCGCTCGATGTCCTTGCGCTCGAGCATGAAGACCAGCCGGCCGTCCTTGAGCAACGCGATCTGGGGCGAGGACGGCGGGTACGGGGCGAAGTAGCTGCGCGCCCGGTCGGTCGCCTCCAGCTCCATGCCGGCGAAGACCGTGGCGAGGTGATCCGGGCGCCGTGGGTGCTGCAAGGCCAGCGCCACGCCGGGTCGCGCCCGGCCGGCGGCGCACCCGCATACCGAGTTGACCACCAGCAGGAGGGTGCCGGTTCCCCGGCGGACCGCCGCGTCCACGTCGTCCGGCGTCGTGAGCTCCTGGAAGCCCAGGCGGGTCAGCTCCTCGCGCATGGGCTGCACCAGACGGGGATCGTAACGCATGGAGGGGAGGGGCATGGCTTGATGCTCCGTGGTTCGGGTTCGCATTCAGCAGTTAGCACTCAGCATTCCGCCGTCAGGGGTTGGTCGCTACTACTCTGCTGCTTGCTGAAGGCACTGGGCCCGGCCTTCAAGAATCACGTCGCGCACCGGTCCCGGATGAAGCAGCGCCGCGAGAATCTCGGTTCCGTCCACCACCCGCGGCCCCGACCGATTGAAGTAGGACGACCCATCGACGGCGAAGGCCCGGCCTGACGCGATCGCCCGGGGAGCCACCCGCGCCAGCTCGGCGGCGTACCGTTGCGCCTCAGCGCGCGACTGCGCCAGGCCAAAGCCGCAAGGCATCACGATCACCACGTCCGGATCCAGCGCGGCCAGCCGGTCCCAGGTCACCTGCCGCGACGGCCGTCCCGGCGTGCCGGCCACACACCGGCCCCCCGCTGCCTCGATCATCTCGGGGACCCAGTGGCCCGGCACGAACGGCGGGTCCAGCCATTCGATCGCGAGCACGCCGGGGCGCTTAGGCCCACGGCCGGCCCGGCGCACCCGCTCCAGACGCTCCTCCAGCGTCGCCACCAGCCGCTCGCCGCGCTCGGAGACGCCGGTCACCCGGGCCACCACGCGTATGGCCTCGAAGATGTCGGCCATGCTGTGCGCATCCAGCGACACCACCCGCACGCCGTGGTTCAACGCTTGAGCGGCCTGCTCGGCCAGGCTGGTGGGAACGGCGCAGACCTCGCAGACCGCTTGCGCCAAGATCAGGTCCGGCCGTACGGCACGCAGGCGCTCCACGTCCAGCTGATAGACCGCGCCGTGCTGGGCCATCGCCCGTCGGACGGCCGCGTCAATAGCGCCGCTGGCCAGTCCCGCGGGATTGAACCCCGGCCGGCTCACTCGCGGCCGGTCCAGCACGCCGGACGGGTAGTCGCATTCGTGCGAGATCGCCACCAGCTGATCCTCGAGCCCCAGCGCGCACACCATTTCGGTGGCGCTGGCCAGCAGCGACGCGATACGCATGAGGCACAAGATGCGCAGAGCCTTTTCCCCAGGCAACGCCGTGACTTGACACTGCTTTTGGAGCTTTGCACAATTCCGAACCCGGAGAGACTGCCATGACGTATATCATCGCCGAGCCGTGCATTGGGGTGAAGGATCGGGGCTGCGTGGACGTATGCCCGGTGGACTGTATCTACGAGGGCGAGGACCAGCTCTACATCCATCCGGACGAGTGCATCGACTGCGGCGCCTGCGAGCCGGAGTGCCCGGTGACCGCCATCTTCGCCGAGGAAGACACGCCGGACCAGTTCAAGGCGTACATCGAAAAGAACAAGCAGTTCTTCGAGGAGGGCGTCCAGCGGCAGGTGGCCAAGGGCCGCGCCGGCTGAGCTTGCCGCCCGCCGGTCAGCCGCGCCGGGTCGTGATTTCGATCGCCCCGCTCGGATGGCCGGTACCATAGCGGGTCGTGGCGTCCCGCGCCGGGACGAACTCGATCCGCTCAATCTGTTCGGTGCTCAAGCCGCGCAGGTTCTCCACCGTCCCGAACGGGTGGCGATCCACGTACACCATTACGGGGTTGCTGCCGGGCTGCAGCGTAGGCGCCGCGGGCCGGCTGAGCCACTGCGGCCGCAGGCGTTGCACCGCGTCGTAGGCGCTGGAGACGGGCACAGCCTCCAGCTCGGCGCGCGTGATCACACTGCCCGAGCGCGCCGGACCCTGAGAACCGGCGGCACAGGCGGACCCCGTGACCGCCAGCGCCGCACTCCACGCCAGAAAGCTCCGTGCCGACCGCATCAGACCTCCACCGCTGCGTGCTGGTTGCCTGTTGCTGATGGTTGCCTGCCAAAGAATGCCACCCGGCGACCTCCCTGGCAAACCGCCGGCGCTTGCGAACACCCGTAAGCCGTCCTACCCTCCGACACCGCGCCGATCGTCCGGAGGTTGAAGGATGCGCGTTCTGTCGTTTGTCATTGCCGGTCTATTGAGCAGTGCGCCCCTCGGGGCTCAGCGGCCGGTTCCCTACCCCGTGGTCCCGCCGCTCGACTTCCAGCGGGCCCTGGCCAAGGGCACGCGCTCTTCGACCGGCGAGCCCGGAGCGAGCTACTGGCAGCAGTGGGCTCACTACACCATCCGGGCCGCACTTGTGCCCGAGACCAAACGGCTGTCCGGCACCGAGCGGGTGGTGTACTACAACCGCTCGCCGGACACGCTCGCATACCTCTACCTCCACCTCTACCAGAACCTGCACGCGCCGGGGGTGGTGCGAAACGAGCCGGCGGACGTCACCGGGGGCGTGCAGCTGGAATCGGTTGCGGCCAGCGGGCAGGCGCTGACACCGGCGCCGCCGGGGCGGCCCGGCTATCGGGTGGACGGCACGGTGATGCGACTCACCCCGCCTCGTCCCGTGGCGCCGGGCGACTCGATCGCGCTGGACCTCGCCTGGAGCTTCCCGGTCCCCCAACGGAGCGCCGGGCGGATGGGCTGGAACGGCGACAACCTGTTCTTCATCGCCTACTGGTACCCTCGCGTGGCGGTGTACGACGACGTGGTCGGGTGGCACGCCGATCCCTACCTGAGCTCCGCCGAGTTCTACGACGGGTTCGGCGACTACGAGTTCAGCGTGGACGTTCCCGAGGGATGGGTGGTCCTTGGCACCGGTGAGTTGCAGAACCCGGCGGAGGTGTTGCCGGAGGAGGTGGCCGCCCGCTTGCGGAAGGCGGAACAGAGCGACCAGGTGGTCTCGATCCTGGGACCGGGAGACCTCGGCCCCGGGAAGGCGACCCGCACCAGTCCCACCGGCCGTCTCGACTGGCGGTATCGCGCGCAAGGCGTGCGGGACGTGGCCTTCTCCGCCACCAGCGCCTCCCTCTGGGACGCCGCCCGGACGCCGGTGGGCGATCGCGACGGTGACGGCGTCGCCGACTATGCACGGGTGGACGCGCTCTACCGCGCGACCGCCCCGCTATGGAAGAGCGCGGCCCGCTTCGCGCAGCACGCCATCAGCCATCACTCCCGCTACACCGGACTGCCCTACCCCTGGTCTCACATGAGCGCGGTGGAGGGCGCCGGGATCATCGGCGGCGGCATGGAATTCCCCATGCTGACGCTGATCGGCGACTACCGCGGCCGGAGCGACAGCGCCCTGTACTACGTCGCGTCGCACGAGATCGCGCACATGTGGGTGCCGATGATCGTGGGGACCGACGAGCGGCGCTACGGCTGGATGGACGAGGGCACCACCACGTTCAACGAGAACCACGCCAGCGCCGAATTCTTCCCGGGGCGGAACGGAGACCGGGCCGACCAGAACCGCTACATCGCGGTCGCGAAATCGGGGTACGAGAGCGAGATGATGCGGTGGACGGACTATCTCTACCCGGGCCAGAACGCCAACGCGTCGTACTCGAAGCCCGCCACCGTGCTGGCGGCGCTGCGCGGCCTGCTGGGCGACAGCCTGTTCCTCCGGGCCTATCACGCCTACTTCCGCCGCTGGGTGTTCAAGCATCCCAAGCCCTGGGATTTCTTCAACACGTTCAACCACGTGACCGGCCGCGCCCTGGACTGGTTCTGGCGCAGCTGGTACTACGAAACCTGGACCCTGGATCAGGCGGTGGGATCAGTGACGGCGGACGCCGACGGCACGCGCATCGTGGTCGAGGACTTGGGTTGGGTCCCGATGCCGGCGCGGCTCACCATCACGCTGGGCAACGGGGACCTGGTGCGCCGGGAGGTCCCGGTGGAGGAATGGCTCACGGGGGCGCGCACGGCGGAGGTCCGACTGCCACGGGGGCAGACCGTCACCCGGGTGGAGATCGACGCCGAGGGTGCGTTCCCGGACGTGAACCGGGACAACAACGTGTGGGTGGGGCGGTGAAACGAAGCGGTCAGCGCTGGAGAGCGGCACGCTCGCGATCGAAAATCGGATTCCCTTGGGCGGGCGCGAGGCGCTCGCGCGCCGCGGCTACCAGGTCAGCGCGCGCACCGGATGGACGGCCACGTTCGGCGGGGCGCAGGCGATCCTCATCGATCCAACACCGGGAGAGAAGCGGGCCGGGGCGAACCGAGGGCGGGAGGCGTTCGCGCTGGCCTACTGACCGCCCCGGCTGGTGCCGGCGAGCTGCCGCGGCCCGGCGCTAGCGCCAGTCCCGCGGCATCTGGAGCAGGAAGAACTGGTTGCCGTCCGGATCCTCAAAGTTGGCGAGCGTGCCGCCCCACTTTTCTTTCCGCGGGGCGAGGTGGAACCGCACGCCCTTTTTCTTCAGGTCCTCGTAGGTTGCCTGCATGTCATCCACGAAAAAGCTGATGCCGGTCTTGGCGCCGACCAGTTTCTTCGATCGCTGGTTCCACGGCACGGTGAGCGACAGGGTCGTGTGGCCGGTGTCGAAGGTGAGCCACTTGAGCTTGCGGTTGTAGAATAGCAGGCGCAGGCCCAGCTTGTCGCGGTAGAAACGGTGCACGCCAGCCAGGTTGCTGACAATCCCGGTGACCAAGCCGAGCTGCGTGATCACGGGGAGCCTCCCATGGTGGCTTCCTCACTGTACGCGCGCGGTGGCGAAGTCGGCCTTAGGTGCCTATGAAGCTACCTTGACGTGTCTGTCACCGTGCGTGCCACGTCCATCCCTTCTTCGGTCATCAACCGGATGACGGCCTCCACGACTGGCGCATTGCTCGGCCTGGTCCCGCACCGACCCGCGGATCGTCTGCGCCGCGAGGGGCGCCCAGCCACTGGCCACGGTCACGATAACCAGCCCACTCACGCCGAGGCGCAGGTTGACCTCCGGGTCAATGGAGCCGCCACGTCGAGCCCACGAATACGTGCCACTGTACCCGGCCCGACCGGAACGGGTCCAGCGCCTGCAGCTCCACAAAGGGATGCACCGCGCCGGCGAGCGGCACCGACAGGCCGGACAACACGACGTGGGAGAGTTGCTCCCGCGTGGCGGTTTCTCCCGCAAACCCCACGCGTGGCTCACGCAGGGTCATGAAGGTGGCGCCCGATCCCAGGTACCAGGGCGTGGTGGGGCCCAGCGGACGCACCCGAAGCACGAGCAGAGCCTGAACCCCGGAGGGCCGGTTGCCGGCGCCCAGGAGCGGAACCAGGAGGTTGAGCGCCGGTTGAATCTCCAAGATCCGGCTGAGACTCACTAGCAGACCCGTGCCGACCCGTGCCGTGCTGAGGCCATCGCTTGCCACCCGCGAGCCGATCTGGGCGATCACGTGGATGGGTCGCATCGGGGGCGGCGCGGTCGGCGCGCGGGTCCAGATCGCGACCACACCACAAGGAGAGCCGGAGAGCCAAAAGTCCGCCGGCAACCCGGTGCCGCTGCCATAGACCTCCACGGCCTCGATCCCCTCGACCGTGAACAGCATGTCCACGTCCCATTCCTCCGTGGTTCCAAGCCGCACGCCGTCCCGGAAGAGGAGCGGAGGACACCGGCCTCCCGTCCTCCGGCTAGAGCTACCCACCAGGCGGTAGACGCCCGGCTGGCGGAGATCGGGAAGCACGGAGATCTGGGGCGTGTGGCGGAAGATATCGGTCACCTCGACCGGCCCCCACCGCATGAACTCCTCGCGGGTCAAGAAGTTGCCCCACGACGAATTGGTGCGCCGCTGATAGAACCCGGCCAGCTGGCGCGACACCGGCCGGCCTTCGACCAGCAAGGTATCCAGCTCGGCTGGCGGCACGGGCGTGAGCTCCAGCGAGTACCGCAGGTCCTGCCCTGCGGCTACCCGGAGAGGGCTCGATACCAGCATCCGGTAGCCCGGCACCTGAAACCGCACGCGGTAGAGTCCGGGCCCGCGAGGGCGCAACGTGAACACCCCGTCCTCGCCGGTCCGCGCGGTGGCGACTGCGGCTCCGGCCGAGTCCACCAGCACCACTTCGACGCCTGGCACCGGCGTGCGGCTGGCCTGATCCGACGCCCGACCGCTGATGCTCTGCCCCACGACGTCGCCCGGCAGGAGGGCCAGGCAACAGCCCCCGATGAGAGCCTGGCAGAGGCGGGCCGAGGGCGTGCTCATGCGTCTCCGAGAGGAGGGCTCACCGACCAAATATGGCGCCCGGTGAGGCCGCCGTCACGGTTTACGAGGCGCGGTCCGGCGCCCCTGGGCGGCGCGGCACCCGACGGTTCATTATGATGAGGCCATGAGCGACCCGCGTGATCCCGGGTTCATGCGTCGCGCCATCGCGAAAGCGCGCGACGGCATCGCGGCTGGTCAGACGCCCTTCGGGGCCTGCATCGTGCGCGACGGGCGGATCCTCGCCGCCGAGCACAACGCCGTCTGGGCCGCCACCGACAGCACCGCCCACGCCGAGGTCCAGGCCATTCGCACCGCCTGCCGCGCGCTCAACACCGTGGATCTGTCAGGGTCGGTGATCTACTCGACCTGCGAACCCTGCCCCATGTGCTTCAGTGCGATCCACTGGGCTAAGATCTCCACCATCGTCTTCGGCGCCCGCATCGCGGATGCGCGGGCCCTGGGCTTCTCGGAGCTCACCATCCCGGCCGAGACCATGAGGCGCCAGGGCGGGAGTCCGGTGGAGATCGTCCCGGATTTTCTGCGCGAGGAGTGTCTGGCGTTGTTTCGGGAGTTCGAGGAGCGCCCTCACAGAGTGTACTGAACCAGGCCCGCGGCGGGGGCGTAGGACTTCATCGCCGCCTGCCTGGTTCCCGCTAGTAGACCCGGATCACCGCCCCGGCGAAGAGCTGCCAGCGGATCTCGCCGAACGCGAACGGGTCGAACGCCTGGATCTCCACGAACGGCCGCACCATGCCACGCGGCCGGGACGCCCCCGCCAGCAGCAAGAAGTACTGCTTGTCTTCCCTCACGGAGCGTGCGGCCTGGACCTCCAAGAACGTAATGCCCAGCCCCCCGTACCACGGCGTGTTGCGTCCCAGGGGACGCCCCCGCAGGCTGAACTGAATCTCCGACCCGGATTGCTCGGCGGCGCTCCCGGTACGGAAGCTGGGCACCAGCACGTGCACCGCGGGCGAGACCTCCACAGCGCCCAGGCCGATCAGCCCGCGCACGCCGACACGCCCTTGCTGGAACCCCTCTGACGACATCCAGCCGCCTGCTTCGCCGCCCAGATCGAAGTGGCTCAGGGAGCCCACTTGCCCGGGCCCCGCCACCCGCGTCCAGACCACCACCGCTCCACAGTCCCCGCGGTTGAACTCGGCGGGGATCTGCCCCGCGCCGCCGTAGACCTCGACTCCCTCGATCTGCTCGGCCGTCAACACCGCGTCGAAATCGAATTCGGCGCCGGTCCCCATGAAGATCCCGTCGAGGAACACCGCCGGAGCACAGCGCGGATCGCGCCGGCTCACGACGCGATAGCCCAGATCGGTGGGCACCAGATTGACCGCCTGCATCCGGCGCAGCACGTCGGTGGGCTGGCTGGGATTCCAGCGCTCGAACTCGTCCCGCGTCACGAAATCGCCGAACCCGCCCGAGAGGCGTTCGTAGAACCCGGCCAGGCGCCGGGGCACCGGCCGCCCCTCGACGATCACCGTGTCCAGGGCAACCACCGGCAGCGGGACGGCTTCCAGCCCCATGATGCGGGTCTCGCCCGCCCCGAGGGTGAACTCCCGGCTGACGTACGAGCCGTATCCGGGCCCGATGAACTGGAGCAGGTAGGCACCGGCCCGGGGAGCGGTGAAGGCATACTGCCCCTGCGGCCCGGTGGGCATGCGGCCGACCAGTATGCCGGCGGTATCGATGAGGGTGACCACGCCCAAGGCCGGCTTCCCGGTGGTGCGGTCCTTGACCTGGCCGCGGACTGCCTGACCCGGAGCAGGTGCCGGCGCGAGCGCCAGAACCGCGGATCCGGTGATCACCAGGACGACCGCCCGCCATGGGCGATCCGGAGGTGCGAGCTTGGCGCTGTTCATGACGGCGTGTAAGGATATGTTTGCCGGCGGAACGATACCAGCGTAGACTGACGGAGCGCGAGCTCGGAGGTCGTCATGCGCGTCTGGTCCCGTCGCCGGCTGCTCGGCGTGGCCGCGGCCGGCGCCGCCGCGGCGGTCGTGCGGCGCGTCCCGCTGCTGGCAACCCCGCGGCTGGGGGTGGCGGAGGGTCGCGCCGAATTCGACCCCTGGCTGGAGATCGATGCCGAGGCGCTTCGCCGCAACGTGGCGGAAGTGTCCCGGCTGGTTGACGGTCGGCCGATCTTCGCGGTGGTCAAGAACAACGCCTACGGGCTCGGGCTCGAGACGGTGGGCCCGCTGCTGGATCCCTTGCCGGCCGTCGCCGGCCTGGCGGTGGTCAAGACCGACGAGGCAATCAGACTCAGGGACGCCGGCGTGCGGAAGCCGGTGCTCGTCATGGGACTGGTGTCCGAGGCGGAGGCCCTCGACCTGGTGCGGCGCGAGGTGCGGCTGGCACCCTTTGCCCCGGATGCGGGTCCCTGGCTCAGCCGGATCGCCACGCGGGTCGGACGGTCCGTGCCGGTGCACCTCTACCTCGATACCGGCATGAATCGGTTGGGGATGCCGTATTACCGGGCCGTGCCGTGGATCAAGGATCTCGCCGGGCGCCGCGAGGTGACGATTGAAGGCACGTTCATGTCGTTCACCGAGGACCTGGCCTTCGACCCCGAGCAGCTGCAACGCTTCCGCGCTCTGGCCCACGAGCTTCGAGGCTCCGGCGTTCCACTCGGCAAACTCCATGCGGCATCGTCCCACGGACTGTTTTTCCGGCGCGACGCCTACCTGGACATGGTTCGGCCGGGGCTGGCTCTCTACGGGGCCTTCCCTTCAGGCGCCGCCGAGCTGGGGCTCGCGGGACTCGCGCCGGTGTTCCGCCTCAAGGCGCGGGTGGTCGACGTTCAACCGCTTCGCACCGGCGATTCGGCCGGCTACGATCGGGCGTACACCGCGACCCAACCCACTTGGATCGCGATCGTCCCGGCCGGGCACGCGGACGGCTATCCGCGGGCCGCGGTCAAGGGGTGTCGGGTGCTGATCCGGGACCGGCTGTATCCGGTCATCGCCGCGGTGAGCGCGAGCCACACGATCGTCGAACTGGGCGACGAGAAGACGGTCGAGGTTGGAGACGAGGCGACGCTGGTGGGACCCGATCGGCCGGAGATCACTCCCAACGGCGTGGCGCAGCGGGCCGGCGTGTCGGTCTACGACATCCTGATGCATCTGAGCGCCCTGCTGCCAAAAACCGGTGGCGGAACCGGCAGCCCTCGGCCCGGAGGGCGGTAGCGACCGCGATCCCCCGGGCCGCCTTGTCGGGCCGGTTGGGCCGACCAGTCACCCGATCGTCTCCCGCAACAGCCGATTCCAGTTCCCGCCCAGGATCTTGTCCATCTCGGCCGCGGTGCGCCCCCGCTGCGCCAGTCCCTCCGCGATCGTCTCCATGCGCCGCGGATGGTTCAGCTCCGAGAGGAAGAACGGCCACCGGAACGTGGCTGCCGTGACGGGCCGCAAACGGGAAAGCTCCGCGATGAGCTTCTGCTTCTCCTCCTCGGTGTCCGGGACGCTCCGGTGCTCACGGTCGCTCCCGATCCCCACGTGATCGATCCCCGCCACGTTCACCGCGTGGTCAATGTGGTTGAGATAGTCGTCCAGCGTGTTCCGCTCCTTGGGGCCAAGGTAGGGGTTGATCTGGTAGATCCCGACCACGCCGCCCTTCTTCGCCATGGCCCGGAGCGCGGCATCGGTCTTGTTGCGGGGATGGTCGAACACCGCCTTGCACCCCGCGTGGGTGATGGCGACCGGCTTGGTCGAGAACGCGATGCCGTCCAGCGTGGTGGCCTCACCGCAATGGGAGAGGTCCACCAGCATCCCCATCTGGTTCATCCGCTCCACCACCTGGACGCCGAAGGTGGACAGCCCGGCGTTGGTGCGCTCCAGACACCCATCCCCCAGGAGGTTCCGCGTGTTGTAGGTGAGCTGCACGATGCGCACGCCCACGTCGTACAACACCCGCAGGCGCTCGAGGTCGTCCTGAATGGGCGTCGCGTTCTGCGTGTAGTAGATGAGCCCGAGCGTGCCCTGCTCGACCGCCCGGTCCAGGTCCGCCATGGTGACCACCCGAGACAGCCGATCGGGATGTGCGGCGATGTGCCGATCGTAGCCCTCGACCTCGCGCCGCATGTCGTCGAACGCGTCCGGCCCGTGGAGCGCGGGATTCCCCACCGTGACCACGCACCCGCGCATCCCGCTCGCGCGGATCTCGTCAATCAGGGCCATGTCGTAGTCGAGACGGATCTCGCCCAGGCCGTCAATGACGACCCGGCGCGCCTGGGCCGCGCCCCCCGAGCTCGGCTCCCACAGGACCGAGCCCGCGGCAAGCGTTCCTATTGTCGTCGAAACGAAGTCGCGTCGGTTCACCGGCCCTCCCCAGCCTCCGCGGGCCTGCAGGTTCTCGGTGAGACCTTGACGAACCTGTGCAGCTCGGTGAGACCCTGACGAACCCGTGCAGCTCGCTCGGGTCTACGTGCACCCGGTAAAGTGGGCGGGCGATCTAGCGGGAGCAAGCGGGTGCGGCGATGTTTGTCGCATCTTCGCCCTCCGAGGTCGCCATGCGATGGAACATCATTTGCCCCCTGGCACTGGTCGTCTCCTCTGCCGCCGCGCCGGGAGCGGCTCAGACCCCGCGCGAGCTAGTAGCCCGCGCACTGACCGCCATGGGTGGTGAGCCGGCCGTGCGGGCCGCCGCCACCACCACACTGAGCTTCCACACCGCCACCTTCGCGCTGGGACAGGAGGAGACGCCCGCCTCGCCGGCCCGCGCCACCGTGGCGTACGGTCGCATCATCACCGACCTGCGCCGTAACCGTCAGGTGTTGGAACAAGAGATCCGGCAGCTCAGCGGCGCCGTCACCAGACAACGGCGAATCATGGCCGGCGGGATCGGCCTGCTCGAAACCGACGGCAACCAGGCCCCCGCGGCACCCGCCGCGGTCGCCGCGGTGGAGCGCGCCATGCGCCTCTCCCCCGAGCGCCTGCTGCTCTCGGCGCTGGACAACCCGTCCGCCCTGAGCCCCCTGCCGGCTCGGGAGTGGCGCGGGTCTCAGAGCCACGGCCTCCGCTACGCCATGGGCCCCGACACCGCGGCGCTCTACTTCGATCCCTGGTCCGGGCTGCTCCTCGTAACAGAGACCGTAAGCGACGATCCCGTCCTGGGCGACCGACGCACGGTGACCTGGTTCACCCGATGGCAGCCGGCCGGCGCCATCCGGCTACCCCGTCAGGTGGACGTCGAGGTGAACGGCCGGCTCCAGTCCCACACCGTCTACACCGCGGCCGGCACGGACCCTGTCCCGGCAGATGCCTTCACCATTCCGGATTCGATCGCCGCTCGGGCGCAGCGCGCACCCGCGACACCGCCGCCGATCGTGGTGCAACTCGTCCAGTTGGCGCCGGGCGTCTGGCGTGCCGAAGGCGGGTCGCACCATTCGCTGGTGATCGAGCAGCCCCAGCAACTGGTGGTAGTCGAGGGCCCGCAAACCGGCGCACGCAGCCGCGCGGTGCTCGATACGCTTCGCGGCCGCTTCCCCAACAGGCGGGTGGGCGTCCTGGTGAACACGCATCATCACTGGGATCACGCCGGGGGCGTGCGCGGGTACATGGCGGCCGGCGTCCCGGTGGTCACTCACGCCCGGAATGTCGGCTTCCTGCGGCAGATCGCCGAGGCAACCAAGAGCGTGACGCCGGACGAGCTGAGCCGCACCCGGCAAACACCGAGCATCCAGGCGGTGGAAGACTCGCTCACCATCGGCAGCGGAGACAGCCGGGTAGTGCTCTATCGCCTGCCCACCGTGCACGTCGAGGGAATGCTGATGGCGTACGTGCCGAGCGCGCGGGTCCTGTTTGCCAGCGACGTGCTGACCCCGGGGACGCCGCTCAACCCCGCCGGGAGCGCCGAGATGGTCGCCGCCGCCCGCGCCCGAGGCCTCAGCGTGGACCGGTTCGCGGGCGGGCACGGCGGGGTCGTCCCCTGGGCGGAGGTGGAGCGGGCCTCGCGGCCGTAGTGCCGCCCACCGAACCCACCGGGCCGGAGCTCCGGCGCTCCATCGGCCTGGTCCAGGCCGGCGCGATGGTCGTGGGCACCATCCTCGGCGCCTCGATCTTCGTGCAGCCCTCCGTGGTCACCGGACACGTGCCGTCGATCGGCGGCGTGTTCCTGGTGTGGACCGCGGCCGGCGTGCTCACGCTGTTCGGCTCCCTGGTCTCCGCGGAGCTGGCGTCGGCCTACCCGCAGACCGGCGGCGTGTACGTCTTCCTCCGGAACGCGTTCTCGCCCGCGCTCGGGTTCCTCTGGGGCTGGGCCATGTTCTGGAGCATGCACTCCGGGATCATCGCCGCGATCGGCATGGTCTTCGCCCGCTACACCGGGTTCTTCCTGCCGCTGGGCGACCTCGGCGTCAAGGCCGTGGCGATCGCCGCGATCCTGGCGCTGTCGGCCGTCAACTACCTTGGCGTGCGGCAAGGCAGCGCCTTACAGACGGCGTTCACCATCGGGAAGCTGTTGGCCGTGGGCGTCATCATCGTGGTGGGATTCGTCCTCGGGTCACGGCTCCCCGAGCACTTCGTACCGGGCACTGCTCCAGGACGGGCCGATTATGGCCCGGCGCTGATCGCCGGCCTCTTCACCTTCGGCGGCTGGCACATGGTCACCTATGCGGCGGGCGAAACGCGCGACCCCGAGCGCACCATCCCCCGGGCCCTGGTCTTCGGTACGCTGATCGTGACCGCCTGCTACCTCGCCCTCAACGCCGTGTACCTGTACGTCCTGCCGCTCGACCGGGTGGCCGGCTCGACCCGGATTGCCGCGGATACCGCCCATGCGCTGCTCGGGATCGGCGGCGGGGGCTTCATGGCGGCGCTGGTCATGTTTTCCACCTTCGGGGGCTTGAGCGGGATCGTACTGGCAGGCCCCCGGGTGTACTTCTCCATGGCGCAGGACCGTCTGCTGTTCGGCTGGCTGGGGGCGGTGCATCCGCGTTTCCGGACGCCGGCCCGGGCGATCGCGCTCCAGGCGGTGTGGTCCAGCGTGCTGGTGGCGACGGGCACCTACCAGGAGCTGCTCACTCGCGTGGTCTACACCGAGTGGATCTTCTTCGCCGCGATGGCGGCCGGCCTGTTCCTGCTGCGCCGCCGCCCGGGCTACGCCCCGCGGTACCGGGTGTTCGGCTACCCGATCGTGCCGGCGGTATTCATCGTGAGCTCGCTCGCCATTGTCATCAACCACATTCGGTCCGATCCGGTCGAGAGCGCGGGCGGCCTGGCCCTCGTCCTGATCGGCTGGCCCATCTATCATCTGTGGGT
>Ga0209172_10001427_pt1 | contig 50951 bp, 48 predicted proteins | sample LarsenN4metaG_FD_184113 | JGI IMG/M metagenome (GOLD analysis project Ga0209172, IMG submission 184113) | Hot spring sediment bacterial and archeal communities from British Columbia, Canada, to study Microbial Dark Matter (Phase II) - Larsen... ...
TAGCTCCTTCGCCTGTGACACTGTGTTCATGACGTTCGGTCATAGTTCCACCCCACCCGCCAGCAGCTGGCTGACAGGCGCTTTCCGTTGTGATTAACCTACCTGACGCAGATGGCACCAGCGGCCGATCGACGACGGTCGCCGCTAGCCCTGAGGGAGAATCTTACCAGCGCTGACCCTCCACACGCGCGCTTCCGGAACAGCGGCACAGAGCGCTTCCAGATCCGGGCTGAGCTCGGTGCCGCTCAGAAAGACCTGGGCGCGGATCGTCTGTAAAAACTCCCACAGCAGGCCGCGTCGGCGCCGGTCCAGTTCAGCCACCATGTCATCGAGCAGGACGATCGGCGGTGTTCCTATCTCGGCCTCGATGTCTTCCAACATGCCGATCAAAATGAGGAGCACGGCCAACCGCTGCTCTCCTTGTGAGCCAAAGCTCCTAAGATCGCGCCCCTCGAGGTGAAAGCCCACTTCGTCGCGCTGCGGGCCGATCAAGGACATACGGGCGCGCAACTCATCGCGTTCCATGCGGGCAATGCCCTCGGTCAGATGCTGCATGATGACGCCGAGGTGCCCATCGCCCTGGACGCCCTGGTCCTCCACTGAGGCGGCGCTGGCGGGACCAAGCACCGGCTGATAGCAAAGCTGAAGGGCGGCCGGACTGCCCAGCTTCAGCGCACTCAGCTCGGCTAGACGCCGATTGAGGCGCTCCAAATAGCGTGCTCGCGCTTGCACGACCGCCGCCCCCACCTCGGCGAACTTGGCATTCCACACCTCGAGGTTGGCGCGGTCGATCTTGGGCTCTTTGAGCAGGCGATTGCGCTGCTTGAGGACCATGTGGTGCTGCTGCAGGAGGCTGAGGTACGTCGGTTGCAGGCTTACCAGGGCGCGATCGATGAGCCGGCGACGACCCTCAGGCGACCCTTTGATCACCTGCACGGAGTCGGCGGCAAAGATCAGCGCGCTCAAATACCCCAGGTACTCGACGGCCCGGGCGATTTCGCGTCCCTGGATCTTGAGCAGGCGGCGTTGGCCATTCCACGACATCCCCAGGGCGACTTCCGTCCCGTGGGCTGGATGCTCCACCGATCCCTGCAGACTGACCACGTCAGCGCCCCAGCGCGTCAACTCAGTGCGTCCAACCCCGCGAAACGAGCGTAATTGCCCTAGTACGTAGATGCTTTCGAGAATGTTAGTCTTCCCCTGGCCATTGTCGCCAACGAAGATATTGAGCCGCGGTGCACACTCTAGCTCTAAGTGCTCGAAGTTACGAAAATTCCGCGCCCGCAGGGACAACAAGCGCATGCAGAGCTCCTAGCCAAGCAGGACCGGGGGCCGAGGACTGGGCCACTACACACCGTTTTCGCTTGTGCCTCGGTCCCAAGTCCTTACCGCTCAGCACTACCTTACAGCCGCAACGGCATGATGACATAGAGGCTATCCGGATCCGCGACTGGGCGCATCAACGATGAGCTCACAGCATCTTTTAATTCCAGGACTACTTGGTCGTCGTCCACAACGTTTAGGACATCCATCAAGTAGCGCGCGTTGAATCCCACCGTAACCGTTTCATCCTGATAGTCCGCTTCAAGCTCATCGCGTGCCTCTCCCAACTCTGGGCTTTCGCTTAATACCGTGAGCGTGCCGGGCGCAAGCCTGAGGCGTACCGCCCGCGACTTCTCCGGCGAGAAGAGCGACACTCGACGCAGACTGCCCAGAAAAGGATCCTTGGGAAGGACCACATGCTTAGGGTGACCCTTGGGGATGACGCGTTCATACGCTGGAAATTGTCCGTCGATGAGACGGGTGGAAAGCCAGAAATTGCCTTGCCGCACTAACAGATGTTGATCCAGGAGGCTCACCGTGACCTGCTCATCCTCACCAGCGCTGTCCTCGAGTCCCTTGCGCATTTCCTCGAGAGCTTTGCGCGGAATAATCACTTGCTTCGCACCTTGAGCCACCGGCGCGACGTTCTCGCACGCACGTCGGACCGACGCCAAGCGGTGGCCATCCGTCGCCACCATCGACACTTCTCCCTCTTTGAGGACTAACAGCGCCCCACGCAGTGCGAAGCGCGTTTCATCCTGCGAGGTGCAGAAGGCCGTCTTCACGATCATGTCTCGCAACGTCTTCGCCGGCAGCGAGAGGTGCTCAGCACCTTCGAATGGGGGAAATGGAGGGAAATCTTCGCCTGGTAGCCCTGGGATGCGAAAAAAGCTCCGCCCGGCTGTAGCCTCGATCCAATGTTGCTCTCCGACGCGCAGGCCGATCGTGCTGCCGTTTGGCAATTCGCGGACGATATCGAACGTTTGCCGCGCCGGCAAGGTAATGACTCCCTCACGCTCGATGTCGGCGGCCATCATGCCCTTGCAGGTGAGTTCAAGGTCGGTCGCCACATAGGTTACGCCGTCGCCGCGGGCTTCGAGCAGGAAATTGGCTAGGATGGGCGTGGTCGTCTTACGCTCGACAACGGATTGGATACGTTGCAAGCCCCGGAGAAACTCCTCACGGCCGATGCGGATTTCCATGTATCCACACCCCCTCTGTTGTGGTGTCTAAACTATTGCCTTAGTAGAATCTCGTAGTAGAAGCATGGATCATGTGCATAATCATCCCAAAGCATCACCGCAAAACGGAAACTGGCTGTGTACAACTGTGGGGATACAGCCCACAGTGTTCAGGGGAATTCAGGTAAGCAGTCGTGGAAGTAGTTATTCACAGGGGTGTACACAATTTATCCAGGGAATTATCCCGCCTGACCCCGATCGATTGTGTGACTAGGGTGAGCATGTTGGGGTCCGCTGATGCTGTTGCCGAGTTATCCACACGGTTATCCCCACCTGTGGATAACTCCATAAATGGCTGAAAATTCAAGATGATACCTAAGATCAGTCCGGTCATCGGGCGTGGGTCTCTCCGGTTCTACGACCCCATCTGGAGCAAGTGAGGACAAGAGGTTACCCCTGAGTAAGGGGGCATCTGACGGCTATACAGTAGCAAAAGACGGTTGGAAAATCAACGCGCTTTCTGCTAGAATCGGAGCGCAGTGGGTGATCGTCCCACATGTGTGTTGGAACTGTATCTCGCAGGTGTGTCGACAGCCCTGAGGACTGACCCTGCAAGCGAATGGTTGAGATCAAGAGCTGAGCATCCGGCGGCGTCGTGGGGTGCATGGCGCTGCATCATGGACGACCGAGGGACGGAGCATGAAACGGACATACCAACCAAGTCGGATTAAGCGGCGGCGCACCCATGGCTTTCGCGCCCGCATGGCCACCCGCGAGGGGCGCCAGGTCTTGAAGCGACGCCGCCAAAAGGGACGCCATCGGTTGACCGTCTGAGGCAGTGTGGACCAGCGGTTTCGCAAACATGAACGTCTCACGATCGCAGCCGATTTCACACGGTGCTACCGCCAAGGGCAGCGGCTCAGGACGGCCTATTTTACGGTGTATGCCTATCGACGGGGAGAGGGTGCAGCGCGGCTGGGGTTGGCTGTCGGCAAAACTGTGGGAACGGCCGTCGTACGCAATCGCGTTAAGCGTCGCCTCCGGGAGCTATTTAGGCGCCATAGACCCGCCATCCCACAGGCCTACGACATCTTCGTGCGAACAACACCAGCCAGTGCGCAGGCTAGCTATGCTGAACTCGAGCGTGCCTGGCATGAGGCCATGGGAGCGCTCGCACGGAAGGACGCACGCCGCATGACTGGCGCAACAGAACAGGGACGCTCGTGAACTGTGTTCACGTGTGGAGATCCATGTCGACGTGCCCTCGCCGCATGGACTGTGGGTGCCTGAGGGTCAGGATGCGATGGCCAGTACTCTCGCGTGCGCATTGATACGGCTGTATCAGGTGCTGATCTCGCCGTTGCTCCCACCGTCCTGTCGGTTTTATCCATCCTGCTCGACATATGCTATGCAAGCGATCGCCCATTATGGAGTGTGTCGGGGGCTATGCTTAGCGGGGTGGCGGCTGTTGCGCTGTCACCCCTTTCACCCTGGCGGCTGGGATCCGGTCGAGTAACGGCGGCCGAACGCTTGCCTCACAGAACCTATCCCCATCATCAGGAGGTTTGACACTTGTATGGAATGGCGTGCGATTGTCGCCGTTGTCTTGTCGATCGCGGTGCTGATCATCTGGCAATATGTCTTTGTGCCAACCCCTGAGCTGCCTCAGCAGCCGGCGACGCCCGAGATCGCGGAGAAACCGCCGCCTGAGGCGACTGCCCGGGCGCCCCGCGGGCCAGCTGCCGGTCAGCGTGGCGTGCCTGGGGCGCCTGATGTAACGCCGGGTCAGGCGCCACCGCAGACGCTGAACGAACGGCTCCAAAGCGCCAACTTCACCCCATCGGTGCACCAGGTGATCGTATCGCAGCAGCAGCCGCAGGGTGCGGTACGCTTCGAATATCAAGATCCTACGGGGTGGCGGGCCGTCAAGACGATCGAAATGCATCATGGGAGCTATGCCCTAGATGTGGCCATCACGGTGGAAAAACCGCGGCCGGGGGCGACCCCGGCGGCCATAGCAACGCAGCCGGAGCGCTCGGTCGTCCTGGAAAACGATCTGCTGCGGCTGGTCATGACGACGCGCGGAGCGCGCATCAAAGAGCTCACGTTGAAGAAGTACGGCGCCCCCTGGCGGACGCCGCCGAATCTCGTCTGGCGTTGGGACTATCTCTGGGGTGGCAGTAGCGCCGCCACGCCTGCCTCGGTGCGCGGCACGGCGGGCAACGGCGTCGATCTCATCGATGCCCCAGAGACCGAGCTGCCGCCAGCTCTGGAGATCTCAGCCGATGGTCAAGCTGCCTTGATGCGCTGGGGGCCCGGGTTATACACCGATCTCGACGCCAACGGCAACTATGCCAGTCCGTTGACCTTTATCAACGGTGAACGTTGGTTGGCCGCTCCGAACCCCGGCCAGCCGCCGCTGGAGCGCTCCGGTGCGGTGCAGTGGACGGCGGTGCAGAACAAATACTACGCTTTTGCGGTCATCCCACGCGATCAGCTCGACTGGACCGTCCTACATCAGGGCAGCCAGCCGTCGGAATATGCGGTGGCGTTACGCTGGCCTTTGACCGCCGCCATCACTGAAACGCATTTCACGGTGTATACCGGTCCTAAGGAGCTCAAGCGGCTGACCGCCCTTGAGGCCAACGGCAAATCGCTGGCGGAACTGGTGTTCTACAACTACGGCTGGGTGCGGGTGTTGCGCCCCGATGTCTGGCTCTTACGGCCGCTACAGTGGCTCTACGGCATCTTCCACAACTATGGCATCGCCATCATCATCATCACGGTGATCATCAAGCTGATTTTCTACCCACTGACGGTGAAGAGCTTCAAATCTATGCAGGCGATGCAGCAACTGCAGCCACAAATGAAGCGCCTGCAAGATATGTACAAAAACGACCGCCAAAAGCTCAACGAGGAGATGATGCGGCTGTACCGCGACCAAAAGGTCAATCCGCTCGGTGGCTGTTTGCCTATGCTGGTGCAGATCCCCGTCTTCATCGCCCTGTACCAGGTGCTGTATGCCTCGATCGAGCTACGCCATGCGGCGTTCTTCTGGTGGATTAAGGATCTGTCGGCGCCCGACCACCCGCTGGCCATCCTCATGGGGGCTTCGATGGTCATCCAACAGTGGATGACGCCGACGACGGGAGACCCGCGGCAGGCCAAGATGATGCTATTCATGCCGATCATCTTCACCTTCCTGTTCCTGAATTTCCCGGTAGGGCTGGTGATCTACTGGCTGGTGAACAATCTCCTGACCATCGCACAGCAGTACGTCATGCTGCGCCGCAGCCGGCCAGCGACATAGCCGCAGGGGGACAGGAGATAATCCACACAGCCAGGACGCTTTTTCTCGGGAGTTGAGACGAAGCCGTGAGGTTGAAGCTCGACGATACCATCGCTGCGATTGCGACGCCGCTTGGCGCTGGCGGCTTGGGGGTGATCCGCATCAGCGGCCCACAGGCCGTGCCCATCGCCTGCTGCGTGTTCCGGGATCGGCACGGTCGCCGCGTGGACACCCTGCCCTCGCATCGCGTGCGCTTCGGCAGCGTCGTCGATCCACGCACGGGCGACAAGCTCGACGAAGTGTTGCTGACCTACATGCGTGCCCCGCACTCCTATACGTGTGAAGACGTGGTGGAAATCAGCGCCCACGGCGGCATCGGCGTCATGGCCCGCATCCTCGCAGGCCTGGTCGCCGCCGGCGCCCGTCTGGCCGAACCCGGTGAATTCACCAAACGCGCCTTCCTCAACGGTCGGCTGGACCTGGCACAGGCCGAGGCCGTCATCGATCTGATTCAGGCTCAGACAGAGATGAGCCATCGGCAGGCCCTGATGCAATTGGAGGGCGGGCTCTCGCAGCTCATCGCCGCCATGCGTGAAGATCTCCTCGATGTCTTGGCCCATGTCGAGGGGGCGATGGAGTTCCCCGAAGAGGACCTCGGGCTGTTGCCGTGGGACGCCCTGCGGGCTAAAGTGGTCGACGTCGAGGCCAGGATCGCCGCGCTGTTGTCGACCTTTCACGCCGGTCGCGTGCTGCGCGAGGGAGTCCAGGTCGTGATCGTCGGACGGCCAAACGTCGGCAAATCCAGCCTGTTTAACGCCCTGTTAGCGGCGAACCGCGCCATCGTCACACCCATCCCAGGCACGACGCGGGATATTCTCGAGGAGGTCGTCAACCTGCGGGGCTATCCTTTCCGTCTGGTCGATACCGCTGGCATACGCACCGCCGAGGATGTCATCGAACAGGAGGGCATCGAGCGGGCCCGCAGCTGTCTTGAGGCGGCTGATCTCGTGCTGCTCGTGTTGGATCGCTCCGAAGCGCTAACGGCTGCCGATGCGGAGGCCATCGCGGCCATCCGGGACAAGCACGGCATCGTGGTGTTGAATAAAGCCGATTTACCGGCCAACCTCGACGCCGAGATGCTCAAGGCAAGAGCTCCCGATTGGCCCACAGTGGCGGTGTCGTGCAAGGAACGCCATGGGCTCGATCAGCTCAGCGAGGCGATGATCGAGGCGGTGTTGCACGGCCATGAGCGCGCCGTTGAGGGCCCCAAGCTCACCAAGCTGCGCCACTGGGAAGCGCTGCATCGGGCCCAGCAGAGCCTGCATCAGGCACGGCAGGCCATGGAACAACGCCTGGCGGGCGAGTTCATCGCTCTCGACTTGCGCGAGACCCTCGAATGGCTGGGCGAGATCATCGGGCTCAATTACACAGAAGACCTTCTCGACAAGATCTTCAGCGAATTTTGTATCGGCAAATAGGCGCGCATGATTCAAGTTTGAAACCAGGCTGGGCGCATCTTTCGCGACCCTTGAGGCTGTCGAGGGTTTTCGGGTGACTGAAAAGCGCGGTCTCGAACGTCATCTGGCGATTTTTTCAAGGGCTTCGGCCAAACGATGCGCAAGCCAACGGCTCCAAGGTAAAAGCAAGCCGCCCGCTACATGCTGGGCATAGGGTGACATCCATGGATTTCGCCAAAACCTACGACGTTATCGTCATCGGCGGCGGCCATGCCGGCTGTGAAGCGGCCCTGGCGGCGGCACGGATGGGTTGCTCGACCCTGCTGTTGACGATCGACCTCGACAAGATCGCCCAGATGTCCTGCAATCCCTCCATCGGAGGGCTGGGCAAGGGGCACTTGGTGCGGGAGATCGACGCCTTAGGCGGCGAGATGGCCAGGTGCATCGACGCCACCGGTATCCAGTTCAAAATGCTCAACCGCAGCAAAGGACCGGCCGTGCAAGGCAACCGCGCCCAGGCGGACAAGCAGATGTACCGTCTGCAGATGAAGGCCACCCTGGAGCAACAAGAAGGTTTGGAGATCAAGCAGGGGACGGTAGAGCGTCTGCTGATCCAGGACGGCCGTATGGTGGGCGTGGCGACCACCATGGGCTTCGCCTATAGCGCGCGCGCCGTGGTGGTCACCACCGGTACGTTCCTGCGTGGGCTGATCCATATCGGGCTGAAGAACCAGGCCGGCGGTCGTGGCGGGGAGGCGGCGGCCTATGGGATTTCCGAACAGCTCATGGCGCTCGGCTTTGAGATGGGACGCCTGAAGACCGGGACGCCGCCGCGCCTCGACGCCAAGACCATCGATTTCACCGGGTTGGAGCCACAGCCGGGCGATCCCGAGCCCATGCCGTTTTCATACTCGACGGACAAGATCACGCAGTCACAGGTGTTGTGCTATCTCACCTACACCAACGAGGCCACACATCGTCTCATCCGCGACAACTTGGATCGCTCGCCGATGTATGCTGGGGTCATCAAGGCGCGCGGCGTGCGGTATTGTCCCTCGATCGAGGACAAGGTAGTGCGCTTCGCCGACAAGGAGCGGCACCAGATTTTCCTCGAGCCCGAGGGTCGGCAGACGCTGGAGATCTACCCCAATGGCATCTCCACCAGCCTGCCGTTGGACGTGCAAATCAAATTAGTGCGTACCATCCCCGGTCTGGAGCGGGCGGAGATTATGCGCCCCGGCTATGCCATCGAGTACGACTACGCCGATCCACGACAGCTCATGCCCAGCCTGGAGACCAAGCGCGTGCGCGGCCTGTTCTTCGCCGGCCAGATCAATGGCACGACGGGCTATGAAGAAGCGGCGGCGCAGGGGTTGATGGCCGGCATCAATGCGGCGCTGGCGGTGCAAGGGCGCGACCCGCTGATTCTCGACCGCTCCGAAGCGTACATCGGCGTGATGATCGACGATCTGGTCACCAGAGGGGTGACGGAGCCCTACCGTATGTTCACCTCGCGTGCCGAGTATCGCCTGCTGTTGCGCTCGGATAACGCCGATCTGCGCCTGCGGGATCAGGGATTTCGCATTGGGCTGGTGCGGCCGCAGGACTATGAACGATTCCGGCGCAAACGCGAGCAGATCGCCGCCGAGGTGGCGCGCCTGGAAAGCACCAAGGTCACTCCCACGGCCGCGGTGAATAGCCTGTTGGCAGAGTTCGGCAGCGCTCCGATCAAGTCATCGGTGGTGTTGGCTGACCTGCTGCGGCGCCCCGAGATCGAGTACCCGATGCTGGCGCGCTTGGCGCCCCCGCCGCAGGAGCTGCCTCCAGCGATCGTGGAACAGGTGACCATCCAGGTCAAGTACCAAGGCTATATCGAGCGCCAACTGGCCCAGGTCGAGCGTTTTAAGAAACTCGAAGGCAAATCCCTGGCGCATGATCTGGATTATGATGCCATTGCCGGCCTCTCCGCTGAGGTCCGCGAAAAGCTCAAAGCCGTCCGTCCGACCTCCCTCGGACAGGCCTCGCGGATCTCTGGGATCACCCCGGCGGCGATTGCCATCTTAAGCGTCTACCAGGAGAAGCTGCGTCGACAGCGCTAAGCTTATGGCCCTTACCACGGCAGAGCTGCTGGAGGAATTGTTCGCCGCCGCCGGTCGCCCCCTCGATTCGACGCGGCGTGAACAGTTCCTGGTCTACCTCCGAGAGTTGCAGCGCTGGAATTGCCACCTCAACCTCACCTCGATCACCGACGAGGCTGGGATTATCCGCAAGCATTTCCTGGGGTCCCTCGACTTCCTGCAGGCCTTCACGCCGCATCCGGGGCTGCCGCTGCTGGATATCGGTACCGGTGCGGGGTTCCCGGGCCTGCCGCTGAAGCTGTGGCATCCGGAATTGGCCGTCGATCTCGTCGAAAGCTCACAGCGCAAGAGCGTCTTTTTACGCCAGCTCTGCCACGCCCTAGGCCTGAAGGATGTCCGTTGCCTCCCGACCCGCGCCGAGGCCCTCGCCGCTGACTCCGCCTTGCAGGCGCACTACGCCGTCATCGTCTCCCGCGGCGTGGGCAGGCTGCGGCGCTGGCTTCCGGCGGCGCTGGCGCTGTTGCAACCGGATGGGCGCATGGTGCTGGAAAAAGGCCCCGAAGCCTTGGCGGAAGTCCAAGCCTTGGCCTCGTTCATCGCCGCGCATGGTGGCGTGGTGGCGGCCTGTATCAGCATCCCGGGGGAGTCGGCGGTGCCGCGCACCCTGGTCGTCATCGCCAAATCCACCGGCAGCCAAAAAGTTTGACAAGGCTAGGTAACTATGTTATCTCAATCGTGCCTCAGTACGAGCGTGAAGGCCCGTGCGGCTGCGTCATCCTACATTGTCCGCCATCCATGCCTCGTCAGTAATACACCGCAATAGGCTGTGAGGAGGTCATCTGGTGGATGGCTATGTGCCGTACAAGCCATTCGGCACAAACGGAAGGTTTTGGCTATGCTCGATATCGATTGGACCTTGGGCGTTGCCCTAATCAGCGTGATCATCTTCCTCTGGTTGCTAAATAAGATTCTGTTCCAACCTCTCGGTCGCTTCATGGAGGCACGGGAGCATGGCATCCGCAGTGACCTCGACGAGGCGGCGCGTCTGCGCCAACAGGCGGAGGCGGCGTTGACGACGTACGAATCGGCGCTCGGCGCGACGCGACGCGAAATGGCCGAACAAGCGGCAGCTGTGCAACGCGCCATGGAGGCTAAACAGCGCGAGATCATCGAGGAAGCGCGCGGCAGGGCGGGGCAGATGGTGGCAGAAGCCCAAGCGACCATCGGCCGCGAGGTGGAAGGGGCGCGTGCCCAGCTCGCCGACCAGGCCCGAGAATTGGCGCGCTTGGTGGTGGCCAAGCTGATGGGCCGGGAAGCGGTGCGGTAGACGCCAACCAGTGAGGACGGACACATGGCACGAGGGGGTAGGCAAACCTGGGCCCTACTGCTCGGGATGCTGCTGTGGGGTATGCAGGAAAGCGGTTGGGCGGCGGTGGGGCACCATGCCGAGTTCAACCTGACGGAAGAGATCTTTCGCTGGATCAATTTCATCGTCCTGGCGGTGATTCTCTATATCATCATCTCAAAAATTGTCCCGCGTGTCCTGGATGGCCGTCGGCAGCAAATCGAGCAAGCCATCCAGGAGGCCAAAGCCAGTCGCGCCGAGTCCCAACGGCTCCTGGAAGAGAATCAACGCAAGACGGCCAACTTGCAGCAGGAACTCGCGCAGCTGCAGCAACAGGCTGCGCAGGAACGGGAGGAGTTGGCGCACCGCTTGGAGGTGGAGGCCCAGCAACTGGCGGCGCGCATTGTGGCCCAGGCGAGAACGGAGGTCGAGCGTGCCACGGAGCGAGCACGGGCCAGCCTGCGCGAGGAGGCTGCGGCGCTGACGGTACAGATCGCCGAGGATATGTTGCGGCGCGAGCTGCGCGATGAGGATCAGCAAGCCATCGTGCGACGCTATATCGCCCGCATAGGAGAGCTGAATTGATCGTCTCAGTGGTGGCCAAGCGCTATGCCAAGGCCCTGGTCGCCCTCGCCAAGGAGCATGGGCGCCTCGTCGACACCGGCGCACAACTCAGACGCCTCACCCAGCTGATCGAGGGCACCCCAGAGCTGAAGTCGCTGCTCTATAATCCCACGATCAATCGCCGCTTCAAGGAGGACTTACTGGCCGACCTCGCCCAACGGCTGGACCTTGGCGCCATGGAGCTGAATTTTGTGCGCCTGCTGCTGGAGAAGGGGCGGCTACCGCACATGCCGCAGGTCGTCGCCCTGTACGAGGAGCTGGCCGAAGAGGCGCAGAATCGACTGCGGGTGCGCGTGCGCTCAGCCTTTCCGCTGACGCCGGCCCTGCAAGAGGAGGTACGCCAGCGCTTCGCCCAATACACCAGTAAAGATATCGTCATCGATCAGGAGCTCGATCCCACCCTCATCGGCGGCATCGTCGCGCAGATGGGCAGTCTCGTGCTGGACGGCTCCCTTCGCAATGAATTGCAGCGCATCAAAACCGAGTTGGTCGGTGACCATCGAGGGGGATAGACGTAATGCAGATGCAAATCCGTGCCGAGGAAATCAGCGATCTGATCCGCCAGCGTATCGAGAGCTACGAGGGCAAGATCGAGCTCAAGGAGGTAGGCTACGTCATTTCGGTGGGCGATGGCGTCGCCCGCGTCTATGGGTTGGAGCACGCCATGTACGGCGAGATGTTGCTGTTCCCCGGCGACATCTACGGCATGGCGTTGAACCTCGAGGAGGAGACGGTCGGCGTCGTGCTCCTCGGCGAGGATACCCACATCAAAGAAGGGGATGAAGTGCAGCGCACCGGCCGCGTCATGGCGGTCCCTGTAGGCCAGGCGCTCATCGGGCGCGTCGTCAATCCCCTCGGGCAACCGCTCGACGGCAAAGGTCCCATCGACACCACGGAATTCCGGCCCCTCGAACGCCTGGCACCGGGCGTGGTCGACCGTCGCCCGGTGCATCAACCATTGCAGACCGGCCTCAAGGCCATCGATGCCATGATCCCCATCGGCCGTGGCCAGCGCGAGCTGATCATCGGCGACCGGCAGACCGGCAAGACCGCTGTGGCCATCGACGCCATCATCAACCAAAAAGAGACCCATCAGACCGATCAACCGGTGTACTGCATCTACGTCGCCGTCGGCCAGAAGCGCTCCACGGTGGCGCAGGTGGTGAAGGTCTTGGAAGATACTGGCGCCATGGAATACACCACGGTGGTGGCGGCCACCGCCAGCGAGCCTGCCCCCTTGCTCTACATGGCGCCGTACGCTGGCTGCGCCATGGGCGAATATTTCCGCGATAACGGCGGACATGTGCTGTGCGTCTATGACGATCTCTCCAAGCACGCCGCCGCCTATCGTCAGCTCTCATTGCTGTTGCGCCGTCCTCCTGGTCGCGAGGCCTATCCGGGCGACGTCTTCTATCTGCACTCCCGCCTGCTCGAACGAGCGGCGAAGCTCAACGAGGAGCTTGGTGGTGGCTCTTTGACGGCGTTGCCCATCGTGGAAACCCAGGCGGGGGACGTGTCGGCCTACATTCCGACCAACGTGATTTCCATCACCGACGGCCAGATCTACCTCGAGGCCGACCTCTTTTACGCCGGTGTCCGCCCCGCCATCAACGTCGGCATCTCGGTGTCGCGCGTCGGCGGTGCGGCGCAGATCACCGCCATGCGGCGTATCGCCGGGCGCCTGCGCCTCGACCTGGCGCAATATCGTGAAATGGCCGCCTTTGCGCAGTTCGGCAGTGAGCTGGACGCGGCCACCCAGGCGCAGCTCACCCGCGGCGAGCGCATGGTGGAGATCCTCAAGCAGGAGCAATACAAACCGTTGCCGGTCGAAAAGCAGGTCATGATCATCTACGCTGGCGTCAACGGCTACCTGGACGACCTACCGGTTGAGGCCTGTCGCCGCTTCGAGGAAGAGTTCTATCCGTTCGTCGAGAGCCGCTACGCTGATGTGCCCAGGGAGATCAAGGAAAAACGGCAACTTGACGCCGACCTGGAGGCGAAGCTGCGCAAAGCCATCGAAGAGTTCAAAGCCGACTTCGTCAGCCGGCTGAAAAGATAGTGCTGAGTGCTGAGCGATGAGTGCTGAGCCATGAGTCTAAGGAACACTCAGCACTCAGGACTCAGGGCTCAGCACTTTTTTAGGAGAGCGCCATGCCCAGTTTGCGCGATATTCGGCGCAAGATCTCCAGTGTGAAGAAAACCCAGCAGATCACTCGGGCCATGCAGATGGTCTCGGCCGCTAAGCTGCAACGCGCGCAAGACCGGCTGCTGACCTCCCGGCCGTATTCGAGCAAGCTGGCGGAGGTCATCGGCGACTTGGCATTGCGCGCCAATCCCGAACGACACCCGCTGTTGCAGCGACGCGACGGCCCGCACACCCTCATCGTCGTGATCACGGCCGATCGCGGTCTGTGTGGGGCCTTCAACAGCAATGCGCTGCGGACAGCCACGACGCTGATCGGTCAGCACCCAGAATGGCACAGCACCCTCATCGTGGTCGGCCGCAAGGGACGTGACTTCTTCCGCAGGCGGCCGCAATATACGGTGAAAAGCCAGTATGTTGACATCTTCGGCCGCCAAGTGTCCTTTGGCGTTGCCGAGGAGATCGCCAAGGAGCTGATCGCGGCCTATACGGCGCCGACGGACGCCGTCGATCAGGTGCTCTTGGTCGGGAACACCTTTGTCTCCGCCCTGCGGCAACAGCCAACGACGCAGCCCCTATTGCCGATCCCGTTGCCACCCACTCAACCCGGCGAAGTCGTCTTCGATTATATCTACGAGCCGTCGGTCGATGGCTTGCTGGGTGAATTACTGCCGCGCTACGTCGAGGTCTTGATCTTCCGCGCGCTGCTTGAAACCGCGGCGGCGGAGCATGCCGCCCGGATGACCGCCATGCGCGCCGCGACGGACAATGCCGGCGAGCTGATTCGTCAACTCACCTTGTTCTACAACAAAACCCGCCAGGCGGCGATCACCAAGGAAATCTTAGAAGTGGTCTCCGGGGCGGAAGCGCTGAAGGGTGCATAGCATAAGGCAGTGTCGAGGACTGAGGTATGCGCCTCACCATCGCAGCCGTGTCCGTTGAGCTCAGTCCTCAGCATTCAGCACTCAGCGCTCAGCACTGTCAGCTTTGGGAGGGATTATGGATAACGTTGGACAGATCACCCAGGTCATCGGTGTGGTGGTAGACGTCGCGTTCGACGAGGGCGAGCTGCCGTCGATCTCCAACGCCCTGAAGATCGTCAAGGAGAACGGCGATGCTGCCGATGGGCGCAACGAGATCATCGTGGAGGTGGCGCAGCACTTGGGCGAGAATACAGTGCGCTGCGTCGCCATGGAGCCCACCGAAGGATTGGTTCGCGGCATGAAGGCCATCGACCTCGGCGTCCCCATCAGCGTCCCCGTCGGCAAAGAGGTCTTAGGGCGGGTGGTCAACGTCATCGGCGAGCCGGTGGATAAATTGGGACCGATCGACGCCAGCGAGCGCTGGCCCATCCACCGCGAAGCCCCCTCCTTGAGCGATCAGGCCACCACCATCGAGGTGCTCGAAACGGGCATCAAGGTCATCGACCTTCTGGAACCCTATATGAAAGGCGGTAAGACTGGCCTTTTCGGCGGCGCCGGCGTGGGCAAGACGGTCATCATCATGGAACTAATCCGCAACATCGCCCTGGAGCACGGCGGCGTCTCCGTGTTCGCCGGCGTCGGAGAGCGCACGCGCGAGGGCAATGACCTCTGGCGTGAAATGAAGGAATCGGGCGTCATCGATAAGGCGGCGTTGATCTATGGCCAGATGACCGAGCCGCCGGGAGCACGCCTGCGAGTGGGTCTGACCGGCCTGACCGTGGCGGAATATTTCCGCGATGTGGAAGGCCAGGACGTGTTGCTCTTCATCGATAACATCTTCCGCTTTACGCAGGCCGGTTCCGAGGTGTCCGCCCTCTTGGGTCGTATGCCGAGCGCCGTGGGGTATCAGCCGACGTTGGCCACCGAGATGGGCGAGTTGCAAGAGCGCATCACCTCCACCCGCAAAGGCTCCATCACCTCCGTGCAGGCCATTTACGTGCCCGCTGACGACTTAACCGACCCGGCGCCGGCCACGACCTTCGCCCACCTCGACGCCACCACCGTGCTGTCGCGCCAGATCGCCGAGCTGGGGATCTATCCGGCCGTGGACCCGTTGGACTCGACGTCGCGCATCCTCGACCCCCGCGTCGTTGGAGAGGAGCACTACACGGTGGCGCGCTCGGTGCAGCGCATTCTGCAGCGCTATAAGGATTTGCAGGACATCATCGCCATCTTGGGGATGGAGGAGCTCTCGGAAGAGGATAAAATCACCGTGGCGCGCGCTCGTAAGATCCAGCGCTTCCTGTCGCAGCCCTTCTTCGTGGCCGAGACCTTCACCGGTACCCCCGGCCGCTACGTGCCCCTAAAGGAGACCATCGCCGGCTTCAAGGAGATCATCGCCGGCAATATGGATCACCTCCCCGAGCAGGCGTTCTACATGGTGGGTAACCTCGATGAAGCGGTGCAGAAAGCCGAACGCCTGAAGGCAGGGGGAGCATAAACCATGGCCGAGGGATGGGGCCGTATCCTGTTCGAGGTCGTCACCCCGGATCGGCAAGTGCTCAGCGTCGAGGTGGATGAAATCACCGCGCCGGGGGCCCTTGGGTACTTTGGCGTGTTGCCCGGACACACGCCGTTTCTCACCACTTTGGGCCTGGGAGAGGTCGGCTACCGCATTGGCACCCAATGGCATTACTTGGCCATCACCTGGGGCTATGCGGAGGTCTTGCCCAACAAGGTGACGCTGTTGACCCAGACGGCCGAGATGGCTGAGGAGATCGACCTCGAGCGCGCCGAACGCGCCAAACGGCGGGCTGAGGAGCGCTTGCGCGAGTGGACCACGGCGGGTGCGGCGGCCGAGATCGATTTCGAGCGCGCCTCCATCGCCCTGCAACGCGCGCTCATCCGCTTACAAGTGGCGGGGAAGCGCCTCGGTCCGGGCGCCCAACGCCTGGCCGATAGTCGGGGGCGCCCGCGCGAGTGAGCGCTCAGCGGGGCTGGAGCTGTATGTCGAGCTGCACCACTCCCCCGGCGGGGAGTTCCGCCTGACGGCGCTGGGGCCGATAGCCCCCGCGCCAGAACAGCAGCCGATAGCGGCCTGGCTCAAGATCATTCAACACATAGCTCCCCGCACCGTCGGTGCTCGTCCCAGCGCGGAGGTGCGGGGCCGGATCCAGCCGCCGGGCGCGCACCCATACCCCGGCCAGCCCTGTCCCAGTCACACCGTCCTGCACCGTGCCGTGGACAGTGCCTGGGAGAGGTGAGATAACAAAAAGCTTCCCCAGGTGAAAGGACAGCACGTACAACCGCCCGTCAGGTCCCACCTTCGCATCGCTGATCCCACCAAAGCCAGTGCCGAACATCAGCTCTTGGACATCATCTCCAGGGTCCACCACCAAGTCGGCCAAACCTGCACTCTGGAAGAGAAAACCATTGCGATCAGCGTTCGGCGTGAAATGATACAGGGTGCCAGTGGTGATGTCGCCGACGAGGACTTGGTTGTGGTAGCGCTCGCCCAGATGCCGTGTGTTTAGGAAGACGATGACCGTCGGGGCCACCGGCTCGAACCATGAGAACGCCGGGTCGCGATAGTGCGAGCCTGCTATCTGGAACAAGTCCGCTAGACCTTGTGGATCTCGGGCCTCGGGCCCCATGAGCGGCACCCATCCGCTATTGAAGCCTGGCTCGACCACGTTGATCTCGTCGTACGTATCAGGGCCATTCTCGGTCATCCACAGTTTGTGCGTGACCGGATCGAAGCCGAGCCCAAAACTGTTGCGGATGCCGTAGGCGTAATATTTGGCCAGATTGCCCCCCTGGGCGAAGAACGGGTTGTCGCTGGGAATCGAACCGTCGTCGTTGAGGCGCAAGATCACCGATGTATCGTCGGGCTCTGGGCCGTCGGGGAGGTTCTGGAGCTGGCCTCGGTGGTTTAGATCACCGATCACGGCGTAGAGCTTGCCGTCGGGGCCGAAGGTGATGACCCCGCCGTCGTGATTCGGCCCGGGCAGCGCCGGTAACGCGATGATCGGCGTAGGCTCGACGAGGGCACTGCCGTTCCAGGTGAAACGATCGATGCGGTGGGCAGCTGGCGGCGGATCGCCCGCCGTGTCATCCCCGGTGCTACTCGCGGTGTAGTAGAGATAAATAAACGGCGCCGTGGGAAAGGAAGGATGGACGGCGATGCCCAACAAGCCGCGCTCGGAGGCGCGGTCAACGGCCACGTCCAGGACGGGATCGGGGAGGAGGGTGCCGTTGAGGACGCGCCGCACGTGGCCGTTGTTCTTCTGCAGGATGAGCACATCGTTTGAGGCGATGAAGGCCATGGTCGTCGGGGCGTCCAGACCGCCGGTGATTTCACGCACCTGCAGCGTGGGGTCCGTAAGCGTTTGCGCGCTGGCGAGCGCCGCGGCTGCCAATAGCCAGCCAATCATGAACCAACGTGGTGTGATGACAGGCATACACGCTATGTCCTTAACGCGCTTTCCGATGGATGCCGCAAACTGCTGCGTCTGGCCGCATTGTACGCGCAGCGCACGCTCTCTGCAAGCGCGCCACAGATGTGCGTCGCTTTTGCCACGTCTGCCCTGCGCTGACGCCCTCTCCCTCACGCCACACGCTGACGCCCACCCGCAGCGCTCTTCGGGGCTATGTCTAGGGAGTGCCGCATGCTCGCGGGCGTGAATGCCTTCTAGCGCGACTCAGGGCCTAACCAGATCTCATAGTGGCGTGCCTGGCTCTGTAACGCATCCCTACGGCCACGCCTGTAGCTGACGGTGGCCGGCGGACGATACGCTTGGTGCAGAAGCATGGCAATTGCTGCCGCTTCTTCGGCCTCGTCGGCGTGAAAGTAGCGAACTTCGGTGCGGGATGGCCCCTTAGCGACGAGCGTGGCGTCCTTGGGGATGAGGTACCCCTTTTGCTGGAGTTGTGTGGCAAACCGTTGGGCAACCGTGTGCTGGGCTGGAGACTGAATGTGCAGAGAGATACGCGGAGCGGCCTCCGCTCGGGGCGTCGCAGAGGACGATCGGACCGAGGCCGATGACCGGAGTCCCTCGTTCTGCCCGGGCGCCTCTGTCGCGTCGTCACTCGTGCGGTCGGGGCTAGCAGGCCCATTGACTGGAGGCTGCTGGACCCCGATGGGTTCTCGTGGCGATGCCTCCTGGGGCACAGCTGCCCCGCTGGGCCGCGACGCGGACTCTTGCACGGCGGGGGGCGGCGACTTCGACTCACCGTGACCGGCAGACAGTGAGTATAACGTCCAGCTCAGCAGCGCCACGAGCCCAGCGAGAACAATCCCACTCACGCTGCAGAGCCACTCTGGAGATGCTAGACGATTGAAGCGCTCCACAGCGCCATGGGCCGCGGGCTGAGCCTTATCCATACCATGGTCCAGACGTTCAGGACTGGGCGCGGGAGTGTCCTCCATAGGGGGGCCTGACGCGGCAAAGGCCGTCCAGCGTGCGCGCTCCTGCTTGACATAATCCAGCAGGCGACTTAGGGCGTCGTGGAACTCCTCGAGCGCTGCCAGCGTGAGCTGGACGCGTTGTTGGTGCGGCTCGGTGTTGAACTGCAGCTCCACCAGAGGAGGCTCTGGGTTCGGGCTAGGGGAGGAAGTCGTTGATCGAATGAGCGCGAAGCTGTAGCACGGGTGTTTGGCGAGGTAGACGACGCCGGGGGTGGCGTCGATGTGCTCATGTGCAATCGACATACCAGGCCTCCTCTAACTATATTCAGGCAGGGATGCCATCACGCCGCATGATGTGGAAGACATCCCAGCCTCGGGTTGTGTGTGATATCTGCGCCTCTCCCTGGCGCGGGAAGCCCGCAGCGCAGTACTGCCGTCGCAGGCTTACCAACTCCTATACGTGGACTGGCAACGCCGCCGTATAAGCTCAACCTCCTCTCAGAGCCCCACTGGCATGACCGCCGTAGACTGCGGGTGGTCTGTATGTGGATCATCATCGAGGCAAAAGCGCTGCGTATCCGTGATAGAGCACAAGCGTTTCATGCCTGTGCAGCGACTGCCATCGAAGCGCCACCCGGCGTTGTCTCGGGCCCTTGGGATGATGAGCACCGTAGTGCAGTCCACGCGGACAAAGACCCCTCGGCTGCCCCTGTCGAGCTGGTGGCATCGTGATCGACAGATCTGAACAGGGTCAACGAAGAGCCTCTATGCACCCACATTTATGGAGAACTGCCCCTGGAGATAGGGACGTGACCTACTCCGGGCCGTTATCACAGATGCAGGGATCCAAGCCAAGGCCAGCTGAGCGCCAGCCAACGGCCCCATGGTAAAGCGTTGCTTGACTGAGCGCCGCGCGCACGTGGCCTGAAGGAGGGAGTACAGCACTCCCGATATGGGGAAACGGCGAAAATCTGGGTGAGACTCGTATGACTGCAGGGTACAGAATGGAAGAACTGTTGTTGACTCTCTTTGTAGCAAGCGGAGAGCGACTTGTCAAGGAGTTTCTGAAGACATTTCAAGACAATATCAGATAATTCGTAGTGAAAAATGACAGAAATTATGCGAACGATCACCTGGTGCTTACCACCTGCCTCCTGTCCGGATTCCCCACACTTGGTTGCACTCCCATATGAAAGGCCTATATTGTCTAACCATCGAGATTATGGGCCATCGAAATGGGCTATGCGTCCATCGCGTGCCCACGTGGACGCCTCATGCATCGTGGCCAGCAGCATGGCAGCGGGAGAGCACGTGCGCGGAATTGCTGTCCTCTATCGATGCCTATGGATGTGCGGGGTTTTCTCGGCCATGGTGCTCGCCGATGGCAGAACCCTGGCGGCAAGTGAGGGCACGCACCCCTCCCACTCGCCCCGTATCATCGAGACCGACATCACATCGCGACCCACGTCAAGGTCAGCACCTCAACCCTTGGATGCGTATCTCGCGGCGCTGCAGGCTAGGCTCATCCAGGAGACAGCGTCCATCTCGCAGACCGGCCTCGCCGAGGTCCGATTGACCATCCGCCGCGATGGCGTGGTCGAGTTTGCCGAAGTCGTGCCGCTGGACGGACCGCCCACGTTGCGGGCGCAACTTCTCCCCATCGTCACCGGCCTGGGGCCGCTGCCGCCGCCACCCATTGAAGCTGACAAATTGATCGTGAGCGTGATGGTCTCCTTGCAGTATCCAGCGGGCGATCTCCTGGACTCTTTTGAACTGACACCGTGAGATCGGCATGATCGCCTCGCCGCCGACCGTGATGGGCGGTGAGGGCAAACGCCCCTTGACACCCGTGGTCAAAGCCGCTAACAATCAGCCGCGCGCTGGAGCCAGGCGGACATGGTCATTGCTGAGATAGACGCGATCGAGATGGGAGGAGGGTATGGCGGAACACATCGGTTTGATCGGCGTTGGGGCTATGGGCGGCCCCATGGGCCAAAATCTGCTCAAGGCCGGGCACTCGTTAGTGATCTACAGCCGCACCAAGACGCGCCCTGAGGTCGAGCAGTTGGTGCAAGGCGGTGCCGCGTATGTGGCCAGTCCTGCCGAGGTGGGACGGGGTGCCAACGTGGTCATCACCATGGTGGGCAACGCCGACGACGCCCGGCAAGTCACTCGGGGTGTGCTCAGCACCATGGCTCGTGGCGGCATGATCATCGGCATGGAAACCATCGATCCAGCCACCCGTCGCGACTTAGAGGCGGAAGCCAGCGCCAAAGGGGTGGCTTATTTGGATGCGCCGGTGAGCGGCGGCACTATCGGCGCCGAGCGCGGCACACTCACCATCATGGTGGGCAGCACCAAGGAGGCATTCGAGCGGGCGCGGCCGATCCTCAGCGCTTTGGGCACGAATATCTACCATTGCGGACCGATCGGCACCGGCGCCGTGGCCAAGTTAAGCAATAATTGGATTTATCTGGCCTCGATGGTGAGCGTCGTGCAAGCGGCGCGCATGGCCCAGCGCGCCAAACTGGAGGAGGCCTCCACCCACGAAATCTGGCTCAAATCCACCGGCGATTGCGTAGCGGTCCGCACGCGCGTGCCCTTCCGCCAGGTGGTCCAGAATAACCCGGTGGACCAGGACTATCGCCCCGGCTATCCCATCGAGCACGCCCTGAAGGATCTCAAGCTCATCGAGAGCAGCGCCAGGGAATTGGGCGTATCGACGCTGGGCATGGCCGACGTCATCTCGGTCTACGAACAGGCAGTGCAGCGAGGGCTGGCGAAGAAAGACATCTCGGCCATCGCGGAGGTGTTGCGCTGAGCCCGGCTCAGGGGGCCAGGAGCATCACTTGGGCGATGGCGTACTGGCGGCTGTGCGACAGCGAAATCAGGATGGTGTGGACCCCGAGCCGGTCGGCGCATGTTTTCGCGGCGCCGGAGAGCACGACATAGGGCTTGCCCGAGGGCTCGTTGCGCACCTCGGCATCGGTCCAGTGCAACCCGCCACTCAAACCGGTGCCCAGCGCTTTGAACAGCGCTTCTTTGGCGGCGAAGCGCGCCGCCAGGTGTTGAAAGCGGTTGCGCTTGGGCTGGCAGTAGGCGATCTCATGCGGGGTGAAAACGCGCGTGAGGGCCCTCGGGGTGGCGAAGACCTTCGCCACCCGCTCGATTTCCTCCAGGTCGATGCCGATGCCGATGACCGTGCCCATGGTCTCCTGCGTCATTCCCTCTCGCCTTGTCCACAAGGGCAGGGTTTTTTCAAATATGACACTAAGCCTGGTGTCTTTGTCCCTCGCCCACTGGGAGCATAGGCGCTAAGTGAAGGGCGAAGGCACGATGGCACAGGGTATGATGCCCCTTCCCCCCTGGCGCCTCACCCCCCACCTGCATCCTCCCCCGCAAGGGGGGAGGAGCTCGAAAAGGTCTGTTATTCCTCTCTTTTCCCCTTAACTTGGCGCCTATACTCACGAGAAGAGGGCCGGCGCAAAAAGCTCCCGCTTAGAGAGGGCACCCCATTGTACAGTGCGGCCTAGTCCTCGCTCGACAAGGCTGGCAGCAAAGGTTGGCGCAGAGGTCTTCGCAAAAACCGTCCTGTGCCATCTATACTCAGCAGACCTCGCTGGAGGTGTCAACAGAAAACTGCGCGCGTGACGTCGGTCTCGCCTGCCCTGTTTTCACTATGTAGCCTATCATACATGTTGTCCCAGCCTGACACTGGGTTCCAAGAGATGATGCCATGACGTGGCAGCCGTACCATACGGTCTGGCTTCTGTTCAGCTTAGGGTGGATCTGCAATCTCCTGGTGCGGGTGCATCTCGGTCCACTGTTGCCGGTGCTGATCCAGGCCTGGGGGATCACCCATGCAGAGGCGGGATTGCTCGCCGGGGCGTATTTCTCTACCTATGTGGGGATGCAACTGCCCGCTGGCTTGTTGGGGCATCGCTTCGGGAGCAAGCGGGTGCTGGTCTGCGGCTTTCTCTGGGCGGCGCTGTGCACGCTGGCGAGCAGCCTGGCGCCTTCCTTCGCCATCCTGTTCGGGCTGCGGCTGCTGACCGGGTTGGGGGCCGGTCTGTTTTTCAGCAACGATCGCGCCCTGATCGCCGCGGTGACGCCGCCGGAACGCATGGGAACCGGCCAGGGGCTGTCCTTTGTAGGAGTCGGGGTCGGCTTGTCGCTGGGCTTGTTCCTGCCTGGCCTCATCGCCGAGCATTGGGGCTGGCGCACGGTGTTCCCGGCCGTCGCGCTTCCTACGATGGGCATCGGCATCGCCATGCTGCTGCGCGTTCATGAGCCCACGAGAGCACGCGCCAGCGAGCGGCGCCCATGGCGCAGCGTGCGCGACAGCGTCGTCCGCGCCGATCTGTGGGCCTTGTATCTCGCCGGCACCGCCCTGATCTATACGCTGTACTGCGTGGTGACCTGGTCGCCCGCCATCGTGGCAGAAGTGGGGGTGACGGCGGTGGGGGCATCAGCGCAATATGCCAGCGTCCTGGGCCTGGCAGGGATCCCGGGCATCATATTGACGGGATGGTGGAGCGACCGCTGGGTGCGGGCTGGCCGTCGCCGGACAGGCGTGGTGGCGATTGAATTCGCCCTGCTCGCGTCGTTCATGGCGGCGCTTGGCCTGGCGGTGCAGCTGCGCGCCGGCGTCTGGGTGGTCATGGCGTTGCTCTGCGGCATCGGCTTTGTCGTCTGGGGCGTCTGGTCACCGATGTACGCCCTGATCCCGGACATGGTGCCGGCGACCAGCTATGCGACCAGCTTCGGCTTGGCGAATACCGTGTGGTTCACGGGAGCCATGCTGTCGCCCTGGCTGACGGGCAAGCTCAAAGACCTCACCGGCTCGTTCGCCTGGGGTCTCTATGCTGCGGCGGGCTTGCTGGTTATCGGCATGGTCTTGGTGCAGGGTGTGCGACCGACAACGGCCGTGAAGTCACGTGGTATGCCACCACTGAACCGTTCGTCCTGAGCCTGCTGCCGTCTTGGCTCTCCATCGATGAGCGCCATCACCACCTCGGCAGGGGGCAGGGGGCCAGACGGGCGCGCTAGACCCCTGTCCGCTCACACCTACTTTGGCCTATGACGGTCGCCACTATGCTATAATTCTGCACGACACGCCTCGAGCTGGCCCAGACGTCAGCCTCTGTCGTCGACGCCTTGCCCGAAGGCGTTGCGGGGCGTGATGGTTGGGGCGCGTCGTGCCCTCTTGCAGGCTGTTGCAGGCGAAGGTGGGGAGTTGCTACGGGGGAAAGTCGATGGGGATTCCGATCGTCTGGCAATCTGGCCCTGAAGGGCGTGAGGAGCTCTGGCTCGGAGAAGCGAGCCAGCCCCGCATACGGGTCTTAGCCATGGAGGCACCTGCAGGCCGAGAGACCGTCGAGCGCTGGGCTGCGCACGCCGATTCAGTCCCTGAGTTCTTCGAGATGCTGCACCTGGAAGGCCTCATCGACCTCGAGCGCTATGGCCTCTTGATGCGGCAGCATGACCCGTTCTATGCCGCCGCCTGCGCCATGTTGGCGTGTCTGCCGCATCGGCGCGTCGGAGGACAGGTCGAGAACCCTCGCCGTGATCTCTATCCGCTCATCGAGCGCATGGCACAGGCCTTAGAACCGTTTGTGTCGGATGCGATCGTCCGCGCCATTCTGGCCGATGCCTTGGGAACCTATTGGGCGAGCTGGGTGGGGCTTTACGAACAGCTCGATCATGAAGTCAACGCCGCGCGGCAAGTCCTCAACGAGGCGATGACCGGGGCGAGGGATGGCGTCCTCATCCTCCGCCCAGGAGACCTGACGCTCACACCGGAGGCCGTGCGGGCGATGATCGGCTACGTGGTGGAGACCCACCCATCAGGGGAGGCGTAAGGTGCGCGATGGGTTTATCTTGAGAGACGATGGCTCGCGACCGGGGAGCGGGGGTGCGATGACCGAGCCACTGTTCTTCGATTGCTTGACCGATGCCCAGTTCTGGTCGCTGTTCGACACCGGCGTGCTGCATGGCTATAGGGTGCCAGTGGAGGTGTACGCACGACTGGAGCGGATCGCGCCGAGCCACGGCTGTTATGTCTTCGCATGGCCAGCGGGCGTAGCGTCGCCCTCGCTGCCTGACATCGTCGCGGGCTTGGCGATGCCGGGAGATGAGCCACCGGCGCCGAGCGCCAACCCCAAGCTCGAGATGTCCGCGACGCTGGCAAGGGTGCGCGCAGCGATCGAGGCGCTCTGTGCACGCATCGACCCGGACATGCCTGCAAAGGGCGGACGGATCTACATCATCGCGACAGACCCCCGTCCCGAGTTGCGGGTTGGACCCTCCTTAGAACCCCGGCCCCGCGACCTCGACGCCATGTCCTTGCCGGAGGTGGAGGCCTATTTGGACGAGGTGTTACGGCTGGACGAGGGCGAGTGAGGCCGGTTAAATCATCAGGGTTCGGGAGGCCTTCCCTTGAGACGCTTGAAAATCTGGGGAACGCATGCACAAGCGATTGGCAATGATCCTGAGCGATTTCTTGAACTGGCCGAACGGCTCATCGCCCCTTGTCCATCGCCTTCTTCGCAAAACACATCAACGACAGGTGAAGGTGGTCCACCGAGAAGTCCATAGACCCTTCCACAGTATCCTTTACGGCCATTGGTAAAACCTCGCCAGACCTCTCTAGGGAGAGCCGCCATGGCGATGCGCTCCGATTCATGAAGCTGACGGCGGAATCTCTGCCAATGATACAAGCTCGCCCCGCGCTCACAGGGCAAGAGCCAGAGGGCGGGCGCCCTCCGGCAGCGCGCGAATCCGATCGGGCCAGCGAAAATCCATCGCCATCGCCGCCTGCAGTGTGGTAGGATTTGGCCAACCTTTTGGTCGAAGGTCTAAGCAGCTCCCATTGTTTCGCACGCGATGGCGGCGATCAAGGCTGGAACGCATGGCTTGATAGGCGATGCGGCCGTGAGCGTCAGTTCACGTCGTTTCCGGCCCCATCACACGGGCGTAAGTTTTCCTAACTCACCAACACACTCTGCACAACCTACCAACAGGAGGTGACACATGCGCATTGGCTTCATTGGATTGGGCAATATGGGTGGGCCGATGGCCCTTAACGTGATGAAGGTTGGCCATACCATGGTGGTCAACGACATCCGCCGGGAGATGGCGGCGCCGCATCTGCGCCAGGGCGCCACCTGGGCCGATACGCCCAAGGCGGTGGCCGAGCAGAGCGAGCTGATCTTCACCTCGCTGCCGGGGCCACGCGAGGTGGAGGCAGTGGCCCTAGGCGAAAACGGCATCATCGAGGGCGCGGCGCCGGGGACCATCTACGCCGACCTGTCGACCAGCTCAGCGACGCTGATCCGGCGGATTCATGGGATTTTCCGGGCGAAAGGCATTCACGTCCTGGATGCGCCGGTCAGCGGCGGGGCGTCGGGCGCCCGCCGGGCTTCGTTGGCGGTGATGGTGGGTGGGGACGAGGCGCTGTACAATCAGATCAAGCCCGTGCTGGACGCCATCGGCGACAAGGTGACCTACATCGGCGAGATCGGTTGTGGCACCATCGCTAAGATCGTCCACAACATGGTATCGATCTGCTCGCGTGTTGCCATCGCCGAAGGCTTGACCCTGGGAGTGAAGGCTGGCGTGTCACCGCGTGCGCTGTTGGATGCCATCCAGCGCGGTTCCTTCGGGCAGGGGCGGGTGCTCAAAGAAAGTATCCCCGACACCGTGTTCAAGGGGGATTTCGACAACGTCAGCTTCGCGCTGAAGCTGTCGCGCAAGGATCTGGGCTTGGCCACGGATCTGGCCAAGGAGTATCACGTCCCCATGCTCGTCGCGGGGTTGGTGGAGCAGCAGTTGGAGGAAGCCCTGCAACGCGGCCTGGGAGACAAGGATTCGAGCGCTATTTTCCTGCTGCAAGAGGAACGGGCCGGCGTGCATGTGCGCGATCCCATGCGGCCGTGACGCCTCATCGCCGCATGGTGTCTCTCTTGCCCTCTCCGTGTGGGAGCTCACAAAGGTAGGCTTTCTCCAACATGACACTGACCCGAGTGCTTGGCTCCCTCTCCCTCCGGGAGAGGGCCGGGGTGAGGGGGGTGTTGGGACGAAACCTACCCCAGAGAGCCCGGTGGCAGCGAGCAGGGTGAGGGCCGTGCACAGCCAGGGAGAATGCGTACGGTCCGCACGCTGCCATGCACTGCGCTGAAAACCGCTAGAAAAACTGGAAGCGAGCCTCTGAGAAAGGAAGGTGACATGGAATTCGGCACGTTCTTGCTGTTGCAATCGCCATCGGCGCGTTCGTCGCAGGAAATCTACGCCCGTGGCGTGGAGATCGCCCAGGCAGCCGAGGCCCTGGGATTCCGCAACATATGGCTGGCCGAGCATCATTTCTCCACCTATGGCTATCTGTCGCGGCCGCTGCAGTTCGCCACCTACATCGCCGCCAAGACCGAACATTTGCGGGTGGGTACGGCGGTGATCGTGGTGCCGTTGCATCACCCGCTGGTTATCGCCGAGGAGATCGCCACGGCTGACCTGCTGAGCGGCGGTCGGCTGGACGTGGGCCTGGGGCGCGGCTATCAACGCTACGAGTTCGAGCGCCTGGGGATGGATCTGACGGAGAGTCGGCCGCGCTGGGAGGAATCCGTCGATATCCTCCTCAAAGCTTTCAAGGGTCAACCCTTTAGTTACGAAGGGAAGTTTTTTCGCATCCCCGAGACCACGGTGTTCCCACAGCCGCTGCAACAGCCCCACCCGCCCATCTGGATCACAGCCCAGAGCCCGGAATCGGTGGAGGCCGCGGTGCGCCGCGGCTTCAACGTCCTCACCGGCGGCTTCGGCATCCCCATCGAGCGCACGGCGGAGTTTCGGCGCCTGTTTGACCGCCTGGTGGCCGAGGTCCAACCGCCGCAGCCACTGTTAGTGGGCACCCAGCGCGCCGTCTATGTCACGGATAATGAGGCAGATGCGCGGGCGGCGGCGGAGGAAGCGCGCTGGAACATGCGCGTGACCTTGAGTTTACGCCACAACTATGAGCGCGTCGAGCGCGGCCGCGCCATTGCTGTGCCGCGGGAGCAGGAGCCGACTACCGATGACTTGCTGGACCGCTTCCTGGTCATCGGCACGCCCGAGACCTGTATCAAGCAGATCAAACGCATGCAGGAACAGGTGGGCATCAGCCACTTTAACTGCAGCTTCTGGTTCGGCGACCTGGAGCACCGGCGGGTGCTGCGCTCGATGGAACTCTTTGCTAAAGAAGTGATGCCGGCGTTCCGCTAACAGGCGTCGCTGCCGCATGACATCGGCACCCCAGCGCCGTGCTGTGGGTTCTGCCTTTATCGTGCCAACCGACATTTCGCCAGCACAGATGTCGTCCTGGAAGGAAAGATTATATAACTTGGCTCTATCTCGCCCTCACCCCGCCCTCTCCCGGAGGGAGAGGGGGATACGGTGGAGGATGTCCAGGCCATCTTCCGATTGGCCACCAGGGCCGAGGAATTGGGCTTCGGTTCGGTAGTGGCGGCGGTCACCACGCCGGTGCGCCTGGGCACCTCGGTTCCGGTGTTGCCATACCATAGCTCGATCCAGCAGCCCCAGCCGCCGACTTCCCTCCGCCTTCCCCTCTCCGGGGGAGAAAGGAGACGAAAGGCTTATCCCAGAAAGCCGCGGGGAGGGGAAATAAGCCTGTTGATACGAGCGCTGTCGTGCACGCTGCCCGATCTGGCGCGATGCGTTCTACCATTGAAAGGAGAACTCCCATGCAAGTTGTCCGCATCTTCAGTGGCGACGATGGTCAGACGCATTTCCAAGACCTGGATGTCGAAGCCTTTGCCAAGTTGGCGCCCCACATCGGCGAGGGCGAAGTCCGAGTGAACCGCGGATCGGCCCAATCGTTCTCCGATTTTCATAATGCCCCGCGTCGACAGTACGTCGTCATGCTGTCCGGTGTGATGGAGATCGAAATCGGCGACGGCACCAAGCGCCGCTTGAACCCCGGTGATGTGTTGGTCGCTGAAGATCTGACGGGCAAAGGTCACATTACTCGCGGCGTCGGGCAGGAGCCGCGCGTCACGCTGGCTGTGCCTCTGGGCGGGGCATAAACCGCGACCTCACGTTTGCGCAACGGCTATACTCCGTTCTCCCTCTCCCTTCGGGAGAGGGCTGGGGTGAGGGAATCCGCGTCGGTGAGCGGCGGTTGAGACTGCCCTCACCCTTTCCCTCTCCCAGGGGGAGAGGGGACCATCAGGGCTCCCACCGCATAATTTGGCACTTATGCTCCCAGGGGGAGGGCATACCGGCGCCCCTCACCCAGAGGCAGAAAGGACCGTGGCATCGCCGCCGGATTGCTGCATAGCGCGCCAGATCTTCTCCGGCGTAAGGGGGATATCGATATGACGGACGCCGAAGCCGGACAATGCATCCAACACCGCATTGGCGACCGCCACCGGCGCTGCCACCGTCGGCAACTCGCCGATGCCTTTCACCCCTAGCGGGTTGGTCGGCGACGGGGTCTCTTGGATATCCATGAGTAGCGTCGGGATATCGTCTGCCGCCGGCACAGCGTAATCCAGCAACGTGCCGCTGAGCGGCTGACCTTCGGGGCTATAGACCATGGCCTCTGCCAAAGCTGGCCCTAATCCCTGCGCGATCGCCCCATGCACCTGACCGGCCAGCAACTTGGGGTTAATCACACGGCCGCAGTCGTGCACCGCGGCATAGCGCAAGAACCTGACACCGCCCGTCTCGCGGTCGACTTCGACGACGGCCACATGGGCGGCGAAGCCGAAAGGGTTCTCCGCCAGCTTAAAGTTGACCAGGAACTCCAGCCCTACCTCCATGTCGGGGGGCAACAGCTCCAGACGTTGGGCGGCGGCGGCCACCTGGGCAAACGCCAGGGGCTGATCGGGATAACGCCGATCGAACACCTGCCCTGATCGGAAAACAACCTCCTCGGGCGCGCATTCGAGAAAGCGGGCGGCGATCCGCGCCATCTTTTGCCGCGCTTGCTGGAGCCCGACATACATCGCCGAGCCGCCGATGGCCAGCCCTCGGCTGGCGAAGGTCCCTTGGCCTGAGGGCAGCATATCGGTGTCGCCGTGGAGGACCTGCACGTCCTCGATAGGCACCCCGAGTTCGTCGGCGACGATCTGGGCGAAGGTGGTTTCGGTGCCCTGGCCATGCGGCGACACCTCGGTATAGATCTGGACTCGACCCGTCGGCTCGACCCTGACGCGGGCCGTACTGTTGCGCATCTCCCCCTGACCGCCGGAGGCCTTCACCACCGTGGCGACGCCGACGCCGAGGAGGGGTGCCGCGACGCCGCTGACCCGTTGCCGCCAACGGAAGCCAGCATAGTCCGCCAACGCGAGGGCGCGCTCCAACGCTGGCGCGAAATTCCCGGAGTCGTAGACGAGGCCGGTCGCCGTCGTATAGGGAAAGGCGTCCGGGGGGATGAAGTTCCGGCGCCTGATCTCTGCTGGGTCGATTTGCAGCTCGCGGGCGATGAGGTCGATGGTGCGCTCCATGAAGAAGGCCCCTTCCGGTCCGCCGGCGCCGCGGTAGGGACCGGTGGGGGGCTTGTTGGTTAGCACGCCCAGGCACTCCACCTCCATAGTCGGAATGGCATAGGGACCGGCCACCCGGTGGGCGGCGTTGATCGGTGGCCCCGGCGTCGAGGTGAGAAAGTAGGCGCCGACGTCGGCGACGATGCGAAAGCGCATGCCCAGGATCACGCCGTCGCGCCGCACCGCCGCCTCGACTTCGGCAGCGTGGCCTCTGCCATGGTAGGCCAGCATATTTTCCCGCCGCTCCTCGATCCACTTGATGGGCCGTCCAAGGACCATGGCGAGGTAGCTCAGGGCCACATCCTCGGGCCAGACCTCGACCTTCTGGCCAAAGCCGCCGCCCACATCCGGGGCGATGACACGCAGGTGGCCTGGCGGTCGCGTCAGCAGCCGCGGTAGATATGTCTTGACTTTGTGTGGGACCTGCGTTGAGGCCCACAGCGTCAGCAGGTCCGCTTCAGGTTGATAGTGGGCCAGCAGGCCACGTCCCTCCATCGGTGCTGGAGATAGGCGTGGCACATCATAGCGGGCGCGAATGATGCGGTCGGCCTGAGCGAAAGCTGCCTGGAGATCGCCCCGTCCGACGCGGACGCGCATCGCCACATTGGTGCCAAAGGCCGGGTGGATGGGCATGGAGTCCTCCCGAGCGGCCTCCAGGGGATCCAGGATGGGGGGGAGGGGCTCGTAGTCCACCTCGATCCGCTCCAACGCATCTTTGACCAAGTAACGGTCGCGCGCCACCACCAGCGCCACCGGCTGGCCGACATAACAGACGTTGTCCCGGGCAAGCACGGGATGCTCTGGCACAGCTACGCCTTCGAGCTCTGGCGTGGGCCGAGGTGGAATGTCCTTCACCGCTCCGGCGAGATCTTTCGCCGTGAGCACGGCGACCACTCCAAGCAGCCGGCGGGCCGCCAGCGTATCGATGGACTTGAGGCGAGCATGGGCGTGGGGGCTGCGCAACACCCCAGCGTAGAGCATGTCTGGTAACCGCAAATCATCGACAAAGCGGCCCTGACCGGTCAACAACTTGGGATCTTCAAAGCGTTTCACCGCTTGGCCTGCGTAGCTCACTGTTTGCCTCCTTAGCGTTTAGGCCTCGTCGCTCGCCTCTCCCCGACTCCCTTCCTATTTCAGGGACGATTTCATGACAACTCAGCCAACAGTGCTCTGGCCTCCTGCAAATCGGCGGTGTCCCATCCTTCGGCGAACCAACTGTAGCTCTCCGCCAACAATTGGCGAGCCTCGACGCGCTTGCCCTGGCGCTGCCACAGTCGGGCCAAACTCACGGCCGTCCGCAGCTCCCACATTTTCATGTGCTGGCGGCCGGCGACGTCAGCGGCTTGATGAAAACGGGTTTCCGCCTCTGGAAGCGGCCCAGCTGCGCGCGCCAGCAGCAACTCTCCCCGCAGCCGATGCAGCTCCGCCTCGTACCAGCGCTCGCCGGTACGTTGTACGGTTTCCAGAGCGTCCACGACCACGGCCAGCCCGGCATCGATCTGGCCGCCGTGCTGATAGGCCTCGGCCAGCAGCGCCAGGAATAACGGCCACCCCAGCGCCGCACCAGTGTCGCGATAGGCGTCCAGACCCTGACGAATCTGGGCGATGCCTGCCGTGTGCTGCCCCTGCGCCGCCAGCGCCCAGCCGTGCCAGATCGTGGCCGTCGCCACCCAGTAGGAAAATTCCTGCTTCGCCGCCAGCTCTAGGGCCAATTGCGCCATCTCCTGCACGACTGGGGCCTCGCGCCGGTACTGGTGAATGCCGCAGGCGAAATGCAGCGCGAACACTAAGCTATGCGGGTGCGACAGCTCCTGGGCCAGATTCAGCGCCTCGCGGCTGCGCCGTAGGGCCTGATCGGGGTAGCCCAAATGCCACAGGGTCCACGTCGCATAGGCGTGGCATGCCACCCCAGGATCTGCTACGGCTGGAAGAACTCTCCGTTGGGGCTGGTGTGGGTCGTAGAGGACCATGCCCTCCTCTAGATGAGTGCGCGCCTTGCTCGGTTGGCCGAGATGGAAGAGGGTGCTCCCCAGCGCCAGACGGGCCTGCTGCAGGCGGGCCTGGTCTTGTGCCGACTGGGCCAGCGCCAGGCATTGCTCGCCAAGCTCACATGCCGTGTCGAGCTGGGCGCGAATGAAATAAAACGCCTCTAACCCCAACAAGACTCTCAGAAACAGCGGGGTCTCGCCGATCTGGCGGCAGAGCTCGCGGGCGCGAGCATACGTCCGTTCCACCTCGGGGGCGGCGTAGCCCTTGATCGCCATCAAGGCCGGGCCCAGGGTGGTCTGTAAGGTTAATTCGTGCTGCGCGCGCTCCACCGTCTCCGGGAGCGTGTTGAGCGCCTCCAACCCCTGGGTGAGGTGGCCGACGCCCTCCGTATGGGCGGAGCGCTGGATGGCGTGTTGACCCGCCCGCAGCCAGTATGGCAGCGCCTGCTCGATGAGGCCGGCTTCGGTGTAGTGATGCGCTAAGAGCTCCGGCTGGGTCTGGGCCATGTCGGGGAAGCGGGCCTCCAAGACCTGCGCGGTGCGCCGATGGTAGTGTTGCCGAGTGCTCTTGAGCAACGACTGATAAGCCGCTTCCTGGATTAAGGCATGCTTGAATAAATACGTGGCCTGCGGCGGCAAGCCGCGCTGATACAGCAGTTCCGCCTCCACGAGCTGTCTCAAGGCGTGCTGCAAGGCCCCGTCGTCCAGGGTCGATACCGCTTGGAGCAGTTCATATGAGAAGCTCCGCCCCAGCGTGGCCCCCATCTGGGCCACCGCCTTGATGGTGGATAGCCGATCCAACCGGGCCATCAACGAATCGTGCAGGGTGCTGGGGATCGCCAGTTGCGGCAGCGGGCCAGTGAGTTCATAGCGATCCTCATGCTCACGCAGCAGCCCCGATTCCAGCACCATCTTGGTCAGCTCTTCGACGAACAGCGGCACGCCATCGGTCTTGTCCACGATCTGTTGGGCCACCTCTGGCGGCAACACCTTGCCTCCCGTCACCTGCTTGACCATAACTTGAGCTTGACCGCGAGGCAGGCGGCTGAGGGTCAGGGGCGTCACGTGCGCCCGCAAGTCCCAGGGCGGTCGGAACTCCGGGCGGCAGGTCAGCAGGGTGAAGATACGCGCCGTGGGCGCCTGCTCGATGAGCAGGCTGAGGAGCTCCAGGGTCGAGGGATCGATCCAGTGCAGATCTTCGACGATCAGCAACAGCGGCCGCTGAGTGGCCATCGCGAGCAACACGGCCAGCATGGCCTCCAGCGTTCTCTGGCGCTGGCGTTGTGGTGTCAGGGCGAGGGCCGGATAACGTTCGGGTAGCGGGAGCGACAACAACACTCCCAACAGCGGCAGGACCTCAGGGTGGGGGAGGTGGTAAGAGGCCAGGGCGCGCTCCAACTTAGCAAACTTGGCCTCCGGGGCCTCATCTCGTTGGAACTCGAGCACCCGCTGCCAGAGATCGATGATGGGATACAGGGCGCTGTTCTGGTGGTAGGGCGAGCCGCGACACTCCCAACGCTCATGGGGCTCGCCCGCCACCCGGTCCTTTACCACCTGGACCAGGCGCGATTTCCCGATCCCCGCTTCACCGCTCAGCATGACAACCTGGCCCATGCCCTCTTTAACCCGGGCCCAGCGCTCCAGGAGGATCGTCACTTCCGATTCCCGCCCTACCAGTGGCGTCAGACCGACGCTCACCGCGACATCCAAACGGCTCCGGGCTCCACTCTCGCCGACGACACGATACGCCTGCACCGGTGCAGAAAAGCCCTTCACGGTCTGGAGGCCAAGGTTGTGGCACTCGAACAAGCCCCGGATGAGATGATAGGTGGCGGCGCTGGTCACCACCGTGTCGGGGGCGGCGAGCCCCTGCAATCGAGCCGCCAAGTTCGGGGTCTCGCCGAGGGCCAACTGCTCCCGCTTGGCGCCGCCGCCCATCTTGCCCACCACTACCAGACCGGTATGAATCCCCACCCGTACGGCCAGCCGTACGCCCTTACCCTGTGCCAGCTGCGTCTGCAGGCGTCGTAGAGCGTCCACGATTGCCAGCCCAGCGCGTACCGCCCGCTGGGCGTCGTCCTCGTGCGCTCGAGGGTAGCCAAAATAGACCAGCACCCCGTCGCCGAGATACTGCGCGATATGGCCGTCCAAACGTTGAATGGCCTCGGCACAGATAGCTTGATAGGACTGTACCAGCTCGCGCAGTTCCTCAGGGTCCAGTCGGGCGGCGAGCGCCGTCGAGTCGACGAGATCGCAAAACAGCACCGTAAGCTGGCGGCGCTCCGCTTCAGGGGTTCCTTGGCTGACCGATGCCGGTTGACGCTGCGCCATCCGCGGCCCTTGGCCCCTCCCCCTCCTCCGTAGGGGGCGCGAGGTTCTGCCGGCGCCGCCCCGCGCTCCGGCCTCCGATGTTTGGTCATCGGCCGCAGGCGACGAAGAGGGTGGTGCCTGAGCGCTGAGCGGCGTCCCACACTGACCGCAGAACGCAAAGCCGGCTGGATTCTCAAAGCGACAGCGCGGGCAACGCTGGCCCAGCGGCGTTCCGCAGCGGCCACAAAATTGCATCCCCGGCGGGCTGTCAAAATCGCAGTTCGAACATCGCACGTAAGGGCTCCCAGAGCATCATCGAGAGCAGTCGAGGTACCCACAGACGGAGGGTATTCGTCGCTCTCATGGTCGTTTACATGATAGAGGATGGCTTGTCAGTAACGGATGCGAGGCGCGGTGTCAAGGGAAATCACACATGGATGGGCATCCTTCAGTCTTAGGTAGGCGTCTCTCTCGATGCATGCACTCAGGGCTCAATTAGGGGCCTTCCTGGCTGTCCCCACTCGCCCCTCTGGTCTTGCCCTAGAGGCCAATCTCAGCGCTATTCTTAAAATATATATTTATATATCTATTGATTGTATGCTGTGCTATCATGTGCGAAGAAAAACGAAATGGGCAGAGCGGTCTCAGAGGGCGTAATCACTTGTGGTCGCTTGCCACAAGCCAGGACGACGCACCAGGGGAGGAAGGAGGGACTCTCGATGAGCCAGGGACATGTCATGCGTCATGTGGGAGATCCACATCGCGGGATTGGCGTGTGCGGGTGAAAGGGGAGTCCAAGGAGGTGGAGCATGATCGGTTGGACCATCGTGCTGGTAGGGATCATACTGGCTGGCGTCGTGGCCGTCTTCAAGTGGAAACAACGCCAGGCGGGGCACATCGCCTACTGGCAGCAGCAACGGGAGGTCGAGCAGCGCAGGGGCGAGGCTGCCTCGCGGCTGCCCGATTCCCAGGAACGTCACCAGAAAATGGACCACGCCAAGGCGAGCGTGGCACGCATCGACGACGAACTCGCGCGCCTCAACAGGTCGAAGGGGACAGTCGGTCCCCACGTCTCATAGCAGGCGGCCGTCGAGAGGCGAAGGAGGGAGTCATGGCTGAAAAGAAGAGCGTCTCCAGAGCCATGGTGGCGAGGGCCAAGCTCCAGTGGGATGCCAGGAACGGCGTGTGTCGTGACGTGGGACCGCATCCGTTCTCGGCGCCTGGGCAGTGCTCTGCCTTTCAGGCCCAGGGACCCCCGGCGACAGTCTACCGCGGCAGACCGTGTTGGACGACGGAGGCAATTGGCCTCGTGCCGGCGGTCTCCCCGCCGGCGATCGTGTGGGACCAGGAGGCGGCAAGCATGTCCTTTGACCTCGATCCAGCCCTCGTTCGCCGACCTCGCTCACGCGTTGATCCCGGCGCGACCGGCGAACTGGTCTGGGTCCACTGGCCGGAGAAAGCTGAGGCCCTCACCCCTGCGGTGCACCCCGTGCTGCTGATACATGCCACCTACGACTCGCTCCAGGCGGATCGCGTCATGGTGGTGCCAAGCTTGCACGCCCACGATCCCCTGCTCCACCACATGGCGCTGGTGCTGCAAGCCGCGATCGAAGGCGAGGGAGTGGCTGGGCATCTCTATGCCGAGTCATTGACCGACGCCCTCGTGGTCCACTTCCGCCGACGCTATGCCGCTGCTCGGCCATCCCTGCAAGAGGTGACCGGTGGGTTCTCGCCGTACAAGCTGCGGCGCACGCTCGCCTATATCCAGGCTCATCTAGAGGGGGAGGTATCACTGGCCACGCTTGCCGCCGTCGCGCAGACGAGCCCCGCCCATTTTGCGCGCCTGTTCAAGCACGCCACCGGACTGGCGCCGCACCAGTACGTGATCACGTGCCGGATGGCGCATGCGCGGCAGTTGCTGGCCGAGACCGACCTACCCCTCAGTGAAATCGGTGTACAGGTCGGGTGCGCCGACCAAAGTCACTTCACCGCGCTCTTCCGGGCGCACGTCGGCCTGACCCCCAAAGCCTACCGCGACCACACCAGGCGGGCGTAATAGGCGGTGGGGTCGATCGTCCGCGGGCAGGGGGCCTGGCCCGGGGGGCGCCGTCGGAGGGGGAGGCGGGCTCCGTTCCCCCTGGACGATTGTCGCACGATTCCAACATTTTGCGCAGGAATTTCACCGACGGCGCGGGCCGCATGCGCTATATTCCTGTCCTGATGGATGTGTGGACCCGGGGCGCGCCTTGAGGCGAAGCGGCGCACCGCTGTCTAAGGATAAAGCTATGAACCAGAAGGACCATCTCCCATTCCTGCATCACAGCCGGATCGATGTGCCCCCGGAAATCCGCCAGTACGTGATTCAGCTGCTGAATCAGACCCTGGCCTGTACTGTGGATCTGCGGTCCCAAGTTAAACAGGCCGGCTGGAATGTCAGGGGGAACGATTTTGCCCCCTTGCAGGCCCTCTTCGCCGCCCTGGCGAGCCAACTCGACGCCTACGCCGACCTGGTAGCCGAGCGCATCGCCGCCCTGGGGGGGATGGCCATGGGCACGGCGCGCACGGCGGCCGCGCAGTCGCGGCTGACGGAGTATCCCGGTACGATCGTGGAGGGCCACACCCATGTGGTGGCGCTGGCGGAGCGCTTCGCGGACTATGCCAGGGCGATGCGGGAGGGCATTGCGCTCTCCACGGATGTCGAGGATGCCGGCAGCGCTGCAGTCTATACTGAGATCTCGCGCGGCGTCGATAAGCGGCTCTGGAGCTTGGACGCGCACCTCTACCACGGCGGGGCCAGTGCTGCACCTCAGGATCGAGCTGGCAGTACGGGCGAATGAACGCGGTGTCGCGTGGTCATAGCTGAGAGGACGCATGGGGCGGGCTCCGTGGGGACGTCAAATGACGGCTGGCGAACGCCCCTGATTGAACCGCGGCGTGGACGCTAGATCCATGGATTCGTTCACGCCGCCCAGTACACAATCACTGAAGGCTTGAACGCCTATAACGAATACCTATGCCATCAAGGGAGGAGCCATGAGTACATGTTCTTGGACGCGACTATTGGTGTTTATCGTCTCAATCGGCGGCCTGCTGATGATACTCAGTCAGGTGAGTGTGCCTGTTGGGGAAGCGCAATCACCTGAGGGGGGAACCCTTGTCGCGCAGGCAACACCAAACGATCAACCGGATCAGAGTGCAGCACCAAGAATTGCCCGATCCTTCCTGCTCTATGGCGGTGCCTATCAACGTGCCGAGGATGCTGGTGGAGATTGTATCGGTCAATGTGTGGTCGCCAATGTGCTAACCAGTGACTACACGTGTCCGAGCGGTTACACTCCCCTCTCCTCGGCAAGAATTCTGGTCGATGTGGCCGAGAGTATGGGCGGTTCCTTCCTGTTCATTTGCGCAAAATAACCGGGTTCATGTGTGGTAACGCTATGGTCCCGTGAAGGCCTTCCGAACTATACGTCCTCTCTGCTGTGGCCACGCGACACCGCGGCGCTGACAGGGAAGACCTCCGGGCGCCACGTCGACGAGGCGGTCATGACGGCCGAACGGAGGTAACGCGCGATGGGTCTGCTGTTGTTGATCATCTTAATTGTGGTGCTGATGGGCGGGCTGCCCAACTGGGGCTATCACTCATATGGCTGGGGTCCCTCGGGCATTGCCGGGGTGGTGTTGCTGATCGTCCTCATTCTGCTCCTCACCGGCCGCCTCTGAGGGGTACCGACTGGCCCCCGGCCAGTAGGGTCAGCCGCGGTGAGCGTCGGGGGTGGAGGGCACGCTTTGCGCGGCGTGCACCCTGGTGCCGCACAACCACGCGTGGTGATCGCACGCACGGCCACCACGAGGAACGAAAGGGGAACGACCATGGGTAGCAAGAGCGACAAGATCAAAGGGCGCATCAAAGAGGCGGTGGGTGTGCTCGCGGATGACGACCGCCTCAAGCGCGAAGGGCAGCGGGATCAGGCGGTGGGGGAGGTGAAGGAAAAAGTGGAGCAGGCGGCGGCCTGTTGGTCGGCGACCAGTTACAGAAGTAGGATCGTGAGTCGGAAGGGCAGGAGCGCTCGCTCATCGCACAGGCATGCGAGATCGAGTGCCAACATCGAGAGATCGAGAGCCTCAAGAACCGGCCAGAACAGTAGAAAGAGGCAGCCACCTCCCTCCTCTGTTGCCCATTTTTTCATCCGGCATTCTCAACGCAGATGTGTTTGCGGTCCGGGCGGGCCTGGCACGGCCGCACTCGGTGACTGGCACAGATGCATGGTCGAGATGGTCCGTCGGTACCGGTGGGATCACATGGGCAGCGCCACCACCACGGTGACGAGATCCTCTCCCTCCGCGTCGTTGATCAGGAGGTCGCGCGCATTCTCGCCCTTGCGGCAAGCCCACCCCCACTGCTGTAGGCGCTCCCCCGGCCCGATTGTGGCACGATTCCAACATTTCTAGCGCGAACTTCACAGATGGCGCGGAAGGCTTGCGCTACACTTTGCCTTGTGAACGAGTGGAAGGGAAGAGCGGACGCAATGGTGTGGCGCTGACGGGAGCAATTCATGACATAGATGGACAACACAACGGAGGCAATCCGATGAACCAAGACAGCTTTGCCGGCCAGTGGAGGCAAATGCGGGGGGCCCTAAAATCGTGGTGGGGCAAACTCGCCGATGACGACTTCGAGAGGATCGGGGGGAGAAGGACAAACTGATTGGCTTGGTACAAGAGAAATACGGCCAGACGCCCGATCAGGCCCAGCAAGAGGCTGAGCGGCGCTTGCAGGAGTATGGCGACACCTTAGGCGATTGCGGCGGCCGTGAAAGACCAAATGGAGATGGGGTTGTTGCCGAAATGACGGCCAATGCATAGGAGTTCGGGGCGACGGCTGTGAGCATGGGCGGAGAGACGGCCACCGCGGTCGGTGAGACGATGGGATCGCTGGCGAGCGTCATTCGGGGCAATGCTCCGCGTGAAGGCACGATCGCCACCGCTGCGACAGCCGTGGCGGGCGGGTTGGAATTGGCGAGCTCTTACTTACAAGCGAAAGGCTACGAAAATATCGCTACAGACCTCACCAACCTTGGTTCACCGCTACCCCGCCCAAGCGTTATTGGCGGGGGTGGGCCTTGGCTATGTGCTGGCGCGAATTACGAAGGAATAATCCATGCTCAACGGGTCGCAACATACGTCAGAGCAGAGCATCGCGGCACTACTGGGCGGTATCGTGAACGATGCCAAAGACTTGCTGGTGCAAGAACTGGCGCTGATCACGATCGAGGTGCACGACACGCTGCGCAAAGCCAAGACCGCCGCGATTGCCCTGGGCAGCGGGCTAGCAGTCGTGGCCATTGGTGGGATATTGCTGATGCTCATGCTGGTCCAGGTGCTGGCGGCATATACGGAGATTCCGCTCTGGGGGTGCTACGGCATCGTGGGGGGTGTCCTGGTCGTCTTGGGTGGGGGGCTGCTCGCCGTGGGCAAACGCACGGCCGAGGCCATCAACGTGGTGCCTCAGCGGACGCTTGAGACCATGAAGGAGAATGTGCAATGGCTTACAGAGCAGACGGCATGCAACAGGACATCGACGATACCTGTCAAGGTATCGAGAACACCCGGTCGGCCATGACAGAGAAGCTCGACAAACTGGAAGCGCGCGTCCGGGAGACCGTCGAAGGCGCACAATCATCTGTGGCGGATATCGTGGAGACTGTCAAGGACACCGTAGGGGAGACTGTCGAAACGGTGAAGCGCACCTTGGATGTGCAATATCAGGTGGATCAACACCCGTGGCTGATGGTTGGCGGTGCCGCGTTGGCAGGCTATCTGCTCGGCAGCTGGGGTGGGGGCAGGACGTCTGCTGCCTTCTCCACCCATGACTCAGCGTCCTTTGCGGCCGGCACCACCCCAGATCTGTCCGCCTCTCATGCCGAGCCACTCCCCTCCCGCCGATCGTGAGTCGTCCGTTCATCCACCAATACAGCAGACCATGGGAAGGAGCGTACTGGAGCAGTTAAAGGACGAAATGGCCATGATCAAAGTCGCAGCCGTGGCAGCCCTGATCAGCACACTACGTGAGATGGTCAAGGAGGCCGTGCCGACCCTGGCCCCATACCTTGAGAGGGCTCGGAGCCAGCGAAGTGGTCAGCCACCCGAGTGCTCAGCATAGGAGCCGGCCCCCATGTCTCGTGTAGGGGGTTAACGGCGGTGCCATCTGAGGCGGGAGGGCCAGGGAGGGCAGCGCGCAGCCGGGAGTGAGCGGTAGGTGTGTCCATGTATGCGTGCGGCAGAAACGCCGCTACGTAAGGATAGCGGGTAAGATCGTGTGGACATGTCTGCTCTTGGGCTGGCATGGGGCTCAGCGGCAGAGGCCTTACGACTTTCTCTGGCCGCGCCGGGATGGCGTGGGCCCTTCCCGGTCAGGCGCGGCAGGGCTCGCGTCCGCAAGCCCTGCGTTGTTGGCCAGGGTCCGGTCAGGCCCAGACCCTGGAGGCGCGGGGAGGAACCACGCCGTGGTGCGATAGTACTGCACCCCATGGACCACGAAGATCTTGACAACCGCGGCCACCGGCACGGCCAAGAGCACCCCCAGGAAGCCGAAGACCTGGGCGCCGACGAACAGCGCCACCAGCACCCAGATCGCCGACAGCCCCACCGTCTGGCCGACGATCCGCGGGGTGATCACGAAGCTCTCGAGGGTTTGGATGGCCGTGTAGGCCAGCACGACCCCGATCAGCGGCCAGATGTGCCAGCCGTCGAGCAGGGACATCAGCATCCCGGCGACCAAAGCGAAGGCGCTGCCCAGGTATGGAATGAAGCTCAGCACCCCGGCGGCTATGCCGATGGGCACCGCCAGACGCACCCCGAGCAGCGCATAGGCCGCACTATAGAGCACGGCCAAGACCGCCATGACGATGAGCTGGCCGCGCACGAACTGGCTCAACGTGTGATCGATTTCCCCGGCGTAGCTTGTGACCGTGGCGCGCCAGCGCCACGGGATCAGCGCGCTGACCCCGGCGGTGATCCGGTCGAAGTCGTTCAGCAAGTAGACCGCGAGCATCAGCCCGACGAGCGCGGCAGCGGTCGAGCCGAGCACGCTGAGCGTGCCGCCCACGAAAGCGCTGACGAAGTTGCCCGCGGGGGCCGCTATCGTGCTTGCCATCTCACTGGCCAGGGCATTCAAGCGCGCACCCCACTCCATCGCGGAGCGCGGCACGGCGACCCCTCGCTGTTCGAGCCAGGGCCCGATCCTGGTCCAGAGCACCCCGAGTTGCCTAGGCAACTCTTGGATCACGCCGGCCACGTCGGCGGCAATGCCCGGCAACACGAGCGCCAGAAACAGGATCAAGGCGCCGAGCGCCCCGCCGATCACGATGGCGATGCCCGCCGGACGGGGCACGTGCCAGGCCTCGAGCCAGTCCACGACGGGATCCAGGACGTAGGCGATGATGAAGGCGAGCAAGATCGGGGTGAGCACGTCGCGCAGCCAATATACGACGGAGCCGGCGATCAGGATCGCGGCAGCGATATAGAGCCATCGGGGCAACACGATCTCACGGCGCGGAGCTTCCACGGGCGGCTTCCTCTAGGCGCTCCCCAGCAGGAGCGCTGTCTCCAAGGTCAACGGGCGTCCCAGCGCGAGTTCCCTTAAGCCGTCGTGTCCTTCCTGAGGCTTTGGCCCAGCAGCACGGCGATGCCCAGCCCGATGAGCACCGCCGGAATCGGGTAGCGGCGAATCGCCCCCACCAGGGTCCCCGGAAGCTCGCATACACGCGTCCCCTGGAGGGATGCTCGCGCGTTGGCCACTGTGTCCGCGATCGTCGTCGCCGCCGTCGAAGCGGCGGCTGCCACTTCACCGGCCGTCACCGCGAGGCTTGACGCCACCTCTTGGGCGGTGTCAGTCAGCGTGCCGACCAGCTGACTGACGGACCTCTGGTAGTCTTGCAGGCGCTGCTCGACCTCCTGCTGGGCCCGCTCCCGTGTATACCCATAGCGCTCTTGCACCAACGCCACCAGTTGGGCTTTCTTGCCCGCCACCTGCTCAAGATCGGCATCGGTGAGTTGATCCCACCATGCTTTGAGCTCGCCCCGCAGATATTGCCATTGACGGTCAACATTGTCGGAATCCATGCGCTCACACTCCTCTGCATTCGGAACACATGGCGGCCATCTCGCGCCGCCCGTGCTTAAACGCGTTTGCGGCCTCACGCGCGAAAGAGCGATGCTCGCTCATCATCTCCCTCCAGTCTCAGGGCACTAAGGGCCAGCGAGCCCGTCGGCGGCCGCCGCATGCAACTTGCCACAACACGGCCACTCTCGCAAAGCCGAAGCTGCGCGATTATAGCGCCTGAGCTGACCAAGTGGAAAAGCAGAAAACTGAAGAGGCCTCTGGCGAGCCACTTTGCCGACTATTGGCTAATTGTCGGTGAAATCGCCCGGCCAGCCGCTGTGCAACACTCTGTATCAGAGTGTTTGACCAAACCATTGGAACCAGGTGATCTCGTTATCCTGGCAATACGTGTTGTTGTTCCCCTGCTGCGTCTGGCTGAGCTCATCGCCGCCCAGGAACATGGGCACCCCTTGCGACAACGCCAGCATCGTCAGGAACTTGCGCTGTTATTGCCAGCGTAGGGCGCTAATGGCGGGATCGTCCGTTGGGCCTTCGGCCCCACAGTTCCAACGGTGGCTCTCGTTGGCGCCGTCCTGGCCCTCGTCGCCATTCGCGTCGTTGTGCTTGTCATTGTAACTGACCAGATCGTGGAGCGTGAAACCGTTGCCCTTCCAAAACTGCCGCACGGTGTCACGGTACTTGCCATTCCACTCGCTCCATAAGACCGGGAAATTGCCCACCTGGTGGCCGCCGGTGCCGACGTCCCAGGGCTCGGCGATGAGCTTGACCTGGGACAGGACCGGGTCCTGATGAATGATGTCAAAGAAGGCGCCCAGCTGGTCGACCTCATAGAGTTCCCGCACTCAACCTTGGTGGCATGCTCAGAGAACAGCGCAAAGTTCACACCTCGCCCATCCCACGTGGTGCCGAGTGGGTAGGGACGTCCTAGCAACACGCGCATCGCCTCACCTCCATCGAGAGAACGTGCGGATCACTCTCCCACCATTGCAGGTGATGCCCTACAGGGAGAACCATAACGCGCTGGCGCCCATGCCTCCCACGATCCCTATGGCACTGAAGTAGCCTACGGTCAGGAGCACCATCACATACCCCACCAACACGACGTGGCCGTCACGCTCCACACTCCCCAGGGCCAGAAACAAGACGCCATAGGCGGGCAATGTGTTCGACAAGGGTAGGGGTAGCGGGGCCATCATTAAGAGGCCTGTGAGCCCTATGAGGATCCCATTGAAACGCCCGACCGTTGGCCCATGCGTCAGTGGCAACAGCCGCGGATGAATTAGCTTCTCCAGCTGTGCAAACAGCCGCGCACCCTTCTCCAACATCGGGACCACATGCCCTCTGGCCAGGCGCCGGTTCATCAGCCGATCGGGCAGCCAGGGCGCCCGGTGTGTGACGAGGCCCACGGCGATGAGGGCAATGAGCACACCAAAGGGGATGCTGGAGCCAGGAATCGAGACTGGCAGGAGAAACGGCATCGTCAACACCATGCAGAGCATCAGCTGGCCGCGCTCCCCTAACCGCTCGAGGATCCCACGGAGAGTAAGCCCCCCCGCAGGCATCGTGCAGAGCACCTCGAACAACACGGTTGAGACACGCTGATCAACTGCTTGACCTGGGAGGGACATCTCTGCCTGACACCAGGTGGCAGTTGGCATGATCCCCTCCGGGTGGACGGGACGAGTGACGGGCCAGGGGTCCGGGCTTACGAGGGTGAGACGGTCGGTCGACTCGTCCCTCCTTGCTTCGAGGCGTTCTCTCGGTCGCGTCATGGCGAACTCCTTGACCTACGGGTCGTCCCAATCTAACGTGTGCTATGCCCCTGACCTGTGGTGGGCTTGCCAAGGATTCGGGCCAGAACATAGCCAACCCCCAGCCCGATCAGCAGTGAAGGGATCGGGTGGCGGCGGATCAAGTCCGTGAGCTTTCCTGCCAGATCTTTCACCGAGGTCTCTTGGAGGGAGGAGACTGCTCCTGCCACGGTGTCCGTGACCGCGGTCGCGGCCGTCGATGCCGCTGCCGCGGTGTGGGCCTTCACCTCGCCAGCCGTCTCTGCGAGGTTCGATGCGACGTTTTGGGCGGTCTCTTGCACCGTTTCGATCATACGGCTTGCTCCAGAGTCCCCCAGCTTGTCGCTATACTCCTGCAAGCGCCGGTCGACCTCCTGTTGGGCTCGCTCGCGCGTATATTGGTATTTCTCTTGCACCAACGCGACTAGCATATCTTTCTTGCCCGCAACCTTCTCAAGGTCGACATCGGTGAGCTTGTCCCACCACGATGTGATCTCCGCGCGCATGCGTGTCCACTGGGCTTCAAAGGTATTCAGATTCATAGGATGTCCTTCCTCCCCGTGAGGAACCCTGTGAGGTGCTTCCCCGCGAGAGACGTTGCAGTCGCCGTGAATGGCGCACGGCTTTATACCACCAATCAAGGGAGCGAGCGCTCATCGTCTGCGCCGTCCCTCAGCGTTGTGGCAATCAGCGAGTCCACCTGGAACACACCCGCCGACTGCCAGATCCTATGCTATGCTCTCAAAGAGGGAAGGTGATCGTCACGGTGGTCCCTCCGTGGCTCTCCAGCTCGATTGTGCCCCTCAGCTACTCCGTGAGCAGGCGGACCAATTGCCAGCCGAGCGACCCTGTGGCTCGGGTGTCTAGGCCGTCCGGGAGGCCGACCCCCGTATCGCCGACGGTGAGGACACAGGTCCCGGGAGGATCCTGTCGCAGGGTCACGTGGATCTCCCCCACCAGGCTGTCCAGGAAGGCATGTTTGAAGCTGTTCGTGATCAGCTCTGTGATGAGCAAGCCACACGGAACCGCCGTCGGGATCGCTAGCCATACGGGCTCAACCTGAACCCTCAGGGTGTGACGGTTGCCGGGAGAACGGTACGCCTCAACGAGCTGCTGACTCAGCCTGGTGAGGTACTCGGCGGCGTTCACCTGGGCCACCACATCGCCTGGCTGGTAGAGGGTTTCGTGAATGAGCGCGATGGACTGGATCCGCTGTTGGCTGTCCTCGAACAGCGTCCGCATGGAGAGATCCTCGATGGTGTCCGCCTGCATGTCGAGGAGGCTGGCGACCACCTGCAGGTTGTTTTTGACGCGGTGGTGCACCTCGTTGAGCAGCATCTCCTTCTCCTGGAGCGAGGCGCGCAGTTGGGCCTCCAGCCGCCGGCGCTCGCTCAGGTCGAGGGCAAAGCCCACGCACTGCTCAGGGGTGTCCTCCAGTCGGGCCACCCAGATCAGCACCGGCACCCGTCGGCCATCTTTGCACAGGTACTCTTTTTCGAAGGGGGTGCATACGCCGTTGGCCTTCAGTTCTACTTCAGCATGGACATCCCGATGACGGTATTCGGGCGGGGTCAGCAGATTCCACGGGACGCGGCCGGCCTGTAAATCCTCACGTGTGTAGCCGATGAGATCGAGAAAGGCGTCATTGGCCTGGATCTTTTGGCCGTTGAAGTCGGAAAACACGATGCCAAGAACGTTGGCCTCAAATAGGCGCCGAAAGCGCTGCTCACTTGTACGCAGCACGGCGACTGCGGCCTCCTGCTCCCGGCGTAAGGCCTGCTCACGCACGAGCAGTTGGGTCCGTTCGTGCTCCACCTGCTTGTGCGCCTGAAGTTCGGCCTGCAAGGCCGCATTGATGTGGACCAGCTCGGCTGTCCGGGCTCGCACCCGCTGTTCGAGGCGCGCGTTCGCCCGGCGGCGCGCTGCCTTGCCTTTGGGTGGCAGCCGCTCCAATGCCTCCGCCGTAAAGATATCACTGCCACGGATGCCCTGGTAGGCGAGGTCGTCCGGCGTCCAGACGTCTTCGGTCATCGAGTTCATACGACCTCCTGCGCATGAGAGGTGAGCCCTGTGAGACACTGTTCCACACGTGCCGCAGGACTATACCGCAGGCGTCGTCAGCTGTCTGTGAGATTCCTGCTCAAAATGTTGGAATCTTGCGGCAATGGTAGAGGTGGTGAGAGAAGACGTACTCACATCGTGCCGCCACCAGACGGAGAGCCCATGACCCGGGAGATACCCGTGCGAGAATGTAGGATTGGCAGGGTAGCACTGCCGCTATGCGGTGAAGGAACGGCAAGTCAAGGGACATCTAGGCCTCTGTGACACCCGTGCCTCAGGAGCCTGTTTTGGCCTTACTCGGCGTATTGGAATGACGGCATGGCCTGCAGGGCGTCCTTGGTCGCGCCCGGCAGCACAATCCTGCCCTCGCTGTGCTTGAGATGGTTGACGGGAATCGCCACCTGGCGTTCGCCGAGGCCCAGGAATCCCCCCACGCCGATAATGGCATATGAGACGGAACTGTCGGGCGCGATGATGATGTCATCCACGTCCCCGACCTTTTCGTTTTTGTCATTGTAGACGGACTTCCCGAGAATCTGTTTCGTCGCGCTCCAGCCACGGGCGATGGTCTTGAGCTCTTCAACAGACATGCCTGGCGTAATCGAGCCCGCCACTTGGGCCGCCACGTCCACAGCGGCGACGGCCATCATCATGCCCATAAGCCCGGCTATAATCGTGTTGCGCATCGCTGTTCTCCTTTTCTGGTGCATAGTCTCGGGCCCGGCTGGTGGCACGCGTCGCTGGCCCATCACAACGCGTCTCCCTTATGGCACGCTGGCACGGACGCTCGCCACCGCACTGATCGTTGGCCCTGTCCTTGATCGTCAACCTATAGCCCAAGCCGAGTGCGTGCAACGGCCTCGTGAAGCCTTCGAGCCTTTGATCACTGGCCTTCTGTGAGCAGCCTAAGGGGCCGAAGTCGGGTCCCACGGGCGCTCAGTACTGCAAGCTGATCGTCAGGTCGAGGCGTGTTCCGTCGTACGTGAAGCTGGCGGCAGAGAACAAAGGCGCGCCGAGCGTGCCTTTGGCATCGTTGGAAAAACCATAGCCTTCTGTTGGCATCCCCAGCCAGTTGGTGTCAAGCTTGCCGTTCATATTTTCATCATGAATGACGGCCAGCGCATACGTTCCCGGCGGGATGTCTTCAAAGTCGCACCGCGCTTGCGTCTGCCGCACTTTGATCACCATCACATTCGTGGCCGAGTGCAGTACTTCGATAGGGAAACCCTCTGGCGAGTCGAAAAGCGCGCAATCGACGGTGCCAGTGCTGTTTCGAATGTTCAGGATCTGCACGTGAATGCCGGGGCATGACGATTGGGCGAAGGCGATGGCGGGAAGATACGCCAACACCAGCATGCCAAACAATGCGACACCCTGAACGCTCATGGCCTCTCCCCTCTCCGGATTCTTAAAACCAAACCGGCTGAGAAATTTTAGTAGCTCTCGCTGACGTTTCTGCCAGCACGCTGGCCGCGAAACGGCATGGGATTCTCGCCAGCACATCTTGCGTCTTCATCGCTTTCGCTGAGGGCTTCGAGATGGGCCGTAAGGTCCCGCACGGCGTTGTTCTTGGCCCTGAAGTACCTTACCCGACGTGCCGCATGCCTTCTCGTGCGTTCCCCTTCGTTCACGCCACGCCTGCGCGGTACGTCATCTGATGTCCCCTCAGCACACCTGGGGGCTGCCCTAACCGCCAGCGTTTACCAAGAGCTCAGGGGGAGGTTCTCCCCTCTGTAAAAAGGTACCGCGGGCGTCCTGCACCGTCTGTGAGATTCCTGCGCAAAATGTTGAAATCGTGCGACAATCACAGCGGTTTCTTATTGTCAGTTATCATTTCACCGGAAGATTATTTCAAGCCTCACCAACAGGGACGAAGACCCAGGATGTTTCGACGGGATCCGCATACTGCGGCGCGGTAGGTGCGCTGACAGAACCTGAACATTCTGAGCCAGGTTGCCCCAGCATTCCTCTACGACATGAAGCCCCCGTCTCTCTTCGGCAGCTGTTGTCGTTGCCACGCACCCCATCTGGAGGGACGACTGGCGCAAGGATCAGTTCCCAGATCGCCTGGGCGGGGCGGCGCTGACCCGACTGCACCCAGCCGCGCACCTCCTCCTGCATCGTGTCTTCTCGCCATGTCGTGAGCGCCCGCAGCACGGCGATCTCCTCCGCAAAGTTCCGGCAAGGCGAAGCCGTCTTCCACCGCGGCAGAGTCCTCCGCCGGAGGGGGCTGATGTGGAGCAGCAGGCCGTCAGGGTCCTGGGCGAGGCACGCGATCGCGAGACAGGCATCCTGCAGCGTTTCACGGTCTGGGGACATGCCCTGCCGTGCCAGCTTGACGATTGTCGCACGATTCCAACATTTTGCGCAGGAATCTCACAGACAGCTTGGGACGCCATCGCTACATTCCTGATGAACGAGTGGAACAGTGTCTCACATGTTTCGGAGTCCTCGCACACCACACAGGGGACCATAACCGGACGGCCGCTTGCGCAGTTGGTACGAGGTGGATGGCCACAAGGAGAGGATATGAATAATAGCGATCATAACCAAGTCCTCCATGCCACACGGCTCGATATACCCCCACAAATCCGGCTGTACGTGATTCAGCTGCTGAATCAGACCCTGGCCTGCACCGTGGATCTGCGGTCCCACGTCAAACAGGCCGGCTGGAATGTCAGAGGCCAAGACTTTTCCTCCTTGCAGGCCCTCTTCGCCTCGATGGCGAGCGAACTGGACGCCTACACCGACTTGGTGGCGGAACGTATCGCGGTGCTGGGGGGAGTAGCAAGGGGAACGACCCACACGGCGGCCATGCAGTCGACATTGCCGGAGTATCCCGACACGATCGTGGAGGGCCACGCCCATGTGGTGGCGCTGGCGGAGCGCTTCGCGTCCTATGCCACGGCGATGCGGGGCGGCATTACGCTCTCCACGGATGTCGAGGATACGGACAGTGCGACGGTTTACACCGAGATCTCGCGCCGGGTCGATAAGCAGCTCTGGGGCTTGGAAGCGTACCTCTACCACTGAAGGGCCAGCGCAGAAGCCAAGAGTCGCGCTGGACACACAGAAGAGCGAAGGCTGTGTCGCCTGGCCAAAGCCGAGAGGCGAATGGTGCGAGCGCATGGTTATATCTTCGAGCGCATGCGTCAACCACGCCGCGAGATCTGTCGTCGCGGCAGGAGGTGATCGATGTCAGAACGAAATGTCCCCCCAGCGGGGAGACCGCCGTCGTCGGAGTGGGAGGCCATGCTGGCGCAGTTTCAGCAGCGCTGGCAGGGGTTCAGGGTCGGCCCGCTCCTCGGCCTCGTCGGCCTCGTGGTGGTGCTGATCTTTCTCTGGTCGAGCTGGTTCACGGTGCAGCCGGAAGAGACTGGGATCGTGCAGCGCTTCGGTAAGGTGGTGCGCACGGCCGGCCCGGGCTTACACTTCAAGTGGCCCTATGGCATCGAGACGGTCCGCCTGATTCCCACGGCGCGCGTGCTCAAGGAGGAGTTCGGTTTTCGGTCGGTCGCCACGGCCCCCGGCCAGCGCACGCAGTATACAGGCAATCAAGCCTATAAGGCAGAGTCCCTCATGCTCACCGGCGACCTCAACGTCATCGACGTGCAGTGGATCATTCAGTACCGCATCGAAGACCCCATCCGGTATCTCTTCCGGGTGCGGGAGACGCCCCAAACCATCCGCGACATCACCGAGGCAGTCATGCGCCGGGTGGTCGGCAACCGGCTCGGCAGCGATGTGCTCACCGTCGGCCGGGTGAGGGTGTCCACCGAGGTGAAAGAGGAAATCCAGCAGATCTTGACCGCCTACGAGACCGGGGTGCGCTTGGTCACCGTGGAGCTCCAGGATGTCACCCCCCCGGATCCCGTGAAACCCGCCTTCAACGAGGTGAATGAGGCGCGTCAGGACCGGGAGCGCACGATCAATCAGGCCGAGGAGCAGGCCAACCGGGAGATTCCCAAGGCCCGGGGCGAGGCGGCTGGGAGTATTCGCGAAGCGGAAGGCTATGCTATCGCGCGGGTGAATCGCGCCCAGGGGGAGGCGACCCGCTTCCAAGCCATCTTGGGCGAGTATCAGCAGGCCCCGGAGGTGACGCGGCGCCGCCTGCACCTGGAAGCCCTGGGCCGTTTCTTGGCGGAGACGAAGGGGATCTATATCGTGGATAGCGACCAGAAGGCCCTGGTGCCCTGGCTGGGCTTGGATGCGGGTCCGCAGAAGGCGGGTCCCAAGCCCATCGCGGAAGGGAGGTCACCGTGAAAAGAATCCTACAGGGATTACTCCTCGTCGTCGTGGTGGCGCTCTTCCTCGGGCTCTCGGGCACGTTCTATACCCTGGAGGAAGGTCAGCAGGCGGTCATCGTGCAGTT
>Ga0209172_10001429_pt1 | contig 50888 bp, 68 predicted proteins | sample LarsenN4metaG_FD_184113 | JGI IMG/M metagenome (GOLD analysis project Ga0209172, IMG submission 184113) | Hot spring sediment bacterial and archeal communities from British Columbia, Canada, to study Microbial Dark Matter (Phase II) - Larsen... ...
AGACCCTCAGTCAAGTCGGCAGGAATTCCCGGGTTGTCCCCGGGTCGGCCCCGGAACGTTCCGGTAAAAATCGGAATCCAGTCCTTCGGGTCAACCCTCAAGTCCCCTTGTCGGATTTGGACGATAACCCCATCTTCGATCCAGCCGCGCCGGATGTTCTTCCCCGTGTTGGGGTTTCTTCTGAGATTGAAAGTAGCTTGCGGCGTCGTGGGGTCGTTGCCATTTTCAAAACCTATGTTTTCCCGGTACTGGACCGACTCCACGAACGGCGTAAGGTCTTCCGGCGGCTCGGTCACTTCTCCCGAAGCGATTTGGTTTATGGTGACGCAACGCGGGTTCCAAATGTAGACCTTCCACGCGGGGTAACGAATCGGGGAGCCCGCGATTTCGTTAAGCCTAGACCCCGGAAGAATGAACCTAGCCATTAGCCCACAATCTCCGCGTATCGGTCCAAATGCGATTCGGGGAAGTTGCCGGGTCGGACCACGGGCCGCAACCAGAAGTCGGGGAACACCCAAGCGTTGCGACGATGCCGACCGTACACGAACAACCCATGATTGGGGATCGGGGTTTCCGCGAAGCCTTGCAGCATGGCGGCTTCGATGAAATCGACCTTCTCCCCCATGTTCAAATCCGTGTACCGGATTCCGAAGTCCCAAACCTTTCGGGAAAACGCCGCCGTACTGTCGTGGAACTTGAACTTGACCGGGCGAGTTCCGCGCGGGTATCCGCGTTTCCAGTAGAAGAATTGCTTTTCAGCAAACCGAAGTTGATGGCCCATGGGGATTCCGGTAATGGCGACTTTTCCAAGCGCGATAGGCTCAAGTTGCATTGAAATACGTCGCGGGGCAAACCAATCGTCGTCGTCCCAATGGATCATGTATTCGCCCTGCGCCAGCCCACAACCAAGGTTGTGCTTGGCCCCAATGGTCATGGGCTCCACGCGAATATACTTGACCCGCGAATCCGAAGGGATTTCGGCGGGCAACGTCCCATCGTCAACGATGATCAGTTCTTTGCACGGGTAGGTTTGTGCCAAAAAGAGTTCGACGGCGAACTTAACCAAGCCCGGACGATTCCGGGTCGGCATGACCGCCGTAACCAATTGGGCTTGCTTGGTCGGCATTAGTAGCAGAGTCCTTCCCCGCCCGTTCCGCCGGGGGCCGTGAACTGGATATCCCGGGCTCGGGGGCCGGGGATCAGCATAGGCGGACCCCCAAGCCCTGCCGCGTCCACGACTTGAACCGTATACCACGCCACAAGGTCCGCCCGGTCTTGGCCCACGTCGAACGCCATGGTAAGCCGTTCGCCCGGGTTGTACGGGGAGCCCGGCGCGGGGCTGGCGGACGGGTTCGCAAGCGGGATGTAGTTCCCCACTTCCGACACGATGTCCGTATACGTACCGGACAAATCGGCGGGCGACGTTACGTACTTCCAGCGGCGGACCAGAAGGGTTTTGCCCGCCGACGTGACCGCGCCCCGCACGGTGACGATTAGAAGGTCTTTCGTCGCCGGGTTGCCCGGAGTTCCGACCACGACCGGAACGCCCGGGACCGAAGGAACGTCCGGGGCTCCCGCCGGGATCGGGGTTCCGAACGGGACCAAGACCGCCGTACACGTCTCGGGCGGTCCCATAACCGGGGGGTCGCAAGACGTGACGGGCGGGGCAATGATGTTCAGGACAACCGGGCAGTCCACGAAGTAGGGCGAACCCAGTTTGGATCGGAACCGGACGGTAAATTCCTTCAACCCCGGGGTGTTTTGGACTTCGACCAAGTGTTGATCTTCGATGGGGGCTTGCGTAACCGGGTTGACCTTGACGCCCACCCCCTCGGTTCCCGGGATGCTGTCGAAGAACGAAACGAACTTGGACCCGCCGTAGGCTTTCAGGAAGCCCGGGTCAAGAAACGGATTCTTGGCGTTGTGCAGGACTTGAAATTCATCGTTCCACGAAACGAAGAAGTCGATAGGGAGTTGAAGCCAAGGCCGGGACGGGTCTTCGATGAAGAAATCCAAGACCACGGGTAGCAGCGTGTCGGGATCAAGGACGGGCTTCCCGTCCACGGCCACAATGTCCGCGTCCTTGGTCTTGACCCAAAATTCCTTTTCCACCGTGCCGAAAGCCGATTGGACACGAAGGAAGTTCTTCCGCGCGCCCGTGGCGGGGGAGCCCGCGATTGATTGCCCGGCTCCATAGACGTGATTAATCCCGTAGACGCCGGGCGCAAGAATCGACGTAACGGGCTTCAGGTTCGAACCGATGTTGGCCCGATCCTGAAAGATGAAAACGCCCTTCAACTGGTCGGCCACGGCCAACGAGAATTGGAATTGACCGCCAAGGCCGGAAAGAATCGGGTTCCGGGGGTTGGAGCCCGCGCGGTTCAGCGCGGCAACTACCTTGTCAAGCGTTTGGTTCGCGTTCTCCAACGCCGCGTTAAGAGCGGGGATCGGCTGGCGCAAACGCGGTTCGTCCGCACGGTGGACCCTATCGAAGTCCAGCGCGGGGATTTGACCATGGCTTTGAAGCGACATGTTAGAACCCCACCACGTTGACCACGCCCGCCGGGGCTTGGATTTCACGGACCAACTTAAACGAGACGGTCAGTTGTTCGCGCATGTAGTACGGTCGGTCGTCGCCCAACTCTTCGATTTGGAAATCGTCCGGCGTCCCGCATTGGACATCAAGCAATTCCACGAAGTAGTTTTTGGGCGAAAGGTCTTTGGGTTGCCAGCCGATGAATCGACCCGGGGGCAGGATTTCCCGAAGGTACGTATGGAATTGGTGGAAGAGTTCCGTAAAGGTCGAAAGGGTTTCGGCCAACCAGATTTCACGGATAACCACGTCTTCCGCCACTTCGGGATACTTGGCGACCGCCGACGAATCCAGCGTCTTGATAATCACGCTGCGGACCTTCCGCAAACGGTCATAGCCGTAGTTCAAGGTCCGGTCGGGGTTCCTCGGGTAAACGATGGGGTCCAAGAACGGATGCCGCATCCGGCGACCGCCGCCGAACGAAGGGCAAAGGCGCGCGTCCTTCTTATGAGCCGCGACCCGATGCCAAGGCCCCGGCCAGTCAAAGGGCGCATTCCAGTACGTCGGCATGTATCCTTGGGTCGCGGCGTCCATCGTCAATCCTTTTTGGATTTAAGTTCTAGGTACAACTCTAGCAACCGTTCCAGTTCCTTATCGAACTCGCGTTCCTCCAATCGGTTGAAGTAGCCCCGTCGCCACTTCAACTTGAATAGGTGGACGGCCCTTCGGAAGTCCCTTTCATTGATCCGCACAAGTTAGTTGACCCCCGGCGTTGCCAGCAAGTCGGTAAGGACTCGGATAAGCGAAAGGCGGTCGTTCTTGGCGAAGTTGATATCTTGCGTGACCGTCTGTCGGGCCAACTCCCCGGTTTCGAACGCGCCCGGCGTGTCCACCGTGGCGGCTTCGGCGTTGACCTTGGAGTTGAACAACCGGAGACGGTACGAAACCATGTTGCCCGCGTCGTCGTATACGATCTTGTCTTGCAACAAGTTTTCGCCCAAGTAGGCCAACATCCTTTGGAGCCGGAAAAGAAGTTCCTTCACGTCGTCGCCCAAATTTTCGATGTCCCAAACTTCGTAATGGGCTTCGATGGTTTCCCCGGCGGCAAGCGACCCGTCCCACTCCAACCGAACCGTCGTCGCGTTCAGGATGCGGAGGAAGGCCGCGCGCCGGGGCTTGTGTTCCACGACTTCGAATTCCCCGGTAAGCGTCTCGCCCACCCCAAGGGTTCCGTCCCATTCCATGCGGACTTGGGTAGGGGAAAGCAACTTGAAAGTCGCGCCCCGGGCGTTGCCCGCCCGGTTTTCCCGCCAACTCGAAACGATATGGGAAGCGTCCACGTCAACCGCCGTGAACGCGGCGGAATCCTTGGGCGACGTGTCCGGGTTCGCCGCCGCGATTTGGCCGCGCTGAACGAAAGCGTTTCGGCGTCGGTCACGGATGAATCCGAAGACCACGACCGACGACAGCTTGACCGCCGACGCCAAGGTTGCATCCTTCGGCCCGGCCCCGTCCGCGCTGGTCGCGCTGATTAGGCCGCGTTGGGAAAGCGAATAGTCGGACATGTCTTTTCCTTTCTATGAAGTCGGCACGGTCCCGGCAAACGGCGTACCCGCCGACGTGCCGCCCACGCCTTGACCGTCTCGAATTTGAGCCGCGACCCGGATAAGGGCGTCAAGCCGGGCTTCAACCCCGACCATGGCCCGGCGCAAGTTCTCCCCGACCGCCGCGATTGAAACCGATTCCGGCCCCGCAACGATCCCGCGTACCGCTTGGGTGGACTCCACTTGGCCTTGGACGGACTCAAAGGACTGGCTGGTTTGCTGGTCCCCTCTTCCTGAAAGGAAGAATCCCGCCAGCCCGACCAGCGAAGAGAACAGCCCGCCAAGGATTTCCCCGCCCGCGCCCGCGATGGACGTAAGGGCGTCGGTCATTCCCTTTTGGAAGAAGTCAATTGACTGTTTCAGGAAGTTGGAGAACAGGTTTTCCCCGACGCCCGCTAGTATCTGCATGGCGTCTTCGCCTTCCAGAATACCGCGAGACACGGCGTCCCCGATTGCTTGGCTGAAGGGCTCCGCGAAAGTCCTTTGGAAATCCTCGCGGATTTGCACGTCCGCTATAATCTCCCGGTCCTTTTCCAGTTCGGAAAGCAAACGATCCACTTCGACCGCCGCCGTTTCCAAGGCTTCGGTCAGCCGGGGGCCTTCGACCTTGGCGGCGGCTTGGTCGATCCGCAAGATTGATTCTTCCAGCGCGCGGGCGCGTTCCCGGGCGGCTTCAAGGGGCGTGATAAAACCCCTGTCCAAACGGGTTTGGATTGCCGCGAACGCTTCGGGGACGGCCTGTATGGTCCGCTCGAAATTGCGGAACGTTTCCGATTGCTGTTCTTCGATCTTGATTTGGGCGGCGGCTTCCTGCGCTTCCTTCAAGCTGGCCGTAAGCTGTTGGATTGCTTCTTCCGCCGAATCGACGCCCAACACTTCTACGGCGATTTGGATTTGCTGGTCTTGGGTCGAGTCCAAGAATGCCCGCAAGCTGTCTTGCGCGGCCTTCAATCGGGAATCAACGGCTTGGAGCGGGGTAATCAGCCCCGCCGCAAGGTCACGCCCGATCTTGTCCGCTTCGGTTCCGATTTGCCGGAAGCCGTCTACTATCTTCCGCAACTCGGTTTCGTTGACCTTGCGGAGTTCGACCTTTTCGACTTCCCGTTGGAGTTCCAAAACCCTTCGGGTCAAGGCATCGAACGCGCTTTCCCCCTTCTTCGTGTCGATCAGGATTCCGATTCGTTTTGCGGAGTTGGCCCCAAGTTTCACGAAGGCTTCAAGTTCCGCACGGGCAATGCTAAGTTGTTGCGAAAGGGCTTCGGACGGAGTAATCAAGCCCTGTTCCAACTGGACCTTGACGCGGGCCGTTTGCGTACCGAACTCGGAGAAGGTCTTGATTGCGTCTTGGAAGCGTTCGTCCAGCTTGACCTTATTCTGTAGGTCTTCCGCTTCCTTCGACAGCTTGGCGAACTCTTCCCGGGCCTTGCCCAAGGCCGCGCCTAGCTTCGTGGATTCCGTAGTCAACCGGGAAATTTCTTTGTTGTCCCTCAGTTCTTCGCGCAAATCCCGGGCGACTTCCACGGCTCCGAACTCGCCTTGGGGGATGATGATAACGGGATTGCGCCGGATGTCTTCCGCGATGGCGGCTTCCGCCGCCGCTCGGTCCTTGACCGCTTGGACGCGCGCCGCTTCCAACTTCGTGATTTCTTCAGCCAAAGACTTTTGGCTTTCGATGATGGAAGTAAGACGGTCTTCGGCGTTGCCCGCGTCCTTCACGCCAGCCAAACGGAGTTGGGCAAACCTGATTTCGTCCTGTTCCTGCCGCTTCAACCGTTCTTGGCGCAACTTGTCGATATCGGCGGCGGCTTGCTCCACGCGCTTGACGGCTTCACTCGCTTGGTTGAACTGTCTAACCAAGTCGGCTATCAGAATTGCAAGCCCGGCGATGGCCCCGACAATCAAGCCGATCTTGTTAGGGAACAACGAGACGATACCCGAAAACGTGGTCAAGGCCGCGACCGCGCCTTGCGTCTTGTCCCTGAACTTGTCCAGCCCTTCCCCGCTTTGGCCCGAAATGTTCCCGAACGATTGTAGGATGAACTGAAGACCGATCAGCCTTTGGGAGAAGTTGGCAATTCTGGCCGTAAGCTGAAGGGTCTTCCGGTCAATGGCCGTGAAGCCGTCAACGACCTTCGCCGTAGTCTGTTCGGTCGTCTTGGCGACGTTTTGGACTTGGGTTCCGAACTGTTGAAGGGTGTCGTTGGCTTTCCTAATCTCTTTTTGGAGATTTTCCGCGCTGGCGCGAAGCGCAATCAGGATCGAACCCGCTTCAAACGGCGGACCAGCCATTACTTAGGCCCCCCATGAATCCGGGTCGGGCTCGAAACCTTTTTGGACTTCGAACCCGGAACCTTAATGCCGATCTTCTTTGCCAACCCCAAGAACGTATCGGCGGCGGTCGTAACCCGTTCGTCCTGATTGTCCAGCCCCCGGGCCGCGCGCATGGCCTTTCGCGCTTGGTCCCGAACACGGTTGAGCCCCGCCCGGAACTCCCGTGCGGCCTTGCCGCCGGAAATTTGGGAGACAGCGGCGGACACGGCCCCGAACTGCATTTGGGCTTCGTCCGCTTGAAGTTCCATGGCGACCGGAAGCATGGTTCCTATCAACTGTTCGTCCCAAACTCCGTCAAGGTCCAACAACTCGCCCATCGAAGCAATACCCGACTTACACAAAAGGCCCATGGCTACTTCGATGGGGTACTCTGCCCGTTGCCCGTTGACAACGGCTTTAACCTTGCCATGAGCCCCTTTACTTTTTTTAGGAAGCTGTCCGACAAGTTCAAGTCGATTACGGCTTCCAACACGTCCACGAACTCTTCCGCGTCCAAGTCCTTGATCTTGGGTCGGTCTTCCTGCCGGACGCAAAGTTCAACCAAGCCCAAGACCTTTTCGCCTAGAACTTGGATCATGTTAGTTGCGGCGGCTCGGGCGTCCTTGCCCATTTCCCGCAACGTGGAGTCCGACAGCCCCGCGATTGCGCCGGACAGGTAGTTGATAATCAGGATCAGCTTTTGGGCCGACCACTTTTCAACTACCACGACGCCGCCTTGAACCGTGACCGCTTTCCGCCGATTGGACAGGGCTTCGGGCAACGACCCGAAGCCCTTGTCCGTGTCGGCGTTCTTGAGCATGGGGGCTTGCGCCCCGCCGGGAGTCTCCATCTTACTCCCCTCCTTTCTATCCTGCCCTGCCTAAAGGAACTCGAAAACGACTAGGGACTAGGCGAAGGAATCCGCATCGTCCACGATATGCAGCGTTCCAAGTTCGCCGTTCACGTCCGCAAGGATGTTGAGCGAAAGCGGGACTTCCTGAAACGCCGTCCCGTCGCCAATCGTGATGTCGCCGTTGTTCGTGATGGAAACGTTTTTCATTTCCAACACGTATTGGATTCCGCCCGGGGTCATGACCGCGAACTTGGCTTCCCCTTCCACGTTGTCCCCGGGGAAGATTTCGAACTTTTGGGTATTGACGGTCTTTTCCCAAAAGACATGGACTTCCGACGGGCCGGGGTCCAGCGCGCCCGCAACCGTGATGTCGATTTCCCCGTTGGGGGCGTCAACCGTGTAGTCGGCGGGGGTCGCGTACACGGTCGGCCCGGCGGCGGGCTCCAAGTTGATCCCGCGCACGACCACGGACGCGGCAATCAAGCCGTCCGCGTTCGGCCCAAGGTCAATCGAAAAGCCGCCGCCCGGGTTCGTGAAAACGCCTTCGTTCGGAACGTTCACGGTCGAATCCGAATGGGCGTCTTCCGTGCCGAACATGTATTCGAGCGTGTCGCGCGCGATTTCGTCAATGCTGAAGTTCAGCGTTGCCGAACGCTCCGACACAAGTTCCCGGTCCTTGGCCCGGAGCCCGCGCCGCTGGCTGAAGTGTTCCAGCCGTTCGATTTCGGCGGCAATCGCCGGGTCAATGATGTTGCCCAACGACTTCCAATCCGCGTAGGACGTGCTTCCCTTCTTCCTGAAGAAGAGACAGACCGACCCGGGCAACTGGTAGTTGCGCGGGTCCGAAGGCTTGATGTTCCGATCCGCCATGACTGTTCCTCCTGATTAACCGACCGTCACCACGAAAAACCGCAAAGCGCAAGTCGCGTAAGCGTGACCGTCCCCCTGCCGCGCGAAGACCGTAGGACGCGCAACGATGTTCACCCCCTTTGAAATGAAGCCCCCCATCTTGGTCCCGGGGCTTTTCTTCAGAATTTGCGTGACCACTTCTTCAAGTTCCTTCTTCGCTTCCTCGGGGACGATCCCGAAACGGCATACAAGCCGGATGGTCCACTCCATCCTAGACCCTCTTCCGGGGCCGGGCTGGACGCCAAGCCCGGGGTCCGTGTAGACCGCGAACACGGATTCTTCGATTTGGTCGAAGTCCGAATGGGAAGCCTTGATGTCTTCGACTTCGGGCATGTCCGAAACGAAAAGGTTTCGACCCATAGCAGGGGAACCGCAATGGCAAATCAGATTTGACGAAATCCAATCCGCCAAAGCGATTTCGAACCCGTCCAGCTTAACGCGACTATTCGTCTTCATGCCCCGGCCCTAACAAGTTCGAAAATGCGTTGGCCGATCAACTGACCCGCGCTTACCTTGCGTTCGTTGAAGGTCGCGGTAAGGTAGCCGTTCCCGCTTTGGCGGACTTCCTTAGCCAAGATGAAGTCAAGACCGCGAATCAAGTTGGGTTGGCCGGGCCGAATCCCTTTTCGAAGAGGGATGAAAAGCCGCTTGGCCCTAACCGGGCGAATAACTCCCCCCGGAAGACCCTTGGTTCCTTGGTCCCGAAGGGCCGCATACACGATGTTGAAAGCCGTGAATACCACGACCCCGTTTCCTTCCTGTAGGGCGTCGGTCGTCGTCGCGCTGGCGCGCAAGTCGCCCGTGTCCCCGATGGGGGCTTTCTGTTGGGCGTCGGCCTGAACGTCGTTCATGTATTCGACCATGGCTTGCTTCATGGCCCGGTCAATGGATTCGTCCAGACCGTCCAGCACCACGCCGACCTTTTTCAAGTCGGCGCGCATCCGGCCAATGTCAATTGAAATAAAGGGCTTCTTAGGCATTGGGCCAGTCCCCCGGAACGACTTGACGCGACAACTGCAACGCCAGCCGCCCGTAATGGGCCTTCCCTTGGAAGAGAAGGTCCGCCGTTTCATGGGTCAAGACCCGCCAAACTTCCTTGGTCCGGCTCAAGTAGATTAGGTCTTCCGGCTTTATCTCCGGGGCCTTATCCACGCGATAAACAAGCGTGGCGTCGGCGTCCAGTTCCACGCCTTCCAAAGACGTATGAACCCGCCGCCGCCGACGTTCGATCCTGCAACGAATCGGAAGCGGGAACCCGCCTTCGTCCTTCAACTCTTCGTACTGAACCGAATTCGTAACGGATCGTTGGCCGGGCTTGGCCCGTCGAACCGTTACGGTTTCGGTCAAAATAACGTCGAGCATTCATCTACCCAAACAAGGAACAATCCGACCCGTCGCGGTTTTGAACCGCGTTGGGCCAATGGGACTTGAACAGTTCGTCCAACAGGTTTCGAGCCGGGGCCGGAAGCCGGGAATGGTCCGCCGCGAAGCTGGACGATTGACCCAAGATGGAAGCCGAAGTCACGCCTTCGGCCTGAAGTTTCTTCAGGGGTTCAAGCTGGCCGTCCACCATGTAGTTGCAGAATTCGACCAGCGCAAGACGGACGTTCTCGGGAATCTTGCCCGCTTCGTCCATGACCCGGGGGAACGCCAGACGTTGACCCGTGACGCGAACCGGACCCCACCGTTGGTAGCTGTCGATCAGCCGCGTACCTTCCAAAAGCAATTGGGTTTGGGCGTCGGGGTCCAGTTCGTCCCAAGCGTCCAAGCCCGAAAAGCCTTCGAACAGTTCGTCGGCTTCGTCCAGCGTCAAATACGAATTCGCCGCCGGGTCGGAAGGGGTCGCGTTGATCGTCACCACGCCTTTTCCTTTCTAGGGGGAGGGGGAAGGGCCTTTCGACCCTTCCCCCTCCGGGGAAGTTGGAACTTCTAGGCTACGGCGTCACCGTGGCGACAACCAGCGCGTCGGGAATCCGAATGATCGGCAAGCGGACTTCGCCCGCGTAAAGGCCGATGCTGGCCGGGTTCTCCGAAATCGTGGAGTAGGCATACCGCCCCACGACTTCCTGAATGTCGCGCTTGTCGTCCGTGGGAACCACGTCCGACCCCTTGCGGAAGAAGCCCCATTCGGCGTCGGGCGTCGGGGTCATGATCAGCTTGTTGGCCGGGATGAACCGCTTGATTGCCCCCGCCGAATCCTTGTACGTGCCGTTGTAGGCAATCCAGTTCAGCCCCATGAAACGACCGATGGTTCCTTCCGTCAACGCTTGCACCCCGGCGGGCGTCGAAGCGAAGTAGGAATTCACGAAGTCGTTTTTGATCAGGAAGTTGATAACTTCCTCCGACGTCCAAACGGTCGTCGGCACGAAGCCGGAATCCTCCGCAATCCGAATCTTCATGTTCTTGATGTCTTCCACGATGTCGGACGCGGGCAAGGCCCACGAAGCCGGGATGCCGCCGCCCACGGTCAAGACGTGGGAACCGCTGAACCCGTAGTTGACGGTATGGGCCACGCCGTCAATCGTCATGGCAAGGGAGCCCTGAAGGGCTTGGGACGCCATGAACTCGTTTTGGCGGTCGATCAGCTTCGAAAGCTGTTGCAGTTCCCGCCCCACGGTGTCTTCCGCGATGCGCTGGCGCGACTCGGAACCGGGGTTCCGAAGGTCGATCAGCACGGAGCCCGGAACGAACGTGGATTTGAACGTCCGGGCCAACGTCGCGGAACGGTTGCCAACGACGGTCAGCTTGCGCGGACCCGCCGGGGAGCGGAGCCCTTCGAACGTGTCCACGTCACGTTGAATGCCCAAGATGTCCCAATTGAAGGTTTGCCCCGGGCCGGACTGCTCGGGCAGGACGCCCGACAGCCGGGGGGCCGACTCGCGGAAATCGTTGATCATCCCAATCAACGATTCCAGCCGAAGAAGTTCCACGTCGATCATTTCTGGTCCCTCCGACCAATTCAGTTTCGTTTACTTCCTGCCCTAGACACTCTCCACCGAACCGGGGAACGCCGCCGAACTACGGGGCGGGCTTCTCGAATTCGACCAGCTTCAACGCCGACTTGATGGCCGCGATGTACGTAGGATCGGCGGTCCCGAAGCGGACCTTGGTTTCGTCCACGCGACCATGGATCAGCCCGGAAGCAACCTTGTCTTCCCGCACCCCGTCCGCGTCGTGCAGGGAAATCGACTCCATGAGCAAGACCGATTCCACGACCGACGCCGCAACGGGCGCGTCGGGGTGGCCCGCGTCAACGTAACGGCCCTTGTTGGCCCCGACTTCCACGCGGACCAGCGCAAGGCCCGCCGTCAACTTGTGTTCCTTGCCGACGTTCACAATGTCGTCCGTGTCCTTGTGGATGCGGATTCCGCGCCGCATCAAATGGTTGTTGTCCAGCAAGAACGACACGGTTTCCATGTCGCGCTTCGGCCCAAGGCCGGGCAAGCTGGCTTCGGCTTGAAAGTCCATTGCTCGATTCCTCCGAATGTCTTTGGTCCCAAAACCACTTCAGGTACTACATGACGCCAAAGAACGACGCCGGAACTACTCCTTTCCGGCGGGCTCGGGCTTCCGGCCCTGAACGCGCGCCGCGACTTCGCGCCCCTTGCTCGAAAGGGCTTCGGACTTCTTCTTCACGTCGTCCGACATCGGCGCGAGTTGCGACAGCCCACGCGCGTTGATGCCGGGGATGGACGCCAGAAGTTCCTTGACCGTCCCCGCCACATCCACGGCTTGCCGGACCACGGCGGAACCGTCGCCGGACAGGGCCAAGGCTTCCGCGCCGTCCGCCAGCGCGAATACCTTGGACAGCTTTTCCGCGAACGCCGCCGGGACGCGGCCTTCCTTGACCAGCCGTTCCGCTTCGGCCTTGGCGAAGGAAAGACGCTGCTTCGCGCCGTCCGTCTCGATCTTCGCCAGCCGCTCCCGCAGTTCCTTTTCCCGGGGCGTTTCGTCCGCCGGGGGCGGGTTGTTCGAAGCCGCGACCTTGACCAACTTCCCTTGGTCCAGCTTCAGACCGTGGCCCGAAAGCTGTTCGGAGAAGGCCGAAAGACTGTCCTTCGCCTTTTTCCCGTCCAGCACGACCGACGCCGCCGCCTTGTACACGTCTTCGGCCTTGGCGTCCTTCGGAAGCCCCAACGCTTCCGCCAACTGTGCAAGATCCATGATCGTTCCTCCAAAAACCTTTATCCGAAACCGATTGGACCGCCTTACGCTTAGGCTCCCCCCTCCTTTCGCTTCAAGGCCCCGCAAATTCTCCGGGCGTTCTCTTCGGGAACCCCGTTCTTCCTCATGATGATGGACACGCATTCATCGAAGGTTTCCCCGGGCTTCCCATGGGCCGAAAGACTAAGGAACGCAACCGCGACTTTCTCTTCCCGGGACAGGGAAACAGCGGGGGCCGTCTTCCTGAAGGAAGAAACGGCTTCCGCGAGTTGAGATAGCGCGGCCCCGGATGCGGGGTTATCCGTAGAATCCCCCTTGGGGTGGCGCATCGTTGATGCTACGGCGTCGGGAAACATCAAGTCAAGCCCCAATTCGTCGGCTTCCCGGGACAGCTTCAGGAAGTCGCCTTGGCCCGTCAACACGGGGTAGTTGGTCGCGCAAACGTGCGTAATCACTTCGGGATACTTGTTGCCCTTGGGGTCCACGACTTCGGGTTCGATGAAGACGGATACGGCGTCAATCGAACCGTCCATGATCCCCTTTTTGGCGTCGTCGTCGGTCGGCTCCACCACGGCAACCAGCGCGTCCCGATGGACGATGAAGGGACCGGGCCAAAAGCCCATGTTGTCCTTCGCCTTCAGCGAATGCCCATCGGGAAACGGTATTTTGTTGCCGTTCGCCAAATACTTTTGGGTGTTCTCCGCGAGACGTTGGAGCCGGGCCGCGTCGAAAACGACTTCGCGTCCGTTGGCCGGATGGACCCAACGCCCGATCCGTACAACGTCCTTGGCGAACTTGCCCAAGCCTTGCGAAGCGAACGCTTCGCCCTTGTGGGAGAACGCCACGCGCTTTTTTTCCGTAGCCATTTGGGTTCCTTTCTATGCGGCTCCCGCGTTGACCAGCTTCCGAACTTCGCTTCCGGTCTTTCCAAACAAGACCTTGGGTATGGCTTGGGATTCCGCGCGGTCCTTCTGCAACGTCTCTTGGGTCTTCAGCGCGGCCACGTAGGGTTGGAGTACGTGCTTGCAATTGGGATGGAACGGGGGACCGCCGTTCGGGAGCCGCTTCAAGGGCGGGAATCCCAACGGGTCCACGTCCAGCGGCCCCACGTAGAAGACCTTTCCGGCAAACGGGGTACATTCGTCCGGCGCGTCTTCGGGGTCTTGAACGTGGATCGAAACCCGAACGTGGTTGATGTTGTTCGTTTGGAGCCGCACGACCGTTCCGACCTTGTGGGCTTCGCGCGTTTGGGTCCGCGCTACCAAGTTCGCGTAGTCGCGGACGTTGAACCGACGCGCCCCGGCGGTAATCATTTCACCCCGGGCGATTCGCTCAAAGTCGTTGAAGTGTTCGGCCCTGAATCCGATTTCGGACAAGTCCTTTCGGATTTGGGGCGTTATTTTCTTCCCAAGCAAAACCGCCGCGATTTCGTCGGCGCGCTGGCGGAACGTGCTTCCCCGGATGATGCCTTGAACCGTGACGTTTCGGATTGACGGCTCCGAAACCAAAACTTGTTGGGTTCGACGGATGAACAACCCAAGGTTGGCCCGCATTTCGTCCGCCGCCCGGCCTAGCGTCTCCTCCATGGCGGCGGTAATCGCTTTCATGGCCGTTTGATTGACGGCGGTAAACGTGCGATTAACGGACCCGACTTCCGCCGCCCGCTCCGAAGAAACGGCTTCAAGCTGGCGTTGAAGGTCGCGGGTCGCGGCCCGATCCCCAAGCACGAAGGCGCGCGGGATGTTCTTCCGAATCCAGTCACGGACGAACGAATCCCGTTTGGGGTCCAACTGCCGGACCAAATCCCGAATGTTGCGGATCAATTCCGCAGTCCGCGCCGACCCGGGACGCGACACGCCCGCCGCGAGTTCGCGCAAGATGCGGTCAAGGATGCGTTGATAATGCGCGTCCAGCGCGCTTACCACGTTCGCTTGATTCAGGAATCCCCGGAGTTCCCTATCAGCCGCCATACAGTTTCGCCAACCCCAATTGGACCATTTCTTGATTCAAGGACACGTCCACGCCGACCAAGAACACTTCGGCCAAGTAACGCCCGTACTTCTCTTGCTTGTCCTGAATCGTGCGGATAACTACTTCCCGGCCTTCGATCCGGTTCCGCAACCACGCGGCGGTTTCAAGGCCCTTCTCCCGTTCGGCCCCCTTGACTTCCGGCGCGTTGATCCCGGCCAGCCGAAGACGTTGGGCCAGTACGACGGAGAAACCCAAATCGGTTTCAACGTCGATAGTGTCCCCGTCCACGACCCGCAAGACGAACGCGCGGTATTCGTACATGCCTAGTCAACCGTGTTCTTGAGTTCCTCCACCGTGGTTCCGGGGGCCGTGGCATCGAACGACGCGAAGGACTCGGAGACGGCGGCAACCGCCGCGACCGTGGACGCCGCAAGAACGGCGTTCTTCCGGTTGTAGAATTCGGCCAACACGGAGTTGACCCAATCCATGATGCCTTGGGCCAACGCCTTCCGGTTGGTCAAGTTGTTGGAAAGGGCTTCGGCCCAAAGCCCGGCGACGGTCGTTTGCTGGCCTTGGTCGTACTTCCCGCCGATGTAGACCGTAACGGCGTTCTTCAAGGCTCCGACCTTGGCCGCTTTTCTGGAAGAGAGAATCGACGCGTCCTTTTCCGCCGCCGTCATTTCGCGGACGGAGCCCGCCGGGTCTTCCTTCCATTCCGACGACGGGACGCCAGCCGCGACCAGCGCGGCGGCTCCCGCCGGATTGCGGACCCAATCCGATTCGGGATAGTCCGGCGTGTTGACGCTGGTACGGTATTCCTTCGTGGTCTTGTTAAAGACGTTTCCCATTAGCCGACCCTCCGACGCAATCCACCGATGAACTTTTCCCGATAGACGGGGGAGCCCGTGGGGGTGTAATGGTTGCCCGAAGGCCCCACGTCCTTGACCGAATCCGCCCCGACCGGGGACGTTCCGGGTACTCCTTTGAAAGTGATTCGGGACAACAGCCCTTGAAGCACGGAATCACGGCCACGCGCCGCGAAAATGGATTGGACTTCGGCGGGCGACAAACGGCGGTTGTATATCCGCACGTCGTCAAGCAAGCCGTTAAGTCCGTCCGTCACGCCGACCCCGGTTCGGTTCCCAAGCGTCATAAGGGCGGCTCCGGGGATGGATTCGGCAATCGAGAACGGCCCGGAGTCCAAGACTCCGTTGATGTAGATATCCGTAATCGAGTTGCCGCCGGATCGTTCGCCCGTGAACACGACATGGAACCACGGCCCCGCCGTCAACAGGGCGACCGACATAGCCCCATCCGACAAGCTGTACATGTCGTTGACCAACTGGCCCGGGGGTTGCGTTCCCGCCCCGTTGCCGCCCCGGAACTCGAATTGGGTCACGGACCCAAGCAACCGCCGGATGTTGGCTACCAACGACGTATAGCGAAGCCAAAGCGAAACGGAATGGGCAAGCCCCGGCGTGAACGTCGCCGCCGAAACAAGCCGTTCGTTGTTGGGGTTGTTGCTGAACTCGATAGCCATTAGTTCAGAAACTCCAACAGGACTTCCGAAACGGTCCAGTCCCCGACAAGTCCCCCGGCAACGCGCGTGAACTCGATAAGGGCGAGTTCCCCCGCAACCAGCCCCAAGGCCGCAAGCGTGAACGTCTCCGGGGCTCCGTACTGGATTTCGGCGTTGGCCGGAACGGGTAGGGTCGCAAGGGCCACGCCAGCCGACCACGCGGCAGGGGCCGCGTTGTTGGGCAACCGCCGCGTGTAGACCTTGGGCGCGACCGTCGTAGCCCCGCCGGGCGCGGACTCGGCGCGATGCTTGAAACTGATTCGAACGCTTCCCGCGCCCACGGGAACCGACGTGACGAAGCCCGCGCCTTCCTCGGTCGTGTCGTCAAAGCGTCGAACGGGCAGGGCCGGGACGATGGAATCCGACGACAACGGCGCGGGGTCGTCAACGGCCCAATCGGCCGGTCCCACGTCAAGCAACTGGTCGGCGGAAAGAACGTGGCGGGCCAGCGGCAAAGACAAGTCCGAAGGGTCTTGGATTTCTCGGACCCAACGCCCGGCTTGGGCCACAAGCACGTTGTCCGGCTTGACGACAAGGTTTCCGTCGTCCGCCGACAGGTTTCCGGCTTCGAAAATGTACATGTCCCGCGTGGGCCGGATCAACACGCGGTCGTTGTTGTGGTGTTCCGAAACCTTACGGAGTTCCGTAAGGCTTTCGGCTACTTTGTGTTCTTCACTCATGTTCCCGCCTTCCTAAGTTCCGAAGCCCAAAAGTTCCAGCGTCACCCCGGAAAGGTTGGTCCCGTTCGCCACTTCCTCCAACGTGTCCACGTTGGTATTCGCGTTCGTACCGCCCGCGACCGTGTTTCCAATGGTCCCGGTCGAAGTCGTGTTGCCGACCGTTCCCGTTGACGTGGTACTCCCCACCGTCCCGGTATCCGTAGTGTTTTGGACGCCCGTAGCCGACCCCGCCGGAACCGTCCGCGTGGGGTTGCCCGTAGGGATATGAACAGAAGATGTAGCCATGCCAAGGGCCAGCGTCCCCGAACCCGCCGTGGCAACGAAAGAATGGCCGTGGGAGTTCATCGTCAACGAATGGGTATGCGCGTTCATCGTCAACGAATGGGTATGCGCGTTCATGGTCAGCGTATGGCCGTGGGAAGTTCCCGTGAACGCATGGGTATGGGCGTTGACCGCGCGGAAACACCGAATCGTAACGGTGTTGGTCGATTTGGCCGTGACCTTGAACAGATAGAACGCCCCGGCGACTAGGCAGATAATCGCCCGCTGAACGGCAACTAGGTTGCCGAACGTCGCCGCGAACCCGCCCGCCGCGTAGCTGGCCGGACCCGAAAGCGATATGGGTTCCATCTTCGTGATAGACGGGGAGCCCACGGCAGTAACGCCCGACCCTCCGCTTTCAGCGGCCCACGTCGGAACGCCGGAAACGGTCTTGAGGACTTGACCTTCCGCGCCCGGGACCAGTTGCTTTACTTTAACTCTAGCCATTCGGCTTTCCCCGTCATGGGGGGCCTAGTCGATTAGGACTAGGCCCCCCGAAAAGGTCTTAGGCTTCGTAGTCCATTTCCACCACGTCGGACGTTTCCAGATTGAAGCCGGAAATTACGCCGTTCCAGTACAGCGTATCGCCCGACGCAATGGCGGAAATGGCCCGCGCCGTGGTCCCGCCGTCCGCGCTGAAGTAGCAATCCAGCGTCTTGACGCCGTTCCCCAAGCGTTGCGCTTGACCGTTCACGAACACGCGCACGTTACCATCCCCGCCCGGAGTGGCCGCGATGGTAAGGCCCGTGGTCGCGTTGTCGCCCGCCGTGGCCGAAGGGTTTTGGTTCTTGTTGCCCGTCGTCGGCACGACCGAACGAAGACCGCTGCCGGACTTCTGAAGCGAATCCCCGTTCAGAAGAACACCAAGGCCCGCCGCGACACGTTCAAGACCGCCGTTCGGATCGACCAGCGCGCGGAGTCTTCCGCCGTCGCCGCCCGCGTCGAATTCAAGGCCCGGGTTCACCCCAAGTTCGACCGACCACGTATTGCCCGTGGCAAGCAAGCCCGCGCCCGCGACCAACGACAGGGACGCCGCGAACTGAACCCAAGTAAGCGCGGTCGTCCCAATCGTAATCGGGGCGTCCGTGGTCATGGTCCAAGACGTGTTCGCTTGCGTGGTCCCCTCTTCCACGAAGACCGTACCCCCAAGGACTTCGGATTGAGAATCGAAGTCGGTAGCACGGGTCCACGCGCCGGACGCGGCAACATAGATGCCGTTTTCCGCCGGGGCCGTTTGGTTCTTGACCAACACGCGGTCGTTGGCGACCAGCGTAATGCCGTCAATCGTGAGAAGGCCGGAAAGGGCCGTGTTCGCGGTCGTGGCGACCCGAACCGAATCCTTCCACGACAGGCCCGCAACGGCGTTGTCCACGTAGTCCTTGTTGGCCGCGTCCGTGCCGACCGTGGGCGTTCCAACGTTGGTCAGCTTGAAGCCGCCCATGGACTGATTCGCCGTGAAGGGCGTTCCGCCGTCCGCTTCGATAACGGCTTCGGCCAGCTTCGAAAGCGCGATGGACGCCGCCGCGAACTTGTCGTTGACGGTGGAAGCGTCGAAGAAACCGGACGCGACTTTGAGACGGCCCGCCGCGTCCGCCGAAAGAACGCCGTTCGCCAACTTCGAAGTCGTGACCGCCGAATCCTGAATCTTCGGGGTCGTAACGGCATCGGTGTTGATCTTCGCTGCGGTAACGCCGTTCGGGGCGTCCGCAAGTTGTTTGCCCTTGATTTGCGACATGATGCTTGCCCTTTCCTATCAGATTTGGAATTTCACGGTCAGTTCGTCCCCGATTTCCAACGGGAAATCGTTGTCCAGCCAAGTAAGGATAGTCCCGGCAATCGTGTAGTCCGTACCCTCCGCGTACCCCACGCCATTGACGAACAGGACGGACAAGCCGCCCACGGCAAACGTAGCCGTGAGATTGAAAACGGTTTGGCCGTTGGAAGCCGCCACGAACTCGTTTTCGATGAAGTTTCCGCCGCCCCCTCCCGGGAAGGAACCAACCGGGGTCTTTTCCCACCGTCCCGGCTGTAGGGGATGGGTCGAATCCGGCTTGACGACCGTATCCCCGTCGTCGGAAGCGTTCGAAAACTTGTTGAATCGGTACATGAAGTTGTTGGCGTGGTTGAAGACCGTATCCCGATGGTTCGGGATATTGACTTCCCGCAACTCCGCGACCGATTCGACCGCGCGTTCAAGCGATTGGTCAAGGCCCATTCGAATAGCCCCCCACAAGAGGGGGCTAACCGCTTTCGGTTTAACAAGCCTAGGCGGTTAGCCCCCCGCGCCACCCAAAGCTATTCGTAGGCCGCCCACGAAATCCGGTCGCCCGCCGCCGGGTTCGTCGCGCCGTCGAAGTCGATTTGGATTCGGGAGCCCGTGACCTTGGTTTTCGACGTGATGTACTTCGGCACGTCCGCGCCGTCCACCACGTCCACTTGGGGGAACCGGGGGCCGGAAAGCCCCGTGTCAATCATGATGTTTCCCGCCGCCACGTCCAAGGCCGTAACGACGTACTCCCCACGGTGCAACGTCTGGTTGCCGGAACCCTCGCCCCCGGTCATGGCCGCGCCGGAAGCCGCAAGGTTCGCGCCGACGACCGCCAGTTCCAGATTGCCGCCCGCGCCCGGGGCGTCCGCGTACAGCCGGACGGTTTGCGCGTCCACGGGGTCGATTTCCGCCGTGACCCCAACGGGCGTCGGCTTGTTGGCGTTGATAGCGTCACGAAGCGCGATGGCCGAGGCCGCCGCCGAACCGCCGACGGTCACGGAAACGTTTCCAGCCGTGACCGCCGCGTTGTTGTCGAACTCGAAACGCTTTCCGGTCACGCCGCCGACCGCCGGAACGGGGCCGATGCGCGCCGTTTCCCCGTCGCCCGGGTTGGCCGAAAGCCGAATGGCCCCGATGCTGCGAAGACCCAAGAACTTGACGCGACCCATGGTTGCCTTCCTTTCCTCGCGGATCGTTGGGGATTACGCCCCTAATCACTCCGTCTCTTTCCGGCACCATGCCGAAGGACGGCCAATCCGCTTAACACTCCGTCCGGCCTTCCGCCTTAACCCTTTGATAATTCGGGGGCGAATGCAGGGACGGAGGATTAAGCCGATTCCTACTCCACTTCGTCCCCCTCCATAACTCCGGTCTTAACCAGTTCGTCCGCTATCTCTTCGTCGTTGGGTTCCTCGCCGTCTTCGCGCGGGGGCGCGCCCGGGAGTTCGGGGCGACGGGCCGCTTTCTGGCGCGAAATCTCTTCCAACTCTTCCGGGCTACGAAGCGCGATGCCCAATTGCTGAAGAAGGTTCACGCCGTCGATTCGTTCGGCCAGCGTGACGACGCCGCCGCCTTCGGTCAGTTGCTCCGCTTGCAGGAGTTGGACCAGAAGGGTTTTGAAAAGTTCCTTGGTCGTGGCCGACAGCCCGCCCGAAACCAAACGGGTTTGGCTGTTCTTCAGGGCTTCGGGGCCGAAGTTATACAGGACCAGCGGGTTGACCACTTGCGGGTTAACCACGTCGTCAAGCCATTCGTTTAGAATGCCCTGCATCATGGACGACATGGTTTCGGCGTGGACTTCGGCCATGGCAAGGGAACCCGTCCCGTCCGACGTTCCGGCCTTGTCCGTAATCCAAAGGCCCCGAAGGATTTGTTGGGACAGCGCGTCCAAACGCTGTTGGAACATGTCCCCGCGTTTGTCGTCGGTAAGGGGAGCAACGTCAAACAACAGGTTGCCCATTTGGTCACGCTTGTTGGGAAGCGCGATTACGCCCCCGCCCTTCAAGCCCAAGATGGCCGACATGATGAATTGGAAGCCGTCCATCTTCACGCCGTTTGCGCCTTGGATTTGGGAATCCGCAAGGGCCTTGTACGCGGGGTCGGCCTTCCGTTCAAAGTATCGGTTGGCAAACAGGTTCGTAGCGGCTTTGGCCCACCACGGTTCATAGCATTGGTCCGAAATCGGGAAGCCGTCCAAGTGGCCCCAAACTTCTTCCTTGCGGAAGGCCCACAAGACGACCTTTTCCGGTCCCACGGGCTCGGGGTTGATGTTGCCCGTTTTCGAAAGGTTTTGCTTCACGCCCCCGAACGTGTCGTTTTCCTTGTCGATCAGGACCACGTAAGACCGGGGGTCAATCGACTTGAAGTCGTGATAGGTCCACGCCGCCGGGTAGGTCTTGGTCGTCTTCTCCCCGGTCACGTCGGATTGGTCAATGACCGTGAAGGGCCCGGTTTCCCAAACCTTTTCGGAAAGCTGGCGTCCGAAGTGAAGGGCCATGCTTTGCCCCGTCGCCAGCTTGCGATAGACGGGACGAAGCGCGGCCTTGACGAATGCCGCAATTTCGGGGTCGTTGGATTCCACGCTCCAATTCATGTTGATGATGGGAGCCCGGAGAATCGCCAGCCCGAACGCAACGTCCGGGTCGCAACGCATCAAGAGACGGGTACGGGTTCCGACTTGGCGCGGGTTGAAGACGCCCAACAGCTTGACCGCTTCTCCCATGATCTTCGAATCCCCGAAGAACTGGTTGAGAAGCGAACCAATCGGGGGCGTCGGCGTCCCATCGTCCGGTACGTGGGCCAAGGCTTCATGTCGACCGTTGCCGTTGCGCCCGAAGATGCGACCAAGGATCGAAAGCATTAGAAAAGTCTCCCCGGCATTTGGTTAAGCGACCCAATCGAAATCGGTTCGGGGCTGGCCGTGAAGACCTTTCCCGATTGCGCCGCTTGGACCGCCGCTTCGTAGCCCCCGCTAAGGCTGGCTTCCCCTCGCCGGACGGACTGTTGCCGGATTTGCCAGCCGATGCCCCACGCAAAAATGGTGTCGTCGTCGGCGTCGTTCAACGCTTCGTACTTGCCCCGGTCGTTGGGTCCGAAGGTCCGGCATTCGTCAAGGAACACGCGGTCATGAACGATCATGTACCGCTTTTCGACGGCTTCGCGTAGATCGTCCAGCATGATAGGCCGCGTCTTGGGCGTGGTCGGCCAGCCAAGGACCGGGGCTTCCTTCCCCCTCGCGTCGTACTCCCGATGGTAGTACAGGTTGGGGTACTGGTAGACGTTCGCCAAAGTGTTTAGGCAGGAATGGCCGTGGTTGTTCCGTTCGACGGCCAACAACGGGTATTCGTGATTTTCGCCTTTGTACTCTTGTGCGATTAACACAAGACGCCGGGCGAACTCTTCCGGGGGATAGTGGCCGCGCAAGGCCGCGACTTGCTCCCCCGACTCGGCGTCCAGTACGCCAGCCGTGGACCAGTTGCCGCCCTTGATGCCTTCGGCCACGTCCGCCGCGATGATGTAGCGGCGTCCCGCTTCGACCTTCTTCCATATCCGAAGTTCGCCGTTCCAGCGTTCTTCGATAGGTTCGCCCGTGGAAAGGAAAAGGTCGTTGATGATGGACTTTTCGAAAAAGGATTGGCCGGACACAAGGAAGCACGTTTCCCAATCCTCGGGGTACTCCTGTTGGAACAGCCGCCCAAGTTCGCGCATTTGAGCCCGACGCCACTTGATTTGTTGCGCGTCTAGGCCATGCCGATTAACCAAGGATGCTTCTTCCTCGGTCAAGTTCGCCATGATGTACGCGGCTTCTTCGGCCTTGCAATGCTCCCGGTACGTAGGATCGGCCCACCACGGGAAGAACAGGCCCAACCACTCGTTGCCGCCACGCATGGCTTCAACGAACTTTTCGTGGAACAAATCGCCAACGCCGTTCGGCGTGGTTTCCAAAACGACTTCGCCCGCCGAAGCCGCTTCGGTCAAGCCCGCCAAAAGTTCCCGCTGTTCTTCCTTGCTCCCCGGGCTCCAACTGGTTTCGGACCAATGGGCGCGGTTGAGCGTTTCCCCACGCCCGACGCCGCGACCGCCAGCCGTGCCGATGGAGTACAGGGAACGAAGCCCCGGAAAGTTCAAGTCTCGCTTGTTGGACGACGTGAGACGGCGCGGCCTGAAGCGTTCGTCCAAGAGTTCGTAGAACAGGTTGGCGATTCGGAAAATCTTTTCGGTGGACTTGTCGTTGTGGGCCAAGGTCAAGGCTTGGTAGTTCGGCTCCGACGCAACGCCCTTGAAGCTAAGGCCCTGTTCCAAAGTCGTTACGCCTTGTCGCCGGGACTTGAGAACTAGAAGCCTAATCCGTTTGCCAGCGGCCCGCAGTTGACGCCGTACTTCCATGATCCGTTGTTGGACCGGGTTAAGAGCGAAAGGCACTACGGTTCCGCGCTTGTCGCGGATCATGAGCAAGTTTTGAATGTACTTGCTTTCGTCCGTCATGAGTTCCACGAACTCGGGCGGGATGTTGAAGCCAGGGTCCACGGCGGGAGGAACGGGGGGCGTTGCGCCCCTACGCACGATGATACGTCGCCGCTTGACCGTTCCCCCCTTGGTCATTTACCGCTATCCCCCACTCTTACGGTTAACGGGCTCCAACTCCGGTTCCGGCGTGGACACGACCGGGACGACCGGGGGAAGCCCGGGGGATTGCGTGAACGCAAGCGCGGCGCGTTGGGCTTGTACTTGGGCCAAAATCGCTTCGAAGTTGTTGAAGACCAAATTGGTTTGGTCTTGGGACATGTTCGGCAACAGCTTGTCCAAGAACTTCGAAAGCAAATGCTCCGAAGCGAGTACGCGGGCCATCATGACTTCAAGGTAAGTCACTTCCTCGCCCTTGGCCTTCTTCGAAAGCAATTCGAAAAAGGATCGGACGATTGCTTCCCGGGTTTGGCCCGGCGGACGCCCTTTGGGGTTCCCGGACTGTCCGGGCTGGAACCTATGACCTACACTCTTGGGGGCCTGTTCCTTGCCCTGTAAATCAAGGCCCGGCTTCCCTGAAGGTAGCTTCCTCGCGGCATCGGCCATGCCCTAAGTATGGCGCGCGCGTCGGGGTCAAAGCAAGGGAATTTCGCCGCTTTGGGGCTCCCAAGCCCCTTCGGGCCGAATCTAGTTGCATTCCTACATTGGGTCAACTAACTTCCTGTACTTCGAAGTTTGTTCCGTCCGTACAGCGGAGCAAATAAAACCGCCCCAAGGGGGGAAGGGGATACTTGGGCGTTTCGCGCTGGTCCAAGTTCACTTCGATGGTTTGGCGGCAACCCCCGCCCATGCAGCGGAAGAAGAGTCCGTATCTATGCTCCGCTTCCCTTCGTAGCCATTCGAGCCGATACGGGCCGCTGCACAAAAACCCGCCGGGGGGCGGTTCGAACTTGGGTTGACGCCGGGCCATGATCTTTCCTTTCGGCAATCTTAACCGCCTCGTCCATCCCGACTTCGCGCCACTCCTGCACAAAGGCCCGGTTGTGGGCTTCGCAAATGCGGACGCCGTGTTTCAGCTTCCTTATCTTCCAATGCGTTTTGGGTCCAATGGCGGCGCGACAGCCGCAAGGGAGCGGGGCGACCGACGTTGAACCCTTGGGACGACCGGGACCGGGCATGGCTAGGCTCCTTTCTTCAAGACCAGTCTACTTGATTTTTATTCCGTATGTCAACGGGGTATCCCCCCTATAGGGGGGTGTACAAGGGTTAAGCCTATAGTAATAATATACTAATATTATTACTAATAAAAAAAACTTTACTTACACGATGAATACAGACCCCCTTACCCCTACCCCCTTTGTGACATGCAGGAACCTAGACCCGATTTGGTAGGTCATAAGTTACAACCGCAAAGGGCCAAGCACGGCGTCCCGACAGGCCGGGCAAACCATACGGCGGGCCGTCTCTCGGGCGTCCCCAACCTTGACCTTCTCTCCCGAAGCCGTTTGGGTCGAATGGGCCGGGACGAACCAAGACACGCCCACAAGCAACCAGCCCACGGGGGGAATCGCGGGCATGGCCCCGGCCCGGGGGCCTTCCTGAAGAAAAGACGCCGGGCAAAAGTCGCACGTCCACCTAAGCGCGGGAATCATCATAGCCTTTCCGCTTCCCGGCACGAACAACCCGGGCCGCAACGCTCCAAGCCTAGGTAGCCCATGACCGTTTCCCAAGACTGGTCCAACTCCCTTCGGACGACGTGCCGTCCGTTCGTGAATCGGAATCCCTCGGGGGCATGGGCCAACCAAGCGGAGTTCTTTTTACCGTCAATGTCCTTGACGGCGGTTAACACCCCGCCTAGGTCGCACAACTGCGCGGCGGTCATACCTTGGGCTTTCCCAAGGCCCGGATATGGGCCGTGCCGTCCTTGGCTTCCAACCAAGCGTCAAGGACCGCTTCTTCGGGGACCATTTCCAAATGCCTTCGGGGGATGGTCAAGCCCCCTCCGTTCTCCCGGGCGACGATCCAAACGACGGCGCGGAGCATCTTTAGTTCCTTCTGTACAAGTTCCGCCCGGATCGTCTCGTTGACGTAACGCGAAAGGCTTTCGAACCCGTCCGGCCCCTTCAAGTCGTCTAAGTTGATCATGACTTTTTCCCCTCCCCCGGCGGCACGTAGTCATGGGGGACCAGCTTCCGCGACTTGTCTTCCTTGCCCGGCGTCGTGCGAACGGCCATGGCCGGGGCTTGGTCCTTGTGTTCCGGGGTCGGAACAACGACGCCGTGGAGTTTCGCGTCAATGCAATGGAGATACCCTAGGGCGTCCCGAAACCCGTTGATGATCATATCCAAACGGACTAGGACTTCCTGCTTGAACTGTTCGTCGGTCATGCGCGTTCCTCCAATCAATTTTGGTAGCCCCAACGGGATTCGAACCCGTGTCTTCACCTTGAAAGGGTGACATCCTAGGCCACTAGACGATGGGGCCTCATTAATCCCTGCTAACCAACCATGCTATAAACAACCCCGCCGCGAACCCGTACACGAACCCGACCGCAAGACCGAACGCCAGCAATGCCAGCCGTGAAGCGCGGGGCTTATCCGCGCCCACTACGGGAATTTTCCAAGACGATTCGTTTGGGTCCACTACTGGTCCTTCGTATCCGGCCTTTCTCCATGCGTCCAACCCGAAAGCGTGTTGGGCATGGTATGGAACGCGCACGTTCCCGGCTTCTGGTCCGGCCCCGTGCAAACGATGGAAGGATGAACCCCGCCCGCCGGGTCGATCCGATGCGGTAGCATTCCGCACGTTCCGCATTCAGGGCAACGGATCATGACCGCCCGATAGGGCTTGCCGTCCCGCGTCCCGGCCCACGAAACCCAATGCCCCTTGGGGCAATCCCAATGGTCTTGGTCCGGCCCGGGTTCGAACTTCTGGAAAGTGTAGGCTCCGGTCAATGTACTTCCCTCCGCGCGTCCCCCACTCGGCTACGGGCTTCTTCCGAATGGTTGATGCTGCAATTCTGAAGGCTGAAACAACGCCGCAAACATTCGGAGCAAACCCCTTTCTTGTTGGCCGTGGTTCGCCCGCATTGAGCCCCGCCGGATTCGCATTTGCAACGGCGCGCGACCTTGGGGAAGGGACGAAGACGTTTCGCCAGCCTGTAGATAGTCCGGAGTTCGTCCGCCCTGATTTCGTCCTTGGTCGGCGTAACGGGGCCGTCAACCGCCATGCAGCGATTATCGACAGCTTCCAGAATGTCGGCAATCTCCCGAAGCCGTTTGGCATCGGAAGAAGCCGTCCGATTCCTCCGGGGCTTCCTCTTCCCAAGCAAGTTCAGTTTCCCAAGGATGCAGTCCGAAACCAAATGGTCGTGGCCGGACAAGTAGTCGTAGTCCGAAGCGACTTCCGCCCCCATTCGGATTCCGCGTTTCTCCGCGTGTTTCACGGAGTCGGCCAGCGCGTTCTTGACCCAAGCGGGCGCATGGGTTCCAATCCACGTCCACAACTTCCAGCGGCAATCAGGGTTCGGGTTGTCCATGGTCTTCCTTTCCTCCGAATCCGTATTGGAAATCTTCCACTTCTTCGAAGTCGATTTGGCCCATGACTCCCCGGCTCACGGCTTCGGCCACGCCGGGCAACGAGACTTGGGACGCGCGCTTCCTCCCTCCGCTCATTCGCGGTTCCCTTTGATCCACTCTTGGACGGCTTGCGCGGCCTTGATGTACGCGGGCGAAGGGGTCTTGGTCACTTCCTGCCCGGGAACGTAGGTCCGCCAAATGGCGTCCCTAAGTTCTTTGGGAAGTTTGAACCAATGGAAGCGACAGCCCCAAAGCCGGGGCGGAACTTCATGAATGCAGTTGGGCCAATGGCAACGGTGAATAGTGGGCGCGGGGGGAGTCGAACCCCCAAGGGTTGCCCCAACGGTTTTTGAAACCGCCGCGTTTGCCTTTTCGCCACGCGCCCCCGGATGAAGGTACTTTTCAACGATCAAGGCCGGACGTTTCTTGATCCAACGCCCGTTCACGAAGTTAAGCCAACCCGCATAGGAAAGGGCCTTTTCCTCCCGGGTCATTTTCCTTCCCGGGCAAGTGTAAGTAAGTTCCCCCTCGAAACAGTCACAACGGATGCACCAACCAAGCCCGCCGTCGCAAAACTGGCAAGAGTTCGCGTAAGCGTGATTCCCCGGGCATTCGTACCACTTATGCCCATGGGCTCGGGGCTTGGTCGGGAGTTCGAAAGCCATTAGCGGCCCCTGCCCTTGCAATGCTTCCACGTCGGCGGGATGTAGTCATGACCCGCCCGCCATACGGGGAAGTCGTACCCCGGGCGCGGGACACGGGGACGATTGGCGCATCCCCCCACGAATGCGAGTAACAAGACCGCCAGCCAAAACCGTTTCACTTGCGCCCCGCCGTCCGATGGTAGTAGCGAAGCTGTCGAACGGCGAACCCGCAAGCCGGGGAACAATACTTGGACCACTTCTTCCCCTTGCGGAAGGTAGCGCGCTGGCCCTTGCGCTTGCCCTTGCCCCGGTCGCAATTCACGTTCGCGCAAAGCATGGCCCCTAGTCCTTTCCGTACCCAAGGGGAAGGTCCAAGCCTTCCGCTTCCTCAATGGTGGACACGCACGAATCAAGGTCAAGGTCGCAAACCGCATCCAGCTTTTCCCCGACCGCCGACGTTTGCAAGTTCTCGGGAAGATTGTCCCTCCACGATTCGTATTCGGACTTGAGTTCGGCCAGCGTCGAAAGGGCATCGGACGCCCGGGAACATGCGTCGGCCCATTGCGCGGCCCGCGAAACTCGCTTGGTCCGTTTGGTCTTCACTTCCAGCGAAACGCCCGCCTTCTCCAACAGGGCCTTGACCGCCAGCCCCGCCGCGTGTCGGCAACCCGCCCCGCCTTCGCATCCGGCGGCATGGGCCAAGCCCGCGAACCAGTCCCCGGAATCGTCGTCCAGCAGCACGACCAAGGCTTCCCCCGCGAACCCTTCGCCGTAGGTTCCGGCCTTCATGTCGTCGCCGGGTTTGGCGGACCAGTACCCGCCCGCTTTGCCGTCCAAGTCGCGCGGCTTTAGTTTGATGCACCAAACGCGGCGGCTAACCATTGTTGGTCCCCTTCCGCATATGGTTGTTGTGCATCCGAAGGGACGCGGCGTAGTTCTCCCCGGCCCGGCGCGCGTCGTCTTCGTACTCGAATCGACGCCGCCCCATGCCCGCGACCAGTTCCCAACCGAAGGATTGCCAGCGCGCGGGCGTCCAGTCCCCGCCCACGCAATCCGCGAACACGCGCTTGACCACGACAACCCGAATCTTGATGAACTCTTCCGCCGTGGCCTTGTCCGAAAGGGTCGGGTCGGTCAGCCGCCCCAACTGCGAACAGTCCTTGGACTCCGACGCCGGGGAACAGAAGTCGTAACGGAGCATGTCGAAAGGAAACTGTCCCGTGCCGACAACCGCCGCGTACTCGATTCGAGCCTTAGCCATGTCCATTCCTCCATCAATCGGCTACACAATCGTAGCCGGGCATTCCATAAAGTCAACCGAAATCCTGTTGGTCCGATCAATATTGGTGGACCTATGGGGAATCGAACCCCCGCCGCGAGTATCCAACCTACACGCGGTCCGTCCTTGGTAGGCCCATGCGGGCGGGGCCTTTCGGCCCCGCCCTTTCCTTCCCTCTACTCCAAGGCCCTACGCGCTGGCCGTCTTCTTCCTGTCGTAGTAGCGGACCTTGGCCCGCCACTTCTGAAGATGGCCCTTCGCCAACTCCAACTTGCGTTCCCACTTCGCCAGCATCCGACGCGCCTTGGCTTCGCGCTTTGCCACGAAGTCCACGGGCGCGGCCACGGGTTCCGGCTTCGGTTCCTTGGGCTTGGGCTTCAACGATCCGTTGAACCAGCCCCGCGCCACGGCCCACTTGCGAAGGTTCTTTTCAAGCCGGGCGTGTTTCTTGGAGTGGGGCCGACCCCCGACGTACTCCCTATGGAACCAATGGGAAAACAAGTGGATCAAGTCCGACCAGCCGTTGCCCACGTTGACGCGGAACTCCGATCCCCTTAGCCAAGTGTAGCGGTTGCCGGAAGTCTCCACGATGCGGTAAGGGAACCGACGCCCCTTCAAGTGGCGGAACATCTTTCGGATTGCCTTCTCCGCTTCCTCAAAGGTAAGTGGCGTGACCGTGCCTTCGGGCTTAACGGCGTTGGTCCGTTCGTAGGCTTGCTCAATGTTCAAGCCGTTCCTCCTTTCCGATTTCCAAAGAGCATTGGGCCGGACCATCCGACCCGACTACCTACTTACTGCAAGTTTCGTGCCAAGCGATTTTTGAAGCGCGTTCGCGGTTCCGTTGTGACAATTTACGTAAAGTGTTGACACTTTATGTCATAAAAAGACTTTATGCCATAAAGGTTTCAACGCGGGGCAAGTCCGATTACCCAACCGTAAACCACGTTGGGTTCGTCGATCCAACGGACTTCGGTTTCGGCTCCGACGTGGTGACGAAGGACCAGCCGGAAGTAGCGGTCCCAAAGGTCGTCGCCGTCCGGTCGGGGATCAATCGGGAAGTACGGCCTTGACTGGAACTCGCACGGGGCGCGCCGGGCCTTCATTTCCTCCGGGGTAAGCATCGTCGTTCCTCCTTTCACTCTGCCTAACTATACAACTTTATGCCATAAAGTCAAGTGGCAAAATAAAAAAGGCCGGGTATTGCTACCCGGCCCCGAGAGAGGGAGGAAAAGGCGGTTGGTTAGCTGGCCTTATTCGCCTTGGGCTTCGCGGCCTTGGGCTTCCGCAACAGCCGCTTGGGAACGACCTTGACCGCTTCGACCACGCCCCGCGCCGCCGCCAGCTTGACCGCGCGAATGGCGTTCACGACCCCCGCGCGCTGCTTGAAGCCGTCGCCGGACGCCGCGACGATTTCGCCGTTGGTCGAACGGAGCCGCCAACGGTATTCCTTCGCGCGGTTGGAGTGGAATACTTCGAACACGGGGAACTTGCGCGCCATGTTGGACCCTCCATCAAGTATGAGAATGGCTTTCCGCCCCGAACCGTCCATGAACGCAACCGGGATTTCCTTCATGGTCCAACCCTCCATCGGTTCCAACTTCCCCCAAGACGTTTTGGGGGCCTAAGTAGATCCGAAGAGGGATGGTTTGTTATGCCGTTTCCGCTTTCTTCCGTTCCTCCAAAGCCTTTTGGTTGATGGACTCGCGGACCTTTTGGGCGTATCTCCAAAGGGGCAAGGCCGCTTCCAAAAGTTCCTTGTCTTCCATCATGGCCCCGCGCTTTTCCCTGTAAAGCGTGGGGTCGATCATGCCGCCGAATGCGTCGGCGCGTTCGATCCGTTCCAGCATGTCGGGGACGTTGACCCGCTCCAAGAACATCGAAGCAAGCGCGCACGTCTTCAGGTTCTCGCGGTACTCTTCGATAGTCATTTCGTCCATAAGTCTTACCTAGTCACGGGGTCAAGTCAAGTAGATTTCGGTGAAAACAATTCGAGCCTATCGACTATGGCCCGCCATTCCTTTTCGAACTCCGGGTCGCGGGGCTCCAAGTCCCGATGCAGCGCGGCCAAGGCCGCGAACGCTTTGGGGTCGTAGTGATACAAAGTCGCATGAATGGAAGCGTACCGGAAACCGCCGTCCGGGGACTGGATCAACCACGCTTCGCGCTTGCCCCGGCGTTCGACGGCATAGCCCCACCATACCGCGCCGCGCGCCGCGACCATGACGGCGGGTCCGGTCGGATCAATGGGCATGGACCAGCCCCTTTTCGACCATGGCCCGTATAACGCGGTCGGCCAGCGCGTCGGGGGATTCCGTGTCCGTATGGCCGTGGATTTCCGGCATACCCGGGGGTTCGTAATACGATTCGTCCCGACTCCACGTAGGCGGGCCAAGTATGCCGCGCTTGTCCCGCGCATAACGCGCATCGAACGGGCATTCCAAATACACTTCGAAGAACACCCCGGGGTTGCAAGCCCGAATCGTGTTGCGGGTATCTCTGAAGGGGGATACCGCCGCGACAATGGCGACCAAACCAAGTTGGGAGAACATCCGGGCAAGGTAGCCCAACCGCTGCATATTGTCCCGGCGGTCTTGGTCGCTGTAGCCGATTTCCGGCCACAAGTTCGACCGCATGTCTTCGGCGTCCAGCACGACCGCGCGGCCAAGGGCAATCCGCTTGTGGAGTTCGTAGGCCAAGGTCGTTTTTCCCGAACACGGTAGGCCCGTAATCCAAACGATCATCGGGGCTTATCCTCTACCCGGTTCCAATGGGGGAATCGTTCCGCCGGGATCGGAACGCCCAAGAATCGGCAAAGCGGGGACCATCCTTCCGACACGTCAAAGACCAGCAGTTGAGCGGGTCGGGTCGTGAAGTATCTTCGGACGGCCCTTTCGTGGTTGTTGTATGCGTCGAACAATTGTTCGTCCGTGAACTTGGAGAAGCCCAACAGTTTTCCGTATAGCTTTCGTTCGGCGTCCGCGACGAAATCCCATTGGGCGGGATAAAGACTCCGCTTCACGTAGCGGGCATGGGCAAGGTCGAAGTAGGATCGAAGGGACTCCATCCAAGACCCGACCGCGCGAACGGTCAAGACGAACTTGGAGCCGGGGAAGGACTGGTCCAACTCGCGGAAACGTACCGATACGGTTATGTCCGTGGCCGCTTCCGCCGCGCAAATCTCTTTGATGGACAGCGGCCAATGAACGGCCTTCCAGCCCAACACGCTTAGGGCCTTGGTCAAGCTGGAAGTCCCCGTCCTAGAAAGCCCGACCCCGAACACGCGGGCCTTGTCCATGGGCTTGTGTTCCTTGCAGCATTTCCCCATTAGTTGCCCCCCGCTTCCGGCAACTTGGGAAGGATGGGATTCCCGTTGCCGTCCGGTTGTACGACCTTCAGGATTTCCAAGACCTTTTCGGCGGACTTTAGCGCGCTGGCGACCGTCTCAATGGTCTTGCCGATTCCCAGCGTGTCCACGGGCTTTTGGTCCGGCCCTATGATCAGCCGCTTTCGGACGTTGTTCAAAACCAAAATGGTTTGGGCGGACACGGCGGACATTTGGCGCGCGAGAATCCAAGCGCGCTTGAACCGTTCTTGCTCGAACACTTCCCGCGCCCTAGCCTTGTCCGCCATGCCCAATTGGAATTGTAGCCCGGCCATGAACGCTTCCCGTTCGTTGGGCGGGGAATCCTTCCGGGGTTCGTTGAATAGCTGGAATTCCCTTTCCGCGTCCAAGGCTTCCAAGTCGGTTAGCTTTCTCATTTGGTCCTTTCCATCCCGGCGCAATCGCCGCAAAGATCATCGTAGGCCCAACGGCATTCGAGTTTCTCGGGGTCGTGCGTCCAAACTTCGTCGCACGTCCGGCAACGGTGACGGCATACCGGGCCGGGGTAGGGCGCGGCGTTCTCCAACGACCCCGCTACGAACCGCGCGCCCCGGGAAAGCTGGCGGACTTCATCCTTGGACAGCTTGGGGCCGTGACCGTCCGGCAAGTCGATTCGGATTTTCCCTTCCCGGTCCAACATGAAGTGGAACGGCCCTTCCTTGTGAATCAACTTCTCTTCCATTGCTCCCCCTTACTTGTGGGCGTTGGCGTTACAACGCTTGCAACGCACGGCGAGTTCAACGCCGTTTCGGAACTCTTGCCAGTACCGAGACACGCGCCAAGACGGGTCCATTTTCCGCAAGTCGTAATTCCTGCCGTTAACGTGGTCGATTTCAAGCGGGTTCTTCGGCGTCCCCTTCGTCCCGCAATCGACGCATTTCCCGCCAAGTTTCTTGACCAATTCCAACCTTCTGAAATAGGCCCGTTCTCTATCCGCGCGGGCCACGTCCTAGGCTCCCGGCCCCGCCGCCCCAAGCCGGATCAGTCCTTGACGCGCCGCGTCCATCCTGTTCCAGAAGCGCGCAAACCGTTTGAAGTTTCCGGCCTTGTCCGACTCTGACGCCAGCCGTCCGCATTCCTCTTCTTCCGCGCGAAGCCGGGCGATTTCCTGCGCTCGTTCCCGGGCTTCCCGCTCCGACTTCTGTTGGGCGTCCCTCTTGATACTGCCACGAAACACGGATGACCCGCGTTCGGCCAAGACCTTTTGGAGTTCCTTATAGGTCGTCTTCCCCGCAAGGTTCTTGAACGCGGAAGAAGCCTTGTCCATGTTGAGACGGTCGGGAAGTTCGTCCGTCATTTTCCCTTGCCTTTCTTGGGCGGGGGAGCGGGCGGGGGCGGTTCCGTCCGCTTGGTCGCCGCCTTGATAGCGTCCAAAATGGCTTTGAACTCTGCCGCGTTGCCGGACTTCAGGGCTTGGACGTGGGCCTTTTCCGCGTCGGGAACCCGGGCGAAACGGGATAGGAACTTCATCCCGGCGGCATGGTTCGTGCTGGCGACCCGGCGCAACTTCGCCACGTTCTCCGCGTCCTGCAAGTCGTAGACGCGGGCTTCGCCCCGGTACAAAACCAAGACGTGTCCGCCTTCGGACTCCCCAATCCTAATCGAGCCGTGCCACGCCATAAGCATTCGCTCCCTTAATCAAGTTCTTAACGGATTCGTCCAATTGCCATTGGTACTTGGCCCCCGTCCCTACTTGTTTAACCATACCGATAGCGGCCAAGTCTTGCAAGGTTCGGAACACGGTTGAAGGGGTCAGCATCGGGCAAGCCTTGTTTACCGCCGGGGTGGGGGCCGTGCTATTCGGGTTGGGACACAACTTCCAAAGTCCGTGTATCACTTCCTCGATTTTGTCGGGGACCGTGGACATGGCGACCCGCGTAACCAACTTGTAAGTCCTTTCGCTAGGGGTCTTCTCCCCGTAGTAGATTGCGACCCCCATAGCAAGCCGGGACAATTGCTTTCCCAATCGGGTTCCGATTTCAAAGCTGGCCTTGTTGGTCATAAGGCGGTAATCGTACTTGTCCCGGTTGACGACTCCGCGCATTCGAGCCGCCAGCATGGAAAGGTTGCCGACCTTCAACCGCATGTCCATAGTCAGTTCGGGGGCGGGGTCCGGCATCTTCTGAGAAAGGAAGCGCGCGGCGGCTTCCTTGATCGAATCGCGCATCGTGTTTTCCTTGTTGATGTTCCCGATTGCGCGCATGATCCTTTCCAGTTCGTCCAAGTGAACCGTGTTCCCTTCAAGCCTGTACTTCAAAAACCTTTCGCCCAACCCGGAGTGAAGGGAACTGAAAGCGTCAATGTTGGGAGTAACGCCCGCGATAATGCCGAACGTGGAGTTATAACGGCGGACTATCCCGTTACCGAAAACCTTTTCGAATTTGCCGTCGTAAGCGTCCCGAAGCTGTCCGAAGATTTCGTCCCGGGCCATGGGGTTCATTTGAAGCGTGGTCGTAAAGTCCTTAATGATCAGGACTTTTTTATCAAGCTTCGGAATCAAGGACGGGTCTTCGCCCCCGACCCAAGACGCGCCGGACACAAGAGCATGGGGCGTTAGAGTCGAAACCGAATAGGTTTCGTCGCAATTCGAAAGGGACATGAGAAGTTCGGACTTCATGCCGCCCGGGGGCGCGACGAAGAAAAGCCAAAGCGGGTCGCCGTGAAGACGGTTGGCGAAGCACGTTCCGAACATGACCGCCAAGGCTTCATCGTCCCGCATATGAAGCCATTTCTTATACTCCGCGAACAGTTCTTGGCGCGAAATCGGTTTCAACTCGGGCTTGGACTCGGCTTCCTTTTCTTCCTCTTCTCCCTTGGCGGCGGTCTTGGACCGGGGCTTCGTCCGCCGGATCATGGCTTCCAAGGCCGCGAAGCAAGCCTTGGGCTTCTTCCCCTTGACCGCCCCGGCAACGATCCAGTCCCGAGTATCGAAACCGTCCGGCGAGTCGGCGGGCCACTCCACGAACCGGAGGGACTTAGCCGCCGTGGACAGGAGTTCGTAGCAGCGCGCTTCCCCTTGCGCCCCGGCTTCGTCGGCGTCGTACATGGCGCGAACGTCCCGGCCCTTGAACGAAGGAACCCATTCCGTTTTCAGAGTGTTAGCCCCCGGGAGACCGACCACAACCCCGGGTTTCTGAATAAGACGGAGCAACCAGTCAAGGGCCATGGCGTCCCATTCGCCTTCGCAAATGTAGACGGGTTCCTTGGCGCGCTTGGGGTCGTGTAGCTGGTCGTGGCCGAACAACCCGGTATTGACCCCGGGCGTTGACATGGACTTCCGCTTCGGACGCCAGCCGCGAAGATCAACGATTTTGCCCTTTTCGTTCCGAATCGGAATGGTGTAAGACTCGCCGTTGAAGCCGACTTCCCAACGCACGAAGGCCGACTTGGGAAGCTGTCGGTTCGCGGCCAACGTAGATTGGGCTTCTGGCGTTTGCCTATAGAACTCCGTGTTTTCCTTCCCGATTTGGGCTAGGAAGGATTCGAAGTTCCCTTTCATCCCGCAAACTTTACAGTCCCAAAGTTTGTTCCGCCAATTGACATAGAACTTTTTGGCGGACCCGGAAAACGGACAATCTCCTATGACTTGATCCCCGGTCATGTCGTGGAACACGACCCCATGGGATACGAAACCCCGAACGGCTTTCGCCGCTTCTTCCGTAATCATTCGCGCGCCTTCTCCCCTCTATCGGAAGTCTTTCAGTTCCTTCTTTTCGTTCCAGCGGGTAACGGTTCGTGCCACGTCCACGGGAAGCGGGAGCCCGAACCGCCCGCCGTGGTCTTCCATGATCCGCCGGACTCTCCGAAGGAACCAAGGGAAGACGTGACCCCATTTGATTTCGATAACGATTTCGTCGTGAATGGTAAGGACCAAGTGGGCATCTATCCCCCTCGCCCGCATCTTCGAAAGATATTCGGCAACGGCAATCATCCGGTCCTTTAGCAAGTCCGCCGCCGATCCCTGTACCATGTAGTTTACCGCACGGTAAGCGTAATCGGGATCAACCCAAAGTTTCCGGTTGAAACGGTTTCGGATAAAACCATCCCGGTATACAAGCGACGAAAGTTCTTCGGAGTAGGGCCGGATTCGGTCGAAGGTCGCGTGGTACTCTTCCAACAACTCTTCGGCTTCGGACCTAGTGCAAACCAGCTTCGACGCCACGGCGTCCGCCCAACCGCCGTAAACGGTTAGGAAGTTGATGATTTTCGCCTTCTTCCGGCTGTTCTTTTTGTCGATTGATGCTTCGGCCTTGTTGATGTCCCAATCGAATTGATCCAGCCAAAGCACGGCCAACCCTTCTTCTTTGAGCGTGGGCCGCTTGCTTCGAAGGGCCTTGACTGTTTCGATTGCCTTCGGGGTGTTCTCCGCTTCCTTTCCGTCCAGCCCAAGGGCGGATACCGCCGCCTTGATTGCGGCTTCGGGCCGCTGGCGTCCCCAAATCTTCCGGGCCGTGTTGCCGTGAATGTCGCCGCCTTCGTGAATGGCGGTTAACATGGTCGGTTCTTGCGCCACGTCCGCGAAGATGCGTAGTTCAAGCTGGCTGAAGTCGAAGTGATACCAAACGTATCCCGGCCTAGGTCCGAAAGGGGTTCGGGCTTGAATGGGCTCCGTGGTGAATCCCGCTCCGCTGGCGTCGGCCACGTTTTGAAGGTTGGGTTGACGGCAGGAGTAGCGGCCCGTGACGGGACCGACTTGCTGAAAGTCGGGATGCAGGACCAGCCCGCCGGGGTTGAGCGGGTCGGGAATCGACAGGGCGCGATACTTCAGGAAGAAGGACGACAGGGCCTTTTCATGCGCCCGGACCCTTGACACAAGCCGCGCGAAAGGATGTTGGATTCCCTGCAACGCTTCCGCGTCGGTCGTCTCGTTGCCCGTGTCCTTGTCGTAGACCGGGGGAATCCCAAGCCCGCCCTTCTCTTTGGGCTGGTACATGAACCGCCGAAGCTGAATGGGGGAATTAAGATTGATCCCCGGCTTCCACTTCTGTAGTTCGTCCAAAGCCTTTTTCAAAGCGGATTCGTGGTTGACGATTTCCCGATCCACCACGGCCTTTTCGATCTTGACCCCGCGAGACTCCGCGCCGTAGGTCACGGGGAACAACCGCATTTCCCGTTCGTAAGTGTCTCGGACTTCCTCTTCGTCTAAGACCCCATCGGCCATAAGCCAAAGAAGAATGGTCCGCTCCGCATCCGTCAGCGCGTACCGCTTCAAAAGTTCTTCCGGCGCAAGCCAATAGTCGGCGGCTATGGGGTCGTCGCCGTGCGAACCCTTTTCGGCAATCTTCCAACCCTTCTTCTTAGCCTGAAGCCGGGCCTTGGCCGTCGCCTTTCTCAATTCCTTTTCGTCGTCGTCGGGAATGTCAAGGTACTTCGCGCCCAACTTCTTCAGCTTGAAGCTAGGTTCCATGTTGTGCAGGGCGTGAAGGGCGAACATCGTTTCTTCGATCTTGCCCCTAACCTGAATGCCCGTGGATTCCAACATCCTGATATCGAACTTGGCGTGGTGGAAAACCCGAACGCCGTTGGCGTCCCCGAAGAAGTTGACCATGGAACGCCAATCGGGTTTGGCTATGGAAACTTCGCGGGTCAGCGGATCGACCCGGCCACGGACGAACGCCTTTCGGCCTTCGCAATCGCAAAAGCTGAAGGCATAAGGGCGGTCGCCCAACCACGGGTTAAGCCCGGTCGTTTCCGTGTCGCAAGCAACCGGGGATTTCAAAGCAACTAGGGTTTCGTGGTCCCCTACGATGTCTTGTACTTTCTTGACTGCCGGGGGCAACGACGCCAGATATTCCCGAAGCGCGCCCATGGGCCGTAGTCTCCATCAAAGCCCTTTGGCTGGCCCGCTAGGATTCGAACCTAGATAAAGGGATTCAAAGTCCCTTGTCCTACCATTAGACGACGGGCCAAGGACCGGGCCGGGGAGCGGACAACAGGCCCGCCCCCCGGACTCCGGTAGGTAGTGGACTACCGCTTGACCTTGGAAACCTTCCCCGTCGTCTTGGTCGGGGCGGGCTTCGCCGGGGCCTTGGCGGGAGCCTTGGCCGGGGCCTTCTTCTTCGGCTCCGGTTCCGGCTCGGGCTCGGGCTCGGGCTCCGCTTCGCCTTCCACGGGGGACAGGGCGTCCACGGCGACCTTGTAAACGCCCGCGTCGGTCTTGACCCGGGCTTTCGTGTCGTTCTCCACGAACTCCACGATTTCGCCTTCGACGTCCGCGCCCTTGCTCTTGAAGGTCACGCGCATTCCCTCTTCCAGCGCGACCCCCTCGGGTTCCGCTTCGGCGGCGGGCTCCGCTTCGGCTTCCGGCTGGACTTCCTCCGGGGCGGCTTCGGGCTCCGCTTCCGGGGCGGCTTCCTCGCCGCCTTCTTCCTCGGGCTCGGGCTCCGCGCCGTCCGGCTCCGCGAACTCCACGTCCTGCCCCTTGTCGTCCAACATCTTGTTGATATAGACGTGCGTGAAGTCGTCCTTGGTCTTGACCCGGCCACGGATCAAGGGCCGTTCCTTGACGATTTCGGCCAACACGGGTTCGATTGCCGAAATGTCTTCGGGAACTTCCTTGCCCAACCGGGCAAGTTTCCGCTGAAGGAAAAACAAGTTGTCTTCCGACTCCAAGCCGTCGTAGTCGTGAACCTGTTCGCCCTTGGAATCGCCTTCCTCCACGGTGAAGCCCCAATGGATTTGGAGCCGACCGGAGGAAACGGATTCCGTCAACTCGCATTCCGTGATGCGGAGACGGTAGATTCCGTCTTCGACGGAAGACCCGCCGAACTCGGAAGGGTCGCGCTTGCTGGCCTTCTTCCAGTTCGCGCCCAACTTCTTCAGCCGATTGGAAAACTCGGATGCCATTTCAAATCCCTTTCATTCTAAGTCAAAGTCGTTCCACTTCCCTTTACTGCTATCGCCGGACGATGCGAACAACGCGCTTCGATTCCCCTCCTTTCTCCCCTGCCGGGGCAACGGGCGCGGTCTTGTTGAAGGCCGCGACGTAGTTTCTATATCCCTCTTCGGGCGAATCGCCCATGGAAACATCGGTCACGCCGACGAAGTGTTCCTTGACCCGATGCCCGGCGGCTATGAAGTCGTCGCCCCGGATCGTAAGGATTCGCTTCCCGCCGTCGCTGTACTGATAGTAAGCCCAAATGTCAACCATGGGCTCCAAGACTTGCCGGGCTTGGTTGGGCATCGTCGGGACGATCCTATCCGACGACCTACCGTCGCGCCGCTTCAGCTTCTTTTCGGTCGCGTGGGAAATGAAGATCGTTCCGCGCGGCCCGTTGATGATTCGGGCCATGGTCATAGCGAATTCGTTTCGGACCAGCGACCAGCCCTTGCCCCATTCTTCGTCCGATTCGTGGACGATCCCAAGTTTGCGAAGCATGTATTCTTCGCAATACTTGAACGCCAAGTCCACGGTGTCCACGACCACGGTTCCGAACCGGGTAGGGTTCTTGTCCAGAAGGTCAAGGTAGGTCTTGAACTGGCCCCAGTTCTTCACTTCCCGGGAGAACAGCGACAAAGCCTTGCCGCCGGGTTCGCACAAGAGGAAGAACGCTTCGGGGAACTGCGCGGCCAAGGACGTTTTGCCGATCTTCTCCAACCCGTAGAGAAGCATCGAATAGCGGCCCAACTCCCCAACGGGGACCGTAGGTTCGTCCGGCAGGGTCAGCACGGGCGCGGCGGGCGCAACCTTCTTCTTCAGGACCATGGTTATTCCTCCAATTCCGCGAAGACCGCCGGACGCTGGTAGAAGGTCGCCCGGTTGTCGTTGTAGCAAATCGGGATGTTCGGACACATTCCGAACTTGTTGATACACGGCTGGCCGAACAGCCGCACGGGACGCCCGGCCTTGGACCATGCGTAGAAGTCTGAAAGGACTTCTCGCAACTCCTTTTCGAATTGGTCAAGGTCGGACTTGGACACGCATACTTCGTACCGCTTGAAGTAGTGTTCCGGTTCTTCCTTGATATGCTCCACGATGCGGGCGCGGTACTGGTCCAACGATTCGGCCTTGCCGACTTTCAGGTTGGGACGGCGAATCACGTTGTACAGGAAGCCCGCCGGAATCTTGCCCGTGAGAATGCGGACGGCCAGCAAGTAGAAGTTGATTTGGAAGTCACGGAGCAAGGTTTCCCCAAGCTGTTCTTCCACGATTTGCGATTTGTTCTTCGCGTCGAACAGCCAAAGGGATTTGGTCTTGGACGTATACACGCCGTCGAAGCGTCCCATAAGCCAAGTCCGGCGGTTGGGAATGGACACGGTGTCGAAACAAAAGGGAACCCGGAAGACCCCTTCCACGTCCACCCAATCAAGGGGCTTCTTCACGTCCCAATAGGCGAAGTATTCCGGCAGGACCGCCAGCATTTGCGCGCCCACCGTTTCAAACTTCTCCGTTTCTTCCGCCGACCAGCGCGACCCGTCCTTGCGTTCGTGTTCGTCCAACACGGCTTGAACGGTCTTGATGATGGACTCCCGGCCCGGCGTCTTTTTCGCCTTCCGTTGCTGTTCGTGGACGACTTCCAAAACCCGATGGGTCAAGATGCCGTGAAGCAAGGGTTGGGCGACCTTCAACGGCGACCATCGGTCAAGGTAGATGCTTGACTTCTGGCGGCATTCGAAGAACATCCCCAACAGGCTTTGGGTTACTCCGTCCGACTCCATGTCGTAGGGTTTGGGCGGCGCGGCCTTCTTCATGTCGTTACCTTTCCAAAAAACGAAACCAGTTTGGACACGTAGTTAGGCCAATCGGCGGATTGATCCCCTCCCCGTCGAAGCACCCAAGCCGGATGGGGGATTTCCAGAATGGACGGCTTGACTACGGGTTCGGGCCATTGCATGAACTTTGCGAAAACGAGTTGGGGCAGTTTTCCACAAAGCACTATGCCGCGCGCCCCGGAGATTTTCACGGCTTTCTGAAGACGCGGCAAACACGCCAAGATTTCGGAGCCTTCCGGCTGGCGGTTGGGCGCGCCGATCCGGTCGCACGGTCGGCAAGCAACCAAGTTCGTGAAGTAGACCGGGGCCTTTTTCTTGTTGGCGAACGAAACGGCCTTGTCCAACAGCTTCCCGGCGGGGCCGATGAAGGCTTCTCCCAACACGTCTTCGGACTTGCCCGGACCTTCCCCCACGAACAGGACTTGCGCCGGGAGTTCGCCCCGGCCTAGGACGTGGAACTTGGCCCGCTCCCCCAAGGGACACTTCCGGCAGTTGATCCACTCTTCGAACTCTTTTCGAATGTCCATTAGAAATGTCCCTTCACGTATAGACCTATCCCCACGGCGTCCCAAATGTCCCCGTGAAACTCCATGTCGTCCAACGCTTGATCCCCGATCCGCTTTCGAATCCTTGCCGCTACGATCTTCTTCGAAAGCTGGCCCTTCCACTCCCGAACCGGAACTAGCGTGAAGCCTACCCCTTGGGCGTGACACATTCCGGCATATACCCCGACCAAATAGGACAGCTTCACGACGTCGCCCTTGGCCGCTGCCGCGTGGCCCTTCTCCCCTTCGAAGAAGGCCGGGAGTTCACAAATGACGTTGGACACGCCCCGGTTACGGTTCGTGCTTAGGAAGCCGTGCAGCTTGAAGCCCAAGGCCCGGCAACGCAACGCCCAATCCCCTTCCGTGGCCGTCCAGTAGTCCACGGTCAAGGGCGGAACCAAGGCCCGCCGTTGGTCGTTGGACCAAACGGCAACGCCCGTGCGCTGGCCCGGGTCAAGAGACACGAAGACGGCGGACAATGCGTTCCCTTTCAAGCTGGAAGAACTTACGGAGGAACCAAGACGAATCCGCGCCCTTGATCCGCAACGCTTCCGAAAGCGATTCGTCCACGGAGTCCCGCGTCAACAAGTCGATATACAAGAGCGGGTCTTTCTTCATGGGATGGATGATACGATCTTCGGACTGCCGCCGTTCGTCCAGCGAAAACGAATTGGAATAGTAGATCGACGTGGACGCGCGGGAGAAGTCCAGCCCGTACTTGCAAACCTTTATTTGCAGAAGGGCGACCCGGGCACGCCCTTTCTGAAAGAGAAGCCGCCGCGCGTGGCGTTCGTCCGGCGAAGTCTCGCCCGTAATCCATACGAACGGGATTCGAGCCCGGCGAAGCATCCCGGCGACCAAGCGGAGTTCCGCATTGAAGCGGAACAGGACCAAGGCGGGTTCGCGCCTTAGTTCCCCCTCTAGCAGCGTCACGACTTCTCGTCCCTTTCTCTCGGATACAACGTTCCAATCCTCCCCGTGACCCCCGGCAATTCTACCCAACCACGAATGGATTACAAGGGAATATTTCGTTTCCTGTTCGCCCAAACGGTATTCGCCTTCCACTTGGTCGAACAACTCGGTTTGTTCCGTAGTCGGTTGGATATAACGACGCGAATAAATCTTCTTCGAACCGATCCCCGCTTCCTTGCGGCTCATGATGAAGGACAACCTACCGACTTCGGCCTTGATCCCTTGACGGACCCCGGGCTTAGGCACCCATTGATAGTCCAAAGGTTCGAAGTTGCGCGCCCGGAAGGACCAATAGGTTTTGGCCCGCATGAACCGACCGTGCAGGAACCGGAATTGCTCCACGAAGTCTAGCGGGCCTTCCGGGTTCGGTAGCCCCGACAGAATCGCCCGATGGTCCGCGCCCCGAAAGGCGGTCGTGACCAACCGCGTAATCATGGCCTTCGGGTTCTTGATGCGGGTTGATTCGTCCACTATGACCGTATCGAATTGGGATTCCCACGCGGACCACGCGGCCAGCCGGGGCGAGTCGTCGTAATCGCAACGCTTGAACCGCGCGAGTAAACGACGGAACCGCCGTTCTTGGGACTTGTCTTCCGGCTGGTCTTGGGGATTGTCGCAAGCCTTGAACCCCGCCAACAACCTTTCGAAGTTGACCAAGACCCAAGCAATTTTTCCGTCCGGCGGGGATTCGAAATCGAGTTGGTCGGAGTCCGGGGACGAAATCCAAGACTCCCCTTCTTCCTTCAACTCGGTTTCCCAAGACTTCAAAACGGAAAGGGGGGCCAAGACCAAAACGGCCTTGACCCCCCATTTGCGACACGCGCGGATAGCGACTAGGGTTTTCCCTAGCCGCATTTCCATAAACAACGCGGGATGATGGAACCGGGAACAGTAGCCAATTCCTTTGACTTGATGGGGAAGGGCGGGCCGCATGGCTAGTGCTTCCTCCGCACGACGACCACGCGCCGGGGCTTCGGGGCGGGCTCGGGTTGGGGCTCCAAGTCCGGTACGAACTTGGATTCCGCTTCGCGCTTGGCTTCCAGCTTTTGATAGCAGGACCAACAATAGCGTTGCGGGTTGTCCGGGTCCGTATGGTCTTGGACCCCTTCCCCTGAACCTACCAAGTCGCGGCAATACTTCGCCGTGCAATACCCGGCGTCGTATGCTTCCCGAACCGACTTGGGTTTACTCATTGAGGAAATCCACCACGTCTTCCCAACGGTCGGAGCAAGCCGAAAGGTCTTTGCGCTGTTCGTTCTCTTCGGCTACGCTGGCCTTCCAAGCCTTTTCGTCCCGAACGGACTTCACGGCGGCTTGGACCAGCGCGGCCAAAACCTTCGGGTCCAGCGCGTCCAACTCCCACGACTCCGCGCCAAACTCCGCGATGTACGCTTCCGCCCGCGTGTCGGTCAGCTTGGCCGGGTTGGGCGGCGGGTTGTATTGCTCGATTTGATCCATGTTCAGGGCCAGCCGTTCCAACTTGATTCCGCCCATGAACAGCGTGAGACGGTCCACAATGTCGCGGGTCATGTCCTTTCCCGAAGGGTCATGGTCCCCGAAGTGGAACACGACGGGCGTTTGCCCGGCCTTCTTCCAACGAAGCATCCGTTGGGCCGCTGCCCACATTTCGGATTGCGACGTGTAACCACGGCAAGAGAAGTACGGCACGTCGAGAGATTGGCAAACCCCTTCGAAGACCCCGGCCAGCGCGTCCTTTTCGATCCAGACTTCGGGCCGGAACTTCTGGTCCGCCCATTTGTCCAGCCGGAAGGACTCCGACGCCGACCGGATGATTTCCTCCGGGTTGTCCCAATGGGACAGGCCGCGAAGATTGCGGGTCCGATCCGTGATTGCTTCCCAATCGACCAGCCCGGCAAGCCGCGCGTCCGAAATGATTTGGCCTAGCCGCTTGTATTCTTTCTGGCTGTTCTTCAGGAAGTCTCGGCTAACGAACTGGTAGAACAACTGCCGCAACGTCAAATCGAAACCCTGTTGGGCGTACTCTTCGATTATGGCGTTGGCCTTTCGGATGATTTCGCGCGAAGAAGCGTTGAACCGCTTATCGAGATACGCGATTTTCGGCATGGCTACATTCCCTGTATTGACAAGTCGCCGGATTCCCCGTCCGGTCGCGGTCGCCGCCGCCCCGGGGGTTCGCCCCACGCATAGCGTAGGGCTCCCCCCGGGGCCTTGGCTTGAGATTTCAACTATACCCCGACAGGGGGTCTAGTCAAGGGAATTCCGACCCTAGTTGGACCGGAACCGCGCGTCCCGCGCCGCTTCCTGAAAGACCGTGCGAATCCCCGAAATGCTCTTGGCCTGATTCGCCGGGCTGAAGGACTTGGCGACTTCGGTAAACGCATTGTACAGCGACCAGCCGTTGCGCGGCTTGAACTCGGGGTGCGGGGGCGTCCGCCAAGCCGCTTCGACCTTGCCCAACTGTGACCACGGGACCAGCCCAAGCGCGCCCGTCCTGCAAAGGACGTGATGGACCTTCAGTTCCGAAGAATAGTCCATGCCCTGAAGGGCCTTGATTTCCTTCGCCAGCGAATCCCGCGCGCCGTCCGCGAACTGGACAAGCCCGGCGTCAATGGTGTCCTGAAGGTTCAGGTTCATGGTATGCCGCTTGCGGTCCCCCGGGGTGAACTGCTCGGAAATCATCCCGTTGGAGCAAACGAACACGCGCGCCCCGGCGAAGAACGTAAGCGCGTACCGCCCGTTGTTGGAGTGACGAAGCCCAAGGGAAAGCCCAACGCCCTTCGGAACTTCGATCTTCATTTCGGGGGCGGGCAGAAGGTCCAACGACCCGTACAACGCCGCGTTGTCCATGGCCGTAGCCCAACGCTCCCCCTTGATCTTGAACCCCGCGTTTTCCACGCGGTCAACCACGGTGTCGGCCAACTCCGAATGGCGAAGGCCCTTCCAACGGTCGGTGACTTCGCCCTTGGCGCGGGACGTGACCGGGATACCGACAAGGGCCTTGCGGGAAATCGCCGTGCCTTCCGTAATCGTGAACATGGTTGCCGTCCTTTCAAAAAAGTTTGGTTACTGTTTTTCGACCAACTCGATTTCGACCTTACAACCGGAACACTTCCAAACGCCCGTGGTGAACTCCGCGCCGCGCGAACGCTTGCGGAAGAACTGCCCGCCGCACGGACACGCCAAGACGCCGCAAAGCGGGACGCCGGGCAAGTCCGTATGGACTCGGAATTCCACTTTGGTTTCGTCTTCCATCGTCCTTCCTCCCTAGTCGCACGTCGAACCGCGCGACCAACAGACAAGCCAACCGTCCACAAGGTCCGGCTCCCGGGTCACGACCGCATCGTAACAGCCGTAGCCCGCCGGATGATACCCGGCCTTGGCCGCGACTTCCTCGGGCTTGGGCTCGGTCTTGGACTCCACGACCGCCGACATGCGGATAAGGTAGCCCTTGGTCCCCGTCCGGCCCGACGTGATAACGCGCATGGCCTTTCCTCCAAACTCGATTCCCCGGCCCCGACATGGGGCCGGGGGCGTCCGTCCCCCGGTTACTCCTTTCCCTCCCGCCCGGCGCAAACCGGGCCAATTCCCGTTCGGATGCTTTCGGGCTCGGTCAGTACCCGATTGCATTTGACGCAACGGCCTTCCATGAGAAGGGTATAGCGGTCGGCGTATTCGGAATGCCCCGCGTCCACGGCCAGCGACCACAACATTTCCGCGTACCACTCCCAAGCCGACTTCTTCCCGTCCGGCGTCCCGCGCTTGCTGGACCAAACCCGGATTCCGTCCAAGTTGACGAACCCGAACCCCTGATAGCTGGCGTCCGAATCGTTGTCGGAGCCCGTCAGAAGCGCGACGACCCGCGTTCCGGGCGCGAACTTCGCGTCTTCGGCTTGGGTCTTGACCATGAAGGTTCGGTGTTCGCCCGTGGTCCGATTCTGAATCGTGTACTTGCCGTTGAAGATCGAAAGCCGAATGTCCATCTTGTCCGCCATGGTTCTTCCTCCATCAATCTCTATCGGTTTTGGCTACCGTTCCCTTTGGCGTCCGGGTTCTTCGCGTCCTTCTCCCGGCACCCCGCCAACCCTGCCCCGGTCAATCCGGGCTCGATATCGGTTGGGGGGTCTTGGTTCCGCCCCGCGTCACTCGCGGCCCCGTTTTCAAAGATCGTTTACTACACTCGTATAATACGACGGTTAACCCAAGTTGTCAACACAAATCGACACGCGCAATTAAAATAAAAATACGCCATGTCACGGGGGTACCCCCCTAGGGGGAGGGGAAGGGGAAGGGTTGATTAATATACTAATAAAAAAAACTTTACTTACACGATGAATAGGGCCATACCGGGGGGTACTCCCGTTGACATGCAGGAACCTAGACCAAAAAAGAAAGGCCCCCTTGCGGGAGCCTTCCCCGGCCCGGATGGAGTACGGGCCTAACTATTCCCCGGGCAGGGCTCGGGGGTAGTATCGAACGGACTAGGCAACGCCCGTGTCGTTCTTCGCGTACAACTTCGTATTGGCGTCCAGCAAGCCCCGGTCGGCCATGACCCTTCGAACAACGTCAACCAGCATATGCCCATCGGGAACCAGCGCGGCCAACGCGGGCTTGTCCGAAAGTTCTTGGCGAAGGCGCGCGGCCAGCTTGTCCAGTTCGTCCCGGCCCACGTCCAAAGCCACTTGAAGACCAAGGGCGACCGCTTCGTTTTTGCTGGCCCCATTCGCCAGCCGGGGGGAAACCGATTCAATCAGCTTCCCCAAAAAGGGAATGTTCCCAAGCGGGGTTGCTCGGGTCGCCCAACCAAGGACCGTACCAAGTATGCCCATGGCGACAGGCCAAAACGGGCTTTCCTTGTGTTCCTCTTTGGACTTGTCCCGGGATTCCTTCGAAGCCGTCGCGCTGTAGGGCTTGGGTTCCTTGGGCGCGCCCCAATTCTCCAATTGCTGTTGGGAATTGGCTTCGATGTCCTTTGCCGGGGCCACGACTTCCGGGTTGTCGGTCTTGGCTTGAATGACCTTTGCCGCTTCCTTGTTTTGATGCGACAATTCCCGGTCCCCTTCCGTGACCCGATCCTTGGACGCGCACCCCGCGCCCGTGAACACGACCAGCACCCAAACCGCCAGAATCCAACGCATGATAGTTCCCCTTTCCAAAACGGTTACGGACCTTTCTTCGCGTACAGTTGGACCAACGCCATGATCAGGGTTCCGACGCCGGACAAGGCCGCGATAGCAAGGGCAACGATCAATTCCCAACGCCGCCCCGATCCGGTCTTGTGGTCGTCTAAGTGTTCGTCCATCCGACGATGCGCCGCCTTGGACGTGGACGAAACTTCAACGTGCCGGGTCGCGGACTCAAGCATATGGGCCTGTAGCCCGCTGCTAAGTCCTTCGACCTTTCCTTCCAGCCGGGCGAATCCCCGGTTGGTCGTGTCCTTCATTTCGTTCAGGACTTCCCTAAGTTCATCTTCCAAGGTTAGACCCTCCAAATTGATTTCGACTCGTTACCCCTTACCCGGTCCTAACCCCGGTCGCTAGATCAACACAACGTCGCCTTGGTCCTTCGGAATCGGAATCCCGATGATCGGACGATAGATGATCCCCCACGAAAAGGCGCGGGCCGAAATCACGAACGGCCCCAACTCGGTACGCTCCAACGTGAAGCGTTGAACTTCGGTCACAAACCGCTTGTCCTGCAAAGCGGGGTTGATCTTCCTGAAGATGGTATCCGGCACGTTCGAAGCGTCGAATTCGAACGGCGTTTCGGTGTAGTCTTCGGCGGCGGACACGACCTTGACCCCAACCTTATTGTGTTCAGGAGTGGAGCCCGTGGCCGCGAACCCGTCCGTTCCCGGCTTCCCGGCGGTCATGAAGAAGCCAAGGATTTCAACCGCGCCGTCCACGTCAATTTCGTTGTCGTCCCGCGCGCCCGGGAGAGTGATTTCCGAACTGCCCACGATTTCCGAAGTCCAATCGGTTTCGGAATCGAACAGCGTGAAGAATCGCGGAGCCCCGGCGATGCCTTGAAGCGCGGAGTAGTGGGGCAGGATGGGGGCCAGCCGCCGGAAGTCCTTCAAGCTGTACCCGTCCCACGTCATGCTGTAGACGTAAAGGACGTTGGGGACCGCGCCGCTTTCGAACAATTGCGGGATTCCGTCCGAAGGGATTCCAACATAGATCGTCTTCGGAAGGCCCGACACAATCGAAATGGCGTTCAACACAAGGTCGCCCGTCATGGAAACCCGGAAATGTTCCCCGGAGTACGTCCCCCAAGCAATCGACTTGTCCACTTCGCCGGGGAACAACGGGGCCGGACGACGCCCGATAGTGATTTGGGAACCGCCCGGGTAGTTGTCCAAATCGAGTACGTAGGAATGGGCTCCAACCAGCCCGTCCCGGTCGAAGGTATCAAGGATCAAGTCCACGCCTTCGCCCACGGACGCCAACACTTGCGCTTGAAGGGCGTTGACCGCCGCTTCAATCGCCGTGTTGTTGTTGTTCAGCTTTTGGACATAATCCAAATCCGAAGCGTTGAAATCGGTTAGAGAAAGCGGGGGCATAGCGAATCCTCCATCAAACGGTTAGTTCCACAATCTCTTGGAAGAACGGTTGCAGGGGGCCAACGCCCCAATCCATAGCCAAGGGGTCGCCCTTCGGCCCGAACTTTGCCGGGGTAATGCGAACGTGCCGGGTCGTGGTCGTGGACCCGGCCACGGGGTCGATTGCTTCGTTGCCGCACGACGCCCCGGGGCCGACAGCCTGTTTCCCGAACCCGTCGTAAGCCTTGACCACTTGAAGGGGCTCCGATGCGCTGGCCTGAAGCGGGGTCGTCGGGCTGGACTGCAAGGGCTCCAACTCGAAATCAAGATCGGCAACCCAAAGCAACTTCAAGTCGGCCAAGTTGTGTTTCACTTCATGATAGGTCGGCTCGAAAATGGATTCGCCTTGAAGTTGGGTTCCCGAAGGAAGAATCTTGGACCGCCCAACCACGGTGTACTTGCCTTGCTTGCTCCGCTCCATGGTGACGGGCTGGCGAATGTCCGTCACGCGCTGGCGGGCGTAGGGGGCGATAGGGACGTTGCGAACAATGTTCGCCAGCCCTTCGGCGGCTTGGACTTCCAAGGGTCCGATGTAGATATCAACGATCCATTCCTTGTTGCCCGCGCCGTCCACGGGTTCGTAACGGGGCGCGCTGGCCGTGACCCCTGAAACGAACTGCCGATGGGCTTCAAGTTCCCGGCGGCTGAAGACCGCGATATTACGCGCCATGGTGCAACTCCAACGCTTCAATCGGCGCGGTCTTGCCGCTGGCGATTTGCCAGCAAGTCAAGGTCATGGTCGGTCGGCCTTCCCGCTGTAGTTCCTTCTGGACCGAAACGATATAGAAACGGTCGCCTTCCGCCGTCTCTATCACGTCGTCCACTTCCAAAACGGGGTCGTCCACAATGGTAATCGTGAACAACTGGTCCTTGACCAATTCCCGGCGCAAGTGTTCTTCCGCCAGTCTGTCCAACGTCACCATGTCCGAAACGAAATCGTTTCGGAATTCCGTTTCCCTCACTTGCTCCGGGGCCAGCCCCGCCAGTTGATGCCGGGAAACCAGTTCACGGTAGACGTACTCAAAGGGCTTGCCGTGGACTTCGTAGCGACCGCGCCCAACGAATTGCATTGCCCAAAGCAAGCCCGCCAGCGCGACAATCGAAACCACGTATAGGATTTCTCGGAGAATGGCGACGGTCGTAGCCGGGGGAATTATAATGGCATTGGCGGCGGCTTGACCCCCGGCGAACATGATTAGATCCAAAGCCGCTACGAATACTTGGGTAGCCAAGTAGGTAGAGAAGATGATTACCCGGGCGTCCCTAAGATAGTGCGTATCAATGGTGACTTGCCCGGAGAATTCGTCAACTTCCGCCCAATCCGCCGACGACCAAAGGATTTTCTTCTTCGTGACCAAGAACGTTTCTTGGGCGCGTTGGGAACGGTCTTGGCTGTAGTAAATCCGTTCGTCGTACTCGGAATCGAAAAATCCCGTAGTGACTTCGAACTCCGTAAGCAATTGCTGTTCTTGAATGATGCGGCTAAGGTCGTGTTCCAGCCCGCGAAGGACGATGGAGTTGTTTACTTCAACGTCGTTCGGATTCGCAATCTTGGACATGATAAGCGTATTGCCGTCCGAATACACGCGGGCGGCGGGCTTATCAAGGTTCACGTCCACGGCAACCAGCCGTCCAAGCGAATCGAACTTGGGCTTTTTCCCTACCGGGAACAGGAGTTCCCAAAGGGTCGTAAGCGCGGGGTGTTCGACAATTTGGTTGGTCAAATGCTTGGATTCGAAGCCTTGGCTTCCGATAAGGATTTCGTTTTGACCCAAGCCCAAATGCTGTTGGGCAATGGAAACCAGCATATCCCCAAGGTCCGTGTCCTTGGGAAACTTGTCCGTCGTAACGGACAGGTTCAAGTAACGTTCCTCCCGCCCGTAGGCCGTGGCCTGTAGACCCTCGGTCAAGTCGGCAGGAATTCCCGGGTTGTCCCCGGGTCGGCCCCGGAACGTTCCGGTAAAAATCGGAATCCAGTCCTTCGGGTCAACCCTCAAGTCCCCTTGTCGGATTTGGACGATAATCCCATCTTCGATCCAG
>Ga0209172_10001431_pt1 | contig 50829 bp, 37 predicted proteins | sample LarsenN4metaG_FD_184113 | JGI IMG/M metagenome (GOLD analysis project Ga0209172, IMG submission 184113) | Hot spring sediment bacterial and archeal communities from British Columbia, Canada, to study Microbial Dark Matter (Phase II) - Larsen... ...
CGGCAGTATTTACGCCCGAAGTACTTGCGAGCGGAAGTTCTTGCGCTCGAACCAATCTTTTTTGGTTCGGGCGCCAAGCGCCCGCAAAACAATTCCAAAAATAAACTTGTTTTGAGGGCGTTGCACGCCCGAAAATAAACTTGTTTTGAGGGCATTGCGCGCCCGAAAATGAACTTGTTTTGCGGGCGTTGCACGAGCGGCAGTATTTACGCCCGAAGTACTTGCGAGCGGAAGTTCTTGCGCTCGAACCAATCTTTTTTGGTTCGGGCGCCAAGCGCCCGCAAAACGAGTATACTTGGAACTGTTTTGCGGGCGTTGCACGAGCGCAAGTATTTGCCAGCGGAAGTTCTTGCGCTCGAACCAATCTTTTTTAGTTCGGGCGCCAAGCGCCCGCAAAACAATTCTAAAAATAAACTTGTTTTGAGGGCGCGCGGGCCTCGCGGAACTGAAGAAGGGTCTTTCCCGAAGACCTATAGCTCCAGTAGGAGCAAGCAGGTTCGACTTGCCTGTGCGTTGCAGGTAAACAGGTCGCACACAAACAGGTCAAGGCAACTGAGGAAGATTTCATTCACCCGCTTACTATAGATAAGTCGCCCCTCCGGAGCTGAGTAGTTACTATAGACTTTAAAAAAAGATTGCAGTCAGTTCGGGCGCTGCGGCGCCCGAACCAGAAAATGTTCTTCTTAAAAGCTACGGTCATGCATAATATTGCCTCTCATAAAAACGGAAGCCCCCGGGCCGCAAGATTCTTCTATAATCTAGCCTACCACCATACAACAGACAAGATGAAAAGCCTCTGGCCGGTTGCAGTTGCCGGAGAATTCATGCAACATGAATCAGGAGACCGTTCAAATACTTTACACTAAATTCTCGGAGGCAAAGCATGGCTGCCGAATCTCACGTTTACAATGGACTCGACGCTTACATCAACGACGCGCGGGCGGAGTTTGAAGATAAGCTGGGGGCGCTTATAGAGATCCCCACAGTGAGCATGATGCCTGAGCATAAAGCCGATATTGACAGGTGCGCAGAGCTGGCCGCTGAATTCTTGAGGGCCGCCGGCGCTCAAGCAGAGGTTGTTGGCACTCCCGGCAATCCGGTAGTAATCGGGACGATAACAACGGGCGCGGCTAATCCTACTATCACAGTCTACAACCATATAGACGTCCAGCCTGCCGACCCGAGCGAATGGCACAGGGCCCCATTCACCTTCTATAAGCAGGATGGGCGCTACGAAGGCCGGGGAAGCACAGATGACAAGGGGCCGGCGCTCACCGCGCTGTTCGCTGCCAGATATGCGGCAGAAAATGGAGTGCCGATCAATATCAAATTTATCTGGGAGCTGGAAGAAGAGATAGGAAGCCCTAATTTCGAGCACTTCGTCAAGAACAGATTGCGCGATCTGAAGACCGATTCGATTGTTGTATCGGATACTATCTGGATAGCTCGCGGAAAACCGGCTATTCCTTACGGGCTCAGGGGTCTGGTGACCCTCACGTTGACTCTGCAAACAGGAGCAAAAGATGTTCACTCAGGACTGACAGGAGGGGCAGCGCGAAACCCCATAGGCGAACTCTGCAAACTCATTGCCGAGTGCTACGACGCAGAGACAGGCCGAATAAAGATCAAAGGCATCTATGATTCGGTGAGGCGCGCCAGTTCAAAAGAGATAAAGAACTTCCTCGATTCCGGATTCTCGGCGCGCCGCTTTATGAAGGCGCATGAATTGAAGAAGCTGCGCTTCGACGACGATGAGCGAGTAGTTAAGGCAATCATGGCTGAGCCCACATTCGAGGTGCATGGGATCACCGGCGGCTATGCCGGCCCCGGCGTAAAGACTATTGTCCCCTACCGAGCAGAAGCGAAGATCAGTCTCCGATTGGTCCCCGACCAGCACCCGAAGGAGATATTCGCGCTGGTGCGAGATTTTGTTAAAGAGAAGAACCCGGATGTGAGCGTGAACTTCGGAGGGGCGCTGGAGCCTTATCTGGGAGAGTTCACCGGCCCTTATGCCGATGCTGCCTGCGAAGCGATGCGCTTTGCATTCGGCAAGCAGCCTGCTTTCACGCGCGAGGGCGGTTCTATCGGGGCGGTAGTCACGATGAAGAAATACTTGCGTGCTCCAATAGTCTTTCTCGGACTGAGCCTGCCGGAGCATGGCTATCATGCCAAGAACGAGAACTACGATTGGGGCCAGGCATCGGGCGGAATGAAGATGTTCGTGAGGTACTTTGATGAAGCGAGCCAGTTGAAGTGAGTTGCTGATCGCGCTAACGGAGGAGATTTCATGAAGGCCATTAGAATACACCAGTACGGGGGCCCTGAAGTCCTCAGCTTTGAAGATATTCCCACCCCTGAACCGAAAGAAGGGCAGGCTCGTGTTAGAGTCGAAGCTATAGGGATCAACTACATCGACATATATCATCGAACCGGGCTCTATCCCAACAACCTGCCATTCACGCCTGGCATGGAAGCGGCCGGCGTTGTAGATGCTGTTGGGCCGGGCGTTTCCCAGGTCAGCACAGGAGATCGCGTCGCTTATGCTATGGAGATCGGCTCCTATGCCGAGTATTCGTTAGTTCCTGCGTGGAAGCTTGTGCCGTTGCCAGACGCAGTTGATGCGCAGATGGGGGCCGCAAGCATGCTTCAGGGACTGACAGCGCATTATCTCTGCCACAGCACCTATCCGCTCAAGCAGGCAGATGTAGCTCTTGTGCATGCTGCTGCGGGCGGTGTGGGATTGCTTTTGATCCAGATGGCCAGGCGGCTCGGCGCAAAGGTTATCGGGACGGTCTCGACAAGAGAAAAAGCCATGCTGGCGAAGAACGCCGGCGCCGATGAAGTGATCCTCTATACAGAAGTCGATTTTGAAGAGATGGCGAAGAAGCTCACCGGAGGCAGAGGAGTTGATGTCGTCTATGACTCTGTTGGCAAAACGACTTTCGACAAGAGTCTCAATTGTTTGAGGCCACGCGGCTATCTGGTGAGTTTCGGCCAATCGAGCGGCGCGATCCCGCCATTCAATCCAGGAGTACTTGCCGCAAAAGGATCGCTCTTTTTGACTCGACCCACTCTTGCCCATTACGCTGCCAATCGCCAAGAGCTTCTGGGAAGAGCCAGAGATTTATTCAACTGGATTGCTTCAGGGGAGCTGAAGCTGCGCATACACGATGTATTTCCACTCTCAAGCGCCGCCGAAGCGCATCAGGAACTGGAGGGGCGTAAGACTACCGGTAAGTTGTTACTGATTCCTTAATAGGACATTTAAGCTTCACTAAAGGCATTATCCATTTGGTCAATACAAGGAATCTAGAGCAGTTTTCAATTGTGTTTACTGCAAGAGCAGGTTCACCGCAAAGGCGCAGGGGACGCAGAGATCATTCAGTAAACATCAAGAGCCTCTGCCAAACCTCTGTGCACTCTGCGCCTCTGCGTTGAGCAGCTAAATCCATTTGCAAACCGATCCAGGTGCATATTCCTACTATCTTCAATCTTTCCGCAACGGAGTTTAAGGTCTATAGCTACTGGAAAGCAATCTCCCGTAAGAGTATAGTTGATAGATGAGATCAGATACGTTAAGTCCGGTGCGTATGCACGCATTGATCGGCGGAAAGAGGAAGAGCCGTAAAAGCTGGACAGAAGGAGAATAATGAGTAGCAAGGAATACAATACACCTAAATACACCAATCGTCTCATTCACGAGAGCAGTCCCTACTTGCTCAAACACGCTCATAACCCGGTTGACTGGTATCCCTGGGGGCCGGAGGCGCTGGCAAAAGCAAAGGCCGAGAATAAGCCGATTCTATTGAGTATCGGTTATACTGCCTGCCACTGGTGCAATGTAATGGAGCGGGAGTCATTTGAGAACGAAGAGATCGCTCGCCTGATGAATGAGAACTTCATCTGCATCAAAGTTGACCGCGAAGAGCGGCCTGATCTGGACAACATCTACATGAACGCAGTCCAGATGATGACCCGCCACGGCGGATGGCCATTGACCGTCTTTCTCACTCCCGATCAGGTCCCCTTCTATGGCGGCACCTACTTCCCGCCCGAAGATCGGCACGGGATGCCCGGATTCAGGCGAATACTGCTGGCCGTGGCCGACGCTTATCGCAATCGATCTGACGAAATCAAGCAGACTACAGAAGAGCTTCTGCGAGAGCTGCGCAGCATCAATCGCTTTCGCCGGTCGGGCGAGATCCTGACTCAAGACATACTCAACAATGGCTACTGGGGCCTGCTGCGCAGCTTCGATAATGTCAATGGAGGATTCGGCGCTCAACCCAAGTTCCCCCCGTCTATGAGCCTGGAGTTCCTGCTGCGCACTTATCACCGCGCGCACAGGCAGGAAGCTCTGGATATGGTGGAACTCACGCTGAAGAGAATGGCGTGCGGCGGGATCTATGACCATCTCGGAGGGGGCTTTCATCGTTATTCGGTTGATGCCCACTGGCTGGTACCCCACTTCGAGAAGATGCTCTATGACAATGCGCTGCTGTCGCGAATATATCTGCACGCTTATCAAGCCACAGGCAATCGGTTCTATCGCCGCATAGCCGAAGAGATATTCGATTATGTTCTGCGCGATATGACCGACCCGAAAGGGGGATTCTATTCAACTGAAGATGCGGACAGTGAAGGAGAAGAGGGCAAGTTCTATGTCTGGACTCCAGACGAGATCAAAGCGGCGCTGGGTGATCGAGATGGCGAGCTGTTGTGCCACTACTTCGATGTCACACGAGGGGGTAACTTCGAGCACGGCAAATCGATCCTAAACATACCCCGCGATCTGGAGAAGGTAGCTCGCGATGCTGGAATCAGCGAAGACGAGCTATCGCAGGTGATCGAGCGAGGGCGCAAACGATTATTTGAAGTTCGAGAGAAGCGCATCCGCCCCGCAAGAGATGAGAAGGTGCTCACTGCCTGGAACGCTCTGATGATGGCGAGCTTTGCCGAGGGCTCGCGCATCCTGCGGCGCGACGATTATCGCCAGGCGGCCGAACACAATGCCGAGTTTATCCTGTCAACGCTGCGCCGGGATGGGCGGCTGCTTCGCGTCTACAAAGATGGCGAGGCCCGGCTGAACGGCTACCTGGAAGATTATGCTTATCTGATAGACGCGCTTATCACGCTCTATGAGGCTGATTTCGATCTGCGCTGGTTTGAAGAGGCGCGCAAGCTCGCGGATGCGATGATCGAAGAGTTCTGGGATGATACGGAAGGGGGCCTCTTCTTCACCGGCAAGTCGCACGAGGAGCTGATAAGCCGAACTAAAGATTTCTTTGATAATGCAATTCCATCAGGCAATTCGGTCGCAGCCTATGCTCTACTGAAACTGGGGGTACTCACCGGAGAATCGGAGTATATAAATAAAGCTACTACCATCTTCCGATTGACCGAGCAGGTTGTGTCGCGCTATCCATCCGGTTTTGGCCGGATGCTGTCTGCCCTTGACTTCTATCTGTCAACCCCCAAAGAGGTAGCAATCATAGGCTATCGCCGGTCGCCTGACACGCAGAAGCTTGTTGAGACGGTTTACAACAAGTATCTACCCAATAAGGTGCTGGCGTTGGCTGAGCCGGAAGATGAACGCGCGCCGCAGTTAATCGCTCTGTTGAAGGGCCGTCGGATGATTGATGGAAAGGCTACTGCTTACGTGTGCGAGCGGTATACTTGCCAGACTCCGGTGACCGGCCCTGCTGAACTAGTTGAGCAGTTGGAGGTTTAGTGCGACGTGCCAGATTGACAATGTGAGTTAGCTCGGGCGCTGCGGCGCCCTCAAAACAATGTAGGTACGTGTTTAGCGTGTTTATAAATTGTGCGGCTGTGGCCGCTACGGATGTGCGGCGAGTCGGAGACTCGCCGCACATCAGCGCGGCACAGCCGCAAAAGCTACTGCGGCGCTAAACATATACCAATGTAGAATAGAACAAAACCGCTCTGAGGGCGCCGCAGCGCCCAAACATACTGTTGATAAACTTATGGCGCATTAGCTCCCCTTCTCTTCCGCTCTGTTCATCTCCTTCCGCCAATCGGGCCTCTCATAGGAAGAAAAGACATACAGTGGATAGAGTTCGTGGAATATGCGCGCAACCTCTGACAAGAAAGCTGGCGTAGCAAGCTTTCTGTGATCCGGCTCGAATCGCTTGCGAACAATCCATGCAAGAAGCCTCTGCCAATCAGATAATTTCTTTGGTAGGCCATCAACCTTAATCCACTCTTTCTTCTCCATCGCGTGCCAGTAGGTCTGGTATTTGCGGCCCAGAGAACACTTGCGCCAGTAATCGAGCAACAGATCGAGACTCTCCTCAATCCGTGGCTTCATTATCCGCTCGAGCTTGCACGAGCTTCGATCATCGGCATAGATTGAAAAGCCAACGGTGACGCACTCTTCGCTCAACCCCATATAGAGCCTGCCATCTTTCTGCCGCTTGAGGTTGCGGTCGTAGACGTAAAGGTAATAATTCAGCTTGTAAGGGGACTTATCCTGGCGAAAGCGGATGTCGCGATTGATGCGAGAGAAGTTCTCATTCGTCTTTCCCCTCACCTCGAAAGACGGATTCAGATCCAATAGCATTGGAGACAGCAAGGCAAGCGCAGACCGAAACGGACGAACAACGCTCTGCTCATAGCGATGGCGATTGGCATCGAACCACAGTTTATTATTATTCTTGCTAAGCTCCCTGAAGAAGCGGAAAGAGTCTGGTTGAAATCCGGGGAATTGCTCTATCATCTCTCCAATCTCACATCACTCAGGTTTTGGTACCGCGCTGTCAGTATAACAGTAAACAAACGCAACAGCCTATAGCTTCACACTGGCGGAAACTCTGATCCCGGCTGAAGAGGTCGCTTCGCTGGCAATGTTTCATACATGGATTTAGCTGCAATCACTCCTGAAATGAAAGTGACTGCGCCAACTGCAGCAATAGCGAGTGCAAGGCCAAACAGGTCGGCAAGAATGCCTGAAAGGGCTGCTCCAAGCGCGTATCCGCCATCCCGCCAGAGCCGATAGACGCCTACAGCCGAGGCTCGCCACCCGGGATGCACTACGTCACCAATGGCCGCCAGAAGCGTTGGATAGACAAGCGCGGTGCCCAGACCCAGCAATATCGAACCCACCACCCACGATAGAAAATCGCGCGTGGCGGCAATCAGCCAGATTCCCGCTGCTTGAATCCACATGCCAACAACGATCATCCATTTACGACCTATGCGATCGCTGAGCGTCCCAGTCCAAAGCTGCAAGATCCCCCAGGTGGCCGGATAGATAGCAGCGAGGAGGCCGATCTTTTCAACTGTCAGACTGCTGGCGGCAAAGAAGAGGGGAAACAGTCCCCACGCCATCCCGTCATTGAGATTGTTAATCATGCCAGCCTGGCTGCAACTGAAGAGCGCGCGATCTTGCCAGCTTGTAACAAGTAGCACCCTGGCGAGCGATGGCGACCCAGATGGTGACCCGCTTTCTGGTTGTGCTGCATCTTTGCGATTAACCGACTGCGCTTCGTGCAGTGCGTGTCCCCGCGTTTCCTTCACAAAGAATGCAGATAGAAATAGTCCAAGCAAGACAAAAGCGACGCCCAGGTAGAAAGGTTGTGGCCTTAGCGAGTAGAGGGAAGCAATATATCCTGTGGCAAATGCTGTCAGCGCAACAGCCAGATAACCAGCGAATTCATTGAGCCCCATCGCCAGGCCGCGACGTGCTGGCCCCACCAGATCGATCTTCATGATTACTGTTGTAGACCAGCACAGCCCCTGGTTTATCCCAAGCAAAATATTGGCTAACACAATCCAGTTCCACGAGGGGGCCCAAATAACCAGAAAGGGGACTGGCGCTCCAATGATCCATCCGAGAACGAGCACGCTCTTGCGTCCAATCTTGTCTGTCACCCGGCCTGCTATCAAGTTGCTTGCTGCTTTGACCAAGCCAAAGCTGATGATGAACGAGAGAACGGCAGTCCTGGATGCCAGGCCAAATTCACGCTCGGCAAGGAGCGGCAGCACGGTCCGTTCGAGTCCCACCATCGCGCCAACGAAAGCATTGACTACGACCAGGAGCGAAAATTGCGCCCAGTTCTCCCGCAGGCCCAGACGAATCGCTGGCTTGAATTGCGCATCTCCCAAGTTTGAACCTGGATCAGACTGTCCGCGGCGAGGCCTCATAGCATAGACTTAACTTCGTTGGGCGTGCAGCAAGAGAGACAGCGGCTGCGAGCTGCTGTAAGCAAATCGAGCCGGATTATCGGCGGCCAGCGATTCTGTTGGATACGGCTCGCGCACAGTGCGCAAGACAAACCCGGTGCTAATTATTGCGTTCAGGTAATCTTCAAGCCTGTGATGATAACACTCGATATCCGGCGGCGCATCGGATGAACCGGGCCTGGCCTGTGACCAGGGGGCAAAGATTCGCCGTCTCGCGCGATTGAAATATTTCAGATTCCAGGCCCCCTCATCCTGATAATCTTGCTCAATAGTGGGAAAGAGGCCGGTGCTTGCCGGATGCAGTGCGCTGATGAGCAGATTGCCATTCTCTCTCAACACTCTATATGCCTCATGAAATAGCTCCGCCAGGTCCTCAATGTAGTGAAGTGCAGTGGCGGAAAAGATCAGGTCGAAGGCGCAATCATCGAATGGCAGTCGCTTGCGAATATCGCCCTCGCGCAATTCAATCGCAAGTCCTGTAGCCGCCGCCTCAGCACGGGCGATTGAGAGCATCTCGGCCGAGAGATCAATTCCTGTCACCTGCGCTCCACGGCGGGCAAACCAGAGCGCATAATGTCCCGTTCCGCATCCAAGATCGAGCACATTTTGAAATTCGAGGTTAGAGACAATTGCTTCGATTGCAGGCCGCTCTATTTGCAGCGAGTAAGAATCACGCGCACGAGTGAACTTGTGGTAGTCGATAGCCGTCTGATTCCATACCGGCTTGACGTTCAACAGGTCATTGCTATTCTGACTCATAATCCTTTTCAGGCGCGCAATCTGGCCTTCTCCAGGCTCCGGGCAAGCAGCTTCGCGCAGGCATACACAGCATTGGTATATGGCATTGGGATCTCCAGCTTTTGACCCAGCTCAACTACTGCGCCGACAATCGGCTCTAGCTCCAGCGGCCTCCCTGCTTCTATATCTTGAAGCATGGATGTTTTGTGATGCCCTACCTTCTCTGCTCCGGCAAGCCTCTGCTCAATTGATATGCCTATGTCTATACCTAACCTTTTCGCCACCTGCTCGCATTCGGCCATAATTTCGCTCGAAGCGGCCCGCGTCTCCGGGCATTGAACAATCTCGATCAGCGTCGCGCGGGTGAGCGCGCTGACAGGGTTGAATGCGACATTGCCCATCAACTTCACCCAGATGTCGTGGCGTATGTCGCTTCGTATCGGGCATCTGAGGCCCGCTCGAATAAATGCTTTTGCTATGCGTTCCGATCGCTCGCTCTTTGCGCCGTCCGGCTCGCCGATGGCGAATCGGGTCCCTTCGATATGCTCGATGACCCCCGGCTCCTTGATTATGGTAGAGCAATATATCACGCAACCGATGGCGCGCTCTGGAGGTATATATCTGGCAATTACTCCGCCTGGATCAACTGCCTGCAGACGCATTCCCTCCCATTGGCCGCCATGGCAGTAGAAGTACCACCAGGGGATGCCATTCTGGCCGCTAATTACAGCTGTCCCGGGCCCAAGCAGCGGAACAAGGCGAGGGGCCATTTCAGTGAGGCTGTGAGCTTTGAGGGTGAGCAACACAACATCCACCGGGCCCACTGAGGCCGGATCGTCGGTTACCGAAGGACGGGCCTCGAACTCTCCCAGTGAACCGATCACACGCACTCCATGCTCTCGCATAGCGCGCATGTGCGCTCCCCGCGCTATGAGCGTTACATCTTCGCCTGCTCTGGATAGCATCGCGCCGACGAAAGCGCCTATTGCTCCTGCGCCAACTATGGCAAACTTCATAAGCTCTCTTCTTTGATCAACCTATCAACCGCGCGTTTTACCGATCTGCTCAGCCACATTGCGGCGTTGTACTTTGCCGGTCGCAGTGCGCGGGATTGCATCAACAATGTGAACTACCTTGGGGCACTTGAAATCGGCAAGCAGCGACTTGCAATGAGCTATCAGCTCGGCTTCGGTCGCGGGGCCCTTGAGCACTACTGCCGCAGCAACCTCTTCTCCATAAACTCCGTCAGGCATAGCGAAGCAGACCGCTTCTGAAACAGATGGATGGGTGAGCAATGCCTCGTCAATCTCTCGCGGAGAGATCTTCTCTCCTCCCCGATTGATCAGCTCCTTTATTCGACCGACTAAAACCAGGTAGCCATCGCCGTCAAGGTAGCCCTCATCTCCGGTGCGGAACCAGCCATTGGTGAAAGATTCAGCATTGGCCTGCGGATTATTCTCGTAGCCGCTGAAGACATTGGGGCCCTTGATTGCGACTTCGCCGCGCGCCAGTGTCGGCAACTCATTGCCAGCCTCATCCAGTATTGCAATGCTGACCCCTGTGCCACGGCCGACCGATCCCGGTTTGCGCAATCCGGGCGGGAGCATATTTGACGCCATCTGATGCGCTGCTTCAGTCATGCCATAAGCTTCGAGCACCGGCGCGCCAAACCTCTCTTCCATATCCGTCATACACGGCGGCGGCAGAGGCGCGCTGCACGAGCGGATGAACCGCAGCATTTCCGCCCCTGGGGGCCTCGCGCCGGCCTTCGCTCTGGAGAGCAGCACTTGATGAATAGTCGGCACGGCTGAGTACCAGGTCACCCGGTAGTCTCTGACAGTGGACCAGAACGAGAGTGGATTGAAGCGCGGCGCTACAACTACGGTCCCTCCCGCACAGAGAGTCGCAAGAGTAGACGCTACCAGCCCGTGCACGTGAAATAGCGGCATCACACAGAGGGAAACATCTTCAGGCGTGAGCTTATAAGTCTCAGCGACATTGCGGGCCGAAACCATCAAGTTCTTATGCGACAGGGGCACACGCTTGGGGCGGCTGGTTGTGCCGCTTGTATGCAGCACCAGAGCAATATCATCAGGACCCGGATAGACAAAGGGGCCCTTTGAGGGGGCCTGCCCGGCAGATGAGAATTGAACCTGGCCATCCGCCGTCATTTCCGCTTCGATGATAAGCGTCTCGTCTCCCGCCGCCGCTCGCGCCTGCTCTGCGCCATCTGGCGGGACTATCAAGGCGCGCGCGCCGGTGTCCTGGAGATAGAAGCGAAACTCATCCGCCTTATAGGCAGGGTTGAGCGGCGCGGCTGTGCCGGCGGTTGCTGCCGCCAGAAACGAGACTATCATCTCCAGCCCGTTGGGCAATGCGATAGAGACACGATCTCCGCGATTGATGCCAAGCTGGTTGAGCCTTCTGGCAAGGGCATCCACCTGGCGGCGCAGTTGGTCATAGGTGATGGCAGGGCCCCCTCCGGCAACGGCAACGGCTATGTCCGAAGGTCTGCCATCCGGCAGCAACTCTAGAATCATAACGTCCCCTTATGCTTCGGTAATCAGGACCGAGGTCCTTCGTAATACCTACTCAATGTAGATCCCAGGAAATAGTTTGTCAATCAACGAGGGTTCTCTTGGCAAAACGACTGAGTAGTTATAGTATCTGCAATCAGAAGCAGAGCAAGTCCTGGCGTTGTGCGCCGTAAGTGGCGCTACAGATTGTTTGGGGCGCCGAGCGCCCCGAAAACGATCTATTTTGAGATGGCCGAATTTCTCTTGTGCTCTCTGAAAATCTGGGAGCACAGCCGAGGGAGACCTACATGGCGATCACTTCGCACGATTCAAATGATCCCGGCTCCTGGCGCTGGTACCGGCTGGCAGCTTGTATCATTGCAATGATGGCTATTGCCAATCTTCAGTACGCGTGGACTCTATTTACCACTCCACTGACCGAAAGTTTGAATGCGAGTCTTGAAGCGGTGCAGTGGGCATTCACCTTTTTTGTCCTCACCCAGACCTGGCTTGTGCCGATCGACGCTTATTTCATAGATCGGTTCGGTCCACGAATTGTTGTTTCCATAGCTGGCTTGCTGGTCGGCGCCGGATGGATAGGCGCAGGAATGGCCGATTCTCTGACTGAACTCTATGTATCCTACGCTACTGGCGGTGTGGGAGCGGGCGCTGCTTATGGGGCCTGCATCAGCCTGGCAATGAGATGGTTTCCCGACAGGCGAGGACTGTGCGTAGGGGCAGTTGCTGGTTCTTACGGCTTCGGCACTGCGCTGACTGTTTTGCCGATCTCAAGTATGATCAAAGCTAGCGGCTACGCTCCGGCGTTTATTACCTGGGGTCTGATTCAAGGCATCGTGGTGTTAGCTGCTGCTCAGTTTCTGGCTATGCCGCCTGCGAAATGGGTGCCCGCAGGCTGGGAAGCAGTTAAGGCCAAGATCCAAAGCAAGGTCCAGCAATCATCCCGCGATTACACACCTTTGGAGATGCTGAAGACTGTCCCGTTCTATATTTTGTATTTCATGATGACGATTGTCGCTGCTGGCGGGCTAATGGTGACAGCGCAGGTAGGGCCCATGGGAAAGACGTATGGATATGACAAGCACATTCTATTTGGCAGCATCAGCGTGTTGAGCCTGGCCCTGATGATGGAACGGGTATTGAATGGCCTGGCGCGGCCCTTCTGGGGATGGATCTCAGATCACATTGGCAGGTATCACACAATGGCTCTGGCCTTCCTTCTGGAGGGGCTTTTCATCATCGCTCTCGGCATCTTTGTAGAGCACCCTGTTTGGTTCGTGGTTCTATCTAGCCTGACATTCCTGGCCTGGGGCGAGATCTATTCCCTGTTCCCCTCGGCGATAGCAGATGTTTTTGGCAGCAAATACGCCACGACCAATTATGGGATCCAGTACACATCAAAGGGCGTTGCTTCCATTCTTGCAGCTCCAGGGGCAGCGAAGTTGATGGCTGTCACTTCTTCATGGTTACCTGTATTGTGGGTAGCCGCAATCTGTGATCTGCTAGCCGCAGCACTGGCTCTTTTCTGGCTGAAGCCGCTGGTAACGCGCTTAGTGAATCAACGATCGGCATCTTTGCCGGAACAGAAAGCCACTGCTACTGTCGCCACCAAGTAGTGAAGTAGCAAATCACTTTGATTTGAACTCTCTCAGGCGGGTGCACTCAACGAGTTTGTCCAAGGTTTTCGTCGTAAAGACCTTGCCCTTTGTGGCATAGAGCAGTTTCCTCATATCCTCACGACGCACTCCAAAGCCGCGCCCACCAATACAGGCGATGACCTCATATTTGGGTTTATCTGGCGGCTGACCGACCATACTCAATTCACCGAGATGTTGAATCCGGGTAACCTTATCGCGGGCCGTGCCATCATCTTCGGTGATCTTTGCCTCAATGATAATTTGCGGATTAAATTCACTTGGAATAATGAAATCAGGTGCCTGATCAAAACCGGGGATACGCTCTGCCCGTTTTGTCTTCCGGTAACTGATGCCGGCTTTGCTTAGAATATCCTCTACCGCAGACTCCATGCTATCGCCAACCAATTCCGATACTGAGTCTCTGTGCCCGGCGAAAGGGCGCCCGAGAAACCGTTCATACAAGAGCAGAGCATGGCATAAGGCACCCCCATAGTTGCCATTGCGCGGATAGCATCTGGCCCTGTTTTTGTGTCGGCTTTATCTAAACGGTGGATCTTATCCGGTTTAACTTGAGGGGCACCATCGGTCAGAAGCTGGCAAGCTGTTTCGATAAGCGCCTGGATTCTTTTAGTGGTCACCTCATTTTTTCCAAGAGGTTTAAACGGCTCCATACGAATCCTGCGATCCAATGTACGAACAAAGCCCTGGCTGATCTCAATCCCTGTTCTCTGCGTAGCAACATAAGCCCATTCCGGCGGAGTGAATCCGAGTATCGTTCGTATGACTATAATGGATATTGGTGTCTTAGACGCAACGCCAAATAGAATATCCGGCGAAATGTTAGTGAAGCTCGTTGTAGCCTGTTTCAATGCCTCATATCCAGTCTCGAAAACTGGGTATTCGATAAAGCCGGCGCCTTTAGGTAAGATAAGAAACTCGGATTCCAGGCAGGAGAAAATAGCTGAGATGAATTCATCAGGGTTAGCCTGTACTTGTTCAAACGGAACCTCAAAAGGATATTTCATCAACGCCTGCTCCATAGAAGGCTTCATCTTTTTGGACCATCGCGCATTGAAGCCTCGGAGCGCGCGACAGATCATCACCGAGATGCTGTTCGACAGACTGTAGTCCACCAATGATTCGAATGTGGTCTGCTACTGCTGATAACTTTTCTTCAACAGGTCTCTTCCGATCCCAGCCCTGCCTGAGTTTCCAGATCGCGAACCTGATTAAATGCCCAAAGATAATGCATCTCACATCGCCGCGTGTTGGGGTTACCATTCCGGCTCGAAGTTGCTCTATATCTTCATGAACGAGTTGCGCAATCTCTTCGGGTGTCTCTACTATCCATCGACGCTGCACTCTGCCGGTTGATCGACAGACAAAAACAGTATCAATGATCGACGAACCGGTCCCGTTGATATGAATCGAGGCCCCCATCTCTGCCGGGCAAGGTATGGAAGCAGTGCAAACCAGGCCAGCATCGAGAATCGAGACGGCAACCGGATAATAGGCATCCAGCGTATTATGATGATAAGTAAAAGCCAATGGGGCCCCTGGCTTCAATGCCTCAGCCATTCGAGTGAAAACCTCTGACATTCCCTCGGTGAAGTGGCTTAATCCGCGAGCCATTGTTATATTGCCTGTCAGTTCATTGATATTTCTTGTTGAGGCAGATCGGAACGCTTTTGTATTTGCTCCTACCAGGCGACGCAGCCATACATAACAAAAGTCCATCAACTCGGCATATTGGACATTGCCAAAATAAGGCGGGTCGGTCAGAACGGTGTCCAGAGATGCCGGAGCAATATCAGCCAGAGTAGCACTCTCGCAGTGAAGTTCTACGCTACGCCGTTCGGCTTTATTTGAGCCGTTTCTTCTATCTCCTATCCACTCGCCACGAATTGAGATTTGAAGCTTTCTTCCCTGCTGATGCTGGATCTCAAATGGGTCCTCACAATAAGCCTTGGCTTTGATATATTTCTCCACAATATTTGACCAGCCCCCACTGCCAATGTTCGTCCCCCGGCTTTTGCTGGTTAAACCAAGTAGATTCGACTCACATTGAATCAACCCTACTGGGAAACCGTGGACAGAGAAGATGTCCAAAGATTTCAACGCCATCGCGTCGTAACGGCAAAGCATGTTCTGGTAACGAAGCAGATCAGAAAGATTGGTTGCCAGCGCGTTCTTAACTCGCTCGTCCCGCACCTTTGCAATCGCCTGACAGCTCAATTCGAGTCCGAGCAATTGCCGCGCATTAAACATCTCTCTGTAATACCGATAGCCCCATCTGTGGAGCCGGTCCGTTTCATCGCCACGAGGGATCTCGTCATCAGGCAGAAATACCGGTTTCATTTTAGCCCAGGTAGCTTCGGCCAGCGCGAACTTTGATAGATCATCGCTATCCGGTTTACGGAAGAACCGTCCTTGATGCCTGGGTCTACATACGGGGCAGTGATACTCAATTGCAAACATGCGATGCCTGGGGGGTCCAGCTTCAGGCTTGGGATAATCATTGACGCTGCCGCAATTCGGGCACTCACAGCGATTGCGCTTAGCGGGCCCCGCTTGAAATAGCAAAGCATTGCATGACCAGCAGTGGCCCGGAGCTTTCCGGTCTTCAGTTTCAGTCAGCTCACCACATTTGTGGCAAACGAATACATTCCTGGGATGGCGCTTATCTTCTGAAAGAAGGTAGCCGGAAAATAGATCTATATCTTTACCGCACTTTTCACATGCTTGAGTTTTCACCCACAGAAAGTACTTTACATGAGCTTCCGGAGATCCGCAGTGAAGACACCTCGTCCTGTACAGATCCCCAACTTCAGTTTCAAGCCAACTAATTAGCTTGTCAGCAGCTTCTCGGTAAGCTAAGAGGTCGATGTATTCAATCTCCTGGCGAACGATCCAATATGCCATTGGATTGATGTCATAGCCTATGACATCACACCCCAGCCGATTTGCTTCCAACAAAGGAGTGCCCCCACCCATGAATGGATCGGCAACTCGAATTCCTTTTAGACAATTAGCCTGGAAGAATCTTTCACGAAGCGAGCCCCGCCCGAATTCAGATAATAGTAGCGACCGAAAAAGCGTGCCTGGCCGTCGAGCAAACCATTTATGGACAGCAATAATTGGCCTGTAGTTCTGCTGAATCTGTTTTTCGCGCAGGGCCATCTCGGCTACAAAAGGTACGTCAAAATCTCTCTCAATCATTTTAGCCCGATCATACAGTTGTGCTTTTTATATGAATCAGGCACCAGCATAAGGCGAATCACATTTGTCGTCAAGCCTGGCTTATGAGATCACCTGCGCTTCTACTCATCCGTATCTCGCTCTGAAGTGAGCGCAGCGCCCGCTTCGCGTTAGTGTGGTAATCTTGTAGGTTCGCGCTCTCACTTCACTGCGCACTGCTTGCTGCCTTGCGATAAGCGGCTTTCAAGCTGGCAAAGAGCTGGCGCGGGCCTGCTGGATAAGCAAGGAAGATTGGACCGACCTCGCCGCCGGTCAGCTCAGCCGGTAGATCAGTCTCGCCCGGCAAACCGAGTATTACAACCGAGATCGCCGCTACAGCAGCTCGCCTGATTCCAGAGACGCCTAACTGCTGGTGCAGCATTTCATCTACAAGAAGCACTGTTGGGCGCTCATCGATCAATCCTTCTTAGGCTGAATTTGAACTACTACGCGACCGAAGTCGGTGGTATCTGTTCCCTGTTCTCATTAGCAAGGACCATGACATCCAGAGTGGGACTATCACGCAACTTTTGTCGATGGTATTAGAGTATGCGTTTAGCGTGGCAAGAAGCAGCGGCGTAGCCGCTAAAGGATATAAGGAACAGGCCCCGGCGAGTCGGAGACTCGCCGCACATCCGTAGCGGCCACAGCCGCACAACTTACAAACACGCTAAACACGTACGTATTAGATATTACCCTATCAAACAAACCAGGCCGCCAGAACCTCTTCTGGCGGCCCGATTGTTGACTTCTGATTACGGAGGCTTAACGTGAATTGGCTACCTGGCGAGACTTGATTGAATTGCTCAGCTCAATCTGGACTACCTTCGCATCGGGCGTAGGCGGCTCCTTCAAAACGTGCTGGCGATAGAGCTTCGCCATCCGCTCATTCTCCTTGCGCAACTTCTCATCGCGGGCGCGGATCTTCTCTTCACGAGCGTTCTTGGCAATACCTAACTTATCCAGATCGTGTTGGGCCTCTACGGTAACGATCTCTTCTCTCAGCACAAGCGAGTGATCGGTGCTGTTGAGATTGACTTTCTTCCCGCCGGCGAATATCTCATGCCGCCCACGCTCCTCGTACCACTTGGTCAGCGTAGCGGTCATGTGCATCTTCTCGACGATATTTCTCCAGCCTATGCCGGTGTTATAAGCGCAGAAAGATATCTCGCCTTCCTGAGTGGCATAGGGGATGATGCAGCGCTCGGTGCGGCGGAAATCATAATTGAACAGATCCTGGAACCACATCCCTGCGATAAACAGGAAGTTCCAGCGATCTTTGCGCCGCTTCTCAATATCTTCAAACGTCCGGTCGGCCCCGACATTGCCGTAGTCACGCCCGGTGGCCCCGAACGATTTGTCAAACTTCACCAGCAAATCCAGGAGCTTGAAGTGAGTAGGGGCCTTGAACGGATCGTAGTTGCGCATCAACGAGATGGCCATCCCTAAAACCGATAGCCACTTGCCGCGAGCAGCATCGTTGACCTTGGCAATATCTCTGGCAAGTCGATCAGCATTCAAGAATGCGGTCACCGGGACCGATTCCTTTGTCTCTTTATCGACCATTATCGCCATGCCAACTCCGCAGTTGGGGTGGCATCCGCAGCTAACCTGGCCCCAGTTGGCCTGCGGGCCATGCACCAGGTCTGACCAATCAGAGAATGTGCTGACAAAGGAGATCGGGAACCAGTCGCGGGCCGGTTCGCCCAGGCCGGTCTGCTTCTTCACGTCATGCGCCAGGTGCGACAGAGTGTATCGCTGCGCCATCCGCCGCTCATCAGTAACTGCCTCATCACGTCCGGTGAAAGAAACCGGCTGAAATGCGCAGAAGGAAATCTTCTTGGGATTGTCGAGAGCGAATTGAATAATTCGTCCCACCTGCTCATTATTGATGCCGTTGACAATGGTGGTAACCAGGATGATCTCGACGCCCGCCTTATGTAGATTTTCGATGGCGCGCAGCTTCACATCAAACAGGTTCCCTACTTTGCGATGCTCATTGGCCGCATTGCCAATTCCGTCGAATTGCAGATAGACATAGCGCAGGCCCGCTTCAGCGGCCTGTTTGCAGAATTCAGGGCTCTTGGCAAACTCAATCCCATTGGTAGCCGCCTGCACGCTGGTGTAGCCGACACGGCGCGAATAGCGGATCGCATCCAGAAAGTACGGCGATAGCGTCGGCTCGCCGCCGGAGAATTGAACTGACATCTGGCGCCTGGGTTTGATCGAGATGGCATTGTCAAGCAATGTCTTGATCTCATCCCAGCTCAGCTCATGAACGAATCCAACTTGATTGGCGTCCATAAAGCATGGATCGCACATCATGTTGCAGCGGTTAGTCAGATCAATAGTCAAGACCGAGCCGCGACCATATTTAACAGTGCTGCTGCCATGATTGTGCAGCTTTTCGTCATTGTGCGCGCGGATGTCGCTGCCGGGGAATGCCTCTTCTAGATGCTTGAAGAAAGCGGTGTCAATTGACATTACATCCTCAAAGTGCCCGTGTATAGGGCAATCTTTGACCATCAGGATCTTGCCCTCGCGCTCGATAATTTGCGCTTTGATCTGCCCGACCGGTTCATTGCGAAGAATATCCACCGGCAGCTCGCCATCAAGGACACGGCGGCGAATCTCAGGCACGCATTTAGGACACAGAGAATCGGTCGTTCGCGGCCAACCAAGAGTCGGTTTGGTCTTCTGATAAGACTTGAGGAGCGGCTTGTCAGACCACCTGGGCGTGAAGGAGGGATTCTGCTTTATGCGGTTAACCCTCTCGAACACGAACCAAGCCGCATTGGCTACATAAGTCAATCCTTTCTCGAAGTACTTTATCGGTTTATACATATTTTATTATCTCCTTATGATCTGCGAAGCTACAAAAGCATCCCACCCGTCTTCGCCCGTGATTTGCCGAAAAGCTTGTATTCTCTTCCCTGCCAGCCGCATCGCCCTTAAGATGGGCCACGGCCGGAGAAGCTGAACCTTTTCGGTTTTGACCGCCGAGATGGGATAAGAGCGGTCCTACTTGCGAAAATCTTCTACTCCCCAGATGGTGGGGACATAGGATTTTCAAAGTTACCCCAGAACCATATAGCTCAGGCGGCTATCGGGTCTCGATCTGATAAAGAGTTCTGATCGCCTGTATTGCCTCTCGGCGTACTGCGCCTTTGACCCCTAGAGTCTGTGGATGCCGCCAGTTGTCAAACGTCGCCACCTGATGAACGCAGGCGACAGTGCAATAATCGGCGCATGCCTTCCTGGTCAGATACTCTCTCTGCATGTGCTCTCTGGTATATTCCTCCAGCGGGATTGCCGGATAGCCGCGCTGCTGCGAGCAGTAATGCACAAGCCCATCTTCGCAGATATAGAGATAGCGGGCGCCTGAGCGGCAGCGCCAGTTGTTGGGCTTGCCGTCCACCAGATTATCCTGGAAAGAGTTCAACCTGGCCCAGCCCTTCTTCTTGAGCTTCTTCATCTCGAAGTAGACTTCGCGCACCTTTCCTTCAAGCGGCTTGAGGGTCCCCAAGCCATCGTGAATAACGCCCAGCGAGCAGGATAGACCCAATTCCAGCGCCCGCCTTGCAATAATGAGAGCATCTTCCGGAGTCTTTATGCCGCCGCCGATTACAGAATTGATATTAACCTTGAATTCCGCCAGCTCAGACAACCAGACGAGCTTCTTGTCGAGAACCTTGAGACTCTTTTTCGAGACCTCATCAGGCACAACATTGTCGATGCTGATCTGTAAATACTCCAGCCCGGCTTCGTTCAAACTCTTGATTCTCTCTCGCGTCAGCAGATAACCGTTCGAGATCAAGCCGGCTATCATTCCCCGTTGACGAACTTTGGCAATGACCTTCTCCAGCTCAGGATGAAGGAGCGGCTCGCCTCCACTGATGGTGATTGCTGTCGTGCCCAGGTCTGCCAGCTTGTCCAGTCGCCGGAATAGAATCTCAGTAGGAACCGGCGCCGAATAATCGTCATATTCATTGCAGTATTTGCAGGATAGATTGCAGCGGCGAATAGGTATTATGTGAGCCAGAACAGGGTGCTTCGTCGAGAACAGCCCCTTTGCCAGGAACATGAACTCTCTAAAATAGATCCTCAGTTTGCTCGATGTCTTCATATTAGAAAATTATGAGAGCAATCAAACACAGCTATCTCAAGAATCAGGGAAATTCCTCACTTAACTTTACTGCCGCCCCTAAAACAGTTATTTCTTTATATTCAAAAAGTCACGCCTTCGGCTCGTCGCCTACCGATTCTTCCTAAATTGCCAAGAAATTACAATCAAACAGCTTTGTAAATTACTGGAAGGACTTAATCCATACAAAGACCTTTTAAGTAAGAGCAATTAATATACCATTCCAAAGTGTTGAATAGCGGTTCACTCGTGCTGCAATAAGTCCAATTATTATTGTATTTAACTGCAAGCCAGTATCACCGGCGGGGATGCCTCGATTTAATCAGATTAGTTTTTGACACAAAATAGAGGCGATCAAAAGATTGGCTGCAATTTAATGACACAAACCCTGTTTGGATGAAAACGTCGCGTGTCATTTTAACCCGCAAATTAAGTTATCCCTGTTTTGTAATTGAACAAGAGGCACATTAATTAAATTGTTGATTGAGATTAGCCGCTCGTATTAGAATGGTTTTTGCTTTGTAGTTGCTTAGCCCCAGCGGGGCGATCTATTTATAGGACTGCGGCAAGAGAGAATTCCTTAAGCTGCGGTAGGAGCGACCTATCATTGCTATAAATAGGCCGCTCCTACCGCAGCTATAGACCTTAAGAAAAAGATTGCCGCAGGCTTGGGCGGTTTTGAGGGCGCAAGAACTTCGGGCGTCGGGCGCCCTCAAAACCGCCCGAAGTTCTTGCGCCCTCAAAACAAGTTTATTTTTAGAATTGTTTTGAGGCGAGGATCGAGACAGTTCCATTACAATCGGATCTACCCTCAAACCAAGTTTATTTTTAGAATTGTTTTGAGAAGATTAAACGGCGTCTTATGTACGATTCCGGCATGGATCAAACCAAGTTTATTTTTAGAATTGTTTTGAGGGCGCTTGGCGCCCGAACTGAAGAAGGATTTTTCCTAGGGCATATAGAAGGATATTCTATCTCCCTCGCTATAACCAGTTCGCTCCTATGGAGCTAAGAGCGTGTCTAAAAAGTAGTGCTCCGGCCCTGAAAGGGCCGAAGTCAATAGCCAGGGGTAGCGCCCCTGGAAACGAGATTCTACACAACCGACCCTGAAAGGGTCGCAGAAATCGGATCAATTCAACCCCTTCAGGGTTGGACTTCCGAAGCCCCTGAGCTGCGTGGGCGGCGCTCACGGTTATTGAGGCGTGTCCCCTTCGGGGACTTTTCAGACACGCTCTAAGAGAGGCTGAGTAGTTACAATGCTTTCAACTATACTGCGCGCGGCCGTAGATGAGACTTTTTCCTCTTGTAGCTGTGCGAAGTATAAATCTAGCAACTGATTAAAAACAGATTATGCCAAGAACTTTATTCGAAAAGATATGGGACAATCACATTGTCCACCAAGAGCCGGGCAAGCCGGTAATCCTCTACATTGACTGTCATCTGGTACACGAGGTCACCTCGCCTCAAGCATTTGAGGGGCTGAGGATGGCAGGGCGGAAAGTGCGCCGTCCCGACCTGACTTTTGCCACGATGGATCACAACGTGCCGACCTGGAGCCGTTCGCTGCCAATTACCGATCCTATCTCCAAAACGCAGATCGACACATTGGAACGCAACTGCCGAGAATTTGGGATCACCTTATACGGCCTCGACAGCCCCAATCAAGGAATAGTTCACGTAATCGGGCCTGAGCTGGGAATTACCCAGCCGGGGATGACAATTGTCTGCGGCGATAGTCACACTTCTACTCACGGCGCGTTCGGAGCCTTAGCTTTCGGCATCGGAACCAGCGAAGTCGAGCACGTGCTGGCCACTCAGTGCTTGATTCAGTCTCGACCTAAAACGTTCCTGATCCGTTTGCAAGGAAGGCTTCCACGAGGAGTGACGGCAAAAGACGTTGTCCTTTATATCATTCGGACAATTGGGACAGACGGCGCTACCGGCCACGTAATTGAGTATGCTGGCGAAGCAATCAGCAACTTCACAATGGAAGAGCGGATGACCGTTTGCAATATGTCGATTGAAGCAGGAGCGCGCGCAGGGATGATTGCTCCCGATGATACCACTTATGCTTACCTTGAAGGACGCCCGCTTGCGCCCGGCGGCAAAGCTTTCCAGGAAGCGGTTGAATATTGGAAGACTTTGCCCACCGACGCGGGGGCCGCTTACGACCGTGAGATTGAGCTGGACGTTTCGTCTCTGGCTCCACAGGTGAGCTGGGGGACTAATCCGGGGATGGTGACCGATGTGACGGGAGCGGTACCCGATCCCGAATCCTTCTCCGACGAGAACGCTCGTAAAGCCGGGCGCAGGGCGCTGGAGTACATGGGATTGAAGCCGGGTATTCCAATTCAAGAGATCAAGCTGGATAGAGTCTTCATCGGCTCTTGCACCAACTCGCGCATTGAAGACCTGCGCTCAGCAGCGCAAATAGCCAGAGGGAGAAAGGTGGCCCCCGGAGTCCATGCGATGGTGGTCCCCGGCTCGCAGCAGGTCAAGCGACAGGCCGAGCAGGAGGGGCTGGACCGGATCTTTCAGGAAGCAGGATTTGACTGGAGAGAATCAGGCTGTAGTATGTGCCTGGGAATGAATCCCGATATATTGAAGCCGGGCGAGCGATGCGCTTCAACCTCAAATCGAAACTTTGAAGGACGCCAGGGGCGCGGAGGACGTACACATCTGGTGAGCCCGGCTATGGCAGCGGCAGCGGCAATAGCCGGCCATTTCGTGGATATTCGCCACTGGGAAGGAGAATAGTAATATCCATCACTATGACCCCATTTACAAAACATAAAGGATTAGTCGCCACGCTAGATCGAGTTAATGTCGATACCGATCAGATTATCCCTAAGCAGTTTTTGAAGCGGATTGAACGATCGGGGTTCGGGGAGTTCCTGTTCTATGACTGGCGATTTCATGAGGACGGAACGCTCAACACGGATTTCGAGTTGAATCGGCCCGGCTTTCAAGGCGCTACCATACTGGTCACCCGCGCCAACTTCGGCTGTGGCTCTTCGCGCGAGCACGCTCCCTGGGCACTCTCCGATTTCGGCTTTCGCGCGATCATAGCCTCATCTTTTGCTGACATCTTCTATAACAACTGTTTCAAAAATGGCATGCTGCCTGTACGACTCTCCGAGGAGCAGATCGAAGAGCTGTTTCAGCGCACAAGGAAGCATCCGGGATACAATCTAACCGTAGACCTGGAAGAGCAGGTTGTTACCGATGAGTTTGGGCTTCGATTCCATTTTGAGGTCGATCCGTTTCAACGCGAGTGCTTGCTTAATGGGCTGGATGACATTGGCCTGACTCTTCAGCACGAAGACAAGATCCGCCAGTACGAGGAGCGGCGAATTGTTTTCAGATAGAAGACTCACCGGCTCTGAATCATCACTTCACCTGTTGGTATTCCCTATGGGTGATGAAGCGGATGAATGAATTTGGGGTCCGGTGAATTCCGATATCGAATGACCGTACTGAGAAGTGAATGGTAGATGGTACGTGTTTAGCGTGGTTGTAAGGCGACTGTGCCGCTACTGATATGCGGCGAGGGAGGCGGACTCTCCGGGGCCTGTTACTTATATCCTTTAGCGGCTAGACGGCTGCTTCTGGCTACGCTAAACACATACAGTAGATGTAATGAGCAAGGTAAAACTCCTGAGCCTCGCCTTGATCACTCTGTCTTGCGCTGTTACTGACGCTCAAAGCGCAGGATGAGCATCCGCCGGTTAAGAGAGTTGAGCAGGCAAAATGAATCGAGCAGACCCGCTTGTGGCCCTTGAGCAGCTATATCGTGAGATAGACCGCCTGACGCAATATCTGTGTCAAATTCATTCAGCACGTCTTCAATGCCGTCGCGGTTGCTGCGGCTGCTGCGTGGATGGGATAACTGTATACGAGATCGAGGCGCAGAACATACGGCAAAATTATGCTGATCTGCTTGAGAGAGGGGCCCCACACAGGGAGGGAGCGTGCGCCTTTCTCGATGAGCAGGGCGGGTGCCGAATCTACGAGCACCGTCCCTATGTGTGTCGAACGCAAGGATTGCCGCTGCGCTGGATAGAAGAGATCAGTGATGGCAACGTAGTGGAGTTCCGCGATATTTGCCCGCTCAACGAAGAAGGCGAGCCGATTGAGAGCCTGGCTGAGGCGCAGTGCTGGACTATAGGGCCGTTCGAGGAGAGGCTGGCGAGGCTGCAAGCCGCTGCCGGTGATGGGAAGATGCGGCGGGTAGCGTTGCGCGATCTGTTTGCGGACGGCGAAGCTAATCCTTCCACAACACGGGAACTGCCGGGCTGATGAAAGACATAAAAGGTTGCTGATTATGGATTATAATGTCCGACAAATGCGTGACAGTAGACTAGAACGCTGACGGACGCAGATCGAGTAGACAGTTGCAGTCAGATCAGCATCCATCCGCAGCATCCCGTTCCGTTGGCAAGGATACAGCGCAGTTAGATATCACCGACTTGCGGTCGCGTAGTAGTTCAGTTTCAACCTAGAGATAGATACCACCGACTTGCGGCTCGCTGTGAGTTTCAGTTTCAACCTAGAGATAGATACCACCGACTTGCGGCTCGCTGTGAGTTTCAGTTTCAACCTAGCGAGAGAACCAATCTCTATAGACTTCAAGAAAAAAATTACAGCGGGTTCGGGCGCCAAGCGCCCTCAAAACAATCTATTTTTAGAACTGTTTTGAGTTGCGCGATGTGCAGACAGAAGATGCCAGATTGCTAGCCCTTAAAACAATCTATTTTTAGAACTGTTTTGAGAAGTTCTGTTCATCAGGGGCTCCGGCGATCTCCACGCCCTTAAAACAATCTATTTTTAGAACTGTTTTGAGAAGTTCTGTTCATCAGGGGCTCCGGCGATCTCCACGCCCTCAAAACAATTTTTAGAACTGTTTTGAGGGCGCTTGGCGCCCGAGCTGAAAAGTATTTTTCTTGAATAGATACCACCGACTTGCGGTCGCGTGGTAGTATTGAAGCCTATATTGAAAGACAGCGTGATTGGGGGCACGAGTGTGTGCTCAACATGAGCCGCCCGGACCTGGTCCGTAGCATTGTCAGGCACTTGGAAGGTATCCGCTATACCGCACAATATTACAGCGTCATAGATGATGTAGACGACATCAGATTGCAACGCCAAGTTTCGCCCGACGATGAGAGGCAGTGGAGCGCCTGTTCACTAAGCTTACAGTTATTCGCTGATGCTGAGGCGACGCACTCCCTGCGCGAGTGCGTATATCCGATTTAGCTCTTGCCTCTCGGCTTCTTTTTAGATAGGCCGCCAACCGGTGGCTCGATAACATGCACATCTCTGTTGGTCTCACTGGGAAATTGATGAGGGAATTCCCCTCATACCCCTTGCGCTTGAAATCTATTCGATAAAGCCCTGGGGGAAGCAGCCTCAGAACATATCGCCCTTTTTTATCAGTCCGTGTATTCCGCGTTAATCCTGTTTCTTCATTAGTCACTGTCACAATTACTCCAGCAAGCGGCGCATTGTTGTTTGTCACATCATAGACCTTTCCTTCAATGCCTCCAGTAGTTTCAGTCTGTACAGCCAGGTAGGGCTGTTGGCCGCCTGCAAATCCAGCCATCGCATTGGCCGGTAGTGTGGCCCCTTGGGCAATGATAATTAAGAGTGACGCAGCAAAGTAGTAAATTGATTTCATCGCACATTCTTCTCAGTCGAATAATCAATAGTCAATAGATGGTTCTCTTCTCAGTGAACTGTTACTTTTCTTGCGCATTCACATTGCGCACACCGCCGATAATGCCATCATAAGGAACTTCGCGGCCTGATTTTGGAGTGCTGCGGCTTGACGCAGCTTTTCCAGTCTTTCAATGCAGTGCGTCAGACTGGCACAAATCCACCAAAGCGGTGACCGTGCAGCCGCACTCCAAAGGCTGTCGCTCTTATCAGCGGTCCGTTCTACCTGACGCATTAATATCGCGCACACCGCCGATAATGCCGTCATAAGGAACTTCGCGGCCTGATTTTGGAGTGCTGCGGCTTGACGCAGCTTTTCCAGTCTTTCAATGCAGTGCGTCAGACTGGCACAAGTCCACCAAAGCGGTGACCGTGCAGCCGCACTCCAATTGATGCTCGCAGCGATCTTCGATTGACTGCACAGTACCACGATCCGTTAAGTTGTGGCCGGGCACGTGCGGAGCCTGATTGACCTTGACTTAGCAACCTGACCGCCTCGCCGTACATTCCCACTGAAAATCACTGTAACTACAAAATCGTGAGGATGGCCAGATTATAGTTTGAGAAACTGTAGATTATAATACTTTTTCTTGGTGTATCGCTCGCCTCAACACATCCATTATGATCGCGTGGGTGCAGTTTTCCAGAGTCGGTCCTAACCAAACTAATGCTGTGGACGTCCGCTCCGCTGCTAGCTTACTGCCTGCCTAACCAGGAGCAAACGGCAGGGCCACGATAGGTAGATAGTAAGCTACTGCGGGCTTACGCCCGAAGCATTACCGAACTTCTGGAAACTACACCCTGATCGCGTGATATGTGTTGACCGGAGCGGGTTGTCACTGCACTCTTTACGGCTGATCGGGCTCGGACAGCTCATTGCCAATGACGACATTCCAGGATCGAATCTCCCATCGAATTACCAGTCCATTGGCCACATAAGGATCATTGCGGGCGAAGTCTTCAACGACAGATTTATCCGGCGCGCGAAACACTAGCAGAGCTAAATCGGCAGGATCGTTCATCGCGCCCGCTAGCAACAACTCGCCTCGTCGGTTCGCTTCTTGAGCGAGCCGAAGATGCTGGGCGCGGTAGGGCGACCGGCGGGCAACAAAGTCATCAACCACATAGTAGAACAGCGCGTAATAATTCATGCTGTCTCCCCTGGCGGCAGGTGAGCATTAGCTTGATAGCAAGCTGCTACAGGCTGGCATCCGCAGTATTATTATCCGCAACTCGAAGGCTACGGACCTTAAGAAAAAGATTACAGAAGCTTCGGGCGCGAGAGCGCCCTCAAAACATTCTTTATTCAATTTGTTTTGAGGGCGCTCTCGCGCCCGAAGCGAAAACTATTCCTCTTAAAAGCTAGGGCAAGATTAGACTACAACCATCTGCCTCCTGGAATCCCAGCGGACTTCTTTATGGTTCTTATAGCTGATATTGACCATGTGCCCTACTGTCGCGCAGTAGCTGCCCATCACCGCATTCTCCACCGGCTCCTTCCTGGTGCGCACGCTGTCATAGAACTTCGTCAGGTGCGCTACGGTCGATTCAGCGCCCGGAGTCCTTATCTCTTCTGGCTTCCCCGGAGTCAAATTAGTAGTGGCGTTCGGGCGCAACGACTTCGGGTCCAAATCATTAAGCTCAGCAAATTTCTTCACCGTCGCTTCCGGCCAGCTTCGCGTTGAATAGGTGAAATTCTCCAGTATCGGCTCAGGATGATAGACCAGCCTCGTGCCGTAGTATTCCAGTGTCCCCTCCGTGCCCATTATGGTCAGCAGCGGATAAGGATGATTGTTATTGGCGGTCGATGTTAAAGTAAGGACAAAGCCTTCAGGATATTCCACTATAGCGGACATCTGATCGGGCACTTCCCTGTCCTTCTTCCAGTTGTATATCCCTCCCTGAGCAATGACTCTGTTTGGCATCTCGGCCCCCATCAAAGTATGCGTGGCGGTGACCAGGTGAACGAACAGGTCGGTCGGAAGGCCCCCTGAATAGTCCCAGTAGAGCCTCCACTGGAAGAATCGCTTGGCATCAAACTCGCGCCAGGGCGCAGGGCCGATGAATCTCTTCCAGTCGATTGTCTCAGGCGAAGCATCAGGAGGAATCGGATAGTACCAGGCTCCAGTCCCTGTGTTGCGGTGAATCCGGCCATCGATGAGTGTGATCTTTCCCAGCTTCCCTCCTCTGATCATCTCGATGGCCTTCTCGTTGGCCGGCATGCTCTGGTACTGGCTCCCAACCTGCAAAATGCGGCCATGCTTTTTGGCAGCAGCGGCAATAACGGCCCCGTCTTGCCAGCGATAAGTCATCGGTTTTTCCAGATAAACATCTTTGCCCGCCGCCAGAGCATCCAGCGTAGTAATCTTGTGCAGATGATCGGGGACGGCGATGACAACTGCATCAATATCTTTATTGGCCAGTAGATTCTTATAATCGTTGCTGGCGCGAAGCTGCTCCCCAAATAGCTCCCTGGCTCTATCAATGTGGCCCTTATAAACATCTGCGACTTCAATGATCCGCGTCCCATTAATCGGTTTGGTTCTCTCCATCAGGATATTTCCGCGGATTCCTGCGCCTATAAAGCCGATGCCAACGCTATCGTTGGCCCCCAGTATGGAACGGCCCGGGCGCGCAACCGAGATGGCAGGAGCAAGCCCCATCACGCTTGTTGCTACTATTGAACTCTCTACGAATCGCCTGCGAGTAATGCGTTTTCCATTGCCTTTGTCACTATTGCTCACGATTGTTTCCTCCGAAATACTGAGATCCTGTCGCTGAGCGCTGAGCATTCGCTTAGCCCTCTGGGCGAGGGCCCTCCTCAGCTCACTCAAGACGCATCATCCGCCAGATAATATACCAGATGCGCGCCGGTGTCCAAATGCCAGATTGAAATTGAACCTCCACGCGAACTCAAGTTTGTGCCTTAGCAGAATATCATTTATAATGCGCGAAAGCTAAAAATAGGAGAGAGCTATGACTGCTAACGCGACTGTTTCAACTGGCGATGCAAAGTTGTTGACCGACTCTCAAGAGCTGCGCCGTTCACTAGAAGAGGTGATTACAGTGATGCCGGTAATAGACATTCATACTCATCTATTCGCGCCTCAGTTCGGCAGCATGAATTTGTGGGGCATAGATGAGCTATTGACTTATCATTACCTGATCGCCGAGCTGTTCCGCTCATCAAATGTCGGCTACGAGCAATTCTGGAATCTATCGAAGACAGAGCAAGCCGATCTCATCTGGGACTCTCTGTTTGTCCGCAATACGCCGCTATCGGAAGCGACGCGCGGAGTCGTGGCCGTGCTGGCTGCATTCGGCCTTGATGCGCGAGCGACCGACTTAAAGGACGCTCGCGCATTCTTCCGCTCCCGGCGCGTTGAAGACCACATCGATCAAGTGCTGGAGCTTTCACGAGTGAGCGACGTTGTGATGACTAACGATCCACTCGACGAGAATGAGATCCGCATCTGGGAAAGTGGAACATCCATTGACCCGCGCTTTCATGCCGCGCTGCGCATCGATGGCATATTGAATGAATGGAACTCCGGAGTAGCTAAGGTTCAATCGCAGGGGTACCGCGTACAGCCGGATCTGAAAGGCGAGACCATCAAGGAGCTGCGCCGTTTTATGGATCATTGGATTGAACGCATGAATCCACTCTATCTGGCAGTATCGCTTCCCGATGATTTCTACTTCCCGGAAGATTCGACGCGCGGCGCGCTTGTACGCGATGTGATCCTGCCCACTTGCCGAGAGCACAATCGGCCGTTTGCGATGATGATCGGAGTGAGGCGAGGAGTGAACCCGGCGTTGCGTCTGGCGGGCGATGGAGTCGGGTACGCCAACGCCAGAGCGGTGCAAAATCTATGTGTTAATTATCCGGAAAACCGCTTCCTGGTGACTATGCTCTCGCGGGAGAATCAACATGAGTTGTGCGTTGCCGCGCGCAAATTCAGCAACCTGATGGTATTTGGCTGCTGGTGGTTCCTGAACAATCCATCGATTGTAGACGAGATCACCCGCGAGCGCATTGAGTTGTTGGGAACAAGTTTCATTCCTCAGCATTCCGACGCGCGAGTGCTGGATCAGCTTATTTACAAATGGCAGCATGCGCGGCGCGTTATTGCCTACGCGCTCTACGATGCTTATAACGGACTGCTCGAAGACGGGCGGCCAGTCACGCGGGAAGAGATCGAGCGCGATGTAGAACGACTCTTTTCGGGAAATTTCCGGCAATGGGTTGGTCTGGCTCAGCGCAGGATTACTTCTGCTGCTGAGGATTAGAGCTATTGCAAGGATGCTGCGCCCTCTGAGAGATGTGACATACTTGCGGAGCAATGCGACGACCCTAAATATTAGGTCATTTACCTATCGTAGCCAAAAAGTTTTCTGGTGTGACAATCTTCAAGAATCGAAATCGCTTCTGAAACTCGCGCCCTTCCTCTTTCTCCCACTTCATCAGATCAAGCAAATCATTGTCACGGCTGACCAGGTAGTGGGCTCGTGTTTCGATGGCGAGATTAATGTAAGGCTCGTCCTTTACGTCTCTGCGTTCATAGTTGAAGCGCCTGGGAACGTTTTCGATCAGATCAGAGACCCCGCGCAACCGCTCAATAAAAGCTTTCACCGATGCGTCGGTCAGCGTCTTGAATTTGGCGCGGATATAATCACGAGAAAGAATATTTTCGACTTCGTTGATAATGGCGCGGCTAATGAAAAGCTGGATATAATGATTCTCCGCCAATCGCAGGCAGGCTGCCGAAGGGCTTTCTTCCCTCGCAGCAGCTTGCAGATAGACCCTACAGTCAAGCACTACGCGGGGCTTCCTATTACTCAATCTTGCTCCTGGTTCTCGCGTGCGTAATCACGCCGCGCCTGCATAAAGAGAGCATCAAGCTCTTCATCCGTCATGCCACTCGCAGCAACCTCTTTACGAAACGGAGCGAGAATCTCATCAAACGTCAATGCCGCCTGCTGTTGCTGAAGCCCCTGCTTGATCAATCCTATCGTGACTTCTTCGATGGATTCTCCGGTTGCCCTTGCCCGTCCTAAAATCAGCGGCTCAAGTTCTGCCGGGATCGTGATCGTAATGCTCATCGTCTTTACCTCTTTGATTCCTGATGGATCAGTCCGTCTCTTAAATAACACTGCTAACACCGAGCGCGATTGGTTAGAAGGGTGTGGCAAGCGCTGAATTAGTTCGACAACCATCCCTTCTGATGAAACAGCTCCCAGGCAAGCTGAATATGTTGCTCCTTGAACATCCGTTTTCTGTCGTTCCAGCTATAGACTTTTGCTACAACATCGGACAAGTCCGCTGCTTTTTCCTGACGGATAACCCAATGCACGGTCGCCAGCAATTCCAGACCAAAGGGCGTTTCAAATCCGTCAATCAAATTTGCCACCTGGTCGAATCGAGCCTGTGTTGCGGGGTGATCTTTCAGAAAGGCTTCCGCCTGTTTTGCTGCTCTGATATTCAATTCAATCTGTTTCCCCGGATTGTCCTCGGCATCACCATACCCGCTGATGAAATGACCCTCGATTGCGCTGAGGACATGCCGCAAATTTTCGGCATACGGGCCGTAGGGGCCTTTGCAATAATTCAGTCTCAGCGGCTCGCCCGCCTCCTGCATGAAATACATCAGCTTATGAATCTCCAGCAATGACACAGATGGATCCATTACCGCTGCCAGATACCGCCGCATCAATCCCAACAGGATAGCGCGGCCAATCGTCATATTCGGAGCTTTCTTCTCTTCCGCCATCTCTACGACGGGGGGTGCCCCCGCAGGCTCGTAAACCAACACGCGGACTTCCGGCAGATCGCGGAATGCTTCTTCAATCAGCGGCCTGACTTCGTTCCAGTTCAGCCCACCCAGTCCGCACCCCAATGGCGGGACGGCAATTGATCGAATCTTGAGCCGCCGCACTTCTTCCACCAGCGCTGCGAGGCCAGCTTGAATATATTCGATCCGGCTTTTATTCTTCCAGTGCCGCTTGGTCGGGAAATTGATGATGAACCGGGGATGCTGTAACCGGTTTAAGTCGAAGACCAACACACGGCCGGGCTGAATTTCTTTCCGGTCGCAGGCTGCTTTGTAAACCTTGTAGTTCTCGGGAAACCTCTTGCGGAATTGTAGTGCGATACCACGCCCCATAACTCCGACGGAGTTGACGGTGTTGACCAGCGCCTCTACATCTGCATGAAGAATATCGCCTTGTTGAAATTTGATCATTGCTTCGTCCCCTGCGGTCAATAATAGCAGTCGCGCTCGACGCTGACAATAGCGGCGTGTTGCGCCGATGCCAACGCCTTCGAAACTTCATCACTGATATTTTGATTGAACACGCCGATCTTCTCAATCAGTTTCCACGGAAACCAATCATACACCAGAAACTCAGCTTGTTTGCCGTCTTTGATTTCCGCGCTTCTGAAGTCGGGGGCGGTCACCGCGGTCCAGTTCACCTGGTGCAACTGGTCGAGCGAGACGTAAAAGCTGGTGTACCGCGCGCCAGCGTTGGACGTGCTGAATGCCCAGCGGACGGCGTTCTCATCAGCCCACTCCACTGCTGCGCGCAAATCCGCCTGCAAATGCACGATGGGTTGTTGTCCTTCGCAGTAATCGAGGTCGGGAAGGTTCCCCCGATGCAGAATGTAAAGCATTATTGACCGAGGGCAGAAGTAGAACGGGACGTACTGCCCAACCTTCGTCCCTGGGTGGCAGCCGACCTCAAGTTCTTCCAGCCGCCGCCGCTTGATTTGAGACATCCCGACGATTTTGCAATTCAATCCTCGCTCAGTTCGTCTGGCATCCGACCACAACCCGTCCGTAGCCACAATCTGCGCTAAGTTGCTCAGATGCGTGATGTGATAAATCTTGGGTTGAGTTGGAGCCTGTTCCATAGTCTGCGCTGGCTTCACACTTCATTATCACTCGTATTGTCCAATATCTCTTCATTTTCTTCCAGTGTTGGCTGCGATTAACGTCTACGATTTATCTGCTTCATCAGACAACATAGCCGCAACTGCGCATACGTCCAGCTTGTACAACAGATGAATTCACCCCACAGGCGACTTTACCAGCTAACGGCTCTTTGTAGAAATGTCCCCGAAGTCTGCGTTGGTTGGAGTGCGCCTTATCGTCAATTCACTCTGGATAAGCATAGTAGCCATTCCTCGCTTGAACCACCAGGGGGCCAAGCTTCTCTGGCCCCCTCACTTTAACCTTCAGCCTGCGCCATCGGCCATCCCGCTCCGAGTTGGTCGACACGTAGGCGATACTATATTGCCTGTGCAGTTGAAGCGCCACATGCGCGCAAACCAGATTCAGTTGCTGCTCTCCTTGCGGACTGTAAGCTCTTCCTCCCGACGCCTCGCTTATCCTCTCCAACAGCTCGAGGCCGCCGTAATCCAGTTCGGTCATATCTCCGTACAAATTGGCGGTGGCAATCGAGTAGATGACCACATCAGACTCTTTGACCAGTTGCTTCAGCTCTTTTGAGGTATAGCGAGAAGAATTATCCTGCCCATCGCTGATAATCAGAAGAGCGCGCCGGGAATAGCGGCTCTGCTTGAGCTTCTCCATCCCCATATAAATCGCATCAATCAATGCTGTGTGCCCTTCCGGTTTGACCAGAGAGACGCTGTTGAAAATCTCTGAATCGTTGGACGTGAAGTCTCGCAGCAAATTAACTCTATGATTGAATCCGATTATGAATATCTCATCATCTTCCCGGCATAATTCGAGAGATTTCTCCAGCGCCCTGCGGGCATCCCGCGATTTCCCTTTCATACTGCCCGAAAGATCGAATATGATGCCCAGTGATACAGGGGTATCCTCTCTACTGAAATGGGTGATCTGCTGCTTGACCTTGTCTTCGTATACCTCAAAGCTATTCTTGCCCAGGCTGGTCACAATGCCGCCCTCGGTAGTAAGCACCGTCACATTGAGCGTAACCAGATCCACTCCCAGCTTGACCGGCTTGTTGTGGATCTCGCTATTCTTGCCCTCCTGAGTGGCCCAAACAATTCCTCCGACGAGACTAAATAAACCGAGTAATAGGACTATTCTTAACCGGTGGTAAGAACGCGATCTTAATATAACGTTCATGAATGCTTATACTCCCGGACTGTCAAATCGATCTAATTAGGGAAGGTCTTCAGCGAAGATCCGGTGCAAGCTTCGTGCCTCATAGTTGAGGGGCCCCGCAATTAGACCGGCCTGCTGCATCCGCCTCATTGAGGCTGACTTGCTGCCGCCGTTATTCGCCCATCTGAAGGGGCCCCCTCGCAGACACATTAAAAGCAGACAACCTATGTCTTGTTTCCGGTCAATGGAGTTCACGGCTAAACGCAATTCGACAAAGAGAGGCTTCAGAACGTCTGGCCAAATCGGATATGAATCACACCGCGCCGAAGTCGAATAACGCCTCCCGAAGCGGTGACGAACAATGGTGGATCAAGCAGATACCCATAATCTATTCCCACCGGCCCAACAGGAGTTATAACGCGCAGCCCCAGACCAAGCGTATTGGTCATCCCGCCGAAGCTGATCTCGCCGGCGCGACGGAAGACGTTGCCTAGATCGTAGAAAGGAACCAGGCGCAGCCGCTTAGTCAAAGGATAACGCAGCTCAAAATTGAATATTGCCAGCGCATCGCCTCCTAGAGAAACAAGCGTAGGCAGCTCGTTAGGACTGCGCGGCTCTAGAACCGCCTGCGGCCCCGCTTCCTCAAAGCGGAAGCCCCGCAGAGTAGTCACACCGCCGGCGAAGAACCGTTCGCTAATCGGCAATCGCCTCTCAGGCTCGCTGATTATCCCATCCTGATCGCGATCTCTAATACTGAACGGCGCGGCAAGTCCCAACCGAGCCGCCATTGCAAAGACTGACCGGCCCACCAGGGGCGCCGATTCAGGCAGCGTCTCATAGAACTGATAATTGGCGAACAACTTGTTGAACGATTCATTGCCGCCCAGAATGCGCGCGGCAATTGTAGTGTCGGCGCTTATCAATTGCCCCCTGGTAGGGTTGAGCACACTGTCGCGGGTATCGCGCGAGAAGCCCGCCGAGAACAGCCCCAGCCTGATTGCTCGCTCGTTGCGCGTGAGTTCAACGAGCGGAATATCTTCCAGGTTGAATAGTTTCGCATTCTCAAAACTATAGCGGAAGCGCACCCAACTCAGATTGCCTAATTTGCGCTGAGTTTGAACGAAGGCGGCAACTCGCCTGATTCCGAAGCTGCGTCCGGGAGTATCTTCTTCTCTGCCACCCACCAGTCGCCGCCGCACAAAGGTGCGCACATCGCCATCACGACTGTAGAATGTAGAGAAGGTCGTCGGCCAGTTGCGCCCAAATGGGCGAAGGTTGGTGTAGCTCAACTGGAATAGCTGCTCGCGTCTGCTGCCGCGCAATCTTAACGAACCGGCATTAACCCGACCGAAGAGATTTGCGTGCGTCAGATCCAGCAATCCGCGCGGGCCATCATCGGTCGAATATCCAAGACCATAAGTCACCAGCAGCGGTTTAGCTTCCGTCACTCTGACGGTGACGCGGCGCGCCGTCGCTTCTCTTCCAACAATCGGCTCGACATTGAGGCGGACTTCGCGGAATGCCCCCGTAGCGTAAAGCTCTTGCTGAGTGCGGCGAATCTTCTCCTGAGTAATCACATCGCCGGGCGCGAAAGCGAGGAAGCGACGAATTGCCTCTTCTTGCGAGACAGCCTGGCCCGCGATAGCAAGCTCTTGAACCACCGCCTGCGTGCCTTCGGTCACATCGTAGATCAATCGCGCGCGGTTGTTGGGGAGATCTTCCACAAACAGTTCGGTTGTCGCATCAAGATAGCCATGCTGCGCATAGAGCCTGTTGATCTGCTGCGCGCCCTGCCGAATACTGGTGAGCGAGAACGGCTCGCCCTCTTTGATTGGCGCTTGTCGGCGCAATTCGGCTGAAGATAGCACAGTGTTGCCACGCAGCGTTATCTCCTCGATGATTGAGCGTGGCCCCTCTTCTACAGCAAATATCACCACCAGTTTCTCTCCATCAGGCGAGACGGCAAGGCGCGAAGCAACTCGCGCCGAGCGGTAACCTAAATCGGCCAATCGGCGGCGAACGTACGCGCGGTCGCGGCGCAGCCGGTCATTGCTCGTGATCCCTCGCGCCAACCCGCCTAAGTAGGGCAAATTTTCAAAGAAAGGAATCCCCCCGATAAAGCTATCTTCCTTCGATTGCAGATCTCCTTGTAGATCCCTTTTAGTCAGCAGATTGCTGCCTTCGATGCGAATCTCTTCCAGATCGTAGCGCCGACCAGGCTGGACGTTGTAACGGACTTGCAAGTGGGGACCACTACAATCGGCAGGTACGCACCGGGCATCAACTTCGGCGAAGAAGTACCCCCTCTCCTGAAGATAGTTCATCAGATTGCGCTCGCCCAGCCGCATAAGCGCCCGGCTGAACCCCTCGCGCATGATGGGAAGCAGCTCGCGCAGTTTATCGCTGCCGAGCCTTATATCTTCCGGCCTATCGACAGTGACTTCGACCGGGGGCCGCGCCGGGCGCGGAAGCCGCCGCGCTGCGCCCGGCGGCGGAGCGCCTACGCCTACGTCCCGAGGAAATCCCGCGCCCAGGGCGAATCGCTTGCGTCCGCGAAAATCGATCGTAAACTCCGCGTCGTCGCTCCCCTCACGGGCCGCGCTGCCGCCCTGTAAGTAAGAGGCAATAGCAGTAAACCGATTAGAAATGTCGTACTGGAAAGAGACTGTCTGATCCTGCTCGGAAGCTAGGTTGGTTGAGTAGGTCAACGAAAGATCGCGCCCTGTATTGCGGCTGATGGTCAGCCGCGCCGCCGGATTGGCATTAGGCCGTATCACCGGATCGAGTTGAAAGCGACTGAGGCCGAGCAACCGTTCGGCCTCCCGACCAATTGGATCCAATACAAGCTGCTCTGAAAGCAAAGAGGCCGCAGTGGTCAGCCCCGATTGGAGAGCTTGATCGCCGGCAAGCAAACCCGCTTCTGTCCGCCCTGTGGTTATCAGAGAAAGAATCTCCGCCCGCGCCAGTTGAGGCTCCGACCGTAGGGTAACTTCCAGACTATCGAGTGGCCCCTCAAAGCCGACATAGACATGGTAACCGGTAATATCGGCCTCGGCCAGGAGATTGACCGTCGGCGCGGCCCCCGCTCCGCCGGGCAGAAAGATCGTCCCCGTCGTTATCTCATAGCGTTGACCGCGAAACTGAATGCGACCGCCTTCCAGAGTAACATTGCCGCTTACATCCGTGTTGCTGAGCGTGCCGGTTACATTCAACAGAGCCGAGGCTACTGTATTAACCTGCTCATTGCGGATCAGTATCGACTCGCGCGCTTCAATGCGCACATCCAGGCGCACAGGCGGACCGGGCAGATGGCTTGCCGGACCGGCGGCTGAAAATTCGAAGCCGGGGCCCCAACCACCCTGCGAAACCAGTTCCCCTAGATCGAAGTCGGTCAAATACTCGCCTTCTAGGATTGTGACCGATCCGCTGAGCGCCTGCTCGCGCGCGCTGCCACGCAAAGAGAGATTGCTATTGGCAATCAGTCGCGCCCCCAGATAGAAGAACTCTACACCGTCAGCCTCAATATCGAAGCTCCATTCACCGGGCTGCAAGAACCGAGCCAATGTCATCGCGCCGCTGATCCGCAACGTCCCATCATTGGCATTCCCGGCGAAGTTCTCAAGCCTGATCCTATCGCCCGATAGAACAATGCGCCCATTGGCGCCTACAATATCTACAGGAAAATCGGCCGGCAGATACGATATATCGCGCAGGAGTATTTCACCGGACAGGCGCGGAGCGTCCACCGCTCCCGAAACCCGCACATCGACGACTAGCTGTCCGCCCAATGTAGTATCCTGCGCCAGAATACTTAGTGTCCCAAAATTGACCGTTCCGCTGAGGGAGAAATCCATCCCCGCTCCCCGACTCAGGCCGAGCCGGCCGCCAAACCGGAGATCAGTACCCTGGCCGAAGATGCGCACGCGCCGGGTAGCAACCTCAGAGCCGGTAAGCGCAATCGTCACCGGCGTCTCAATGTTGATAGGATTTCCCTGAACTTGCAGCGAAACGTTAGTGAGCAACAGAGAGCCACGCAAACCGGCCAGCGTCACATCCCCTTGATCATCGACCAGGGGGCCCGACGCGCGCAATCTGCCACTCACAGTGCCTGAGACAGAAGAAGCCAGTCGAGGCGCGAAGACAGCCAGGAGCGGCGCTATCTCGAAGTTTTCCAGATCGGATTCAACTTCAACCGGCATTGCCGGCCAGCGCAGATCGATTGTGGCCCGGATCTGTTGCGGTTTGCCGGCAATGCCGGTGACCAGATCAAGATCAAGGCGGCCACCGGGAGTGGTGCGCGCGGCAAGTCGCAGCTCGCCCGCTTCCCTTCCCCCGATGACCACATCCTGAGAGAGCGCCGTCAGATCAACATTTAGATCCCCTATCTTCTTCCGACGGCCGCTCGCCTGAAAAGCCACATTGGCTATCCCCGTGACTGATGGGACTGCCGCGCCCGACGCTTTCACTAATTGACCAAGCTCCAGATTTTCCGCGCGGCCCTGTACCTGAAAATCATTGCTCTTTAGATCGAAGCTGCCGCTGACAAGGAACCGGCCGCGAGGCAGACGCAGCTCCGCATTCTCAAGCCGCGCTATCTGTCCGCTAAACACAATATTGGCGCTCGCTGTTTCGACCGGTTGACCGGCGACTACTCCTTCAATCAGAGTGGCGCTGAACCGGCCTTGTAGAGATTCGGGCAAACCCGTCAAGTGAGCCTCGCCGGAGACCTGTCCGGCAATCGAGTCTCCCTCGGCGGCAAGGCCGATTGCAGCAAGCACGGCGATCAGATCGATCCGCTCAAAGACGGCGTCAAGCCTTCCTTCGCCCGCTCTCCCGGCTGTCGCCGTCGCGCGCGGCCGTGTGTAGGTGAACCTCGCCTGCCCGCCATCTGCTTCTGTAAGCAGCCCGTTCTCAAATCGAATCTCCGCTGGAGAGAGGACGAAATGCCCGGAGAGAGCGCCCAACCCATGCTCTCGAACGGAGACTCTGGCCAGGTTCAGATCGCCTTCAATCGTCGGGTTGTCAAGCGCGCCGGTTATGCTACCTTCAAACTTTAAGCCGCCGCCCGTGCGCGGCCTGAACCGAGCAAGCGCTTCCGGCATGACAGCGAATGAATCAAGAATGATCTGCAACTGTTCGGCGCGGGTTGAGGAGACCGAAAACCACAAGTTAGAATCGTCTCCAGGGGCAAGCCTTCCTGTTGCGACGGCCGTCGAAGCGTCGGTTGCCAGCTTGAGCCGGTCAATATCAAATACTCCGCTGTGCGCCCTGAACATTACATCGCCGCTTACCGGAATGGTTCCGGCAACCTCTGCCACCTGACCGGTAAAACGGGCATTGACCGCGCCGCTCAGGCGATTCAAATTCATTTCCGGCCAGCTCAAATCCGCTTCCCCGCTCACCGTTCCGGCAAGCGGAGCGCGTTGCTTAGCTATCAGCGAGAAGAGATCGACTGTGGCCAATGACTCAAAAGCCATCTTCACTCGCGAAACGCCGCCGCGCGCGGTTGCAATCAAAAGATCGCCATCTGCGCGCCCGCCCAGAACTTCGGCGGCAAAATCATCGACTGCAATGCTGCCCGTTCTGGCGAGCAGTTGGCCTGAGAGCTGTCCCAGTGCGGCTCCACCAATCTGCCCGCTGTCTATGGTCAGATCGCCGCCCACCTGGTATTCGCCCTTACGCGCCATTGCGCCTACATCGCGCAAAGTAATGCCCGAGAGATGTCCTTCGCTCATCTCCGCGCGTTTGATATCTGCCTGCACCGTCTCGATCCGCGCGCGGCCATTGACCACAACGCCGCTCAATCCGTCAAGCGTCACATCCGTTGCTCTGGTCCTGTCTATGGCAATGCCCTGAATGCGGGTTCGATTCACTCGGAAGCTCAATTGCTCGGCCCGTGTGACAGTTGTTTGATCGGCGCGCAGTCCACGCAGGCGCACGCCAGCCAGCAGCAATTCATCGGAGTTGACCGTCCCGGTAGCTACAAAGCGAATGCCCTTGCCTTCAATGCGCCCATTAAAGACCGCTGAGCCTGATATCTCGGTTTCCGGCGTGAAGATGCGCGCTATCTCAGCCGGGTCTACCTGCCCCTGTGTGCCCAGGCGATAGCGAAAATCACTCCAGTCTTCAATTTCGCCTGCGGCAGTCAGGGTAACCATCGGCGAGTCGAGGGCAAACTGCTCGATTTCAGCGCCAGCTCCGGTTGCCCGCATGCGGAGGTTGATTGAATTTAACCTCTCTTCGCGTCTTCGCGCCCCTGATAGATGACCCGGCTTTCGCCCGATGCAAATTGAACGTCCACTGTTTCTGCTCCCGGAATCGGACGCGCGATTGCTCTCAAATCAGCCAGCGCGGCCTCAATGTCGCGCCGTCGATCATTGAGGAATAACTGCGCGCCGGTAAGCTTGCCGACCAGACTCGAATAATCGAATGTGATGCGGCGCGGCGCGCTTGGTGGAGGCTGTCGCAGACCTTGAAAGTTCGAGCTGCCATCCTCATCTATCTCTACAAAAAGGCTGACACCATCGAGATCGAGCTGTTTGAGCGCAATTTCGCGCCTCAGCCGCAGCGCGAACGGCTCGCGCATCTCGATGCTGAGCGCAAGACGGTTGATGACAGCTATAAGCTGGCCTGTCTGCCGGTTGTAGAGTTTGACATTGTGGAGACTGATAGTTCTTGGCAGCCAACCCAGGTCGAGGCTGCCGATTTCGGCGCGCACTCCATAGTCTCTGATCGCTTTCTCAACCTCGCTTGCGAGATAACGGTTGAGTCGCCCACTGCTGATGTAAAACGCTGCGGCTAAGATTAGCGCGGCGACGAGCGATAATGCGCTGAGGCCAATAATTAAAACCCTTTTGCGACGTGCGGCTGCGCGAGGGAAAGGAGGTTGTGCGTTGTTGGTCTCTGCGTTCATATCCTGTCTACCTCAATGGCCATTTAGCAACAACAATGTTAGCCCCGGCGATGTTCTGGAGCTCTCTCTCTGAAATAAGCAGGGATAGACAGCGCCGTTCAGGTTCCGCTCTTTCTCCCTCGCTTAATTTCATCAGCTTCTGGGCAGCCGCGAATGCTGCGCGATAACTCCAACGGGCAATAGAGCAAAAGCCGTACCGACATCGCGCTCAAAGACAATGTTCTCTGGACTGAGCCAGAACCCTGCTGATGCAATGACAGGGCCAGTGAATAGAATGCGCCCGATAAGCCCGATTTTGCGAGGTTTTCTCTGCTGAGCGCCGGAGGAAATCGAGAGTTGATGCGCATACAGGGATCGACAACCGGCGCTTCAGATCGTAATTCTCTACGACTCCATCTGTACTGAAATGGAACGCGGCGGCACAGCGCCGCCGTTCAACAGAAGGCAACCAGATGGCTTCTCCGTCTCCCGATTGCTCAGTTCACCGGGCGCGCCTCGACTTCCAACCTACGTACCACGTGGTACGTAGCTCCGTCAATCCTGTCTACGTACCACGTGGTACGTAGCTCCGCCGGTGATCTTCAATCCTGGCGTCTTTCGCTTGAACTCTAGAGATCGAACTATAGACTCAAAGAAGATTGCGCCAGGCGCTTTTCGCTTGAACTCTGGAGATCAAACTATAGACTCAAAGAAGATTACGCCCGGTTCGGGCGCCAAGCGCCCTCAAAACAAAATTAAACAGGTTCGGGCGCCAAGCGCCCTCAAAACGAAATTAAACAGGTTCGGGCGCCAAGCGCCCTCAAAACGAAATTAAAACAGACTTGTTTTGAGGGCGCTTGGCGCCCGAATCGGCAGTTTTTTTCTCAACAGCACTGTGCGCGGCCGCGAGACGAAAATGACAGATGCCGGCATATAGGTTGAAGAGCTGAGCCTAAACCTAGCGAGAGACTCCATGCGCTGCGGCGGCTTTGCCGAGAAGTTTCTGTCGCCGCCGCTTCCCTATTAGCCGTGTGCTCTCCTAACGACGACGTCTTCATAAATGGAGTGATCAGCAGAAGTGTATAAGCAGCTTCCCTATTAGTCGTGTGCTCTCCTAACTACAACCACAACAAATTGAGCAATTCTTCGCTTTTACCTGTTGACTCCCCCGGTCAAACCGAGTATTATGCGCGCAGGCACTACGTACCACGTGGTACGTAACCGCCGTTCTTCCCGGCGGTTGAAACTCTGGGCAATGCACAAAGGGGGGTTGCTTTGGCCAATATCATCTGTTTTGCCAATCAGAAAGGCGGCGTCGGCAAGAGCACTACGGTGGCAAATCTGGCGGGCTGCTTCGCCACGGGCGGGCGCAGCGTTCTTGTTATTGACACTGACCCTCAGGCCAATGTGTCTCTGGCTCTGGGGGTGCAGCCAGAAAAGGCCGCTGCCGATCTCTACGATCTGCTCGTCGGCTCCCGGCCGGCGGCTGAAGCGATTGCGCCGACGTCAATCGACAACTGCATGCTAATTCCGGCGAGCGCAAGACTGGAGCGCGCTGAAGAGATGCTGGTCAAAGAGGATGAGCAAGGGAAGCTTCGTCTGCGCGATTGTCTGCTCCACCGCCACGGGGCGAGGCTGAGACCCCGGCCTGAGATTCAGAGGTTTGACTATGTCCTCATCGACTGCCCGCCTCATCTGGGCCGATTGACGATAAATGCGCTGGCCGCTGCCGATTATGTGATAATCCCGGTGCAATGCGAGGTGCTCGCCCTCTACGGAGTCCAGCGCCTGATCAATTCCGTCATCAACATCAAGCGGGACCTCAATCCGCGCCTGACTATCCTGGGGGCCCTGCTCACAATGTACACAGATACGATCCACTGTCGAGCGGTGGCAGAACAGATCCGCGCCGGCTTCAACGGCTACGGATATGTCTTCAAGAATCCCATCAAGCGCAGCATCCGCATAAGCGAGGCGGTGGCAGCCGAGTTGCCCTGCGTGTTGTATCCGCCTGCCTCTGCGGCGGCCAGATCATTCAAAGCAGTAGCAAGAGAGATTGAGAAGCTGCTGGCTCAGTCCGGCGGCGCTGCGGCAAATTGACAGGAGAGCAGCTATGCCAATCAAGCGCAAGAAGAGAATTGATCCCCGATCGGCAATCTTGAGCAAAGGGTTTGGACAGTCCATTCTGGAGAACCTGCGCGAAGCGTCCCGGCCCACCCGCAGCGTTGTCGAGATTGAACTCTCTCAACTTGAACTCGATCCCAATCAGCCGCGCAAATATTTTGACGAAGCGAGCCTGCAATCGCTGGCCGAAACGATAAAGGCTCATGGGGTGCTTCAGCCCATTCTGGTCACTCCGACGCCGGGCGGCGGCTATCGCGTGGTGTTCGGAGCCAGGCGCTTTCTCGCCTCCAAGATGGCCGGCTGTAAAACCATTCCGGCAGTCATCCGCGAGGACCTCGTCGCCGAACAGATCGCAGCCGTTCAACTGCTTGAAAATTTGCAGCGGGCCGATCTGACCGATTTTGAAGAGACCGAAGGGATACTTTCGCTGCTGCACAGCATACTGCGGCACGAAGCGGAATTCGCCGAGTTCGAACGGGGCGGCGATGGGCATCCGGTCGTCAAGCTCCTCACCCGGCTTCAAAACGAGCGAGATGGAAGAGTCAAGGATGCAGGCAAGTTCAAAGTCTGCCAGGAACTGGTGGAGAAGACTTTTGAAGAGCTGGGCGGCAAGATGAGCTGGCTCTATTTTCTCAAGAAGCGCGTGCCGCTGCTCAGACAACCGCCGGATATACTTGAGGCGCTCCGTCGCGGCGAGATCGACTACACGAAAGCGCTTCAGGTGGCGAAACTCTCCTCTGCGCGGCTCGCGGTCAGCGATTCTAAAGCCAGGGAGATCAGACGTTCACTAATCGAGAGGATCAAATCTGAGGATCTGTCATTTTCGCAAGTGGCAGCAGCAGTGAGACGGGAGATAGAGCGCAAGTCAAATGCAGGGAAACACAATGGCTCCGAAACAGTGAGTGAAAGCAGCGCAGCGATCTTGAAGAGAGTAGCGGCCATAAATGAGGCGATCAAGAATCGCAAGTTAGAAAGATTCCCTGATGCCAGACAGAAACAACTACTGCATCTCCTGGATCAGGTGATTGCCTTCTTGCGCCAGGACAAAAAGGGAGGGTGAACCTGGAACTAAGCGCGCGAACCTGGAACTAAGAGTGTGCCGGTCTGAATCCAGGGGGAGTGTAGCGGAAACTGAGGGTGCGAACCCGGAACTAAGGGTGCGAACCCGGAACTAAGAGTGCGAACCCGGAACTAAGCATGCGAACCTGAAACTAAGAAAGCGCGGCCTTTCCCCCAGAAGATAAAAGTTGAAAAAACAGGCCCTGATTTTCAACTTATGGGGGTTATCGCAAGCTACTACAACTAATTGGGGCGCGAACCTGGAACTAAAATCGCGAACCTGGAACTAAGCCAGGGTGCGAACCTGGAACTAAGAAGGTGCGAACCTGGAACTAAGAAAGTGCGAACCTGGAACTAAGTGGGTGCGAACCTGGAACTAAGAAAGTGCGAACCTGGAACTAAATTTTTGGCTGTAAATCATTGAAAATACAGGGCTTGCTGTTGCTGTAACATGTATAACATGTATGTATAACATGGATAACTTTATAACAACAACATGGGGTGTTGTTGTTCAACAAAAACGGATTTTGGAAACTTTTATGGGAAAGAAGAGCAGAGTGAGCGATCAGGTTAAAGGAAAACGTGAAGGAAAAGACGAGATGAACTTGGCCGTCTTCCCTATAAGCGCGCTGGCGCGGGTCAAGGAGGGGACGAAGTCGCTCGAGTTCGGAGACATAATTCGCGGCGAGGGTGGCAAGCCGATAAAGCGCACATGGCGAGTTCAGGGCGGCGCGGAGACGGGCCTGCCCACGTCTTTTGACGACAACTTGATGATAGCCTGCCTTGAATTGAGCAAAGAGCAGGGATTCGACAATGAGCGGATATATTTTTCCCGGCGCGATCTGGCCCACCGAATGGGGATTCAGCCCAGCGGCAAGATGCTCGACCGGATAGTAGAGTCATTCGAGAGATTGGCCGCCGTGCGCATCCACGCCAAGAACGCTTTTTATCGGGAAGGGAAATACGTCTCGATAATGTTCGGGCTGATCGACAAGGTCGTCTACATGCAGGCCCCCGATGGCGGAAGCTACAGCGGCTATTTCATCTGGAGCGAGGTTATGCGGGAGAGCTTCCGCGCCGGGTATCTCAAGAGCCTGGACACCGGGCTGTACTTCAGGCTCAAGAATCAGACTGCGCGGCGGCTGCTTCGCTACCTCGATAAGCAGTTCGGCCGAGGGCACACGTTCAAGATCGACATCTGCAAGATTGCCTACGAACACATTGGCATAAGCCGGGTCAACAAATACATCTCGCAACTGGTCCAACAACTAGGCCCGGCGCTCGACGAGCTTCAACAGGAAGGCTACCTTGAGTCCTGGGAGGTGAAAGGGCGAATATTGCATCTGAAGCGAGTGGAGAAGAAAGAGTATGAGCAGGAGATGCCGGAAGGCTCTACTGAAGAGCAGTTGCCATTGATCTTCGATTCAAATGTGGACAGGGAACGCGAAGCCTCCATTTATGACGCCCTAACAGATAGGGGGATCTCTTCCAAACAAGCAGCAAAACTGGTGTCGTCGGCCAGTCCTGTTGATCTGCTCAGGATGGCCGAGACAATAGCCTATTTCGACTTTCTGGTGAAGCGCAACAGAGGGCGGATAGAGAACCCGCCCGGGTTCCTCGTGTCGCTTATACGCGATGGAATCGCGATGCCTCGGCACAGCAAGATAACAGAAGAGATCGGTCAATTTGGCGCAGGTATGCCCACAGTAGATCGGCTGGGACAGTTAGAGGCGGATTATATTAACTTCCTGGATGGGGCTATTGATGAAGTCATAGCCAACATTGGGGAAGAAGATTTCAATGGACGAGTAAGGCAGAAACAGGAAGAGCTGCTGGCTTCCGAGCATTCGGGAACGTTCAAGAAGTGGCCCCAGGAGCTTTTTGATCAGCATGCATCATTGCTCGTGCGCAATCAGATTGCCGCAGAGGTAGGTCTGCCCGATTTTGAGACCTGGCTTGCTTCGCAGGAGAATTGAACTGCGCCGGAGATGCTAATGAGCAGAGATACTAGGCAACGCGGAGCCTGGTCGAAAATCTTCTCGAAACCGTGCCAGCAGGCGTGTTAAAATGAGCGCACTTTCGCTGAAAGGACAGTACTGAAATTACCGGCGGCAGTTTTGCCGGAGAACGGAGTATGCAAGATGTCAAATGCGGGTAAACTTCAAGATCGAGTAGCAGTTGTTACCGCTTCGACAGGGAGCATGGGAGAGGCAATAGTCCGCCTGTTTGCCCAGGAAGGGGCAAAGGTGGTCGTCTCCGGCCGCAATGAAGAGAAAGGCGAAGCTATAGTCAAAGAGATCAGGGCAGCGGGCGGCGTAGCTATCTTTCAACCGGCCGATGTGAGCGTGATTGAAGATTGCCGCGCGCTCATAGACCGTGCTGTCTCCCAGTTTGGCCAGATAGATATTCTTGTCAACACGGCAGGAATTTCATTGCGCGGCAATATTGAAGACACGACTGTTGAAGATTGGGACCGCATATTTGCTACCAATGTGCGGAGCGCATTCGTCTGCATGCAGCAGGCTGTGCGTTATATGAAAGAGAGAAACAGAGGCTCTATAGTTAATATCGGCTCTATTAATGCATACATCGGCGAAAGCAAACTCATGGCCTATTCGGCGTCCAAAGGGGCAATGATGACCCTTACCAAGAACACGGCCAATTACCTGAAGCGGTATCGCATTCGAGTCAATCAGGTCAATGTTGGCTGGACGTTAACTGAAGGCGAGCGAAGGGTCAAAACGCAGCTTGAAGGCAAAGGCGAGGACTGGATTGCTGAGGCGGAGAAGACCAGGCCGTTCGGACGCTTGCTGCTGCCCAGGGATATTGCGCTGGCGACGATGTACTTTGCCAGCGACGACAGCGAATGCGTGACCGGATCGGTCCTCGACGTAGAGCAATATCCAATAGGGGCCCCACAGGATCTGTGAAATCTCCCTGCGTGGGCTATAGTCTTAAAAAACGTTCTCCGGTTCGGGCGCCAAGCGCCCTCAAAACAATCTATTTTCACAGGATCTGTGAAATCTCCTATAGTCTTTGGAAAAACGTTTTCCGGTTCGGGCGGTTTTGAGGGCAAGAACTTCGGGCGGTTTTGAGGGCGTTGCACGCCCGAAGTTCTTGCCCTCAAAACAGATCAAGATAAACCTGTTTTGAGGGCGGGCGCGGGCGACTACGCACTATATCCGCGCCACTCGCCCCAAAGATGAATCAATTCCCTGGCTTCTTCTTAGGCTCTTCGGGAATATCGTCAACTGTTCTGATCTCAGCCTCGAACTTCCTGTAGCCTCTGAACAGTATCCGGTTGCGAGTCTGAAATTGCGCTCGGTCTCGAACTTTCATGCGGACTTCCGCCTCTACCGGCAGCAGGTAAGGCTGCTCGCTGATGCGAACGAAGTCATAATCGACCGATGAGGTAATGTGGGTTATAGGGAAGTCAGGCGGCAGGTCCACGGCCAGATCTTCCATACGCAAGACGCGCTTCTGCTCACGATCAATCCACACCCATCCGGCATAAGCTGTAATGATCTCTCTCCCATCGCCGTAGCGCACATGCTTGCGGGAGCGTTCTTTGCTCACTGTGAAGGTATAGACGACTGTAGGGCGACCCTTGAGCAGCTCGGCCCTCTGCATGTGGAACTGCGCCCTGGTCTCGGGCGAGAACAGAGCGGTCAGGGCAAGGGCAAACTCTCCGGTCGAGGTTGAGCCGCCGAGCTGAGCATAGTCACTGCCTTCGCTCACCTCTACCGGTGGAAGGCCGTTGACATTGAGCACCTTGTATCGCTCTCCCTTCTTGGCTTCATAAGTAACTTCGAGCATCAGGTTGTCCTGGGGTATCCAGTTCTCCGATTCGCCCCTGGCGAAGGATCTGCTGACTTGCTGGCGGACGATGAAATCGGGCAGGTCCTCTGTGGCCTGAAGAGTGGCGATTCTAGTCTCTTCGAGCAACTGGCGCCCCGCCTCCGGCGATGGAAGGATACTGGCGGCTTCTTCTCTGGCGGCTTGAGCGGGGTTGCGCCTCCTGGCGTCAGCTTTCTCCAGGGCCGCCAGGACGAGTTTGCCGCCGCCATAGACACGGACATCCGACTTGATGTCTTCTGTCAGGTCGAAGCCAATTCCGCGGCTTTCGATCTGCGATACGATTACTTCTCGGATTGAGGGCTGCTCGCGGATCTGTTTGAGCATGCGGAGCAATTCTTCTGCGCTCACCGGCGCCGTTGCCTGAGTTGTTAGCAAACCGCCGCCAGCGATCCCCGCTCCATAAGCGGGGGCCAGGCTAAAGGTAATTACCAGGACAAGTAGAAAAGACTGTATTAATGCTGACACTGGAACAGGCGACTTGCGATTCTGGGCTGGGCCGAAATACATCTTTTGCGCCTCCCGATCTAAGACTGAAATAATGCGCAAGCTAAATTCTATATCACACCATCGACGGGAGTCCATGAGCTTGACTGGAACTACAGGGCAGGGAATAATCATGCCCGCGATTGGGCAAAAACGAATTAACGGGGCTAGAAGACGGCGGAAACCTCAAAAGGTAGCCTCAGATATGGGAGACGCCCCTAAAATGCAATAGAGGCGATTCTGACGCAATCTAGGGGCATTTTAATTCGACACGGCAGAGCAAAAAATGACCTATCAACTCAGTGAGGAGCATCAGCTCATCCTGGCAACGATCAAAAAGTTTCTCGAAAAGGAGGTCGCCCCGGTAGCGGGCGAGCTTGAGCATCGCAATGAATACCCGTTTGCCCTCGTTGACCGGCTCAAACAGATGGGCCTGTTCGGGGCCAATATCCCGGAAGAGTATGGCGGGCTCGGTTTGGGCTACACTGTCTACGCGATGATCTTTGAGGAGATAGCCAGGGTCTGGATGGGGCTGGCCGGGGTGTTCGGGACCCACTCTGTGATGTGCGATGTCCTGGCGCGATTCGGGACCGAAGAGCAGAAGCAGCGATTTTTACCGGCAATGGCAAAGGGAGAGAAGCGAGGCGGCATCTGTCTTTCTGAGCCTGAAGCGGGGACCGACCTGCAAGCAATCCGCACAGCCGCAGCCAGAAAGGGCGATCAGTACCTGATCAACGGCTCAAAGATGTGGGTCACCAACGGAAGATACGGCAATACGTTTCTTCTGCTGGTCAAGACCGATAGAACTGCCAGGCCGCCTTACAAAGGGATGAGCGCATTCATCGTAGAGAAGGGCAGCCCCGGCCTGACCATCAGCCGCGACATAGATAAGCTTGGCTATAAGAGCGTTGAGACGTGCGAGCTGCTATTCGAGGATTTCCCCGTGCCGGCAGCCAACCTGATAGGCGGCGAGGAAGGAAAGGGGTTCGAGCAGGTGATGACCGGCCTGGAGAGCGAGCGTATCAATGTTGCGGCGCGAGGACTGGGAATTGCTCGCGCAGCATTTGAAGAAGCGATCAAGTATTCTCAGCAGCGGGTCACCTTTGGCAAGCCCATCTGCCAGCATCAGGCGATTCAGCTCAAGCTGGCGGATATGGCAACGAAGATCGAAGCCTCCCGGCTGCTTGTTTATGCGGCGGCGGAGAGGAAAGACCGAGGGGAGCGGTGCGACATGGAAGCAGGAATGGCCAAGCTCTTTGCCACAGAGACTGCGCAAGAGGTATCTCTGGAAGCGATGCGGATACTCGGCGGCAACGGCTATGCCAGAGACTTTCCCGTGGAGAGATACTATCGTGATGCGCCGCTTCTGATAATTGGCGGCGGGACCAATGAGCTTCAACGGCTGATAATCGCCAGGGGGCTGCTCAAGAAATATTCCATCGAAGGAGGCTGAAAGTGCAGTTCGGCAGATACTTTGAGGAGTTTGAGGTTGGCGCGGTTTACAAACACTGGCCCGGTCGCACGATCAATGAGGCTGATGACACCTGGTTCAGTCTGATAACGATGAACATGAACCCGCTCCATATCGACGAGCACTATGCCCAGAGCACTCAGCATGGCCGGAGGCTGGTTAACGGCCTGCTGGTGATGAGCATCGCTGTTGGGATGAGCGTGAGGGATGTGAGCGGTCGGGCAATTGCTAATCTCGGTTACGAAGAGGTGCGCCACATAGCGCCCACTTTTCATGGCGACACGCTCTATGCTGAAACCAGGGTGCTGGATAAGTGGGAGTCCAGTTCCAAGCCCGACCGTGGCATAGTCTATGTAGAGACGAGAGCATTTAATCAGCGGGGTGAAACTGTCCTGACGCTCAAGCGAAAAGTTCTTGTCCCTAAGCAAAATTCGTTATGAGTTCGCCAACAGTATAAATCGCTATGAGCACCAAACCTTACGATCAAGCATTCAAGTATCTGGCTGAGCAAGACGCTGAATCGCTCTTGATCCTGCTCGGCCACCTGCAACCAGGCCATAACGCTCGGATCATCCCTCTCCCGTGCGGACTCGGTGTCTACTGCTGCTCCCCGATCAGCCTTATCAGATCGTCACTGAG
>Ga0209172_10001432_pt1 | contig 50819 bp, 44 predicted proteins | sample LarsenN4metaG_FD_184113 | JGI IMG/M metagenome (GOLD analysis project Ga0209172, IMG submission 184113) | Hot spring sediment bacterial and archeal communities from British Columbia, Canada, to study Microbial Dark Matter (Phase II) - Larsen... ...
CGGCGGGCCATTCCGGCGGCGCGGCGCGCCCACTCAGCGGCAGGTGCATGAACTGGCGCGAGTACAGCCGGAAACCTTGCGCGGCCAGCTCGGCATTGAGCGCGGAGCCTAGCGGCATCAGTTGTGCTTCGATGCGCGCCACGCCGGGGGACTGACGGATGGCGCTCACCAGCTCGTGCAGCAGAGGCCCGCAAACCGTCGCCAGCTCGTACTGCGGCGAGACGAACAGGTCGCCGATCAGCCCCTTGTGATCTTCAATCACGTAAAAGCCGTAGCCGGCGGCGCGCCCATCGGCCAGCGCCACGTAGCCGGCCAGCGAATGCCCGTCTATGAACCGCCGGATGAGCTGAAGCGAAGGGCGGTAGTCCCAGTAGAGCTGTTCCCGCCAGTGCTGCTGCTCTTCGGCAAACAGCAACTCGAGCGCGCGCGAGCTGACCTGGCGTAATTCCACCAGCCTGAGCGCAGCGGCGGACGGCATACCGCGGATTATAGCCGCGTGGTGCCTCGCATGCATCTGGATGAGTAAGGAACAGGCGGGCCGGGGCCTCGGCGGCGTGTGCTAGACTCGTTTAGAAACGCCCGAAAAGCCCGAAGATGGAGTTTCGTCCCCAGTTGCGGTCACGCGCCAGCGCGGGCCCGCGAATTTTGGCGGCGCTGCTGGCGCTGACGCTGTTTGCGCTGCTGGCGGCGCTGGGCACAACCGCCCTCCTGCTTTATCACATCCTGGGGCCTCATCCGGCGCCCGAGCTGTCTGCGCAGAGTCTGCTTGGCGCGCCCACCAACATCAGCTTCACGGTTCCCAGCGGGGAAACGCGGCAGGGCTTGTTCTATCCGGGCCGCAGAGGCGGCCCGGTGGTCATCCTCTGCCACGGCTACCATTCGCATGGCCGCGAACTGCTAACGCTTTCCGCCGTGCTCCAGGAAAACCAGTATAACGTCTTCCTGTTTAACTTTTCCGGGCACGGGAGCGGGCGCAGCTTCACGTCGCTGGGCTACCGCGAAGCCGAAGAACTGGCGGCGGCCATCGAGGCCGTGGCGCAGCGTGACGATGTGGATCGCTCGCGCTTGGGCCTCTGGGGTGCCGACCTCGGCGCCTATGCCGCCCTGGCCGTGGCCGCGCGCGATCCGCGCGTGCGCGTCCTGGTGCTCGATGCGGTGTACGAGTCGCCGGAGGAGATGCTGCGGTTCCAGGTGGACCATTCCGGCCTGGGGCGTGTGCCGGCGATCCAGACCCTCTGCCGCTGGGGCTTTCGTTTGGTCTATTCCCGCTATCGCCATGAGCCGCCGCTGGGCCTGCGCATGGCGTCGCTGGAGGGCGTGGCCAAACTGTTCGTCCGCGCGCCCGGCAGCTCAGCGCTGGATGCTTCCGCCGAGCGGCTGTTTCAGCGCTCCCCGGAGCCGCGGGAGCAGATGATCACCGCCAAGGCCGGCTACGTCTCGCTGCTCGATAGCGACAAACGCGCGTACGAAAAAAACGTTCTGCGGTTGTTCCTTCAGTATCTCCCGCCGGTCAGTCGGGCGCGGTAGCCGCTGGGCGCACGCGAAGCAGTTGCGCGGCGCGGCTTCCTTCGTAGAGCACAGCCTCCACGCGCCCTTGGCGCTCGAGTTCCGCGCGGCCTTCCGCGCTGGTGTACAGCCAGGCGGGCTGGGAGGTTTGTGGATTCCACTCGGGGAGCTCCTGCCCGAGGTAGAAGTTCAGCCCGTAGCGCCAGGCACGGTGCAGGCGATACGCCGCTGCTTCTCCTGCCTCAGGCTGGTTGGCCCGCGCCGCTGCTGCCGCCCGGGCAGACAAATGCGGGTCGAGCTGCGGCGCCAGACGGCGACTCACCGCTTCGACCTGTGCGGCCACGGTCACCGCGACCAGCGCCACGGCCAGCCACTCACGCTTGCGCATGGCCAGCAACGCCGCAAGCCCCCCGGCAACGGCAATCCCCGCGAGCCAGCCACGCACCGCCGCAGCGGAGTTGAGCCCCGATTCTGCGGGCAGCCGCGACAGCCAGTGCTGCCCCGAGGCGGCCAAGGCTACCAGCGTCCCGCCGACTCCTGCCAGCAGCCAGCGCCCCAGCGGTTCTCGCTGCCCGATTGCCGCGGCCGCGTGGCGCGCCAGCAGCAACACCAGCGGCGCCACCGTCGGCAGGATATACCCGGGCAGCTTGGACCTTGAAAAGCTGAACAACACGGCGGGAAACAACGCCCAGCAGGCGAAGAACAGTTCCGGGGCGTCGCGCCAGGCACTGTTTCGCGCGATCACTTCACGCGCGGCGCCCACCAGCAGCACGGTCCAGGGCACCAGACCCAGAAGCAGGATCGGCCCGTAGAACCAGAACGGCTGCTCGTGGCGGAACAGAGGCGTGAAGAAGCGCGCGACGTTGTGTTCGATGACAAACGTGCGCACGAACTGTGGGTTGGCTTGCGCGCAGAGCACGTACCACGGCAGGGCGAGCAGCAGGAAGCAGAAGACCGAGCGGGGATTGAGCAGTCGCAGCGCTTTGCTCCAACGTCCGCTCAGCGCGGCCCAAGCCAGTGTGCTTCCACCGGCGAGTACCAGCGCCGCCGGGCCCTTCGCCAGCACGGCGGCGGCGAGTGCCGCTCCGAGCAGTATCTGCCACGGGACGGTAAAGCCTGGCGAGCTGCCCGCGCCGGGCAGCACGCGCGCCGCCGCCACCATCGCCAGGCACAGTGCCGCGCTGAACAGCATGTCCGGCGTAGCCGCACGGGCAAAGCCGAGAACGCCCGCGGCGGTCGGGAAGATGAAGAGCACCGCCCAGGCGGTGGCCACGTCGTATCGCCGCCAAGCCAGCCAGGCCAGGAGCAATGTGGCCAGCAAGGCAGCCAGCGCGGAAGGCAGCCGCGCCGCAGTTTCGGTTACGCCCAGCGCTTGGAGGGCCGTCGCCGCAGCCCAGTAGTACAGCACGGGCTTTTCCAGCCAAGGATCGCCGTGCAGCCTGGGCGTGACCCAGTCGCCCGTCGTGGCCATTTCGCGGGCCACCGCGGCATAGCGCGGCTCGTCCGGCCCGACCAGGCCCAGCGCATCCAGCCGACTGAAGAAGCAGGCATAAATGACCAGGGCGGACAACAGCGCAGCGAAGCCAAGCGTGAGCGGTGTGCGGGTCGCGCTGTTCGGGGATGAGGTTGGCATGCCCACCGGACGAGAGGAGTCTAGCATTGCCTCCGCGCACGGTCATCCCGGGCCATCGGCTTGAGGATGTGGTTTCCTGCGGCCAGCTTCGCGCATAATGGCACGCCGTGCGCGAAGGGCTGGAATTCGTAGTGGCCTGGCTGGTGCTGAAGACGCTGGGCGCGCTGCCGCGGCCCGCAGCTCGCGCGGCGGGAGCGGCGCTGGCGCGGGTGATCTACTGGCTGCACGCGCCGCTGCGGCGCACGGCGCTGGTCAACCTGCGCATCGCGTTCCCCGAGTGGACCGACGCGCAGCGCCGCCGTGTCCTGCGCGGTTTTGTCCGGCAGATGGGCTGGCAGGCCGCCGAGTTCGCGCATTTCCCGAGGTACACGCCGCAGAACGTGGACCGCGTGATCCAGATAGACGGGCTGGGGAACTTCCTCGCGGGACACCAGCGCGGCAAAGGCGTGCTCTACCTGACCGGCCACATGGGCGCCTGGGAAATGGCCCCCATGCGCCAGGCGCTCCAGGGCTATCCGCTGCACTTTCTCGTGCGGCGCATCCCGAATCGCCGCGTCGAGGAGCTGATCAACCGTTACCGGAGCGTCCACGGAAACACGCCCGTGGACAAAAAGGAGTCGGCGCGGGCGATTTTCAAGGTGCTGCGGCGCGGCGGCGCGGTGGGCATCCTGATTGACCTGAACACGCTGCCGGAAGAAGGTGTGTTCGTGGATTTTTTCGGCGTCCCGGCGTGCACCACCACGGGCCTGGCACGCATTGCCCTGCGCACCGAAGCCGCGGTGGTGCCCGTGTATGTTTTCTGGGAGCCGGCGCTGCGCAAGTATCATCTGCGCTTTGAGCCGCCGCTGGACGTTGTGCGCACCGGCGACGAAGAAGCCGACGTGGTGACGAACACGGCGCGGTTCACAAAGGTCATAGAGGGCTTTGCCCGCCGTTTTCCCGACCAGTGGCTGTGGGTGCACAAGCGCTGGAAGACGCGCCCACCCGGCGCGTCCGAGTTGTATTAGCTGTTGCCGCTGCCTTCGGGCGGCGTGCCGAGGAGCTGCCATGAATCGCACGAAGCATCGCACGGCCGGTGAACTGGCCGCCTATTTGGGCGCGCACGTGGAAGGCGACGCGAACCTGCCCCTCCGTGGCGTGAACAGTCCGGAGGGGGCCGGCCCGGAGGACTTGATCTACGTGGACGCCCCCAAGCACCTGCGGCGAGCCGGGCAGTCGGCGGCGCGCTGCGCGCTGGTGGCGCGCGAGGCGCAACTGCCGGGCAAGACGCTGCTCCGCACCGACAACCCCAAGCTGGCCTTTGCCCGCGCGGCCGCTTGGCTGCTCGCGCCGGTTCGGGTGGCGGAAGGCCTGCATCCCACGGCCGTCATTGCGGCCAGCGCGCGGCTGGCCGCGGGGGTGGCTGTGGGGCCCTACGCGGTCATTGAAGAGAGCGTCGCCATCGGCGAAGGAACGCAAATCGGCGCGTTCTGCTTTCTGGGGCGCGGCTCGCGCGTGGGCGAGGCTTGTGTGCTCCATCCGCGCGTAACGCTTTACCCCGGGGTGCGGCTGGGCAAGCGCGTGGTGGTCCACTCCGGCGCGGTGATTGGCAGCGACGGCTTCGGCTACGTCTTTGCCGGCGAGGGCTACGAGAAGTTTCCCCAGATCGGCGGCATAGAGATTGACGACGACGTGGAGATCGGGGCCAACGCCACATTGGATCGCGGCTCGCTCGGCTCCACGCGCATCGGCACGGGAACCAAGCTCGACAACCTCGTGCATGTCGCCCACAACGTAACCATCGGCGAACATACCGTGATTGCTGCGCAGACGGGCATCTCCGGAAGCTGCACGATTGGCAGGCGCGTGGTGCTCGGCGGGCAGGTGGGCATAGCCGACCATTGCAGGCTTGAGGACGGTTGCATCGTCGGAGCGCAGGCCGGCGTCCCCACCGGCAAAACCATCCGCTCCGGCCAGTTCGTCTGGGGTACGCCGGCGCGCCCGCTGGAAACGTTCAAAGAGCTGCACGGCCTGGTGGCGCGGCTGCCGGATCTCTTTGCACGTTTGAAGAAGATCGAGGCGGGCCTCGGACGGTAAGCCTGTCCGCGATACCATCAACCCATGCGCTTTGCCTGTCGCGTTGGCGGTAGAATCCCCCTATGCGCACGATGGTGGTCGGGGGACACAGCCGCAACATCGGCAAGACGGCGCTGGTGGTGGACCTGATCCGCGCTTTTCCGGAGGCCCGCTGGACCGCGGTGAAAATCACGCAGTACGGCCACGGCGTCTGCTCCATCAACGGCGAAGCCTGCGGCTGCGCGCCCGACGAGCACGCCTTCGCCCTGGACGAAGAATTCGACCGCAACAATCGCACGGACACGTCGCGTTTCCTGGTGGCCGGGGCGGTGCGCTCTCTCTGGTTGCGCACGAAGCAGGGACGCTTGGCTGAGGCGCTCCCCCTGCTGCGCGAGGGATTGCTCGGCGCAGGCAACGTCCTGGTGGAAAGCAATGCGCTGCTGCAATACTTCTGGCCGGACCTCTACCTGGCGGTGCTGGATCCAGCCGTCGAAGATTTCAAGCCCTCGGCGCGGCGGTTCCTGGACCTGGTGGATGCCCTCGTGCTTCGTTCGCCGCTTTCCGCTTCCGCTTGGCCGGACGTTTCTCCTCGCCTGCTGGCGGCCAAGCCGCGTTTCCTCCAGCCCCTTGGTCAGCCCCTGCCCGCAGAGCTGGCCGACTTTGTCCGCCGCCGCTTCTTCCGCGTTCGCGCCGCGTGAACCGCCCAGCGTTTCTTTTTCCCCGCCGCGTGCGTAGCGCGGGATCCTTCTGCGCCGGCTGCGCTTGTGGACTCTGGCGGCGATTGGCCAGCCCAGAGATGCGTACCAGCTTGCCTTTTCGGGCGCTGGCCGCTAGACACGCCTTCATCCACCGCCCGGGGCGGCATCGCAGATTCTCGATGTCCGGGCCGGCGAAGCGCTCAAGCTCTGCCAGGGCCAGCCCATCGAGGAGCTGCTGCCCCAGGTGCGCGCGGTCATGGGTTGCCACTGCTCGCTCGAGGGGTTCGGCGATTTCCTTCGGCGGATGGCTGCATGCGGCTACTTTGAAGACGCGCCGAAGCGGCACCCCCGCGTGCGCCTGTTTAGCCTCGGACCGGCGATTGACTTCTTGACCCACCGCTGCCGCTGGTTGTTTACCGCTCCAGCCGTGGTGTGGCGGTTCGTGCTGCTTGCTGGCGTCCGGGCAGGTTAGCTTTTCAGGGCACCCTTGCTTTTTTGCTGGCGCCTTGACGGAATCGCGTTATGATAAGGGGCTCCCGCCTTTGGAGGTTCTCCCCAATGTCGCGCAAGTATCGCCAGCCGGGCTACCAGGATTCTGAGCGCCAAGAAAAGCCCCGCGAGCGACCGGCCGAGCGGCGTCCCAAGCAAGACCTGTTGGGCCCGCGGACGCCGCGCATGGTGGGCACCGTGACGCGGGCGCGCTGCGCCAACTGCGGTGCGGTCATGCAACCCGGTTTTGATCCCCGTGGCCAGTGCCCGCGTTGCGGCTTCGAGCTGCACTCCTGCAAGCAGTGCGTGCATTTCGACACGGCGGCGCGCTTCGAATGCACCCAGCCCATCCCGGAACGCATCCCCAAGAAGGACGCGCGCAATACCTGCACGTTTTTTGAATTCCGCATGACCGTGGAAAAAGATACGGCCCCTGCATCGGCTCCCAGTCCCGCGACGTCGAACAACGCCCCCTCGGTTCGCCCCAGCGACGCCCGCAAGGCCTTCGACGACCTGTTCAAAAAATAGTGTCTCGGCGCTCAGCCAGCCGGGAAGCTTGTAGCTCGCCTCCCCGGCGGCAGGCGGCGCAGCGACGGCCGCCTGAGGTGAGGCGGTCCTTGCAGGGAGCAGACAGGAATCGTTTCCGCCGCAGCGGGTTCACCGCACCTGCCTGCACGGGGGAACCTGAGGCTTGCGCTCTGCGCCGGCTGAGGCCGCGCCCTTGACGGTATCAGCGCGGGGGATTGGGGAAGAGCAGAGGTTCGAGAGCGGGCTGGCTAGCGATACGCTCGAGTTCCGGATAGTGGTAGCGCAGCGGCTCAGGCACTTTGACCTTGGATCCGGTGAGCATGCTGATCAGTTGCAAGGCGTTAACCACGGCCTTGCCCTGGTAGTGGTTGTTGGTGATGACGAAGGTAGTGCGGGCCTGGCCGGAGACGTTGCGGATGCGTGCGGCCCACGGGTCGAGCTCCTGTTCGGTGTAGAGGTAGTTGTAGCGCTCCTCGGCGGGCGTATCGGGGTCGTCGCTGAACCAGGTGTCGTAGCGGCGGCCGTGCAGCCGCACGTAGCCGAGCGGCGCGGTCACTTGCTGGGACGGCCGGATGGAGCGGCCGATCACGGGCTGGTCAATGTTGCAGAAGCCGATGCCGCGCCGGGCCAGGAACTCGTAGAAGTGCGGGTCGTTCCACGTAGCGTGGCGCACTTCGACTGCCAGGGGATAATCGCGGAAGCGCTTCAGGAGCTGCTCGAGGTACTGGCGGTTCTCCTTCGTGTTGTGAAACGAGAAGGGGAACTGCAGCAGCACGGCGCCCAGGCGGCCGGCGTCGCGCAGCATGTCGAACCCGGCGCGCACGGCTTTTTCATCTTCGTCCCCGGCCCCCATCTCGTGCGTGAACTTCTGCCAGAGCTTGGCGGTGAACCGGAAACGCGGGTTGACGGCCACGCGCTCGGTCCACTGCTGGGCCAGCGCAGGACGCAATGGCTGGTAGAAGGACGTGTTGATCTCGATGGTGTCGAAGAACTCCGCCAGATAAGCGGCTTCGTGGAAATCGCGCGGCTTGCGCGCCGGATAGACGATGCCCGCCCAGTCCGCGTAGGACCATCCCGCCGGGCCAACTAGCACTTCCGCCGGGGCCGGCGCGGCGGGTTGCTCCCGGTTAGGTTCGGCTCGGGGCATGGGCTTCGAGGCCGGTGCCCTCCGCGCAGAGATATTCTCCGCGCCCTGTGCGGGAAAAGCAACAGGCGGGCGCGTCCGCCGCGGCGGACGATTGCGGCCCTCGGACAAAGTTGCTATGCTGAGCTGCCGCGATGGCTCGCCAGCAATCCGCTGTTCTGCCCACTCTGCCGACTCCGGAAAGGTGCCCCGATGAACATCTCGGTGAGCTACAAGCAGGTTGAGTTGCGCGAACCGGTCGAGCGTGAACTGGCCCGGCACCAGAGCAAGCTCGAACGGCTGCTGAAGCGTTACGCGCCGGACCTGGTGCAACTCCACGGCGCCTGTGAGAAGCATCCGCGCCGCGCCGAGTACGCGTTTTCCCTGAATCTTTCGCTGCCCACCGGCACGCTCCACGCCACCGGCGAAGGCCCCGACCTGCGGCTGAGCGTCAAGCAGGCCTTCGTCGAACTCGAGCGGCAAATCAAGAAACATCAGGGCAAGCTCCGCCGCGAAAACGAGCGCAAGACCATCCGCACCACCGCCTTGATTTAGCACGTGCGCGGCCGCGGTGCTGGCCGGCCACCGCGCGGTATAGGCTGGCCCTTAAGATGCCTCGTCCCCCGGAAGCGGCCTCCGCATGACGGGATCAGACGCCGCAGCGGTCCCCGCCCGTCCATATTCGGCTGCCCTGAGGCTTTTGAAGGGAATCCGCCTGCGGCGGGCATCCGCTTTGCGGACTCTGATGGAATCCAGCGGACTGCCCCAATGCGAGCATCTCGAGCGTGAAGATACTCGCCACCCCTGCGGCAAGCATGGCCGTCGGTCGCAGCCTGGATCGCCCGGGCGACCAAAGCCAGGCCTTCCCTCCGATTGGCCCCGCGTTGGAGTCCGGAGGAGGCAAAGATTCGTGGGCGCGCCGAGGGGTCGAGTTGCCGGGCTGTCGCCAAGAGGCTAGAATCAACGCAGCGTAGGGGCGTAGCTCAGCGGTAGAGCAGTGGCCTTTTAAGCCAAAGGTCGTGGGTTCGATCCCCACCGCCCCTACCAAGCAAGTTATGGAATCGCATGGTGGCTTGCTTCTGGCGCAAGTCCTGTTGAGTCCAAATACTCCCGCCAGTCTTTCTATCGCTTGCTGCTGCGCGTCCCCCGGCTAGGTGCGCGTAGGTCTCCAACGTGATGCGCGGATCGCTTTGCCCCGACAGCGATTGCACGACGGCCCAGTCCGCCTGCGGCGAACCGAACCTCAGCTACAGCTCGCGGCGGGATGCTCAGGCGAGGGGAAGGCGGGCTAGGTGTTGGCGATACCACTGGATGGTGCGCCGCAAGCCATCCTCCAGGCCAACCTCGGCGCGCCAGCCCAGCCGCGCAGCGGCTTTCTCTGACGACATATACTGCGCGTCAATCTCGCCCTCAATCTTGCGCTGCAGCAGGATGCGAGGTTCCAGTTGTCCCTCTTTGCCAGCCAGGCGGATGATGAGTTGCACCAGTTGGAGAATGGCAAGCGGCTCGCCGGCGCCGAAGTTGAATGCTTCGCCGCGCACTTCTTCGATGCGCTCCGCCAGCAGCAGGTAGCCACGCGCCACATCGTCCGCGTAAACGAACTCGCGCACGGGCGTGCCGTCGCTGCGGATGATGGGCGGCTCGTGGCGCAAGACGGAAACAATCGTTCCCGGGACGATGCGCGAAAGGTTCAGATCTCCGGGGCCGTAGATGTTGGCGAAGCGCGTGACGGCAATCGGCATCTGGAAGGTATGCGCAAACGAGCGCGCCAGGATGTCCGTGCAGGCCTTCGAGGCGTCGTAGGGGAAGAGCCCTTGCAAGGCGTGGTCTTCGCGATAGGGCAACGTGCTCTGCGTGCCGTAGGCTTTGTCGCTGGAGGCCACAACGACGCGCCGGACCCGTGGCGTGCGTCGGCAGGCCTCCAGCACCGCATAGGTGCCGCGCAGGTTGGTTTCGAAGGTGGCGAACGGCGAGCGGTTGGCCACGCTGACCAGGGCTTGGGCGGCCAAGTGGAACACGCTTTCGATTTCATACTGGTTCAGGATGCGCTCGATGGCCGCCAGGTCTTCGACGCAGCCTCGCACCAGGGTCACGCGGTGGCGAAGATCGAACAGATCCAGCGGCTCGACGGGCAGGGCGTCGCGCTGCAGACAAACCACCTGGGCGCCTTGCTCGACCAGATGGCGGACTAGGTTCGCACCCACGAAACCGGTCGCCCCGGTCACGAAGGTTGCGCGCCCGCTCCAGAAAGCACTGGTCATGCCCGGCTCTCGGTCCTGACTTGCTCTACCAGATTTTCCATGCCGCGGCACCTGCCTCCCAGAGTTCGTTCAGCTCGACGCTGTCCTTGTAGGTATCCAGGCAGCGCCAGAACCCGGTGTGGTGATAGGCCATCAACTGGCCTTGCCGCGCAAGGGTTTCTAGCGGCGCTTGTTCGAGCACGGGATCATCCGTGAGGTAGTCGAAGACGCGGCGGTGGAACACAAAAAAGCCGCCGTTGATCCATTCTTTCAAGACCGGCTTTTCCACGAACGCGGTGACGGCTCCCTGGCCGTTGAGCTGCAGCAGTCCGAAGGGAGACCGGGGCTGGACGGCGGTGAGCGTGGCGATGCGCCCGTGGGAGCGGTGGAAGTCCACGAGGGCGCGCAGGTTGATATCCGCCAGCCCGTCGCCGTAGGTGACGCAGAAATCCTCTTCGTCCCGCAAGTGTTCGCGGACGCGCAGGATGCGCCCGCCGGTGTTGGTGTCCAGCCCGGTGTCAGCTAGGGTCAGCCGCCAGCGCTCGGTTGACTTGCCTTGGCGGAAGTAGCGCCTGATTTCTTCGCCCAGGTGCCCGAGGCAGAGAATGAAATCATTCAGCCCGTAGTGCTCGTAGATCTTCAACAGGTGCCAGAGCACCGGCTGGTCGCCGATTTCCATTAGGGCTTTGGGCACCTGCGCGCCGTGCTCGCCCAGCCGCGAGCCGCGCCCTCCGCAGAGGATAACCACCTTCATGGCGTGCTCTTCTCCGGCTCGCGCCCGCCCTCGGCAGGTCTGGAGTGGCGATGTTCCCAGAGCTTGGCGTAGCGCAGAAAGACGCCGTAGGCGGTGAACAGCGCGATGATCAGTCCCGGGACGCCGTCGCGGAAGCCCTGCTTGAAAAAGTAGGTGCGCACAAAGGCGGCCAGCGGGCTCAGCCACAGGCGCAGCCAGGAAGCGCGCTCCCCCTGGCGGTGCAAGTGCGCGGCGGCCAAGGTGGCGTAGGATTCCAGCACCTGGTGGTGTTCGGCGAGGGTGCGCTTGGTGTAATGCAGCAACTCGCCGGGCAGCGTTTCCACGCGGCCGTGCACGCGCGCAGTCTCGTGCGGCGGTACTCCGTCCCAGTAGCTGGCGGCTTTGCGGTAGAGGCGCATCTGATAGTCCGGATACCAGCCGGAATAGCGGATCCAGCGGTCGAGATAGTAGGCGCGCCGGGCCATACGAAAGCCGTCGGGGAGCGAGGCGGGATCGCGCCGGCGCAGGGCTTCGATGGCCGCGCGCAGCTCCGCCGTTACGCGCTCGTCGGCGTCAATCCAGAAGATCCAGTCGCCGGTGGCCTGCGCGTCGGCGAATTCGTGCTTGTCCCGATAACCGCGGAACGGGCGATGGAAGACTTTTGGGGTGAAGCGACGCGCGATCTCCACCGTGCGGTCCGTGGAGTCGGAGTCCACCACCACGATTTCGTCGGCCCAGGCGACCGTTTCGCAGACGGCTGCCATGTCGGCCTCTTCGTTGTGGACAATGATGGTGGCGGAGATCTTCACTTCGGTCGGCGCGAATCGCGTGCCTTGCGCCGCCAGCAGGCCGCGCACAAGCGCGGCCAGTCTAGCATAAAGTGGCACGTCTGCCCGCGCCGGGAAAAACAGGAGGCCGGGCGCCCCGGGGTAGCGCGTCGGGGACGCCCGGCCGAAGAGCAGCGCGAGGATCCTACCAGCTAAAGCGGAATCCGAGCTGCATGGTAAACGGCGAGCCCACGTTGTTGACCGTGTCGTAGCACGCCTTGTTGCCCGTGAGGTTCGTGGGCGACAGGCAGGAGGCCGGGTTGCGCAGCCGCATGAACCGGTCGTTCGGAGCCAGGATAGCGCCCGTCGTGCTCACCCCCAGGCCGTACTCCTGGTTCGCGGAGCCGTAGGTGACGTTGTCGAAGTTGAAGATGTTGAAGAAATCCACGCTGAACTCGAAGCGCGATTCGCGCCACGGCAGGTTGAAGTACTTGGCCACGCGGAGGTCGGTGGCGTAGAAGGCGCGGTCGCGGAACGAGTTGCGCCGGAAGGGCACGCCCGGAGCCTGGTAGGCCCGGTCGGTGCGGCTGTTGTCCGCGTTCGAATCCGAGCTCGTCACCGGCGAGAACGGCCGCCCGGAGCTGAACCGGCCCAGCGTGCTCACCACGAACCCCGCCGGCAGGTCCACCACGCCGTTGAAGACGAACTGGTGGCGCGAGTCAATGCTCGAGTAGTTGTAGTCGGGGACCAGGTTGAACGGGTCGTCGTAGACGAACCCGCCCGCATTACGTTCGTTGTCGTCGTCGGAGAAGTTCTCGCTGATCGTGTAGTAGACCTGGAACTGGTAGCGGCCGCGGCGGTAGCCGCTGCGCAGGGTAACCGCACGATACATGGCGCGGGCCGAACTTTCACGAATGGAAACGTTGCTCAGCGTAGGGACCGGACGGGCCTGCGTGCAGCGCCCTCCGCCCACTACACCGTAGCACGGGCGCAGGCTCAGGTCCGCACTGGTGCACCCAACCGGGAGCGGGGTGCCTGTACAAATCAACGGTCTTGGCAGGTTCCAGTCGCGGTTGCGCTGCAGATGAACCGTGTTGATGTAGACCATCTCGGCGCCGGCCGTCCACCCGCGCGCGAACTCCCGCTCGAACGAAGCGCTCCACTGGAACGACCGCGGGCTTTCGTAGTTGTCGGCCCAGGTGAGCGGCTGGGAGCCGCGGAAGGGATCAACGGTCAGGCCCAGCGCCGCAGCGATGTCACTGATATCCTCGGCAACAAGTCGCGGCAGGTCGCCGAGCGGGGTCGCATTCAGGTCAATGCCAATGCGCCGGAACTGCCAGTACACTGTGTTGCAGGTGTCGCCCGGAGCGATCGGCATACAGACGTAGCCGGCAGGGAGAGCCAGGGGCAAGTCCACGCTCAAGTCGCCCGGCGGAATGCGGAAGTTGTTCATGGGCCCGGCCATCAGCAGCAGTGGTGTGCGGGCGTAGTAGATGCCGGCATTGGCGCGGAGCACAGACTTGCCGTCGCCCCAGGGGTCCCAGGCGATGCCCAGACGGGGCATAAGCTGCTTCAGGTTGTCCGGGAGGAACGTGGGGTCGCGGCGCCCGAAGGTGGTCAGCGAAGCCACCTGAGCAATCAACGAAGGGTTATTGGCTTGCGGGGTGGGATTGAAGTAGCCCTCCCAGCGGAAGCCTGCCGTCAGGGTAAACTGCGGCGTGATGCGCCAAGAATCCTGAACGAAGAAGGCCACCTCACGGCCGGCGTAGGCCACCAGCCCGTTGCCGATATTCACCCGGTAGGTAGCTAGGGTGCTGTCGAAGCGGTTGGCGGGGTCGCCGGTGCCGCCGCTGCCCACGGAAAGTATGTTCAGGATCGTCGCCGTGTCGCTGGTGCGGAAGCCGAAAATGCCGAACTGGTTGAAGGCGAACAACTGTTGCACGTCGAGGTGGTTGATCTCGCCGCCGAACTTGAAGGTGTGCTTGCCGCGGGTCCAGGTAACGTTGTCTGCGACCTGCAGGCGCCAGTCGGTCAGGGTGGTGGGCAGGAAGCTACGCGTGCCCGTGTCGCCGATGGAAGAGTTGATGCCGGGCTTGAGCGCATTGGCCAGGCGCGGCCGGTTCTCCTGCGACCAGGTGGCGCGCAGCTCGTTGATGAAGTTCGGGGAGAAGATGCCCGACCAGTTGGCCACGATGGTGTCCGTATCGTCGCCTTCGGTGCCGTTCGACTCTAATGCGCGGTTGGTCTCCGGCCCGATGGCATCGCCGGTGGCCACCGCGTTCAGGGCCGTGTTCTTGCTGTAGTGGTAGCGGGCGGTGATGCGGTGGTTCTGCGTGAGTTGGTGGTCGCCGCGGATCAGATAGGTCCAGGCGTCGTTGGTCTGGGTAAACGGCTCTTCGATGGAGCGGAAAAAGTTAAACGCTTCCGCCTGCGAGGCATTGGGGGTAAAGCCGTCCAGGCGGCGGAAGACCACCACGCGCGGGTTGTCGTTCATCTGCTGCTCGTAGGCGCCGAAGATAAACGTCTTGTCGTGAACGATTGGTCCGCCTCCGGAAGCGCCGAACTGGTAGAGGTTGGTCACCGCGTCGCGATTGCGCGCGTCCTTCCTGGCCAGGTCTTTATGCCGGGCGAACAAGAATCCGCTGCCGTGCCAATCGTTCGTGCCGGACTTGGTGATGGCGTTCATGATGCCGCCCGAAGAGCGGCCGAACTCGGCGGAGAACCCGAAGGGCACCACCTGGAACTCCTGCACGGCGTCCTGGGGAAGCGTGAAGGAGTTGTTGGCGCGCTCGCCGCCGCGCATCCCGCCGAAGAACGGGTTGTTGTAATCCAGGCCGTCCACGGTGATGTTGGAGTTGATGCCGCGCTGGCCGGCGAAGCTGATGCCGCTGCGCTGCGGCTCAATCTGCACGGTGGGCGCCAGGGTCACGAAGTTGTGGAAGCGGCGGCCATTGATGGGCAGGTTGCCGATGGATTTCTGGTTGAGCAGGGAGTCGGACTGCACGGCCGTGGTTTCGATCTGTGTGGCCACTACCTCAACCACCTCGGTCAATTCGCCCAGCGCCAGCTCGGCGTCCGCGGTGACTTTGGCCCCGACGTTCACCTCCACGTCCATGCGGAAGGTCTTGAAATTGGCCTTGACCACCGTCACCGTGTATTTGCCGGGCGGCAGGAGCGGGAAGCTATACAGCCCGTCCTTGTTGCTCTCCGTTTCATACGTCAGGTTGGTGGCGTTGTTCTTGATGGTCACCTTGGCGCCGACCACCACGGCGCCCGTCGAGTCGTACACGGTGCCCACCACTTCGCCCGTGCCCACCGACTGCCCCGCGGCGGGCAGGCTTGCGCTCGCCGCCAAAGCGGCCAGCACCAGAAGCCTCATGGGGTGCTTGCCCATCAACCGCCAGAACATGGTTCACCCTCCTGCGTTGCCGGATTCAAGGTGATGATTCAGCGCGGTGTGTGTTCGTGGGAGCAAACGCGAATGGCTCAGCACCTTCCGCAGACTGCCTCCTGCACCCAAACCCACAGGACCCACCCGAGTCAGCCTGTAACTCTAATTTTGCAGCGCGGTCTTTGTCAAGTTAGCGGTTGTGAATTACAGGCCGACGAACGGTGCGGTGCCCAGCGCAGAAGCGGGGACCCCGGTCGGCCCCGCCGGCTTGTCATCCCCGGGAGGCTGCGCTAGATTAGCGGCTCTTTGCAGCGGAGGTTGCGGCCTTGCCGGCTGCGCGCAAGCACCTGAAAGTGCTGATCCGGCACTCGGCCATTCAGCAGCGCGTGCGCGAGCTGGCCCGCCAGATCAGCCGCGATTTCCGCGGCGAGCGCGTGCATCTGATTGGCGTGCTGAAAGGCGCCTGGGTGTTTCTCTCTGACCTAGTGCGCGCCCTGGACCTGGATGTCTCCGTGGACTTCATGGCCACCGCCAGCTACGGCAAGGAGAAGGAATCCTCCGGCCAGGTGCGTCTGCTCAAGGACCTGGATACGAGCATCGAAGGCCTGAACGTCATCCTCGTGGAAGACATTCTCGACACCGGGCTGACCCTGAGCTACCTCGTGCGCATCCTCGAGCAGCGCCGGCCCCGGACCCTGCGCATCGCCGCGCTGCTCGACAAACCGGACCGCCGCATCGAGCCCATTCGCGCGCACTACGTGGGCTTCGAGATTCCCAACGAGTTCGTGGTGGGCTACGGGCTCGACTACGCGGAACGCTACCGCAACTTGAAAGACATCTGCGTGCTGACCCGCACGGAGTAGGCCGTGGCGCGCAGCGTGCTCACCGCAGCGGATCTCGAAGGGGTCGCCGACGGCGGCGAAATCACCATTCCCCCGGGCACTCTGATCACTCCGCTGGCCCGCGAGGAAGCCGAGCGCCGCTGCATCTCCCTCCGCATCGCAGAGCCGAATCCGCAAGATGGCCGCGCCCCGCGCACCGTCGCTCTGGGCGCCGACCATGCTGGCTACGAACTGAAGGAGCGGCTCCGCGTCCACCTGCGCGATTGGGGCTACGTCGTGCTCGACTGTGGCACAGACAGTCCTGCCGCGGTGGACTACCCGGACTTCGCCGAGGCTGTGGCCCTCGCCGTCGTCCGCGGCGATGCCTGGCGCGGGGTGATCATTGACGGGGCGGGCATCGGCTCGTCCATCGCCGCGAACAAAGTCCCCGGAGCGCGCGCCGCGCTTTGCTACGATCGCGCCACGGCGCGCAACAGCCGGGAGCACAACGACGCCAACGTCCTGGCCTTGGGTGCGCGCATGGTCGCCCCGGAAACGGCGCGCGAGATCCTGGCCGTCTGGCTGGAAACGCCCTTCGCCGGCGGGCGCCACCAGCGCCGCATCGACAAGATCGCGGCTATTGAAGTGCGCGCCCGCAAGCCGTAGCACAGCAGTCCACCGTCCAGGGCCGAGAGTCTAGAGCTCAAGGTTCCCAGAAACTTCTCTCCTCGCCGGGTCTGCCCGAAGCTCTGGCTTGCCGCACGCAGCATGACCGGATGCCAGACCCCGGCACGGCCGTCGTCAGGCTGTCATTCTGGGGCCTCCTGTGGTGGCCGAAGAGTCTCAAGCGTGGAATCCTTGGCGTCCCTCCGGCCATGCCGGAATGGCCGCGACGTGTCGGGTGCCGCCGCGTTGGGGTGATGGGTCACCGCTCGCGGGCCACCGACGACGAACCACGCGCCACGCACCCCAAATGGCGCTACAATGGCCGCGCACCCTTATGGGCTCGAAGCCGGATTGGAATCCGCAACAGCTTGAGCAGATCATCCAGGTCATCACCGAGGAGGTCTTGCGCTATCTCGCCAGCCCGCAGGCGGGACTGTCTTGCGCGGACCTCGACGAAGTCGTTTGCGCCGATTGCGACCAGCGCTGCGTCGAGCGCTGCGCGCGCAAGGCTCGCCGGGTGATTGATGCCGGCGCCGACCGCATCTCCGCCGGCCCCGTCAGCGAAGTGGACGCCGCCATCGCCCACCTGATTGACCACACCCTGCTCAAGCCCGAAGCCTCGCGCGACGACATCCGCAAGCTCTGCCAGGAAGCGGTGCGCTTCGGCTTCGCCTCCGTGGTCGTCAACCCTTGGTACGTGCCGCTGGCCGTTGCGCTGGTGCGCGGCAGCGCGGTGAAGGTCTGCACCGTGGTGGGCTTCCCGTTCGGCGCCACCCTGCCGGCCGTCAAGGTGTTCGAGACGGAACAGGTGCTGAAGCTCGGCGCCCAGGAAGTGGACATGGTCATCAACGTCGGGGCGCTGAAATCCGGCCAGGACGAAGCCGCCGAATCCGATGTCCGCGGCGTGGTCGAAGCCAGCCACCGCGGTGGCGCCATCTGCAAAGTCATTCTGGAGACGGCGCTGCTGAGTATTGAGGAAAAAGTGCGCGCCTGCCTGGCCGCCAAGCGCGCCGGCGCGGATTTCGTGAAAACCTCGACGGGCTTCGGTCCCGGCGGGGCCACGGCCGAAGACGTGGCGCTGATGCGCGCCGTAGTGGGCTCGGAGATTGGAGTCAAGGCCGCCGGCGGCATCCGCACGCTCGAAGACCTGCGCCAGATGGTCACCGCCGGTGCTACCCGCATCGGCGCCAGCGCCAGCGTGCGCATCATGGAGCAGGCCCGCGGCGTCCCGCCCCTCCCCGCCACTGCGCCCCCCGCACCCTCGCCGGCCTCCCTCCCTCGCTATTAGCGCCAGCGGTCCGCACCTGCTATAATGTTTTGGGCACCGTTACAAAGCTCCTAGAGAATGGATTCCGTCGAGTTCAATTCCCACGTCGAAGTTTCCACACAAGTGCTAGCCACGCTGGTGGAAATCGGCGACGAGATCAACGCCTCGCTGGATCTCGACGAGGTGCTCGCCAAAGCTGCCGCCTTGGTCAAGCGGTTGATTGACTACGAGATCTTTGCGGTGATGCTGACGGATGAGAGGACAAACGAACTCTACTTCCGGTTTGCCATCGGCCACCGCAAGGAGGTCGTGGATCACTGGCGCATACCCCTGGGGCAGGGGATTACGGGAACGGTGGCGGCCACTGGCCAGCCCCTGCGGATCCCCGACGTCAGCCAGGAGCCGCGGTACATCAACGCGCTCGACTCCGTGCGCTCCGAGCTGGCCGTGCCGATGCTCTACGAGGGCAAGTGTATCGGCGTGCTGGACATCCAGAGCGGCCAGATCGACTACTTCACTCCTCATCAGCAGAATCTCCTCGCCCTCGTGGCGGGACGGCTGGCCATCGCCGTGGAAAACGCCCGTCTGTTTGAGCGCACGCGCCGCCAAGCCGAAACCCTGTTGCTGTTGCACGAGGTCAGCCGTGAGGCCAGCTCCATCCTGGACCTGGAAGAGCTGCTTCGCCACGCCGCTGCCTTGGTCAAGCGCATCATGGACTACCAGATCTTCAGCATCCTCCTGTACGACGAAAGGGAGAACGTCTTTCGGCACCACGTCAACGTGAAGTTCGGCCAAAGCGTGCAGGAGCGTCTGGCTGTGCCCGCCAACGAAGGCCTGGTCGGTGCGGCTGCCGCGTCGCGCCGGCCCGTGCTGGTCCCCGACGTCTCGGCCGACCCGCGCTACCTGCCGGTCAACCCGGAGACCCGCTCCGAGCTGGTGGTTCCCTTGATCCACAAGGATCGCGTGATCGGCGTGCTCGACCTGGAAAGCCCGGAACCGGGTGCCTTCGTCGAGGAGCACGTCCAGGCGCTCACCATCCTGGCGGCCCAACTGGCCGTCAGCATCGAGAATGCGCGGCTGTACGAACAGGTCTCGCGGGACGAGGCCCGCATGGACCGGGAGTTGCAAGCGGCCCGGCGTATTCAAGGCGCGCTGCTGCGCCCGGTGCCCGCCGATGACTACGGCCTGGACATCGCCGCGCGCTATATTTCCGCGCGCGAGGTAGGTGGCGACCTCTACGACTTCATCCGCTACGGATCGCAGCAGCTCGGCATTGCGCTCGGCGACGTGAGCGGCAAGGGCACAGCCGCGGCGCTTTACGGCGCCGTGGCCACGGGCATCTTGCGCAGCCTGGCCCCGCTCAAGCTTCCTCCGGCGGAAGTCCTCCGGCAGGTCAACCAGCTCATCTGCGAGCGCCGCATCGAAGGCCGCTTCATGACCCTCTGCTTCGCCACTTGGCACCGCGGCAAGCGCAAACTGCGCGTGGCCAACGCCGGCCAGTCGCAGCCGCTGCTGGTGCAGGGGGGCCGCTGCGAAAAGCTGAAGCTCGAAGGCTTTCCCCTAGGCTTGCTGGACGAGGTCACCTACGAAGAAGCGGCGGTTGTGCTGAACCCGGGCGACATCGTGGTGTTCTACTCGGACGGCTTCGTTGACGCAGCCAACGCTGCCGGTGAGCTATTCGGCGCCGACCGGTTGTGCGCCCTGGTAGGGGCCCACGCGGGCGCTTCGGCCGGCGATCTGGCCGACCGCGTCGTCGCTGCGGTGGAGCAGTTTTCCCACAGCGCTGCTTTGAGCGACGACCGCACCTTGGTTATCCTGAAGGCGCAGTGAGCCCTGCCTTTCCTCGCCTTTCGCCCCGGTTTGCAGCCTGCGATCCCACGCGCTTCACGCCGTTTTTCTCCTGGCGCGGCGGGCAGCTCGTTTGCGAAGGCGTGCCCGTCGAGCACATCGCCGCGCGCGTCGGCACGCCCGCTTACGTCTACAGCCGCGCCAGCATCGAAGCCGCCTACCGGCGGTTCGACCGCGCCTTCCGCGCCGTGCCGCATACGATCAGCTATTCGGTCAAGGCCAACTCGAACCTGGCCGTGCTGCGCCTGCTGGCGCGGCTGGGCAGCGGCTTTGACGTCGTCTCCGGCGGTGAGCTGGACCGGCTGCAGCGCATCGGCGTGCCCGCCCGCCGCGTGGTCTTTTCGGGCGTGGGCAAGACGCGCGAGGAAATCCGCGAGGCGCTGGCCGCCGGCGTTCTGCTCCTCAACCTCGAGTCGGAAGCGGAGCTCGAGACGGCGGCCGAAGTGGCTGCGCGCCTGCGCCGGCCGGCCCCGGCCGGCCTGCGTGTCAACCCCGACGTCGAGGCCGGAGGCCATCCGCTGATCCGCACAGGCCAGCGGCGGCACAAGTTCGGTGTGGACTGGAACGATGCCCGGCGGCTCTACCTGCGCTTCGGCGACTCGCGCTGGATCCGCTGGCAGGGCATCAGCGCGCACATTGGCTCGCAGATTCTCGAGATGGCGCCCTTTCGTCGTGCCATCGCGCGGCTGGCCGAGTATGTCCGCGGACTGGCCCGCGCGGGCATTCCCCTGCGCTTCTTCGACTTCGGCGGCGGAGTCGGCGTGCGCTACTGTGATGAACGGCCGTTCCCTGTCGAGCAGTACGCGCGGATGGTCAGCGCGGCGGTTGCCCCCCTGGGCTGTCACTTGCTGCTCGAGCCGGGCCGCGTCCTGGTCGGCCCGGCCGGCGTGCTGCTGACGCGCGTGGTCTACACCAAACAGAACCGCGGCAAGAGGTTCGTCGTGGTGGACGCCGCCATGAACGACTTCCTGCGTCCTGCGCTTTACGGCGCTCTGCATCCCATCACGCCCGCACGTCGAGGCGGGCGTGCGCCGCTTGAGCCCGTGGATGTAGTGGGCCCGGTGTGCGAAACCGGCGACTGTTTCGTGCAGGACTGGCCGCTCGCCCCTGTCGCCGCGGGCGACCTGCTGGTCATCTGGGGCGCCGGGGCTTACGGGTTCGTCGCGGCATCGAATTACAATTCGCGCCCGCGCCCGCCGGAAGTCCTGGTCACAGGCCGCCGTTTCCACATCATCCGCCGCCGCGAATCGCGCGCCGCCTTGCTGCGCGGCGAATAGCCCACCCGCGCCGCACGGCTCGGGGCGCTTTCTCGGTTATTGACAGGGGTTGGCTGGGTTGGGGCCGCGACATTCCCGCCAGGAAAGCCGCGTCAGTCCGGAGGTGAGCCCGAAGCCGTCGTAGTAGATGCTGGGGTTTCCGCTGACCTCGATGAAGCCACCCTGCTTGCGCTCGACGAGATTCTGTGGCGTGCCCGTATCCGCCAGATTAGCGGCAATCACCTGGCCGTTCAGCGCGGGATTGCCGGAAAAATCAATCTGGTGGCGGGCATAGTGCAGCCCCCTGTAAGTCGTGGACGGATTGCCGCTGAGGCGCAGGTCAGTGCCGGCGAGCATGGAAACAGCGAGTGTTCCGGAGACCAGAGCGGGCGTCGTGCGTGGGTTGCCCGAGACATTGATCCAACCTTCGGCCAGGAGCGTCAGGGGCAGCGGTGGTTCCTTTGGGTTGCTCTGACCGGGGTTTCCCGTTATTTCTATGTTGCCCTCGGCATAATACGTCCCCCCGACGATCTTGTTGCCAGCCACCCAACGGCGGTTGCCGGGGTCCCAGGACCAGTCTGGCACGAGCAGGGTGATGTCCACACCGTTGCGGTCGCGGATCACACCATCGTTCCCCAGGAAGAAGTTGGCTTGCAGTCGGTAGTCCGCCGGACTGATTTGGGGAACCGGGACGCGAGACTCTCCGGGCCGCAGGTCGGCCGGGTCGTCTTCACCATCGGGCGGGTTGTTCGCGCAACCTCGCCCGGTCTTGGCGTTCGGCCAGTTCCCGCTGCTGTCGCCAACCGTGCCCGTGGCGCTGAAGTATTCCTCGGCGCACGGCACCCCGGCAATCTCCAGATTGCCATTCGAGTGGACCGCGCCGGCGGGTCCGAACACGGCAGGGTTTCCGTTCAGCCGCAGGTTGCCGTCCACCAGGACGGCGGGCAGGGGGACAACGCCGACGAGCATCTCCAGGGTGGCGGTGGCGCCGTTGCGGCCGGTGCCCACCGAGCGGACCAGAATGCGTCCGTTGGCGTCGCGGTTAGGGTCGTTGTCGGGCAGGGTCGCGCGGCGCTTTTCCTCTTCGTGATCGTCGCACACCAGCACGCTGTAGAACCCTCCGGGGACGAACTCGCGGCCTTTCTGACTGGCGGGGCGAATCAAGTCGGACGCGTTCAAGGGGGTGAGCGCGGCGGGGAGCGCATTGCTCAACTCGTCGCCGTCGCAGGCCGAACCGTTTCCGGACTTGAGCAGGGGGTCGAAGGACCCGGCCGGGAGTGTGCTCAACAGGGCGTAGGCGTGGGTGAGACCCGAATCCGCCAGGAAGAACGCCTCGGTGATCTCGCGGTCGTTGTTGGCGAGGATCAGGCCCACGGTGCCCAAGGCGGTCAGGGAAAGACCCAGCAGGGTGATCAGCAGCAGCGCGAAAAGCGACGAAAGCAGCGCCGCGCCACGCGGGCGCCGGGGCCGACGCCCGCTCCAACGTCGAGCTTCAACCGAGCGCAGCGTGCTGCTCATTGCTCTCTCCGCCGGATGGTTGCTGACGAGCGGAAAGCCTGTACCGGCATTCCGGGCGGGCGGATCTGGACGATCACGTCCACCGAGGCGATCTGTCCGGGGGTCAGCGTAGGAGTGGCCAGCAGATTATTGTTGCGGTCATAGTAGAGAAACCCCAGAGACTCAATGGCCTCGAGGAACGGCGAGGGCCCGGGATCGCCAGGTTCCTGCTTCAGCAGGACGCCGTGGGCCACGGTGAAGGCGATGTCCTCGTAGGGATCATCGAGCGCGCCATCGGCCGGGTTCCAGTCGCCGCGCAAGCGCACGCTGTCGAGCTGGCGATTGAGATCGGGGTCAGGGTCCATGGCCTGGAAGCCGATGCGTTGCGGGTCGTTCCCGGAGGTGCGGATCAACCGCACCAAGGTGTCCAGGGCGGTGCGGGCGTTGTTCTGCGCTTCGATTACCTCGCGCTGGTCCAGGTAGCTCCGTTGCACGCGCAGCACGAGTGCGCCCACGAAACCAAGCACCACGCTCAGCACGGCGACTGTGACCATGAACTCCATCAGGGTGATGCCGCGAGCCCGGCGCGGTTTCCGGATCGGTCGCAAGGGTCTCCTCCGCATACCTCAGGGCAGCAGTGTGCGGTGCTGCACGCGCGGGAGGCGCGGGTTCGGCGTGATGGGCACAACGGCCACGGTGATGTCCTGCGTCCCTGCCGGCCCCGCGGTCACCACCCAGCGCCGCACAAACGGCGTCCCCGTCGGCGCGTCGAAATGGTTCGCCACGTTGTCGTCCAGCCGGCCACCGAAACTCCGCTCCGGGTCGGAAGGGGCCACGACGCGCAGTTGCTCGAGCTTGGCCTTGGCCAGCGCGTTGGCCGTGGTCATGTCCTTGGAGTAGGACTGCAGGTGGATGCCGTAGACGATCATCGAATACACGCCCAAGGCGCCCACCACGAAAACGACCATGCCGATCATCATCTCGACGAGCGTGAATCCTCGCTGACCACGCCTGGCCAACGGCTTGCTCATGGGGAGGTTCGGATGCGGCCTGAAGGGGAGACGATGACGTTTTTCTGCAAACCGGAGCGCGCCACGCGCACCGCCACGGTGAACGGCGGCGTGCTGACCATGGCCGCGGGTCTCCCCAGGGCGTCGAAACCAATCTGCCCCGGGGTCGGCTCGGCGAAGCGCAGACCCGCCGGCAAAACCTCTGCGGGTCCCAGGGCCGTGGGGCCGCCCGGGCTGCCCGGGTCGGTCGAATACACGCGGAACCGGCCGGCATCGGGCTCGATCGCCAGCCAAGCCAGTCGGTTGAGTTTCACCGCGCTCATGCGCGCCTCGGTCAACCGGCTGGCCAGCAACGTAGCAGCCGCCTCCAGCCGGTAGGCCTCCAGCGTCTCGAGAACCTTGGGGATGGCTATGGCGCTGACCACCAGAATGATGAGCAGAGCGATAAGAAGTTCGGTCAGGCTGAAGCCTTCTTGTTCCGGACGCTTCATGGCTATCGCGTTGGGCCATACCGTACCAGTTTGGCACTTTGCCGGGCAAGGGTACCTGCGTACTGTCCCCTTCGGTACGAAAGGGTTACACGGCTGGAACTCCCGCCGGGTTGCCTTCGCGCAGCCTGCGGTCTCGCTTCCCGCCAGGCCGCTGCGGTCCGTCGAGGGGAACACGGGCGCTGGGCAAGTGCCGCCCCAGCAAGCCCCGAGCAACGAGGAAGGAAGGCAGGGAAACAGCTAGGCTAGGGCTTAGCTTCGTAGACCACGCGGCCGCCGACGATCGTGGCACTCACCCGGACGTCCTTCAGCTTTTCCGCGGGCAGGGCGAACAGGTCAGAGTCGAGCACGACAATATCCGCGAGCTTGCCCGGGGTCAGCGAGCCTTTTTCTTTCTCTGCGAACTCGGCATATGCCGAGCCTGCCGTATAAGCCTCGATGGCTTCGGCCAGCGAGATCTTCTGCTCAGGGAACCAGCCGTCGGGGTTTTTGCCGTCGAGAGTGCGGCGCGTCACCGCAGCGTAGATGCCCTGCAGCGGATCAAGCGGCGCCACGGGCCAGTCCGAGCCGAACGCCAGCTTCACGCCATGGTCGAGCAGGGTGCGAAAGGCGTAGGTCGTCTTGCACCGCTCGCGCCCGATGCGTTTTTCCGCCCAGCGGCCGTCGTCAATGGCGTGGTAGGGCTGCATGGAAGCAATCACGCCGAGCCGCGCAAACTTCGCGAAATCGTCCGGGTGGATGTGCTGCGCATGCTCGATGCGCCAACGCCGCGCGGCACCGGGCGGATGGCCCTCGCGGGGGTTCTCCCGGGCCACCTGCTCGAAGACCTCGAGGATAAGCCGGTTGGCCTTGTCGCCGATGGCGTGGATGCAGAGCTGCAATCCGGCCCGGTCGGCGCCGAGCGCCATCTTCAGCATGTTGCCTTCGGGGAACATCATCGGAGCGGGGAGGCCGGAGGTGTGCGGGGCGTCGTCGAACGGCTTGAAGAAAAGCGCCGTGGTCGAGCCGAGCGAGCCGTCGGCGAAGCCTTTGAGCGCCCCGATGCGCAGCCAGTTGTTGCCGAACCGCGTCAGGATGCCCGCGTCGGCTAGCGTCTGCCAGGCGGGCAGCGGAGTGATGGCGTAGAGCCGGGCGGTCAGCTCGCCTCGCGCGGCCAGCTTCTGATAGATGCGCAGGTCCTCGGCGCTGGAAATGTCGTGCACGCCGGTGACCCCGCGCCGCGCCGCTTCGGCCAGCCCCGCGCGGATGGCGCCGGTGTGTTGCTCCACGGTGAGCGCGGGGATGACGCGACTCACCAGCCCCATGGCACCGTCCTTGAGCAGGCCGGTGGGCTCACCGTTGGCGTCCTTCACTACTTCTCCGCCCGCGGGCGTGGCCGTGTCGCGGGTCACGCCGGCCTGGCGCAGCGCTAGGCTGTTGGCCAAGGCCATGTGGCCGTCATAGCGGCTGACGAATACGGGATGCTCCGGAGTGAGCTTGTCAAGCCACCGGCGATGCGGCAGCGGCGTTCCGCCCCAGAGTTCGTGATCCCACGTCCCGCCGAGAATCCATTCCCCTTTGGGCAGCTTCTTGGCGTGCTCGCCGATGCGCCGGGCAAACTCCTCGGGCGTGGCCGCGTCGCGGAGGTCCACCCGCGTGAGCTGCAAGCTTCCCATGGTGAAATGCACGTGCGCGTCAATGAAGCCGGGCAGAACCGTCTTGCTTGCCGCGTCCATCACGCGCGTTGCGGGACCTATCCATTTGCGGACTTCCGCATTGCTCCCCACGGCGGCGATGCGATGGCCCACGACGGCAATGGCTTCCGCACGCGGGAAGGCCGCATCGACGGTCCAGACTTTGCCGTTGAGCACGACCAGGTCCGCCGTAGTCCCACCTGCGGAAGACTGGCCCCGGCCGGCGCTTACCGCTCCGAGGAGCAGAAGTCCCAGGCAGAGCAAGCTGGGTCTCATCGTTCGCCCCATTTCAGTTTGGTGCGCAGGATTTCGAAATAGGTCTTGCGCGTCGGACGCACCAGCCGCAGCGTAGTGGCTGCGCGGGCTACGGCGACGCGGTCACCCGCCTCTAGTTGCAGACCCACCTGCCCGTCCATGGTCAGGTACACGGGTTCTTCGCCGGCGTGGAAGTCCACTTCCATGCGGCAGGAGTCCGGCACAACCAGCGGGCGGTTGCTGAGCGTGTGCGGGCAGATGGGCGTGATCACAAAGGCGTCGAGGACGGGGTAGATGATGGGCCCGCCGGCCGAAAGCGAATATGCCGTCGAGCCCGTGGGCGTCGAGAGGATCAGCCCGTCGGCCCGGAAGCTGCACACGTAGAGCGCGTCAATGTGCAGGTCGAACTCGATCATGCGCGCCAGAGCGGCTTTGTTCAGCACGGCGTCGTTCAGCGCGCGCAACTGCTCGACCGGCTTGCCGCCGCGGATGATTTCCGCCTGCAGCAGCATGCGTTTGCTGATGCGGTGTTGGCCCGCCAGGGCCTGTTCGAGGATGGGATACAGCTCGCCGAGCGTGACGCTGGTGAGAAAGCCCAGGCCGCCCAGGTTCACCGGCAGGATGGGCACATCGTAGTCGCTCAGCGCGCGGGCCGTGGCCAGCAGCGTGCCGTTGCCGCCCAGCACCACGAGCAGGTTCACGCGCCCGGCCAGCTCTTCCCGGCGCAGGCCGCCCGCCCCCGGCGGCTGCCCGAGGCATGCGGCTGTTTCTTCGTCGTAGAGGACTTCCAGGTTGCGTTGGCGCAGCCAGTCCAGCAGAGGAGGCACGACTCTGGCGATTTCCTCTTTGCGCGGTTTCGAGATGATCCCGACGGTGCGCATCGTGGCCTTGCCCGGGGCCGATTCTACCTTACGGCCTTGCGCGCGTGGAGAAAGAACTCCCGGTTGCCCTCGGCGCCGGACAACCGGCTGGGCCGCACGGCCAGCACGGCCAGACCGGCGCGCCCGGCGGCCTCGCTGGCGTGCTTGATGGCGCGCTCGTGTAGCCGCGCGTCGCGGACGATTCCGCCGCGGCCCACGTCGCCTCGGTCGAGTTCAAATTGCGGTTTGACCAGGATCAGAAACTCCGCCCCCGGCCGGGCCAGCGGCACCACCGCGGGGAGGATCAGGGAGACGGAAATAAAAGACACATCAACGGTTACCAGATCGGCGGGCTCGCCGATGTCTTCCGCGCGCAGCTTCCGCGCGTTTCGTTCGACGCGCACCACGCGCGCATCCTGCTGAAGCTTCCAGGCGAGCTGGCTGGTGCTGACATCAACGGCGTAGACGCGCCGCGCGCCGCGCTGGAGCAGGCAGTCCGTGAAGCCGCCGGTCGAAGCGCCCACATCGAGGCATACCTTCCCATTCGGATCCACGCCGAAATCTTCGAGCGCGCCTTCGAGCTTGTAGCCGCCGCGGCTGACGTAGCGCTGCAACTCGCCGAGGATTTCAACCGGCGCGTCGGCGGTGACCAGCGCGCCCGCCTTGGCTGCTTTCTGCCCGCGGACGAGCACCTGGCCGGCCAGGATCAGGGCCTGGGCCTTCTGTCGCGATGCCGCCAGGCCGCGTTCGACCAGCAGCACGTCGAGTCGCAGGCGTTTGGACTTGCGCAAGGATCGCGCTCACGCACGGCGAGCCACGAGAAACTCAGCCAACTCGCGCAGCCGCGCGGCGCAAGCCCCAAGGGGCTCCAGATCGCGCAGCGCTTCTCCGGCCAGCTCGCGTGCCATCGCCCGGGATTTCTCCAACCCGTACAGGGCCGGATAAGTGGCCTTCTGCCGGGAATGGTCTTTGCCGGCAGTCTTGCCGAGCGCGACGGAGGTGGCCTCGACGTCGAGAATGTCGTCCACCACCTGAAACGCCCAGCCGATGGCCTCGCCGAAGCGTCGCAGCCGCTCCACGTCTTGCGGGCCGGCGTGGCCGGCCAGTGCGCCCGCAACCACCGAAGCGCGGATCAGCGCCGCGGTCTTGGACCGGTGAATATACTCGAGCAGATCCGGGGTGACCGGCTGGCGCTCGGCTTCCAGGTCGGCCACCTGGCCGCCGACCATGCCCTCGCGCGTGCCAGCCGCCGCAGCGATTTCGCGGATGATCGCCACGCGGCGCGCGGGTTCCAGCGGCGCCTCGGCGAGCACGGCGAAGGCCAGCGTCAGCAAAGCGTCGCCTGCCAGGATGGCCGTGGCTTCGCCGAATTGCTTGTGGCAGGTGGGCTTTCCGCGGCGCAGGTCGTCGTTGTCGAGCGCCGGCAGATCGTCGTGGATCAGCGAATAGGTGTGGATGAACTCCACCGCACAGGCCACGGGCAGCGCCGGCGCCGTGTCCGCGGTAAAAATGCGCGCGGCCTCCAGACAGAGGGTCGGCCGGATGCGCTTGCCGCCGGCAAACACGCTGTAGCGCATGGCCCGATGAACCGAAGCCGGCAGAGCATCCTCAGGCGGAAGCAAGCGCTCGAGCGCCGCTTCGATTTCCCGGCGATCTGCTTCGCAAAATGCTGGAGCGTTCATTCCGGCGGGGAAGGAGCGTTACCGCGGCTTGTCTTCGGCATCGGGGGCAAACGGCTCAGCCACCAGTTGGCCGTCGGCTTTCTTCAGCAGGATTTCCACCTTGCCTTCGGCTTCTTCGAGCTGCTTCTGGCATTCGCGGGAAAGCTGCACACCTTCTTCAAACAACCGCATGGCTTCGTCCAGGGAGATATTGGCGTTTTCCAGTTTGCGGACGATTTCCTCCAGACGGGCGAGCGAGCGCTCGAAGTCCGGCTTCTTCGGCGGTTCGACTTTCTTGCCCGTTGGCGCGTTCACGGCGGGCTCTCCTTCCCTCCCGGGCGGTCAGGCGGCTTTGCGCAAATGACCCGCCCGGGCCCATTCTAGCGCACTGCGAAGAAGGGCAACAACGGAGTTAGCGAGCCGATCGTGCGGGGCCGCGGCTTCTGCTGCACCAGACGCAGCCGATGCACGCGCGCCTTCTCCCAGGCCGCGTCGGAAAACGGCGAAGGCAGGCCGCGGCCTTTCTGCCAGACGGGGAACTGGTCGCGGTAGTGCCGGCTGAGCAGTTGGCCGGATTGGCCGGTGGTGATGTGGGCCAGCGAACGGTCCCAGTCGGCCAGGTCGGCGACGAACCTTTGCGAGACGCCGCCGCGCGGAGCCGTTTGCTTGACGCTGTGCGAGGTGCCGCTCTGCTCCACGGCCGGCATACTGAGCAGCCCGTGCAGCAAGCCAGAGCGGCCGATGGGGTGGAGCATCTGCAGCCTGAGGAAACGGCCCCAGCGCCAGTCCTCCACGCGGCTCTGCCGGGACTCCTGTTCCAGCCGCTGCACGGCCTGCTCGGCGCAACGCATCAGCAGTTCGTCGTAATCGCCGACGCCTGGCGGCAGCCAGTGGCCCGGCCGGTCGCGCAGCACGTTCTCCAGAAAGACCGTGCTGCGGAACCAAGCGGAAGTGTAGCGCGCAACCTGGTCGCCCAGGTGCGGCTGCAACAGAGCCTGGATTAGCTCCCGCCGGGTGAACTCCACAAAGGAGGTTTCTATTGATTCGGCCAGGGCCCGGCCGTCCCAGCCACGGAGTTTTTCGACCAGCGCCCGCGCGCGCGGCTCATTCGGCACACGCGTGGCGGCCGCACGCACCAGGTGCTCGGCGATTGCGCGGTGGTGCAGGCTCACCACGTCGGTCTGTATGCGCAGGAAATCTTCCGGGCGAAAACGCTGCCCCGCGCGCAGCAGCTCGACGATGCGTGCCGTACGGTAGGGCGAGACCCACCGGTCGGTCAGGTGATGGGGATAGCGCGGCCCGACCGTGCGTGCATTGGCCGTGGCGATGATGCCCTCGGGGGGATTGAAGGACTGCGGCAGCTCGTCGAACGGAATGTACCCGGTCCACTCGTGGTCGTCTGTCTCGCCCGGCACGGGCGTGGCGCCATTGCCGGTTTTTCGCCGGGGAATCCATCCGGTCATCACGTAACCGATGTTGCCGGCCACGTCGGCATAGACCACGTTCTGCGAAGGCCCGGGCACGCGCCGAAGCGTTTCGCGAAACTCGTGCCAGTTCTGCGCCAAGCCCAGCAACGGATAACCCAAACCCAGCCCGCCCGGCTCGGTAGCCACCCAGCGCAACGCATAGCCCTGATGGCCTTCCCGCTGCACCACTGGCCCGTGCCGGGTGGTGACCACTTCGAATTGCTCGTCGGGGCGGCCGCGCACGCGGATCGTCTCCGTACGCACTTCGGCGGCAACCCACTCGCCGTTGGCGCGGTAAAGTTTTGGATGGTCGGTGTGAAAAGTCTCGACGTAGAGGTCCTGCACGTCCGCGCCGCTGTTGGTGAACCCCCAGGCGAGGCGCTGGTTGTGCCCGGCCACCACCAGGGGCACGCCGGGCAGGGCAAAGCCATTGACGTCGAGGCCCGGCGCGGTCAGATGCACCATGTACCAGATGGAAGGCACGTCGAGCTGCAGGTGCATGTCGTTGGCGAGCAGGGGCTTGCCGGAGTAGGTGTGCTGGCCGTCCACCACCCAGTTGTTGCTGCCGGCCGAAAGCGTTTCCCAAGGTGACGGCTCGAGCAGGGCCATGGCCGCCTCAAGCTCCGGCGGGGGAGCGAATTGGGCCGCTGCTTTCTGCGTGGCCGCGCCGGCCCCGTCAACGACGAAGAAGTCGAGCGGAGCATCCACGACGAACAGTTCGCTGGCGCGCTGTGCTCCGACGCGCGCGGTGACGAGGGCGCGGTTCAGCTCGGAGCGCCAGAAAAGCGTCAGGGTGCGGTACATGTACGCGCCGATGAGCGCGGTGTCCGAGGGCCGCCAGGGACGCGGCTGGTAGCGCAGGGCGATGAATTCCACGGGCAGACGGCCAGAGCGCTGCTGGATGTAGCGGTTCACGCCGCGGGCATAGGCTTCCAGCAGCATGCGCGATTGCGGATCGAGCGCTTCCTCGCTGCGTGCCGCGGCCCGCTGCAGCCCGAGGATGCGACTGTCGCGGTCCAGGTCGAGCGTTGCTGGGCCGAAGATTTCCGAAAGCTCGCCGGCCGCCGCGCGACGCAACACGTCCATCTGCCACAGGCGATCCTGCGCCATGACGTAGCCCTGGGCAGTGACCACATCTTCCAGAGACTGGCCGCGGATCCGCGGCACGCCCCACCGGTCGCGGTCGACGGTGACCTCCTGCTGCAGTTCCGGCAGCTCGGCGGTGCCGTCGAGCTGCGGCAACGCGCGCCAGGCCATCCACCAGGCCGCGCCCAGCGCCAGCAGAGCTAGCAGCAGCACGACTCCGAGGGCATAGCGTACCCATCGCCACAAACGTTTCATCGGTTTCGATCCACTCCCTGCGAGGCGGGCAGCGGAGTGTAGCTCGCGGCTGCGCGGCTCGCAACTGCCCGGAAGAGCCTGCTAGAATCACCGGGTGACGGTAGCTGTTGCGGTTCTGGCCTGCCCTCATGCGGCCATCTGGGAATGGCTCGGTATCGCTCCCCAGCACGACGTCCCCGTTTCCGCGCGTGCCGGGGAAAGGCTGGTGCCCGGGCCGGCCCAAGCAGAGCGCGATCCCGAGCAGACGCGAGTTCAATCCTTGGCTTCGCTGGCTGTCTGGCTTCTTTAGTGAGGGCCGGCCGCGGCAGACGCCCGTGACTACGCGATGATTGCGCTGCGGCTGATTGCGGTCTTCCTGCTGGTCGGGCTGAACGCCTTTTTTGTGGCGGCGGAGTTCGGCCTGGTGGCCGTGCGCGCCTCGCGTGTCCGGCAACTGATCGAGGAAGGCAACGCGCGCGCCAAGATGGTCAAAGAACTGCTCGCCGACCTGGACCGCGTCCTGTCCGGCGTGCAACTGGGGATCACCTTCGCCAGTCTGGGACTCGGTTATGTGGGCCAGACAACCCTGGCGGAAATGTTCGGCTGGCTGCTGCGCTGGCTGCCCGGAGCCCAGGGAGCCCTTCTGGCCCACAGCATTGCCCTGGTTCTGGCGTTCGTAATCATCACGTTTCTGCACGTGGTGCTGGGCGAGCTGGTCCCCAAGAGCCTGAGCCTGCAGCGCACCGAGCGGCTGGCGCTGCTGGTGGCGCGGCCGATGTGCTGGTTCATGAACGTCTTCGGCTGGCCCGTGGATCTGTTTGACCGCGTTTCACGCCGCATCGTGCGGCTGTTGGGCGTGGCCCGGCCCGTCAGCCACACGCTCGTGCACTCGCCCGAGGAATTACTGATCCTGATCGAGCAGGCGCGGGAGCGCGGGCTGCTGCACGCGGGCGAAGAGCGTTTCCTGCAGGGTGCCCTCGAGCTGGACAAGGTGCAGGTACGCGAGATCATGGTGCCGCGTCCGGACATGCACGTGCTCTCCGCAGAAGCTACTCTGGAAGATGTGCTGACCACGTTCGCTACCACCCAGCGCTCGCGCATCCCGGTCTACCAGGGCACGGTGGACCACATCGTCGGCTTCGTGCACATCAAGGACATGTTCTGGATGCTGCTCGACCGCGAGCGGCGCGCGGAAGAAGCCCTGCCCATGCCCGCGTTCGATCTGCGCCGCGTGCTGCGCGACGTTCTGATCGTCCCGGAGAGCAAGCCCGTCGGCGAATTGCTCGCTGAATTCCGCTCCCGGCGTGTCGGTCTGGCCATGGTGGTGGACGAGTTCGGCAGCATCCTCGGCCTGGTAACGCTCGAGGACATCCTCGAGGAGATGATCGGGGAGATCCACGACGAGTTCGACGTGGACGAACGCCCGGCCCCCTTGGCCGACGGCGCGCTGATCTTCGACGGGGCCTTGAAGCTGCGCGACCTGCAGGTGCAGTACGGCATCGTCCTGCCGGAAGACCCCGCTTACGAAACTGTCGGCGGATTCGCGCTGAGCCAGCTGGGATTCATTCCGCGCGGCGGGGAAAGTTTCGAGTGGGACGGCTACCGCTTCACCGTGGTGGAGATGGATCGCCGCCGCGTGGCCCGACTGAAAATCCAGCGCGTCAAGCCGGCCGAAGCCCCGCCTGCGCCCTCCCCGGCCAGCGGCTGAGGTCATTCGCTCAGGCGAACGCCAGTTCGAATTCGGCCCCGCGCTGCGCGCCCAGCAGACGCGCGGCGCTGCCCCGGTTGACGGACACTTCGAAGAATCCTGCCGAACCGAGGATCAGGAAGGGCTCGCCGGGCTCGACCTCCGCGTACGTCCTGGCCAGCTGGGTGACCTCCGCGTGGCCGATGCGCAGGCAGAAGGCGCGCCCCGGCACCAGTTGCGGAATCTCTCCGGGAGTGAGGTTGGTCATCAGGTTGCCGAAGCGATCCACTTTCAGCACCACGCCCTTCACCCCTCCTGCGGTCCGTTGCGGTTGCGGCAGGCGGAGACGCACATAGTCGGTGATGGCGTCGCCGAAGCTGGCCGCTTGCCAGCCACGCGATAGCCACGCGGCCACAGGACCAAAAACGTCCCGGCCATGAAACGTGTCACTCACCGGCTCCAGGAAGTAGTGCCTCGCGGTGACGCAGCGAACGGTCACAGCGGGCTCGCGCTCGTAGATCAGGGAAAGCACACCGTTGTCCGGTGCCACGAAGTAGTGTTGCTCGGTGGTGGCCAGGATGGGACGGCGTGCGCTGCCCACGCCGGGATCCACCACGACTGCATGGATCGTTCGCGGTGGGAAGTAGGCATAGGCTTGGGCGATCGTCAGCGCCCCGTCGAGCACGTCGAAGGGCAGCACGTCGTGACAGATGTCCACGATGCGCGCTTCGGGATTGATCTTCAGGATGGCGCCTTTCATGCTGCCGACCAGCGCGTCGCTGGTGCCGTAGTCAGTGGTCAAGGTGATGATGGGCTGGCTCACAGCAAGCGGCTCCCACCACTGGCGGCTGGCAGCTAACCGATGCGCAACCTAACGAATGAGCTGCGGGATGTCAAGGAAGCCTGGCGCAGAGAGGATGCGCACCCCGCCAGGCAAGTGTGTTCGCCCCGCTGGGGTTCTGTGCTAGGATTCCTGTGCGCTCATGGTCATTGGCATCGGCGAGCGCGGGGAAGTGTCTGCCCGCGAACTAACACAGAAAAACTTGGATCGCGGCCGGCGGCGGTTCCTGCGAACTGCCGCGGTGGGCGCGGCGGGCTACGCGCTTGGCCCGCCCTGCTGGGGGCAGAGCACTGCCAAGCTGGCGGCGCTCAACGCCCCGCGCAACGCCAGGTTCCGCGTGGAAGGGCGGAGCATTACTGCAGAATCCATCGTTGCCCGGTACAACAATTTCTACGAGTTCTGCCTGGAGAAGGAGAAGGTCAGCGAGCTGGCCGCCGGTTTCGAGGCCCGACCCTGGCAGATAAAGGTCCGGGGCCACGTGGAAAAGCCGCTGACGTTGGACGTGGATGACCTGCTCAAGCGCTTCGCGCTTGAGGAGCGCGTCTACCGGCATCGCTGCGTCGAGGCTTGGTCCATCGTGGTGCCCTGGGTGGGATTTCCGCTGGCCAAGTTCATCGAGTGGGTCAAGCCCACGCCCAAGGCCCGGTTTCTGCGCATGGTGAGCTTCTATCGTCCGCACCAGGCCCCTGGACAAGCCGAGCAGACCTGGTATCCCTGGCCGTATTTCGAGGGCCTGCGGCTGGACGAGGCCATGAACGAGCTGGCCTTTCTGGTCGTGGGAAGCTACGGCCACACCCTGCCCAACCAGAACGGCGCGCCCATCCGCCTGGTGGTGCCGTGGAAGTACGGCTATAAGAGCATCAAGTCCATCACGCTGTTTGAATTCACCGACCGGCAACCGTCCACCTTCTGGAGCCAGGTGGTGCCCAAGGAGTATGACTTCCTCTCGAACGTGAATCCCGCCGTGCCGCATCCGCGCTGGTCGCAGGCTCAGGAGCGTGACCTCAGCCAAGGCGGGAAGCTTATCCCCACGCTGCCCTTTAACGGCTACGCCGAGTACGTGGCCGGCCTGTACCGCTAGGCCGCGGCCGGTACGCCGTCACTCGCCGCTTGAGAGCTTTTCTCCTCGTCTATCGTCTATGGTGGGCCGCGCGGCGGCGGGGAGGCACCGTGATGCGGATGGTTTGCAAGCTGATACTCGGCAGCGCGCCGCCGGCCGGTACATGTGTGGTCAGTAGGCCGACCGGGTCCTGTGGGCAGAACCAGCAGACGGTTTCTTCTAGAGCCCTGGTCGGCCCCTCGCAGGGGGACAAACTGAGCCCGGATTTCGCCGGGCATACTAGGACGGTTCGGCAGACGGGTTGACCGTTCGGCGGCCAGGGTCTATCTTGGAAGGGTCACCGAGCCATACCTGATTTCGCCCATGCGCCGAGTCTACTTCGACCATAACGCTACGACGCCGGTGGCCCCGGAAGTGCTGGAGGCCATGCTGCCCTTCTTTGCGGGTGAGTTTGGCAACGCCAGCTCGATTCACTCCTATGGCCAGCGGGCGCGCGCGGCGGTCGAGCAGGCGCGGGAAGCGGTGGCCGCGCTGCTAGGCGCGCGGCCCACGGAGATCGTGTTCACCAGCGGCGGTACCGAATCGGACAACCTGGCCATCTTCGGTGTGTTGGGCGCAGCGACCCGGGCGCGCAAGCACGTCATCACCACGCAAATCGAGCACCACGCCGTACTGAACGCCTGCCAGGCACTCGAGCGTGAAGGCGTCGAAGTGACCTACCTGCCCGTCAACCGCGAGGGGCTGGTGGAGCCCGACGATGTCCGCCGCGCGCTACGGCCGGAGACGGTGCTCATCACCGTGATGCAGGCCAATAACGAGCTGGGCACGCTCCAGCCCATCGAAGAAATCGGCCGCATCGCCGCGGAAGCCGACGTGTGCTTTCACACCGACGCGGTGCAGTCGGCGGGCAAGGTGCCGGTAGACGTGAACCGGCTCCAGGTGGACTTGCTTTCCCTCTCCGGGCACAAGTTTCACGGCCCCAAGGGCGTCGGCGCGCTGTACATCCGTAAGGGGACGCAACTGAAGCCGATACTCTATGGCGGGCATCACCAGCGGGATTATCGTCCCGGGACGGAAAACACGGCGGGGATTATCGGGCTGGGCAAAGCTGCGGAGCTGGCGCGCGCCCACCTGGCGCAGGATGCTGAGCGCATTGCCGCGCTGCGCGCCCAACTCGAGCTGGCCATCCTCGAGCGCGTGCCGCACGCGCGCGTCAATGGCAGCCGCTCGCACCGCACGCCCAACACGACGAACATCACGTTCTCGTTTGTCGAAGGCGAAGCGCTGGTCATTGCGCTGGACCTGAAAGGTGTGGCTTGCTCGACCGGGGCGGCGTGTTCCTCGGGCGCCGTGGAACCCTCGCACGTGCTGACGGCCATCGGCCTGCCCCCGGAAGAAGCGCGCGCCAGCCTGCGGTTCAGCTTGGGCCGCGCCAATACCGCCGAGGAAGTGGACTACGCCCTCAGCGTAATCCCTGCGGCGGTCGAACACCTGCGCGAACTTTCTCCCTTGTACAAGAAGCCCGTCGCGGCGCGGTGACCGGGCCGTGCCGCCGGGCATAGAATCGGGAACGGGATGAGTCAGAGCCATTACGCGGAAACCATTGTCGTGGCCATGAGCGGCGGGGTGGACAGCTCCACTGCGGCTGCGCTGTTGCACGAGCAGGGCCACCGTGTCATCGGTCTGACCATGCAGCTCTGGAACCAGCGCCGCTTGGCCGGCAACGGATCTTCCCGGCATCGCTGCTGCTCGATTGACGACGTGTACGATGCCCGCCGTGTGGCTGAGCACCTCGGCTTGCCGTACTACGTCGTGAACTTCGAGGCGCAGTTCGAGCAGACCGTGGTGCGCCCCTTTGTCAGCGATTACCTCGCCGGCCGCACCCCTATCCCTTGCACGCTGTGCAACAACCACGTCAAGTTTGACCAGTTGCTCAGAACCGCCCGGCAGATCGGCGCCCAGTGGCTGGCCACGGGCCACTACGCCCGCATCCGCTTCGATTCCGCCACCGGTCGCTATCGGCTCCTGCGCGCCGTGGATAAGGCCAAGGATCAGTCCTACTTCCTCTTCGGGCTGAAGCAGGAGCAGATGGCCCGCGTGCTGTTCCCCCTGGGCGAAATGACCAAGGCCCAGGTGCGCGATCAGGCCGCGCGCGCGCGCCTGCCCGTGGCCGCTAAGCCGGAAAGCCAGGAGATCTGCTTTGTGCCTTCCGGCGACTACGTCCAGTTCATCGAGGCCTACCTGGATGAGCAGGGAGCCGGTTCCGTCGGCGTGCCGGGCGACATCGTGACCACCGACGGAAAGGTCCTCGGTCGGCACCAGGGGCTGCATCGCTATACGGTCGGCCAGCGCCGCGGGCTGGGCGTGGCCGTGGGCCGGCCCCTTTACGTGGCTGGCATGGACCGCGTCAACAACCAGTTGATCGTAGCCGAGGACTGCGAGCTGCGCGCTAGCACCTGCCAGGTCCGTGACGTAAACTGGATTTCTGTGGTGGGGCTCGACGCCCCCATGCAGGTCCACGTGAAGATCCGCAACCGGCACGAGCCGGCAGTGGCTCAACTGGAGCCGCTCGACGATTCTGTGCGGGTTCGTTTCGCTGTGCCCCAGCGCGCCGTCACGCCCGGCCAGGCCGCCGTCTTCTACTCCGGCGACGTTGTGGTCGGTGGCGGCTGGATCGCCTAGCCATTCAGCTCGAGCCAGCGGGCGAGCAAGGGCGCGCGAAACGGCTTCCTGCGCAACAGGTGAGCCGCACGGTGGAGGTCAGCGGGCCGGTCGAGATCGAAATCCCGCGGCAAGAGTCGATGGCTTGCCCCGACGCGCGCCAGGGCCTCAAGCGTTGCGGTCAAAACCCGGCTGGTGCCCCAGGGGATTCCCTGAAACATTTCCGGGATCATCCGCCGCGCCGCCACCAGATAGTAGCCCCCGTCTTCCGTGGGCCCCAGAACTGCGTCAGCGGAATCCAGCATGGCCAGGGCGCGCAGCAGCCGCTCGGCACCCATCCAGGGCGTGTCCGTGCCCACAGCGAGGACCTTCCTGGCGCCGCTCAGAAAGCATTGCTCGAAAGCGAAGGCGAGCCGGTTGCCGAGATCTCCGCCGGCCTGCACGGCGAGTCGCCAGCGGCTGGTGAGGCGGAGTTGCTCGGCCAGGCGCTGCGCGCTATCGGGCCGACCAGCTACCAGCAGCCATTTCCGGCATTCGCCGGCGTGGCCCGCCATGCGGAGAGTGTCGCGCAGGCAGACGAGGTGCAATTCCGCGGCCTGTTGCGCAGTGAGCAGTTGGAGGAGGCGGGTTTTCACGTGGCCGGGGCGCGGCGGCTTGGCGAAGACAAGGACGACGCGTGTGGGCCCCATCAGGCGGACACAGAAACGGGGCGGAATCTGGGCAATTCCACTCCCGCGCGGGGATTCAGATAAACAGTCCCTCTTCCTGGTGTTCCTTGGCGGGCTCGGACGTCTGGCGGCCGGCACGGAAGAACTCGAGACCGGCCTGAACGCCCCGGATCAATGCCATGGCCCGCTGCACGGGTACGCCGACCGTGCGGCGGAATGTGCTTCCCGCTTCTTCCACCGCGTCCAGCGCGCCGGTCAGGATCTGGTCGGCGCGAATCACCTGCAGGCGCAGCCGATCCACCGCGTCGGTGAACACGCGGTCTACCTTGACGGCCTGCTGGCGCACCAGGTGCGTGATCTCCGAGGCGTCTGCGGCAATGCTCGAGAGGCGCGGCTGCACGTCGTCGAGCAGCACCTGCACGCGCGTCAACACAGGATTGACGCGCGCCTGCAGATCATTGGCGATGCGCATCATGCGTTCGTTTACGCTGCGAAACTGCCGGTACATGGCCAGCAGCACGCCCATCTGGATAATGATCGCGGTCGTTGCCGCGACGATAAATATTTTCAGCCAGCCGTCCATCCGTTTCCTCTATTGCGCTTTGGCTTTCTCCCGCTGGTAGGCTTCCTTGCCTGCTTCCACCGCCGCAGAGATCTGCGCCTTCTGGCGCTCGACCACATCCTTGCCCCGCTCGATCACTTCTTCGGCCCGTTCGCGGAGTTCCTTGGCCTTGCGCCGCGCGAATTCCTTGCCTTCTTCGGCCCGTTCGGCCAGGTAGCGGCGGGTCTCCTCGCCCGACTTGGGCGCAAACAGGATGCCGAGCAGGGCGCCGAGCCCCAGCCCCACGAGGAAGTAGCTGATCTTGGAACCGGTGTTTTCACTCATGGCGGAACCTCCATCAAGCACGTTAGCACACCGGCTCCCGGCGTTGCAAGCCGTGCAAACCGAGGAAGTTGGGATGCGTTCGCGCCGCGGGAATCAAAACCCGCCAGAGGCAGGGATGTTTCCATCCCGTTGGCCGGGGAGACTTCAGGCCACCCCTCTAGCGGAGCTTTAGCGCCCGAGTGTCGAAAAGCTTGTCTCCCTTACCGTGCGTTTGCGCTGGTTTTTGCCGGGCCGTGGAGCTGCTCGAACAGGCGCCGCGCCCGCGCGCGCGGCAGCACGCTGGCCAGCTCTTCGATGCCGGCGCGACGCAGGTTGGCCAGGCTGCCGAAGCGCTGGATGAGCTTCTGCGCGGTGCGTTCGCCGATCCCGGGGATCTCCGCCAGGGCGGTGCGCGCCTGCCGGCTGCGTCGCTGGCGGTGGAAGCCCACGGCGAAGCGATGCGATTCGTCGCGGATCTGCTGTACCAGATGCAGCACGGGCGAGTGCCTCTCGAGCCGGATCGGCTCATCCTCCTGCCCAAACACATAGATGATCTCTTCCTTCTTGGCGATGCTGGCCAGCGGCTGGTTGATGATTTCCAGCTTTTCGAGCGCCTGGGCCGCGGCGTGGAGCTGCCCGATGCCGCCGTCAACAAGAATCAGGCTGGGCATCGGCTTTTTTTCGTCCCGCAGCCTGCGGTAGCGCCGTTCGATGGCTTCGCGCATGCTGGCAAAGTCGTCCTGCAGGACCATCCCGGGCGCTGCTCCTGCCTGGCCGCCGGACGGACCGCGGAGGATGAACTTGCGATAGTCGGACTTCTTCATCCGGCCGTTTTCCCAAACCACCATCGAGGCCACCGTGTCGCGCCCCTGGATGTGCGACACGTCGAAGCACTCAATGCGCTGGGGCGGCTCGGCCAGGCTCAAGGTGCTTTCCAGCGCCTCGGCGATGGCCCGCGGCGCGGGGCGCAGCGCACGGAAACGCTGCGCGAAGGAAAGCCTCGCGTTGCGCTCGACCAGGTCGAGGAAGGCGCGCTTTTGGCCGCGCTGCGGCACAGCGATCTCCACGCGCCGCTCGCTGCGTTCGCCCAGAAGCTCTTCGAGCAGCCCGCGGTCTTCGAAATCGAGCGGCACGTGGATCCAGCGCGGCAGGTAAGGCGCATCCAGGTAGATTTGCTTGAGCAGGGAAGGCAGGAACTCGGCCGGGTCGAATGGCTGGAGGTCTTCCCAATAGAAGTCCCGCCGGTCCACCACGCGGCCGCGGCGGATGTGAAACAGGTTGGCGGCCACCTGAGGGGGCTCGGCGTGCCAGCCGAGCACGTCAATGTCCTCGCCTTCGGCCGCGGCCATCTTCTGCCGTTCTTCCAGTTCTTCGAGCGTGCGGATGCGGTCGCGGTAGCTGGCGGCTTCCTCGAAGCGTTCCTCCTCCGCAGCTTTCTGCATGCGTTCTGCGAGGCTGTGCAGCAAGTCGCGCCGCCGGCCTTCGAGGAACAGCCGCACGTCGCGGGCGGCGTCCGCATACTGCTCGACGGTGGTCAGCCCGGGCACACAGGGGCCGTGACAGCGCTGGATGTAATACTGCAGGCAGGGCCGCGGGTGGGGCCGCAGCAGATCCACGGTGCACGACGGCACGCGAAAAGTTTTGTGGATGAAATGCACAATGCGGTGCGCCAGGCTGTGTGGGAAGTACGGCCCGAAGTAGATCGAGCCATCCTTCTTGATCCGGCGCGTGACGTACACGCGCGGGTAGCGCTCGAAGGCCGTGAAGCGGATGTAGGGATAGGTCTTGTCGTCGCGCAGCAGGACGTTGAACTTGGGCTTGTGCTCTTTGATCAGGCTGTTTTCCAGCGCCAAGGCTTCCTTCTCGCTGTCCACGACGATGAAGCTGATTTCTGCGATTTCGCGCACCAGCGATCCGGTCTTGGCGTCAGCCAGCTTGGCGTCCAGGAAGTAGGACTTCACCCTGGGGCGCAGCGAGCGCGCCTTGCCCACGTAGATCACCGCGCCCACGGCGTCGCGGAACAGATAAACGCCGGGCTGCGTCGGCAGGGTCGAAGCTTTCTCCAGCAGGCCCATCCGGCTTACACTGGGGAGCGTGGCCACCGCGCCGGCGATGGCAACCTCCACTATAGCAAAGCGAATCCAAAGGCACACCGCCATGCCCGCCGGGCTTTCAGCCGCGTTGCTTGCTCTGCTGGCGCTGCGGGCCAGCTTGGCGGCTTCCTCCCCGCAGACCGAACCCGCCCCCTACGACCCCTACCGCGCGGAAAAGAGCGTCGAAATCGGCAGGTTCTACTTGAAGCGAGGGAACTACGACGCAGCCATCGCGCGCTTCAAGGATGCCATCGCTTACAAACCGAACTTCGCGCTCCCCCGGAAGCTCCTTGGCGATGCCTACGCCAAGAAAAAGGAGCCTGCGGAGGCCATTCGCTGCTACGAAGAGTATCTTCAGATTCTCCCCGGCGCTGAGGACGGGGAGAGAATTCGCAAGCGGATCCGCCAGCTCCAGAAGGAGCTGGAGCGCGCCGCGCGGCGCAAGCGGGCCTCACCGTAGCCGTTCGAGCAGCCGCCGCACACGCCGATAGTCGGGGAAACGCCGCTCTTCCCGGCGAAACTCCGGCGAGTGCGATTGCCAGCCGCAGCGGGCGCGCCGGATGGGATGCTTCATGTGGAGCATTTCGTGGAAGAGCACAAAGGCGACGGCCTGCCGGGGCACGTCGTCGCGGTCCAGGCGCGAATTGAGCAGGATGAGGCGCAAGGCCGGGTCGAAGATACCGAGCTGCACCCGCCAGGGCCGGGGGCTCCAGCCCAGTTGCGGCCGGGGCAGCCGCCCGCCGAAGAACCGGCGGTTGAGCCAGTCGAACAGGCGGCGCAGGTCGTGGTGGCGGCCTTGCCCCAGGTGCGCTGCGCGCCGGGCGCGGGCGCGTCGCAGCAACAGGATTCTGCGGCGCGTAGGCGCGGCCAGCGTATACTCGCGATAACGGGCAACGAGACTTGGCGGCACCGGCTTCCCATACAGCCGCCCCAGCAGGATCGCTCCCGCGGCTTCGATCACCGGCAGCGGGGCCCGCCGCAACGCGTCGGACAGGCGCACGGCGGCCTGCTCGCCTCGCACGCGGATGGTGTGCGTCAGGTTCGCGTAGGGGTAAAACTCCACCACAAACTGCGGCGGCCGGCCGGTGCAACCCAGGCGCGTGTAGATGCGCTGGAACACGCGCGCCCCGCCCGGACAGGGGACCGGCGCGCCTCTCACGGCTTCCTCCGCACCGGCGGCGGAGCAATCTCTTTTTCCGCCTTGGCGGCGTCCTCCACAGCTTCCTTGACGGCCTCGATCGCGTCTTCTAGGGTTTCGCGGTAGGAGTCGAGCTCCGGCCCTTCGGCCAGCAGCCGCTCCAGGTAAGGCAGGAATTCCTTGGCTTTCTTTTGCATTTCCTTGATGCCCGAACGCACGTCTTCCTGCTTTTCGCGGCCGAGGTCAATCAATTCTGCGGCGTCGTCCACGCAGCCGGTGAAAGCGTTCAGCAGGCCCGCCAGGCGGTCGCCGCGCTGGCGGTCGGTCGTCGGACGCGCCAGCTCGTGCCGGAACTTTTTCAGCCGGTCCGAGGCGAAGCTGAGGAACAACTTGATGCGGTCGTTGTAGGTCTGCGCATCGCGGATCTTGTCCGCTTCCGTGATCGTCAAATAGTCCTTCTGCCGGGCCGAGGCCGCGGTGGTGGGAACGGCAGCAACAAGGAGTAGAAAGGCCAGGAGGTTCCGCGAGCCCGTCATGAGGCTTTCCCCTTTGGCTTCGCGCTGACCGGCTTCCGGCCCGGCTGCCGCGGGAAGAGCATGTCGAGCAGTTGCTTGTTGATGGCCTCGAGTTCGGCGCGGATTTCCTCAAACGGCTCGCGCCCTTCCGGTGGCACGGCCAGAATCGTGTCGTTCAGTTGCAGCACCGCTTTGCGCAGATGAATCTGGAGTTGCTTGAATCCCGAAGGGCTCTTTTCGGCGTTGCGCCCACTAGCTTTCAGGGCTTCGTGTGCTGTGCGCACGGCCAAGCGGTACCGCTCAAGTAATTGCAGGGCCGCGGCATACCCTTTCTGCTGGGTTTTCTCTAGCACCTGCGCCAGATGCGCGTCGCCCAGTCGCGCCAGCCGACGAGCCTTGCGCACCGGGTCAGGTTCCTTGTCAAACTCCTCCCATTGCTTGGCCAGCCTGTCTTGAGGCTGGCCGGGCGGGGCCGTCAGCAGCAGGGCCACGGCCAGCAGGATTCGCGCACTCTCGAGCCCCTTCACTTCTTTTTCAGTTCGCGCGTCAGAATGCGAATGCGCTGCCGCGCCTGAAAGTCTTGTTTTTCGCTGCGTCCGCGGTCCAGCTCGACAAACTTCCGGTAGGCGGCCAGCGCTTCCGCCTTCCTGTCCAGTTTATCGTAGCTCGTGGCGCGCATAAACCAGGAACTGGCCGAAGGCGGCTCGTGTTCTGCCAGCCGATCGAGCACCCGGAGCGCGGCTTCATATTGGCCGGCCAGGTAGTAAGTGGCGGCGAGGTCGCGCAGCGCGTCCGTGAATTTCGGCTGGAGACGCAGGGCTTCGAGCAGGGCGCGTTCGGCTGCCGAGAAGTCGCGCTGTTCCAGATGCAGTCGGCCGAGGCGAGCGTGCAGCTCGGAGTCTTGCAGGTCCATCTCGACCGCTTGGCGCAGCGCCACGATGGCCTCCTCGAACTGGCGCAGCCCGGCGCGGGCATAGCCGCGCAGGCTGTAAAGCTGCGGCGAGCTGTATCCGCCCTGCTCGGCCCGCCGTAGTTCGGCCAGGGCCTGTTCCAAACGCCCCAGCTCGAGCAGCACACTGGCCAGCCGCACCCGGCTGGCGTGGTCTTCCGGTTGCACCTGCAAGTAGGCGTTCAACTCGCCCGCGGCTTGCTCCCATTTCTTCTGCGCGATCAGGCTTTCAGCCAGACCCAGGCGGGCCGGCGCGAACTCCGGGCGCAGCGCGACCACCTGCCGGAGTTCAGGTTCCGCTTCGGCCGCGCAGCTCAGAGCCAGCAACAAACGGCCGAGCGCCAGGCGGGCATCGGGGTTCTGCGGGTCGCGCGCTGCTGCTCGGCGGTATTGCGCGACGGCCTCCGCAGAGCGGCCCAGGCGTTCCAGCGCCGCGCCCAGCAGCACTTGCGGCTGCGCGCGATCGGGCAGCAGTTCTGCGGCGCGCTCCAGGTGCGGCAAGGCGGCGGCGGGATCCGTCTCCAGCAGCAGCAGGCCAAGATTCTGGTGAGCCGCGGCCAGCTTGGGGTCGAGGGCCAGAGCCGCCTCGTACGCGGCGCGGGCTTCTTCGTGGCGGCCGGCTCCGGTGTAGGCATAGGCGAGCTGGGAATGAGCCACGGCATCCTCCGGGCGCTCGGCGAGAAATTTCTTCAGCGCCTCGATGGCTGCGGCGAAGTCTTTCTTGGCAAGGGCTGCTTCGGCTTGCTCGAGCAGGGCCTGCAGCGTCCCGGAGCGCTGTGTCGCGGCTGGGGATGGCTTGGGCCGGGCCGGGGTCTGGTCGGCAGGCAGGCTGGGCAGCGAAGCAAAAAACAAGGCCGCGAGCAGCGTCGCGCGGATCATGCCGGGGCGTGGCTGCGCGCGTTGCGCTGATTGAGCACGCGCGCCAGAAACTTACCGGTGTAAGAGTGCGGGTTGCGTGCCACCTGTTCCGGCGTGCCCGTGGCCACGATGCGCCCGCCGCGCTCGCCGCCCTCCGGGCCGAGGTCAATCACCCAGTCGGCGGCCTTGATCACCTCCAGGTTGTGCTCGATGATCACCAGCGACGCTCCGGCCTCCACCAGCCGGCGAAAACACGCGAGCAGCTTCTGGATGTCGTCGAAATGCAAGCCGGTGGTCGGCTCGTCGAGAATGAACAGCACGCCTTCATTCTCCTCCCGGGTGAGATGCGCGGCGAGTTTCAGCCGTTGCGCTTCGCCGCCGGAAAGCGTGGTGCCGGCCTGGCCCAAGCGCAAGTAGCCCAAGCCGACCTCGTCCAGGATTTTCAGCCGCGCGGTGACCTTGGGCACCGCGGCAAAGAAGCTCAGGGCTTCGCGCACGGTCAACTGCAGAACCTCGTGGATATTCTTATCCCGGTAGCGAACTTCGAGCACGCTATCCTTGAAGCGCGTGCCACGGCATTGCTCGCAGACCAGCTCCACGTCGGCCAAGAACTGCATCTCCACGGTTACGCTGCCGTCGCCCTGGCAGGCTTCGCAGCGCCCCCCAGGGAGGTTGAAGGAAAAATGCCGCGGCTCAAAGCCGCGTCGCGCGGCTTCGGGCGTTTTGGCGAAGGCTTCGCGGATGGCATCGAAGGCTTTCAGGTAGGTGGCCGGGTTCGAGCGCGGCGTACGGCCGATGGGCGATTGATCCACCAACTCGACGTCGCGGATATGGGCGTCGCCTTCCAGCCGCTGGCAGGCGGCCTTCAGGGTCCCGCCGGCTCGGCGGGACTTCAGGGCCTTGTAGATCACGTCGTAGAGCAGCGTGGATTTGCCCGAACCGGAGACGCCGGTAATGGCCACAACCATGCCCAGCGGGATGGCGACGTCGATGTTCTGCAGGTTGTGCTCGCGCGCCCCGACGATGCGCAGGAACTGGCCACGCGGCTTGCGGCGCGTGGCGGGAACGGGAATGCGCGCTTCACCGCGCAGGTATCGCGCCGTGAGCGACTGGCCGTCGGCCAGCAGGGCTTCCTGCGGGCCGTGGAAGACGATGCGCCCGCCTTGCTCGCCGGCGCCCGGCCCCAGGTCGAGCACGAAGTCCGCCGCGGAGATGATGTCCGGGTCGTGCTCGACGACCAGGATGGTGTTGCCCAGGTCGCACAGGTTGCGCAGGATGGTTACGAGCCGGTGGGTGTCCCGCGGGTGCAGTCCAACGGAGGGCTCGTCGAGCACGTACAGCGTGCCAACCAGTTGGGAGCCTAGGGAAGTGGCAAGCTGGATGCGCTGAGCCTCGCCGCCGGAAAGCGTCGAGGTCAGCCGGTCCAGCGTGAGGTAGTCCACCCCGGCTTCATCGAGGAAGCGCAAGCGCTGCCGGATTTCCTCGAGGATCTTCACGGCCACGGCTGTTTCGGCGGCGCTGGGCTGCAGTTGGTCGAAGAAGCGCCGGGCCTGTGTGACGGTCATCCGGCACACGTCGGTAATCGAGCAGCCGGCAATGGTCACCGCGCGGGCCTCTGGACGCAGACGCGTCCCGCCACAATCCGGGCACGTGGCGTAGCCGCGGTAGCGGCTCAGGAAGACGCGCACGTGCATTTTGTATTTCTTGCGCTCGAGCCACTCGAAGAATCCTTTCACGCCGGGGAAGCCTCCCGGTTCGCCCTTGGAGATTATTTGTTTCTGCTCGGCAGTCAGGCGGTGGAAGGGCACCGTCAGGGGGATGCCCTGCGCGCGGGCGAAGTGGCGCAGCTCCTGCTGGAAGTAGCGAAAGCGCGGCTTAGTCCACGGCTCGATGGCGCCTTCGGCCAGCGATTTGTTCTGGTCCGGCACCACCAGGTCGGGATCAAAGTCAATCGTGTTACCGAAACCCTGGCACCGCGGGCAGGCTCCGTAAGGGCTGTTGAAGGAAAACAGGCGCGGTTCCGGCTCCTGGTAGGAGGCGCCGCAGCCTTTGCACTCGAACCGCTCGCTGAATACCAGCCGCTCGGCTGCCGCGCCGTCCGCGCCGGGGAATTCCAGGATAACTTCGCCGTGGCCTTCGCGGTAGCAGATTTCGACTGAATCCACCAGGCGGGCGCGCGCTTCGGGAGAAACCACAAGGCGGTCCACGAGCACGTACACCGGCGCGGCGAAGTCCACGTCGAGCAGCGACTCGGGCGAAGCGAACTCGAAAGTGCGGCTCTGCTGGTAGAGGCGGTTGAAGCCGCGCTTCTGCAGTTCCGCCAGAACCGGGCGCAAAGCCTCGCTGGCTGGTTTGACGGGCTTGCGCGGAGCTTTCCTGGCACCGGTTTCCAAGCCGGGGAGGTGCAGGGGGTAGAGCACGTAGAAGCGCTGGCCGGCCGCGCGCCCCAGGACGCGCTCGGCGATTTCATCCACCGAATCACGCCGGACGGGCTGGCCGCAGCGCGTGCAGTGCGTGCGACCGATGCGCGCAAACAGCAGCCGCAGGTAGTCGTAAATCTCCGTCGCCGTGGCCACCGTCGAGCGCGGATTGCGCGTAGTGTTCTTCTGCTGAATGGCTACCGCCGGCGCAATCCCGGAAATCTCGTCCACGTCGGGCTTGGGGATACGCTCCAGGAATTGCCGCGCGTAGGCGGAAAGCGATTCCATGTAGCGCCGCTGGCCTTCGGCGTAGATGGTATCGAACGCCAGGCTGGACTTCCCGGAGCCGCTCACGCCAGTGACCACGGTAATGGCGTTGTGCGCGATCTCGAAATCAATGTTCTTCAGATTGTGGACCCGGGCGCCGCGCACCCGAATCACTTCGCGTCCTGCGGCTTTGACGACTTCGCTCGTAGCCACCGATCAGCTCCTACGGCGAGCCGGCTGAGGCCGGCACAAACCTCATATTATAGCTTGCGCGCTGCGGCCGCGTGCGGGTCCTTGGCGCGCGCCCAGCACGCTTGTGTTAGATTGGCTGCCAGAAAGCGGAGGGGCGTTTGGGCGCGTTCGGCCGGATGATCTGGATTGTGCTGGACAGTGTGGGCATCGGTCCGCTGCCGGACGCGGCTGACTACGGTGACGCGGGCCGCGACACGCTGGGTCACATCGCGGAATCACGGCCGCTGCGCTTGCCCAACCTCCTGCGCCTGGGGCTGGCGAACATTCGCCCGCTCGCGCATCTTGAGCCGGCGGCGCGACCGTTGGGGTGCTATGGCAAAGGCACCACTCGCTCGCCGGGGAAAGATACCACGACAGGCCACTGGGAAATGGTCGGCATCTGGCTGGACCGCGCCTTTCCTGTCTATCCGCATGGGTTTCCCGCGGAAGTGATGGAAGCCTTCGAAAAGGCCATCGGACGCAAGACACTGGGCAACAAACCCGCTTCGGGCACGGAAATCATCAACGAGCTCGGCGAAGAGCACATGAGCACGGGCCGGCCCATTGTGTACACCTCAGCCGACAGCGTGTTTCAGATTGCGGCGCACGAAGAGGTGATTCCCACAGCGGAGTTGTATCGCATGTGCGAAATCGCGCGCCGGATACTCGACGGGCCGCACCGCGTCGGGCGGGTGATCGCGCGGCCGTTCGAAGGCTCGCCGGGCAGCTTCCGGCGCACGGCGCGGCGCCACGACTACGCCGTCGAGCCGCCGCGGCCGATGTTGCTTGACGTGCTGGCAGAACGCCGTGTAACCGTGCTCGGCATCGGAAAGATCCACGATATCTACAATGGACGCGGCGTCGAAAACTACGTGACCACGAGCGGCAACCGCGACGGTATGGCCAGAATCCGCGCCGCCCTGGACCAGCAGCCCCGCGGGTTGGTCTTCGCCAACCTGGTGGATTTCGACATGCTCTATGGCCACCGCAAGGACGTCGAAGGATTTGCGCGAGCCCTCGAGGAATTCGACGCGTTGCTGGGCCCGCTGCTCGATGCCTTGCGCCCGCAGGACCTGTTGCTGATTACCGCCGACCATGGCTGCGATCCGAGCCCCTTTTCTCCCTCCACCGATCATTCCCGGGAGTACGTGCCGATCTTGACCTACGGCCCCGTCGCCAGAAGAGGCGTCAACCTGGGTCGGCGCGAAACGCTGGCCGACATGGGCCAGACCGTAGCGGAAAACTTCGGCGGGCGGATCCAGCGCGGCACAAGTTTCCTGGGAGATTTGGCCTCCTAGCCTCGCGGGAATAATGTTCGTTAGGGAGGGCGCGGGGGCGCCGGGGTGCAACGGAACTAGAAGCCGGCGGCTTCCTTCTGCGCGTAGTAGCCGGTGCGCGTGCGGACCATCAGCTTGCCGCGACCGCGGGGCGGGATCACTTCCACGCGCACGCGGCGGTACGTGCCGTCCTTGCGCGCGTTGGAGGGGTAATAGGCCAGAGTGTACTGGTTGCGGATGTCGTGGGCAATCTGCGTGCAGATGGTTTCGACGTCGCCCACCTCTTCGGGGAAGAAGGCGAGCCCGCCCGTAGCTTCCGCCAGCCGACTCATCGCGCGACGGGCGCGCTTGGCGTCTCTCTTGCTGTCGTACCCGAGCAGGCCGATGCCGTAGATCAGCGCGCCGGAAAGCTGGGCTTCCTGCACGGTTACTTCCAGGCTCTTGCGGCTGGAGTTGTCTTCGCCGTCGGTGACGATGAGCAGCACCTTTTTGTCCCGCGAGCCTTTCTTCAGGTGGTCCAGCGACCCCACGGTGGCGTCGTACAGAGCGGTGCTGCCGCGCGCATCAATACGCTCCAGAGCTTCTTTCAGGTCTTCGACGTTGTTGGTGAAGTCCTTCTCCAGGTCCAGGTAGTAGTCGTCGTTGAAGTTGACGACGAACACTTCGTCATCGGGATTGCTGGCCTTGACGAAGACCAGGGCAGCGGCATTCACCTTGTCGCGTTTGTCGCGCATGCTGCCGCTGTTGTCAATCACCAGCCCGACGGTCACCGGAATGTCCTCGCGCTTGAAGACGGCCAGCTTCTGCTCGACGTTGTCCTCGAAGACGCGGAAGTGTTCCTGCTTCAGGTCGGGCACGAACCGTCCCTGCTGATCAACGACCGTGGTGTGCAGCACGACCAGATTGACGTCGCGGATGATGTCGGGCTTCTGGCGGTCGCGGGAAGCCTGCTGGGCAGCCAGGGGCGCCGCCCAGCGCAGCGCAAGCAACAGCAGGAAGAACGCCAGAGCGCCCGCCAGCCGGCGCGGAGCTTTACTGCCGGGGACCATAGTAGCCGGTGCGGTGGTAAACGTTGAGGGGAGGCAATCCTTTCGGCGGGCGGAGCTTGACCTTGATCTTCCGCCATTCGCCGTCGCGGTCCTTCTTACTTGGTTTGTATCCCAGGACATACTGGTTGCGCAGCTCCATGCTGATCTTGGCGGCGATATCCGGCAGGTCGTTCAGGTTGGGCACATCGAACGAACGGCCGCCGGTCATCTCGGTCAGCTCGCTGAGCAGCATCGGCCCGGCCTTCTCTTCGGGGCTGCGGCCGCGGTAGTCATAAATGCCGATCGCGTAAAGCTGGACATCCGACTCCTTAATGAAGTTGCGGATATCCGTTTCGTTGTACCGGCTATGATTATCGCCCCCATCCGATATGATGAGCAATGCGCGCTTGCTGTTGTGCGCATTTTTCATCTGTGATAAGGCAAGGTAAACAGCGTCCAGCAGGGCCGTCCGGCCCTTGGCCGTGACGTACATCAGGCGGGACTGGAGCTCTTCCACGCTGGTGGTGAACCGGCTCACTAGCTCGGCGCGGTCGTTGAAGCTGACCAGCAGGAATTCGTCCTGCGGGTTGGCCGTCTTGAAGAACTGGACGGCCGCCAGGCGGGCCTTGTCCACCTTGTCGCTCATGCTGCCACTCAAGTCGAACACGACGCCGATGGAGATGGGCACGTCTTCGCTGGAGAAGTGCAGGAGTTCCTGTTCCGTCTTGTCTTCAAAGACCCGGAAGTTGTCGCGTTCGAGACCGGTGACCAGGCGGTTGTAGGGATCGGTTACGGTGACGTTGACCAGCACTAGGTCTACATTGACGCGCACGGTGCGGTCGGTGGTCCGCAGGCGGTCGAGGTTCTTGTCCGTGGGAGCAAGCTGATTGGGCTTCTGGGCAACGGCGAGGGAGGCGAGCAGGGCGCACGAGAGCAGCAAGATGAGGACGCCTGCGGGCTGGCAAGCCCTGTGCCTCAACGGCCCCCCTTGGTTTCGCCGGATACGCGGC